>Ga0070708_100002972_pt1 | contig 13173 bp, 11 predicted proteins | sample KBSK5503metaG_FD_65469 | JGI IMG/M metagenome (GOLD analysis project Ga0070708, IMG submission 65469) | Corn, switchgrass and miscanthus rhizosphere microbial communities from Kellogg Biological Station, Michigan, USA - KBS K5-50-3 metaG | ecosystem: Host-associated > Plants > Roots >...
GTCGTCGGCGACATCATCGACATCGCGCGCAACATGCTGAGTGGCGGTCGCGGTCCGGGCATGCCGACCTACGCCGAAAGCGTCATCCGAAATATCGAAGCGATGTTCTCCCAGTACTACATCTTGTTGAATGTTGCCGACCAGCCCGGCGTGCTCGCCAGCGTCGCCAGCGCGTTCGGGGAAAATAACGTGTCGATCCGAAGCGTGTGGCAGGAAGGAACCGGCGACCAAGCGCAGCTCGTGATGATCACGCACCGCGCGCTCGAGCGTGACCTGCAAGCGACCCTCGGCGCACTGCGCGAGCTTCCCGAAGTCACCAAGATCACGAGCGTGATGCGTGTCGAGGGCGGCGAGACGTGAGTACGCAGAGCCCGCACCTCTGGCGCGGGATCATCACCGAGTATCGCGACCGGCTGCCGGTGTCCGCTACGACGCCGGTCATCACGCTGTGCGAGGGCGGCACGCCGCTGATCCATTCCCAGCGCTTGTCCGAGCAGCTTGGTGCAGACATCTACCTGAAGTACGAGGGTGCGAACCCGACCGGCTCATTCAAGGATCGCGGGATGACGGTGGCGATCTCAAAGGCGGTCGAGGAGGGCGCGAAGGCGGTGATCTGCGCGTCGACCGGAAACACGAGCGCGAGCGCCGCAGCCTATGCAGCGAAAGCCGGGATCGAGTGCGCCGTCCTCGTTCCGAAAGGCAAGATCGCTCTCGGGAAGCTCGCGCAGGCGCTGGTGCACGGCGCAAAGCTGATCCAAGTGGACGCGAACTTCGACGAAGCGCTGGTGGTCGCGCGAGACCTGGTCGAAAACTATCCCGTCACGTTGGTGAACTCCGTCAACCCATACCGGATCGAGGGACAGAAGACGGGTGCGTTCGAGATCTGTGGCGCGCTCGGGCGCGCGCCGGATTACCACGTCATGCCGGTCGGGAACGCGGGCAACATCACCGCCTATTGGAAGGGGTATCGCGAAGAGCGAGACGCGAACACCATCACGTTCTTGCCGCGCATGTTCGGGTTCCAAGCCGCGGGCTCGGCTCCCATCGTCGAGGGACACCCGATCGAGAAGCCATCGACGATCGCGACTGCGATCCGCATCGGTAACCCCGCTTCGTGGGTCTCCGCTGTTGAGGCGGCGCGCGATTCCGAAGGCGCGATCCGCGCGGTCACCGACCGCGAGATATTGAACGCGTACCGGCAGCTCGCGCGGGAAGGCATCTTCGTCGAGATGGCGTCGGCGGCGTCGATCGCCGGGCTCTTGTCGCTCGGCGCCGAAGGGATGATCGCGCCGGGCAAGACCGTCGTCTGTGTCCTTACCGGTCACGGGTTGAAGGATCCCGACTGGGCGATCGCCGGCGCACCGACGCCGGCGGTGGTCCCGGCCGACGCCGACTCGGCCGCGCGCGAACTGGGCCTCTAGATCGTGAACACCGTCGTCGTCCGCGTTCCCGCGACGATCGCGAACCTCGGGCCGGGGTTCGACTCGATCGGATTGGCGCTCGCGTGGCACAACGAAGTTCGGATCGAGCGTGCCTCCGAAGGGCTGACGATCTCTGCGACGGGGCCCGGTTCGGAGACGATCGCCAGGGACGAGAGCAATCTCGTGCTGCGCGCGCTGAAGCTGGTGCTCGGCGAGGTTCCACCGCTGCGTATGCATCAGCTGCTCGCGATCCCGAGCGGGAGGGGTTTCGGGTCGAGCGGCGCGGCGGTTGTGGCGGGACTCATCGCGGGTCGTGCGCTCGGTGCGACGTCGCACTCGGATGATGATCTGCTGGAGCTCGCCGTGCGGCTTGAGGGCCACGCGGACAATGTCGCCCCTTGTCTCCTCGGTGGGATAACGGTTTCAACCCAGCGACACATGTTGCGACTGGATCCACCCGCCGGTATCAAACCGCTCGTTTGTGTCGCACCAGGCGAGATGTCGACGAACCAGACCCGCGCCGTTCTCGCCGAGGACGTTCCAAGAGAAGATGCCGTCGGGAACATCGGCCGGACCGCTTTGCTGGTTGCAGCCTTGATCAAAGACCGAGCCGATCTGCTCATGGATGCGACAGAAGATCTGCTGCATCAGCCGCAACGCTTCGGGCTCATGCCGGAATCGGGAGAGCTGGTGCGCGCGCTGAGAGGCAAGGGGATCGCTGCATTCCTCGCCGGCGCGGGTCCAAGCGTCGCTGCTCTCGTCGACGCCGCGACGGCGTCTGAAGCCGAACCCGTTGCGCGCGCGCTTGCACCGGAGGGGTGGGAAGTCCGGCTCGAGGCGATCGATCCGTCGGGCGCGCGCGTCGTTGCGGACCGGTAATACCCGGAATGCGCCGGTGTTCGTTGTAGGTGCCTAGTCACTCACCTACACTGAGAGGACGGGCCACCATCCCCGCCCGAACGGACGACATCGGAGTTAGATCTCCCGGAGAAAACGCGAGTGTCCACAACCGCACGAGCCGCGAGCCAACGCCGTACCTCTGAACCCCCGACCGGCTTCGAAGTGGATCCAGAGGCGACCAGGCTCTTCAACGAGAACGCTACCTTCGTCCTGACGGACCACACGCTGTCCCTTCTGGCGACGAAAGAAGGCGATATGTTCCTGTACGCCGACCCCGAGGGAAACCTGCGGGGCGGCGAGCTGGGTATGGGGCTTTATTTCAGGGACACGCGGTTCCTCTCGCGGTATGAGATGGAGATCGGTGACCGGCCTGCCGTGCTCCTCTCATCCAGCGCCGAGCGGGCCTACATGTCATACGTCGACCTGACGAACCCAGACTTGGCCGACGACGGCGTCGAGGTTCCGGCGCAAACATTGAACATCCGGAGAACACGCGTCATCAAGGACCGGCTATACGAACGGATCAGGTTCAAGAACTACAACGACCATCGCATCCATGTTCGCGTGAGCTTCACGTTTGGAGCAGACTTCGCCGACATCTTCCACGTTCGCGGCTTGCTCCGGGAGCGCTCGGGAACCTTCTACCGGCCGATCATCGACGGGCAGCACATCACCTTCGCGCACACGGGCGAAGATGGATTGCTTCGTCAGACGCTCATCGACCTCGGTACCGTTCCGTCGTTGGTGGAGCAAGGCATCGGCACCGTCCGTGTTTCCTTCGACTTGGACCTCGTCGGGCATCAAACGAAACTTCTCTCCTTCGTCATCGAGCCTGCGGTCCAGGGGATCGAGCGCGAAGGGCCATCGTTCGATGTCGCCGTACACGAGCTGCGGCGTTCGTACGACGAGTGGGATCACGACTGCACATCCATCTATACCGACAACGAAGTGTTCAACACCCTCCTTCAACGCGGGCGCCGCGACCTGCGCGCGCTTCTGACGGAAACGCCGGAGGGGCGATACATCGCTGCCGGCATCCCATGGTACGTCGCTGCCTTCGGCCGCGACTCGTTGATGACCGCACATCAGATCTTGATGCTTAATCCCACGCCCGCGCGCGACACGCTCAGGCTGCTTGCGCGATACCAAGGTGACGTGGTCGACGACTGGCGAGACGAAGAGCCGGGAAAGATCCTGCACGAGATCCGAACCGGCGCCCTTGCGAACGCGGCGATCGTGCCGCACACGCCCTATTACGGCTCGATCGACTCCACGCCGTTGTTCCTGATGCTCTTCGGCACGTACTTCAAGTGGACGAACGACCGCGCATTCGCGGAAGAGATGATGCCGCACGTCGAGCGCGCGCTGCACTGGATCGACAACTACGGCGACCTCGACGGCGACGGGTTCGTCGAGTACAAGCGCCGGTCTGCGCGCGGCCTCGACAACCAGGGTTGGAAGGATTCGTACAACTCGATCGTAAATGCAGACGGTTCGCTCGCCGAGGCACCGATCGCGCTGAGCGAGGTACAAGGCTACGTCTACCTTGCCAAGCTGCGAGTGGCCGACGTCTACGATTCGTTCGGACGCGAGCGTGACGCGGTGGTGTTACGCGAGGAGGCCCACGAGCTCAAGAAGCGTTTCAACGAAGCGTTCTGGGTTCCCGAGGACTCGTTCTATGCGATCGCATTAGACGGTAACAAGAGGCAGGTTCGCTCGGTGGCCTCGAACCCAGCCCACGGGATGTACTGCGGGATCCTCGATCCCGAGAAGGCCGGCGAGGTCGCGCGCCGGTTGCTCCAACCCGACATGTTCAGCGGCTGGGGCATCCGGACGATGAGCAAGTCTGCGGCGGCGTACAACCCGATGAGCTACCACAACGGGACCGTGTGGCCCCACGACAACGCGCTCATCGCGGCCGGCTTGAAGCGCTACGGATACCACAAGCAAACCAACCGCATCTCGACCGCGATCTTCGACGCCGCCGTTTTCGTCGACTACATGCGGTTACCGGAGCTCTTCTGCGGCTTCACTCGCCGGACGCCGAACCAACCGGTCTCGTACCCGGTCGCGTGCTCGCCGCAGGCATGGGCGGCCGGCTCGCCCTTCCTCCTTCTGCAAGCGATGCTCGGACTGTCCGCGCGCGCACCCGAGAACCTGCTCACGATCAACTCTCCCGTCCTTCCGCCGTGGCTGAACTGGGTAGAGTTAAGGAACCTTCGGGTAGGCGACTCGACGATATCCCTCATCTTCCGTCGCGAAGGCGAGATGACCGGGTTCTCTATGCTGTCGAAAGAGGGCTCGGTTCGGGTCATCATGGAGGAATAGCCCTGATGGTTACCATCGCGCACATCAGCGATCTGCACGTCGGTTCGGTTCACTTCGTCCCCAACCTGCTGAATCGCGTCATCGTGGAGCTGAACGAGCTGAAGCCGGACATCGTCGTGTGCACCGGTGACATCACGAATGAGGGTTTCCGCGGAGAGTACAAGACGGCGACGGCTTACCTCGAGCAGATCGAGAGTCGCGTCGTCGCCGTTCCCGGGAACCACGACTCGAAGAACGTGGGCTACGTCCACTTCGAAGAGATGATCGGGCCACGTCACTGGCGCGCGAACCTGCGCGACGGGGTCGTCATCGTCGGTGTGGACTCGAGCGAGCCCGATCTGAACGACGGCCAGGTTGGTCGCGAGCGCTACCCGTGGATCATGGAGCAGTTCGCCGATCCTTCGGAGTTGAAGATCTACGCCCATCACCATCATCTGCTTCCCGTCCCCGGGACCGGCCGGGAACGGTCGACCGTCACCGATGCCGGCGATCTGCTGGAGGTTTTGATCCGATCGGGCGTGAAGCTGGCACTAACCGGTCACAAGCACGTGCCGTACGTATGGCGGCTGGAGAACATCTACATCGCGAACGCGGGTACATGCTCGAGCTTGCGGCTTCGCGGGCATACGCGACCCGCCTACAACGTTATCGAGTATGAGGCAGGCGAGGTCCGCATCGTTCAGAAACATCCCTTCGGGCCTGGGAACACGATCGCACACTTCAACATAATCACCGGGCAGCAGTACTACCGCGAGCTCGAAACGCTGGTCACCGAACAACAATCCACGTGACACGGCGTCCGCGCGCGCTCGTCCTCGTGGACGGTGAGCACTATCCACCGGTTCTCCTCGATGCGCTGGCTTCGCTTGATGCGGATTACGACGTCGTGGCAGCGGTGATGCTCGGTGGGGGAGAGAAACTCAGCGGTCCTCTGACCCTCGGTGCCCTCCCGATCGTGCAGACGGATTCTCAACTGGAAGCGGTTCGGCGCGCGCTCGGCGAGTTCAACCCCGAGGTCGTCATCGATCTCAGCGACGAACCGGTTATCGATACGCATGCACGCAACCGGCTGATCGCGAGCGCAGCAGTGAGCGGCGCTGGGTATCGCGCCGGTGGAGCTCTCTTCGAGCAGCCTTGGATAGTGCCGACGCCATCGGTCCCGACGATCGCGGTGATCGGCACCGGAAAGCGGACCGGGAAGACGGCAGTCTCGGCGGCGCTCGCGCGTCACATCGCTGCGCGCGGATCACGCCCGGTTATCGTCGCGATGGGTCGCGGTGGACCGGACAAGCCGGTCGTGACACGCGGGGACGTCGAGCGGCCGACAACGGAATCGTTGCTCGAGCTGGCCGCGCGCGGAGAGCACGCGGCAAGCGACACCTACGAGGACGCCGTCGTCGCCGGCGTTACGACCGTGGGAGCACGGCGCGCCGGAAGTGGCGTGTTGGGCGAGCCGGCTTTCCACACCGTGTCCGAAGCGATCGCCGTCGCCGAGGGGGAATATCCAGACGTTCTTATCCTCGAGGGCAGCGGAACTTCGATCCCGCCGGCACGCGCCGACGCGACGATCCTCGTGGTCGGAGGGGCGACGCCTCCCTCAGAGATGAGCACCCCCCTTGGCTATCTCAGACTGTTGATTGCGGATCTGGCCCTGGTTACAATGGCGGAGGAACCGGTCCTTTCGACCGAGACGCTCTCCGCTCTCTCTTCTTCCGCAACCGAGCTTGCGCGAGACGTACCCGTCGTAAGGACGGTCTTCCGGCCGGCTCCCGTTGGGTCCGTCGAGCGCAAACGGGTTTTCGTCGCGACGACGGCACCGGAAACGGCAGGACGATCGTTGCGGACCCATCTCGAAGAGGCGCACGGCGCGGTAGTCGTCGGCATCACCCACCGGCTCTCAGATCGGAGCCAACTCTCCCAAGACCTTGCGGATGCGGAGGGAACGTACGAAGTGTTGCTCACGGAATTGAAGGCGGCAGCGATCGATGTGGCTGCGCGCGCGGCGGTTTCGGCCGGCGCCGACGTCGTTTTCATGGACAACATCCCGGTCGCTGTCGACGGGGACCTGCCGGCCGCCTTCGATAGCGTGATCGAAACGGCAAGAACAAGAGCAAGGATACGGACGAAAGCATGAAAGAAAAGGTAGCGAAGCCGCCGCGGGGAATCATCGTCCGCGACGGCGACCACGGACTTCCGTACTCCAAGGGCCTGACTGCGAACACGGTTATCGCATCCGGCTTGTCCCCGGCGCGCGCGTATCGCGTCGCGCAAGAGATCGAGGATCGGCTGAAGGCGAGCAGCCGCTCGTCGGTTGATATCGGCGAGCTCCGCCGTCTCACGATCGACGTGATCCGCGCCGAGGCCGGCGACCGGTACGCGGCCGCATACGAGAAATGGATATCGGTTGGGAACCTCGATATCCCGATGATCATCTTGATCGGCGGTGGGACCGGTGTCGGGAAGTCGACCGTCGCAACGCAGCTCGCTGCGCGCCTCGGGATCGTGCGCGTCATCTCGACCGACGCGATCCGTGAAGTGATGAAGGGAACGTTCTCGAAGGAGTTCATGCCGACGCTGTACACATCCTCGTTCGATACCGGCGACGTCGTAAAGGTGAAGAGCACGCGCGCAGACGACGCAGTGCTCGTCGGTTTCCGCGACCAGGTTTCTGCCGTGTCGGTGGGTGTGAACGCGCTGATCGAGCGTGCGGTCAACGAAGGAACCGACGTGATCATCGAAGGCGCGCATATCGTTCCCGGCTTCATCACTCCGGACGCGTTCGCCAAGAAGGCTGTCATCGTCTGGATCGTCGTGCAGGTCGAGGACGAGGCCTTACATCGCAGCCACTTCTTCGTGCGCGCGCACGAGACCAGGTCGCGCCCGGTCGAAAGGTATCTTGCGCACTTCCCCGAGATCCGTAAGATCCAGAAGTACATCAAGTCTCTCGCCCTGCAGCACGGCGTCCCGATCATCTCGAACTACAACCTCGACGCGTGCATCGGCTCCGTCATCGAGCACGTGGTCGACGAAGCAGTGGAAGCGGTGAAGGTCAGGCCGCAGCGCAAGGTGAGGGCCATCCGAGGGGAGTCCAGATGAAGCTTTGGCTCGACACGGCCAACATCGACGAGATCCGCGAGATCAACGCGTGGGGTGTGCTCGCCGGTGTGACCACCAACCCGACGTTGGCGGCCAAAGAAGGCGTGCCGTTCGAGCAGCGTCTGAAGGAGATCGCAGCCGAGGTCGATGGGCCGGTCTGCGGTGAGGTCATCTCGACCGAGCGGGAAGGGATGATCTCAGAAGGACTCAAGCTGGCGGACATCGCGCCGAATATCGTTGTGAAGGCACCGGTCACCCCCGACGGCTATGCAGCGGTCACCGAATTCGCCAAACGGGGGGTCAAGACCAATATGACGCTATGCTTCTCGCCGACACAGGCGATCCTGGCGGCAGAAGCCGGCGCCACCTACATCAGCCCGTTCCTCGGACGCGTCGACGACATCGGGAACGATGGCATCAACTTGCTGAGTGAGATCGTGGAGATCTATCGAGTGCAGGGCTACACGACATACGTGCTCGCCGCGAGCCTGCGTTCACCGCAACACGTGGTGGACTCGGCCAAAGTCGGCGCCGACGTCGCAACGCTGCCGCACTCGGTTTTCAAGGCACTCGTGAAGCACCCGCTGACGGATCTAGGCCTCAAGCGCTTCCTGGACGACTGGGAGGCATACCAACGCGCGCTCGGATAAGCCGAAGCGCGCCGGGATAGGAGTAACAGTGGCAACCAAAGAAGAACTGCAAGGAAAAGTGCTGGCGGAGCTCCAGCAGATCGCCGAGTCGATGGGAATGACCGGCACGAAGGGGCTTCGTAAGGCCGACCTGATCGGAGCGATCGTCGATCGTTCGAACGGCGGCCGCGCGCCTGCGAAGGAGCGGCCCGTCGCACCGACGCCGGCCGACAACGGCGACGCCCCCGCGCCCGCGGTTGTGCCTCAAACGGCTGCACCGGCGCCCGAAGCCGTTGCGGCAGCGTCGGTACCGACGACGCCGGCTGCGCCGGCCCCCACACCTGCACCCCAACCGCAGCCGCAGCAGCAACCACAGCAGCAGCCTCACCAACCGCGACCGCAATATCAGCAGCAGAACCAGCAGGGCCGTGACGGTGGCCGTGACCGTGGCCGCAGAGGCCGGCGCGATCGCAACCGGAACCGCCAGCGTGACAACCGCGGCGGCGGAGGCGGCGGCGGCGGAAGCGGAGGCGGAGGCGGAGGCGGCGGTATGCCGGTCGAGCGTGAGCTCTCCGCAGAAGAAGCGGCGATCGAAGGCGAGCTTCAGACCGGAATCCTCGACGTGCTACCCGAAGGCTACGGCTTCCTCCGCACGTCGGGATACTTGCCGGGTCCCCGCGACGTCTATGTGTCCCTGTCGCAGGTCCGGCGTTTCGCGCTCCGTCGTGGAGACGAGGTCACCGGCTATGTGCGCGCGCCCAAAGAGGGCACGAGCGAGAAGTACTACGCACTCCTTCGAGTCGAGACGGTCGCGGACCTGACGCCGGATGAAGCGCGCCTGCGTCCGGAGTTCAAGAACCTCACGCCGCTGTTCCCCGACGAGCGGTTCCGCCTCGAGTGGGGGCCGCAAGCCCTTACCGAGCGTGTGATCGACATCATCGCGCCGCTCGGGAAGGGTCAGCGAGGGCTGATCGTGTCACCGCCGAAAGCGGGAAAGACGACGATCTTGAAGCAGATCGCGAACGGGATCCTGGCGAACACGAAAGGCGTGCACCTCATCGTCCTTCTGGTCGACGAGCGGCCGGAAGAGGTCACGGACTGGCAACGCACCGTGAAGGCGGCCGAGGTCGTCTACTCGACCTTCGACCAGCCCGCCGAGAACCACACCCAGGTCGCCGAGCTCGTGCTCGAGCGCGCGAAGCGCTTGGTCGAGGCGAAGCAGGATGTGGCGATCCTGCTGGACTCCGTGACGCGTCTTGCGCGCGCCTACAACCTGTCGGCACCGACATCCGGACGCATCCTGTCGGGTGGTGTGGACTCAACAGCGCTGTACCCGCCGAAGCGGTTCTTCGGGGCTGCTCGAAACATCGAAGAAGGCGGGTCGCTGACGATCATCGCCTCGGCTCTGGTCGAGACCGGGTCCCGTATGGACGAGGTCATCTTCGAGGAGTTCAAGGGCACCGGGAACTCCGAGATCCGCCTCGACCGGCAGCTGTCCGAGAAGCGCATATTCCCGGCGATCGACATCGAGGCGTCCAGCACCCGTAAGGAAGAGCTCCTCTACGACAAGGAAGAATTGGTGCTCGTCTGGCGTTGGCGGAGGTTGCTGCACGCTCTCGCGCCCGGACAGGCGATGGAGCTGCTTCGAGACAAGCTCACCCAGTCGCAGACCAACGAGCAGTTCCTGAAAGAGATCGCCAAGATGAAGAACGTGGATTAGGAAAGGAACACCGATGAAGCCTGAGATCCATCCCGCCTACATGAAAGCCGTGGTCCGCTGCTCGTGTGGGAACACGTTCGAGACACGCTCGACGAAGCCCGAGCTTCACGTCGAGCTGTGTTCGCAGTGCCATCCCTTCTACACGGGCAAGCAGAAGCTGGTCGACACCGGCGGCCGCGTCGAGCGGTTCCAGCGCCGGTACGGGAAGAAGACGGCCCAGGCCTAGCCTGAACCGTGGCCGCCAAGGAAAGCCCGCATTACTACGGCGGCCAAGCGCTCCTCGAGGGCGTGATGATGCGCGGGCGCGACCGCTGGGCGGTCGCCGTCCGCCGGCCCTCCAAGCAGATCTATATCGAGCAGCATCCGGTCCGCTCGCTCGCCACCAAGTACGCGATCTTCCGCAAGCCGCTCTTCCGCGGCGTCGCCGCCATGGGCGAGGCACTTTCGATCGGCATGCGCGCGATGATGATCTCCGCGAACCAGTCGCTCGACGAGGAGCAGAAGCTCTCGCAGAAGCAGATGGGGGGCACCATCGCCTTCGCACTGCTGGTGTTCTTCGTCATCTTCATCCTGTTCCCGAACCTGCTTTCCAACCTATTCGGGCACCAGAAGCACAAGACGGCGTCGCATTCGATCCTCCAGAACGTGTACGAGGGACTCATCAGGCTGGGGATCTTCATCGCGTATCTGCTTCTGATCTCGATGCTCAAAGAGATCCGTCGGGTGTTCCAGTACCACGGCGCCGAGCACAAGACGATCGCGGCGTACGAAGCGAACGAGCCGATCTTGGATCAAACCTCGGTGGACAAGTACTCGACGCTCCACGTTCGGTGTGGAACGAACTTCCTGATCATGACGATGCTGCTAACGATCATCGTCTTCACGTTCTTCGGCAGGCCGGCGATCTGGTTGCAGATCCTCGAGCGGCTGGGTGGCATCTTCCTGATCGCAGGGATCTCCTACGAGGGCCTGCGGCTGGGTGCTGCGCGGCTGGACAATCCCGTTGTGCGCGCGCTGATGAAACCCGGGTTGTGGTTGCAGAAGATCACGACCCGACAGCCGGAGCCCGATCAGATCGAAGTTGCGATCCGGTCGTTCGAGGCGGTCTTGCCGGATGCGGAACGGGCACGGATCGCGCCCTTGCCATCGGCCGTTGTAGCCGGCGACTCTCTCCGCGAAGACGAACCAACCGCCGAGCCGTAGCGCCGCGCGCGCGACGGGCCGCTCGGCCTAGACTTCCGACCCACGGGTGAGGTTCGCATGCTCGAAGAAAGACTTTCCCAACGACTGAACGAGGTTGAGGCACGCTTCGGTGAGCTGGAGCGGCGCCTGTCCGACCCTGCCGTCTCTTCCGATCGCGACCAATTGCGAACGCTCGGCAAAGAGCTCAGCGACCTGCGTCCCATCGTCGAGGGAGTCCGTGCGTACCGCAGCCTCGAAGGCGACCTCGGCGCTGCGCGTGAGATGCTCAAAGACTCGAAGGACACCGACGCAACGTTCTTGCGCGATGAGATAGGCCAGCTCGAGAAGAGGCTCTCTGAGATCGAGACCGAGTTGCGAGAGGCGCTGGTTCCGAGAGATCCGAAGGACGACAAGAACGTCATCGTCGAGATCCGCGCGGCCGCCGGCGGGGACGAAGCGGCGCTGTTCGCGCGCGACCTGTTCGACATGTACCAACGATACGCCGAGCGGCAGAAGTGGAAGGTCGACGTGCTGACTGCCAACGCTCCGGGGGTCGGCGGGTTCAAGGAAGTTGTGTTCGCGATAAAAGGGAAGGGCGCATACTCGCGCATGAAGTACGAGTCGGGCGTGCACCGCGTGCAGCGTGTGCCGGCAACCGAGTCCCAGGGACGGATACACACGTCGACGGCAACGGTGGCCGTGCTTCCGGAAGCAGAAGAGGTCGAGGTGCAGATCAATCCGGCCGATCTCGAGCTCGACGTGTTCCGCTCATCGGGACCGGGCGGCCAATCGGTGAACACGACCGACTCCGCAGTGCGGATCACGCACAAGCCAACGGGGATCGTCGTCGCATGCCAAGAGGAGCGCTCGCAGCTTCAGAACCGTGAGCGTTGCATGCAGATCCTGCGCGCGAAGCTGCTCCAGCGCGCCGAGGAAGAGCAGCGTTCCAAGATCGCCGCCGAGCGCAAAGGACAGGTCGGCACCGGTGAGCGGTCGGAGAAGATCCGAACGTACAACTTCCCTCAGAACCGCGTCACCGATCATCGCGTCGGGATGGACCTCTACAAGCTGCCTCAAGTTCTAGAGGGCGACCTCGATGGGTTCATCGACGCGCTCGCGATGAAAGATCGGGCCGACCGGCTCGAGTCGAGCGGCGACGCGAGCGGAAATGGGAAACAAAGAACGTGAGCATCGGCGACGAGATCGACGCTGCGGCGAAGATCTTCGCAGACGCGGGTATCGACACCGCGCGCACGGACGCAGAGTGGATCGCAGCGGCCGGATTGGGGAAGCGACGAGGGGAAATGGTCGCGCACCTCGGTGATCCGGTCGGTCCCGAAGTGTCCGAGCGGTTGAAGAAGATGGTCGCTCGCCGCGCGCGCCGTGAGCCGCTCGCATACATCGTCGGCACCGTGGTGTTCCGAGGGATCGAGCTCGAGGTCGGCGCAGGGTGCCTGGTTCCGCGGCCGGAGACAGAGGTCACGGCCGAGCGCGCGATCGCGCACGCACGCGACGGCTCGAGACGGCCGACCGTCGTGGACGTCGGGACAGGGTGCGGCGCAATCGCGCTTGCGATGGCGGCGGAAGTGCCGGAGGCGCGCATCTTCGCCACGGAGGCTCTGGGAGCCGCGCGTGGCTGGGCGCTTCGGAACCTCGCGCGCACCGGCTTGCGGTGCACGCTCCTGCCCGGAAGCCTGATGCGCCCGTTGCATCCGGCGCTCGGTGGCGGCGTCGACGTCGTGGTGTCGAACCCGCCATACGTTTCGGAAGAAGAGTGGGAGACGCTCGAGCCTGAGGTGCGGAGGTTCGAACCGAAGGAGGCCGTCGTCGGCGGCGAGACCGGTCTCGAGATAATCCTCGAGCTGCTCGAGCAGGTGCGGATGTGGCTTGCCCCTGG
>Ga0070708_100002973_pt1 | contig 13171 bp, 12 predicted proteins | sample KBSK5503metaG_FD_65469 | JGI IMG/M metagenome (GOLD analysis project Ga0070708, IMG submission 65469) | Corn, switchgrass and miscanthus rhizosphere microbial communities from Kellogg Biological Station, Michigan, USA - KBS K5-50-3 metaG | ecosystem: Host-associated > Plants > Roots >...
CTGGACCCGAACGAGCTCAACGCGGTCGTCAGCCAGCGCACGACGGAGATACAGGCGGTGGCCAACACCATCGTGCAGGAGGTAGCGAAGGTGCACGACGTGCTGACGCCGGAGCAACGGCAGACGCTGGCGGACAACTTCCAGAAGCTGCACCAGCGTCACCAGCATCCCAAGGGAGGCTTCGGCGGCCCCGGAGAGTGATGGTTCAGGCGCTGTTGATCGAGGACGATCGGAAGCTTGCCGCCCTGCTGGTCGAGTTTTTGGTCCAGCATGGCGTGCAAGCGACGATCGCGGGGGATGCGGCCCAGGCGCTCCAGCACCTGGGCTCGACGCGCTTCGACATCCTGCTCCTCGATCTGATGCTACCGGGCATGGACGGGCTGTCGCTGGCGCGCAAGGTCCGTGAACGGTGGAATACTCCCATCATCATGGTGACCGCGCGAGGAGACGACGCCGACAAGATCGTCGGGCTGGAGCTGGGCGCCGACGACTACCTGGCGAAGCCGTTCAACCCGCGCGAGCTGCTGGCGCGCATCCGCGCCGTGCTGCGCCGGACCGAGCCCGCCGATGCGCCCCGCTTCCAGACCGGCGGCCTGGTGATCGACTTTGGGGCGCGCGAAGTGACGGTGGACGGAGTCCGGCAGACGCTGACCGCGCACGAATACGAGCTGCTCGTCGCGCTGGCCCGCAACTCCGGCCGGGTGCTCACCCGCGATCAGCTGCTGGAGGAGATGAAGGGCGACCACGCCGACGAGGCGTTCGACCGCAGCATCGACGTCCACGTCTCCCGGCTGCGGCAGAAGATCGAGACGGATCCGCGGCACCCGCGCTACGTGAAGACGGTGCGCGGGGCCGGATATCTGTTGGCCCGGGAGTCCTGATGCATCCGCGGCGCCTCTACGTGCGCCTGTACCTCGCCTTTCTCGGAGTGCTGCTCGCCGTCGGCGCGGTGGTCCTCGCCATCGGGTTCCTCACCGGCAGGCCATTCTTTCAAGCCGGCCGGGGAGGACCCCGGTTCGCGGAGCATCTCGGGCGCATGCTGCCGCCGCCGTCGGATCCGGAGGCGCTGCAGAGGTCCGTCGACGACATCCACGACGAGCTGGGGATCGACGCCGTGGTGATCGGGCCGGACGGCACCGTGCTCGCCTCGGCCGGAAATCCCATCCCGATGCCCGACGACGCCACGCTCGCCCGCATCCCCTTCGGCGCGACCTGGATCTCGCGCGGCATCGCCGGGGCGCCGGCGCGCGGCGGTCCCATCATCCTCCTGCGCTTTCCGCTGGCGGAGGGAGCCGTCCGCCGTGCGGCGATCCGGGGGGCGCTGCTCGTGCTCGGCGCGCTCGCCGTGTCGCTGGCGTTCGTGTACCCGCTGTCCCGCTCCATCACGCGGCCGCTGGAGCAGCTCACTTCGGTGGTGGAAGCGTACGGACGGGGCGATCTCTCCCGGCGCAGCGGCCTGGGGAACCTGCACGACGAGGTGGGGCGGCTCGCGCGCAGCTTCGACGAGATGGCGGACCGCATCCAGGCCGCGCGAAGGTCGGAGAAGGAGCTCCTGGCCAACGTCTCGCACGAGCTGCGCACTCCGCTGGCCCGCATCAAGGTGGCGTTGGAGCTGATCGACGCGCAGGACGAAGCAGTCCGGCGCAGGCTCCTCACCATCGAGGAGGAAGTGGACGAGCTGGACCGGCTGGTGGCGGACGTCTTGACCGCGAGCCGGCTCGATCTCGCTTCGCTGCCGTTGCGCAAGGTCCCGGTGGACGTGCAGACGCTGGTGGAGAAGGCCCGCCAGCGCGTTCTCGCGCTCGATCCTTCGCTGCGCATCGAGGCGCAGGTGGAGCCGCGGCTGATGGTGGAGGCCGACGAGGCGCTCCTCTCCCGCGCCCTGGACAACCTCCTCGACAATGCCCGCAAGTACGGCGTGGGGAGCCCCGTCGACCTCGAGGCGCATCGCGAGAACGGAGAGGTGGTCCTGGCCGTCCGCGATCGCGGTCCCGGCATTCCGGAGGAAGACCTGCCGCGAGTCTTCGATCCCTTCTTCCGCGGCGAAGGCGCTCCCGGCCGTGCCCCCGGCTTCGGCCTCGGCCTCGCTCTGGCCCGCCGTGTCGCGGAAGCCCACGGAGGCTCGGCGCGGGCCGCAAACAGCGAGGGCGGCGGGGCCCGCATCGAGCTCCGGCTCCCGCCCAAGCCCGCCTGAGTTCTGGGGACACCATACGGAACTTTCGTCGGAGATCCGGGACACAATACGGAACTGCCCATTGCGGAGTTGCGTATTGTGTCCCGGATCTCAGACTAAAGGCTTGCCGAGGACTCGGGCGAAGACGGTGTCGACGTGGCGGAGCTGGCGGTCCAGGTCGAAGCAGTCGGCCAGCTCCTTCGGCTTGAGCAGCTTCTTCACCTCGGAGTCCGCTGCCAGCAGCTCGCGGAAGTCGCGGTCCTCTTCCCAGACCTTCATCGCGTTGCGCTGCACCACGGCGTAGGCGGCCTGGCGCTCCATCCCCTTCTCGATCAGCTTCAGCAGGACCGGCTGCGAGAAGACCAGGCCGCGGGTCAGCTCGAGGTTCTGCCGCATCCGCTCGGGATGGACGCGGAGGCCGTCCATCAGGCCGGCGAAGCGGTGGAGCATGAAGTCGAGCGTGACGGTCGCGTCGGGGCCGATGACGCGCTCCACGCTGGAGTGGCTGATGTCCCGCTCGTGCCAGAGGGGAACGTCTTCCAGGGCGGAGAGGGCGTACCCGCGCAGCACGCGCGCGAGCCCGCTCAGGTTCTCGGAGAGGATCGGATTGCGCTTGTGCGGCATCGCCGAGGAGCCCTTCTGCCCCTTGCCGAAGGCCTCCTCCACCTCCCGCACCTCGGTGCGCTGGAGGTGGCGGATCTCGACGGCGAACTTTTCGATCGACGCTCCCGTCAGCGCCAGCGCGCCGAAGTACTCCGCGTGCCGGTCGCGCTGCACGATCTGGGTCGAGGCCGGGGCCGCGCGCAACCCCAGCGCGGACATCGCCTTCTCCTCGATGGCGGGCGAGAGGTGCGCGAAGGTGCCCACCGCTCCCGAGAGCTTGCCGACCGCGATCGTCTCTCGCGCGCGCTGGATGCGCGCCTTGGCTCGACCCAGCTCGTCCACCCAGACCGCGAGCTTCCACCCGAAGGTGGTGGGCTCGGCGTGGATGCCGTGCGAGCGCCCGATGCAGACCGTGCGCTTGTGCTCGAGGGCGCGCTTGCTGGTGGCCTCGCGCGCCTTGTCCACCCCGGCCAGCAAGAGATCGGCGGCGTCGCGGAGCAGGATGGCGAGCGAGGTGTCGAGCACGTCCGACGACGTCATCCCGAAATGCAGGTGCCGCGCCGCCGGCCCGATCCGTTCCTCGAGGAAGGTGAGGAAGGCGATCACGTCGTGCCGGGTGGTCTTCTCGATCTCGTCGATCCGCGCCGCGTCGGCCGGCGTGAACGTCCCCGCCTTGGCCGCGGCCTCTTCGATGGCCTCGCGCGGGACCAGCCCCGCCTCCGCCATGGCCCGTCCGGCGGCGAGCTCCACCTCTAGCCAGGTCTGGTACCGGTGCTCGGGCGTCCAGAGCGCCACCATCTCGGGCCGGCTGTAGCGCGGGATCATCGCGCCTCTATAACATCAGCCGCGGCCGCCGAAGGCGGCTTGGCGGCTGCGATTGAGGTTGATCACTTCGCCGTCGGCGCAGCGACATGTTCTAGGCGAAGAGCGCGAGCTGCCGGGCTTTCCGCGGAGCGGTCGCGCGCCCCGCCTCGAGCTGCACCGGATCGAGCGCCCTCGCTTGCGAGGCGATGCGGACCTGCACGGACCCGCCGTGCTTCTCCAGCACCCGCTCGGCCGCGCGCCGGGCATGGGCCACGGTGTTGTTGTGCTCGGACAGATGGGCGAGCACCAGGTGCCGCAGTCCGCCGTGCAGGACGCGCTCGAGCAGCTTCGCCCCCTGCTCGTTGGAGAGATGGCCGAGGTCGCTGCGGATCCGCCGCTTCAACGACCAGGGATAGGGGCCTTCGTCGAGCAAGCGGAGATCGTGGTTCATCTCCAGCACGAGCGCGTCGAGATCCTTCAGGGCGCGCACCAGCCCGGCGGTGATGCTGCCGAGGTCGGTGACGATGGCCGCCTTCGCCGTCTCGTCCTCGACCACGTACGCCACCGGCTCGCAGGCGTCATGCGGCAGCGCCAGCGGTGTCACCGTCAGTCCCGGCAGCCGCACCTGGACGCCGGGGCGGACGGCGCAGCGCAGCTCTTCCGGGGGAGGGTCGCGCAACTCCCTCATCGTCCCGCGCGTGGCGTGCACCCGCACGCGGAGCTTGCGCGCGAGCACGCCGGCCGCGTGCGCGTGGTCGGCATGCTCGTGCGTGAGGAAGACGTCGGTCAGGTCGCGAACGTCGAGCCCCGCGCTCCGGCACCGCTTCGCCGTCTCCCGCAGGGGAAGGCCGGCGTCGATCAGGATCCGGGTGGGGCCCGCATCCACCCAGAGGGAGTTGCCGCCGCTGCCGCTCGAGAGCACGCACAGGCGCACTGAACGGATGTAGCAGCAGCGCTCCTCCGCTTGCAAGAGCACAGGCGCGATGTGCTAGACACCGCGCCATGCCCCGCACGAAAAAGTCCATCAAGAACCGCAGCAAGGAGAAGCAGAAGGCCCTGAAGCGGAAGCGCGCACGCCGCAAGAAGGGCCTTCGCCGCGGCATGAGGGCGCGTTAGGCGCGGCGTCGTTTTCGCAACGCAAGCAACACCAGGAGCGGCAAGGCGACCCACGCCAGCTGCGCGCCCGTGCTGGTGCATCCTCCGCCCGCAGGCGCGACGCTCGAGAGCTGCTGCTGCGGCGGCGGATCCGCCGGCGCCGTACCGGCGTCCGGAGTCGCCCCGGAGCTGTCCGTCGGCGTCCCGGCATCCGGCGGCGGCGGTGGATCTCCCCACTGCCGCTCCGCCAGGACCGACGCCATCGTCTTCCCGACGATGAACCCGTCCAGGTACACCACGCCGGGCGTTCCATTCGTCCCGTACACATGCGACCCGTCCGGCCAGAGCAGGTTCGGGTCGCCGATGTGACCGTTCCGGTAGAGCCCGACGACCATGTAGTTCCGCATGTTGGGATACTTGTTCGACCCGAAGTGCTTGGGTAGCACGTTCACGCCGTCGATCCAGATCTCGAGATACCCGACGCTCGGATTCGACGACCACTTCGCGTGCAGGATGAAGTCGTGCCAGTGCGACCGCTGCAGCTTCGCCAGCGTGATGGTCTCCCGGCAGACGCTCGTCGCCTGGTCCACGATGCAGATGGTGATGTCGGTGTCGTTGGCGCCGATGTAGATGGGCGCGGAGCCCGACTCCACGCCGCCGTTGGCGTCGTGGTGCCACTCGACGATGGAGCCGGCGCTCGAGCGGGCCGACGGATCCGAGAGCTGGTCCCACTTCGGATACGAGCCCACCCAGTCCTGGGGCCAGAGCGCCTGCCAGCGGTACCACTTCTCGTCGCCCTCGTTCTCCCAGAGCGTCTCGGGTCCCGTCATCAGCGTCCGCGAGTCGGAGTAGTAGCTGTACGCGTCGCCGAACTTCACCTCGAAGCGCGCCGCGGTGTTCCCCTGCGCCACCGGGTCGGGGACGATCTGGATCTGCTGCGGGCGGATGGTCTGCGTGGCGCACCACTCGTCCTGCCCCGCGCTGCAATTGCCGGTCAGGGACGCGGTGCCGTTCTCGAATCCGCCTCGCCAGATCACGTCGGGGTCGGTCTGTGCCGCCGCGCAAAACGCAGGGACGAGCACTGCTGCGATCGCCAGGATGAGGTTCTTCAACGTCCGGCTCCTTGGTTGACTGCTGCTCGAATGACAGCAAGTGAACCAAGGGGGCTACCCGCCTCTTCCCTGAGGAGGTAGCGGCCGGGTGCTCAAATGTACGGGGATCGGCGACTCAGCGGACGGTCATCCGCAGTCCACCGAGGGGACGGAGCGTGATGCTCGGCTGCAGCTGGACCTGGAAACCAGGCAAGAGCTTGAACGCCACGCGCTGCACCAGGGTGGCGAGCACCAGCTCGGCTTCTACCGTCGCGAAGGCGTTGCCGATGCACATCCGCGGGCCCGCGCCGAACGGCAGGTACGTCCCGCGCGCCGGCTCGTTGGCGAACCGAGAGGGATCGAATCCTTCCGGATCCTCCCAGAAGCGCGGGTGCCGGTGGACGACGTACGGGCTGACGAAGACGAGCGAACGGCCAGGGATCTCGTAGCCGTCCACCTCGTCGGGCCCGTTGGCCGACCGCGCGATGATCCAGGCGGGAGGATAGAGCCGCATCGACTCCTGCAGCGTCCGCCGCGTGAGCGCCAGCGCCGGCAAGTCCTCCACGGTGGGGCTGCGGCCGCCCAGAACCCGCGAAAGCTCCGCGCGCACCTCGCGCAGCGCCGCTGGGAAGCGGGAGAGCAGCATCCAGGTGTACGTGAGCGCGTTGGCGGTGGTCTCGTGCCCGGCGAGGAAGATCGTCATCACTTCGTCGCGGAGCTGCCGGTCGTCCATCGCCTGGCCCGTCTCCGCGTCGCGCGCTTCCATCAGCATCGAGAGCAGGTCGTCGCGCCCTCCCGGGTCCTTGCGCCGGTCGGCGATCATCCGCAGCACGATCCCGTCCAGGAAAGCCAGCTCGCGGCGGAACCTCCGGTTCTCGCGGGTGGGGAGCCGCGGCGAGAGATCCAGGGTGCGGCTGCTCCGGTCGTTCGCGAGCGTGAGCAGCCAGGTCAACGCCGCGCCGACCTCGCTGGCGGCCTCCGTCGGGTCGTACCCGAGCAGCGTCTCCCCGACGATCCGCAGCGTCAGTCGCATCATCTCGTGGTGCGCGTCGACGATCTGGCCGCGGCGCGCGGAGAGCTGGTCCGCCAGGTCCTCCGCCGCGCGCACCATCGTCCGCGCGAATCCGGCGATGCGCTGGCGATGGAAGGCCGGCTGCGCGATGCGGCGCTGCCGCTTCCAGAACTCGCCCTCGCTGGTGAGCAGCCCATTGCCGAGGACGTACCGGAGGTTGCGGTAGCCGCGCGTCTGCTTGCCGTAGTTGCGGTTGTTCTCCACCAGCACGTGGTTCACGCCCGCGGGCGAGCTGACCAGGTGCGCGATCATCGGGCCGAAATGGAACCGCACCACGTCGCCGTACTCGCGGAACGACTCGACGAAGAGGGTCAACGGGTCGCGCCGCGCCTGCGGCAGGCTCCCGAGCAGCGGGTGGCCGCGCGGTCCCGGGGCCTTGTTTCGCGCGCCGCGGTCGAGGAAGCTCGCTAGCGAGAGCATCCGCGCTACCGGCGTCCGGTGTGGCCGAAGCCGCCCGAGCCACGCCCGCTCACAGGCAGCGAAGAGACCTCGCGCAGCTCGGCGCGCTCGACCGGCGCGATCACCAGCTGGGCGATGCGCTCTCCGCGCTGGAGCGTCACCGGCTTCTGCCCCAGGTTGACGAGGATGACGCCCACCTCGCCGCGGAAGTCTGAATCGAGGGTGCCGGGGCTGTTCAGGCAAGTGATGCCCTCTCGCAACGCGAGACCCGAGCGCGGCCGGATCTGTCCCTCGAATCCTTCGGGGATGGCGACGATGAGGCCCGTCGGCACCAGCGCGCGCTCCCCCGGCGCCAGGGCCACCGCGGCGTCCGCGCGCAGATCCACTCCGGCGGAGCCTTCGGTGGCGTGGGCGGGGAACGGAAGAGGATCGCCGCGGGCGGGCGAGACGCGCATCACGTCGATTCGGACGGCCATGGGGTGCGGCAACTGTACTGGACGGGCCGCCGCCGGTCGATCTGGCCCCTTTCCGTCCGGATCGATAAAGTAAACCCCCCTCGCAGCAGGAGGACCACCCCATGCCCCACAGCAGCGGCGAGCGCGTGATCGTGCCCCCGGCGGAATTCTCCAAGCAGGCGTGGATCAAGAGCATGGATCAGTACCGCGCGCTCCATGACCGGTCCGTCTCCAACCCCGACGGATTCTGGGCGGAGCAGGCGGAACGGATCACCTGGGCGCATAAGTGGAAGACCGTCTCCAAATGGGACTTCCACACGGCGAAGATCGAGTGGTTCATCGGCGGCAAGCTCAACGCCTCGGTGAATTGCCTGGACCGCCATCTCACCACGGCGCGCAGGAACAAGGCCGCGCTGATCTGGGAAGGCGACTCGCCTGACGAGTCGCGCACGCTCACGTACGCCGACGTCTACCGGGAGACCTGCAAGTTCGCCAACGCGCTGCGCAGGCTGGGGGTCAAGAAGGGCGACCGTGTCACCATCTACCTCCCCATGGTCCCCGAGCTGCCCATCGCCATGCTCGCCTGCGCCCGCATCGGGGCCATCCACAGCGTGGTGTTCGGCGGATTCTCCGCCGAGTCGTTGAAGAACCGCATCCAGGACTGCGCCAGCGAGCTGGTGATCACGGCCGACGGCGGCTACCGCGGCGGCAAGATCGTCCCCCTCAAGCAGACCACCGACGACGCGCTCAAGGAGACTCCGGGCGTGAAGACCGTGGTGGTGCTCAAACGCACCGGCAAGGAAGTGCCGTTCACTCCGGGCCGCGACAAGTGGTGGCACGATGTCGTGCGCGGCGTCCCGCTGGAGGCCGCGGCGGAGGAGATGGATGCCGAGGATCCGCTCTTCATCCTCTACACCTCGGGGTCCACGGGAAAACCCAAGGGCGTGATGCACACCACCGGCGGGTACATGGTCTACACCTCGCTCACGCACGAGTTGATCTTCGACATCCGCGAGGAGGACACCTTCTGGTGCACGGCGGACTGCGGCTGGGTCACCGGACACAGCTACGTCGTGTACGGACCGCTGTCGAACGGCGCCACCAGCCTGATGTTCGAAGGCGTCCCGCAGTACCCGGACTGGGGCCGGTTCTGGGATGTCGTCGACAAGTACGGCGTCAGCATCCTCTACACGGCGCCCACCGCCATCCGCGCCATCGCGCGCGAGGGTGAGGGCCCGGTGAAGTCGCGCAGCCGCAAGAGCCTGCGCCTCTTGGGGACGGTGGGCGAGCCCATCAATCCCGAAGTGTGGCTCTGGTACTACAACCTGGTGGGCGACGGGCGCTGCCCGGTGGTCGACACCTGGTGGCAGACCGAGACGGGCGGCATCCTCATCACTCCGCTCCCGGGCGCGACGCCGCTGAAGCCGGGGTCGGCGACGCTTCCGTTCTTTGGCGTGGAGCCGGTGGTGGTGGACGATCAGGGCAAGGTGCTCGAAGGACCGTGCAGCGGAAACCTCTGCATCGCGCGGCCCTGGCCGGGGATCATGCGCGGCGTCTACGGCGATCCGGATCGGTTCCGCAAGACGTACTTCACCACCTTCCCCGGCAAGTACTTCACCGGCGACGGCTGCCGCCGTGACGAGGACGGGTACTACTGGATCACCGGCCGCGTCGACGACGTGATCAACGTCAGCGGGCACCGGTTGGGCACGGCCGAGGTGGAAAGCGCGCTGGTCTCGCACCACTCGGTGGCCGAAGCCGCGGTGGTGGGCTTCCCGCACGACATCAAGGGACAGGGGATCTATGCGTACGTGACGCTGAAGCAGGGCGTCGATGCCACCGAGTCGCTGCGCACCGAGCTGGTGCAGCACGTGCGCAAGGGGATCGGGCCGCTGGCCCAGCCCGACGTGATCCACTGGGCGCCCGGTCTGCCCAAGACCCGCTCCGGGAAGATCATGCGCCGCATCTTGAGGAAGATCGCGGCGGACGAGTTCGACGCGCTGGGCGACACGTCCACGCTCGCGGACCCGGCAGTGGTCGACAATCTGGTGAAGGAGAAGAAAGCCCGGTCCGGAAAGTAGGCCCGGTCTACTGCTGCTCGCCGGCGCGGCGGGCGATGTCGTCCGCCGCCTTCTGCTGCTGCCGCTCCAGATCCTTCGCCTTCTCGCGGACGGTGTCGAGCTGCCGGCGCGGGGCGGTGTGCTCGGCCGTGTCGCGCCCGATGGTGCCCGTCAGCGCCGTCCGGACGACGAAAGCGACGATCGCCAGGCCGAGGACCAGCACGAGCAGTTTTCCGAAACTCATGCCGGCAGCGTCGCATCTGACTACCGCCGCCGCAAATAACTGGAACGAGCCGCCGTTAGAATGCGCCGATGGCCGATCCCGCCGATGCAGCAGCCCCGTCCCTGCCTGCCGCGCCGCGCGGCCGGTTCTGGTCCGACGTGCGGGAAGCCCTGCGGGGGTCGGAGCAGGACTTCACCCAAGGCTCGATCGGGCGCTCCATCCTCCTCCTCGCCATCCCCATGGTGCTGGAGATGGCGTTGGAGAGCGTCTTCGCCGTCACCGACGTGTTCTTCGTCGGCCGGCTGGGCCCCGACGCGGTCGCCGCGGTCGGCCTCACCGAATCGATGCTCACCCTCGTCTACGCGCTGGCGATGGGCCTCGGCATCGGGACCACGGCGGTAGTCGCCCGCCGCATCGGCGAGAAGGACCGCGAAGGCGCGGCCACGGCGGCGGTCCAGGCCATCCTGCTCGGCATCGCGGGCGCCGTCGTCCTCGGCTCGCTCGGCGTCGCCTTTGCTCCGCGCCTGCTGGCGCTGATGGGCGCCTCCCCCGACGTGCTCCGCATCGGCTCGAGCTACACGCGGGTGATGCTGGGCGGCGAGGCGACCATCGTCGTCATCTTCGTCGTCAACGCGGTCTTCCGCGGAGCGGGCGACGCGGCCATCGCCATGCGGGTCCTCTGGCTCGCCAACGCCATCAACATCGTCCTCGGACCTTGCCTGATCTTCGGCGTCGGCCCGTTTCCGCAATTGGGAGTCACCGGCGCTGCCGTGGCCACGACCATCGGCCGGGGAACGGGCGCCCTCTATGCCATCAGCCGTCTGCTCGGGCCCGGTTCCCGCGTACCGGTCTGCAGGCGCCATCTCCGCCTCGATCTCCAGGTGATGCGCACGGTGGGACGGCTCTCCGGTTCGGGAGCGTTTCAGTCCATCGTCGGGATGGCGAGCTGGATCGGCCTGGTGCGGATCGTCTCCACCTTCGGCTCGCAAGCCCTGGCCGGATACACCATCGGCATCCGCATGATCGTGTTCGCGCTCTTGCCCTCCTGGGGAATGAGCAATGCCGCGGCCACGATGGTCGGGCAGGCGCTCGGGGCGCGCAATCCAGACCGCGCCGAGCGGGCGGTGTGGCGCGCCTGCGCCTACAACCTCGCCTTCCTGGTCGCGATCGGCATCGGATTCGTCGTCTTCGCCCGGCCCATCGTCTCCGCGTTCACCAACGATCCCGTGGTGCTGGAGTATGGAACGGACTGCTTGCGGATCGTCGCCGCGGGCTTCCCCTTCTACGCCTACGGCATGGTGCTGTCGCAGTCGTTCAACGGCGCCGGCGACACCACCACGCCGACCTGGCTCAACCTGATCGTCTTCTGGCTCTGGGAGCTCCCTCTGGCCTGGGTGCTCGCCGTCTCGCTGGGGATGGGACCTCGCGGCGCCTTCCTGGCAGTGGCCATCGCCTTCTCGACCCTGGCGGTCGCGGCAGGAGCGATCTTCCGGCGCGGGAAGTGGAAGCAGGTGGTCGTCTGAAGCTGGCAAGGCCGGCGGACGGGCGATAGGATCCCCGCACCATGTGCCGGAACATCAAGACACTCTTCAACTTCAAGCCGCCCGCCACCGACGAGGAGATCCATGCCTCGTCCATCCAGTTCGTCCGCAAGCTGAGCGGGTTCCACCATCCCTCCAAGGCGAACGAGAAGGCATTCGAGCGCGCCGTCGAGGAGGTCAGGGCCGCCGCCCGGAAGCTGGTCGATTCCCTCGTCACCAACGCTCCGCCGCGCGATCGCGAGGAAGTGGCCGCGCTGGCCCGGGCCCGCTCCGCCAAGCGCTTCCAGCGTGCCGGCGCATAGCGGTCACCCGCACGACAAGAAGCACAAGGATCGGCACGGCAATCCGGCCGATCTGGAAGGGTACGTCGCGCGGATGGAGGAGCCGTCGCGCGCGGAGTGGCAGAAGCCCGACGAGGTGTTGCGCGCTCTGGACCTGCGCAGAGGGCAGATCGCCGGAGACGTCGGGGCCGGTCCGGGATACTTCTCGCTCAGGCTGGCGCGGGCCGTCGGCGATTCCGGGCACGTGCATGCCGCCGACGTCGAGACGCGCATCCTGACGGTCCTGCGGGAGAGGGTGCGGGACTCGGGCCTGCGGAACATCTCTCCCGTGCTCTCGCTCAGGGACGACGCGCTCCTGCCGGCGGGCGCGTGCGATCTGATCCTCGTCGTCGACACCTACCATCACTTTCCCGACGGTCCGGCCTACTTGCGCAAGCTCTCGGGCGCGCTCAAGCCGGGAGGCCGCATCGTCAACGTGGACTTCCACAAGCGCGAGCTGCCGGTGGGGCCGGAGCCGGAGCACAAAGTCGCGCGCGAGGACTTTCTCGCCGACGCGGCCGCGGCCGGGCTGCGGCTGGTCGAAGAGCACCCGTTCCTCCCTTACCAGTACTTCGTCGTGCTCGAGCCGGCGGGCCGGCGCTGAGCGATGTCCGTTCCCGGCCCCGAACAAAAGCCGCGGCGGGCCCTGGTCCTCTCCGGCGGCGGCAGCAAGGGCGCCTTCGAAGTCGGCGTGCTGCAGCGCCTGATGGGAGAGCAGCAACTCGAGTACGACCTGCTCTGCGGGACGTCGGTGGGGGCCATCAACGCCGCCTACCTGGCGCAGACGCCGCTCGGCCAGCCGCGCGACGCCGCCGCGAGGCTGCGTGCGCTCTGGGACACGGTCACCACCGACAAGGTGCACAAGCCGTGGTTTCCTTTCGGCAAGGTGTCGGCGTTCTTCAAGCCCTCCGTCTACGACTCGCAACCGGTGCACGACTGGATCCGGGCGGGGCTGGACGTGAACGCGGTGCGCGCCTCCGGGAAGCGGCTGCGCGTCGTCGCCGTCTCGCTCGGCACCGGAGAGTCGTTCGTCGCGAACGAGCAGACGCCCGATCTCCCCGAGTGGGTGATCGCGTCCTCGGCCTTCCCGGTGATGCTGACGCCCGCGTCGATCGGGGGCGACTTGTGGACCGATGGCGGGCTGCGCATCGTCACGCCGCTGGGCGAAGCCATCCGGGCGGGCGCGGACGACATCGACGTGGTGCTCTGCTCGGACCCCTTCGCCCAGACGCCGTTCGACGTGCGCGACGCGCACGCCATCCCGCAGATCCTGCTGCGCTCGATCGACATCATGAACGGCGAGGTGAGCCGGGCCGACCTGCGCATCGCCGGCCT
>Ga0070708_100002974_pt1 | contig 13171 bp, 21 predicted proteins | sample KBSK5503metaG_FD_65469 | JGI IMG/M metagenome (GOLD analysis project Ga0070708, IMG submission 65469) | Corn, switchgrass and miscanthus rhizosphere microbial communities from Kellogg Biological Station, Michigan, USA - KBS K5-50-3 metaG | ecosystem: Host-associated > Plants > Roots >...
CGTGTTGCTGAGAAAGAAAGGCCGATCGCCTGGCGAGTTACTTAGAGGCGATGAGGTCAGCTCGCGGGTACCGGGTGGGTCCGTGCGCCTGGAGATCGCGCCATGCTTACTTACCCGCTAGCAGCGGGTGGGTAGAAACTTGGCGATTGAGCGTGAATTATTGGGTGGCGATCAGCCGCCTCGAAATCGGCCTTGGGTTGGAATTGAGTCTCAACCGCCCGAGAGAAACGTTCTAGCCGGCGTAAGCCATCGAGTCTATCTTTGTCGCCAACCTTTGCCCTATCGAGTGATGTGCGCAGGAAATTTTTCAGAGTCCTCTCCGGATGATAAATGATTCGTTCTGTTTGAGTGGTTAGCTAATGTTCGCACACGCGCGGAGCTTCTCGTACCACTTCGTCGGGATCGGTGAGTCTTCGCCTGTGTTCAGCGAGTTATCTGCTTGTGCGAATGCTTGCAAGACATCTCGATATGTCGACTCAGTAGTCTGCCGCCATGCTTCTGTAAACGCAGCGATAACCTGCGGCATGTAGGCATTGATTCTGATGAAATCGAGAATGAGATCGTGATTGGCGTGGAAGGAATGAAAAAGATCCGGCATGTGTTCCTTTATCAACGTGTCAAGTTCCGGTTGCTCAAACATGCACCGAGCCACGCAATACGAGAGCCCCTGCGAATACGCGGTTATCCTGTCGTGCTCTTCGGGATCAAAGTCTAAAGCAGTCGCGATGTTGAATTTGCTCCGGAACGCGTTGCAAATCTGCGTCACTTCTGCCGACATCGGATGTTCGGAACCCTCATGCGTTGCCGTTAGCACGTTTTGGAAGGTTCGTGCCTCCGGCTCAGTCGCTCGGAAACCGTTAGGCCCGTACATCGGATGCACGAAAACCGCTGAGAGAAGAGGATTCCCGACCATCTCAAGCGTCGCTGTGACTGCTCGCCACACCCCTGCCTGGACCGAAGGGATCAGCCATAGCGTCGTCTGCGTCAGGAAATCTCGGCAGCGGTAGACGAGTTCGCATGCGAGTTCTGCGTAGCCTGCGAGCGGCGTTGCAAGCACGATGTGACGAGCACGCTGAAGCATCAAGAGATATTCATCGCGCGGTGTTTCGCGCTCGATGGTCAAGATACTATCTGCGCCGAGAACCGGCAGAATATCTTGCTGGAGGAATTGACCAAATTCCCCCCGGCCGCCGATAACGAGGATAGTTTTGTTCTCCTCAGATCTCATCGTGCTGCATAACTCAACTTTGCCGTTCACCAAGGCAGTAACAAAGACCGTCTGGCGCCACGACGAAGAAGACCCGGTAAGCCGTGGTTCCGTGTTGGTCGACGCGAAAGTTGGCCTCTTCCTTTCCCAGACCATTCGCCTTCAATTCAGCGAAGGCTGCTTCGAGATTATCAACTTCAAAGAAACATCCGTCCTGAGTTGGGTCGCCCCCCATTCTCGGCTAATCCGATTTGAATGGCGTCTCTACCGAGAACAGCAGACTTAAATGGCTCATCTATCCTTGATACAACCTGGAAACCCATCACTGTTTCGTAGAAAGGAATTGCAGTCTCAACATTCTCAACAGGCAGGTTCATTGCGTCGCCGAGATACGGGGAAGCAGTTTTGAATACAGCTTTCATTTATCGGTCTCCTTCCATTGCTATGCACAGACTACAGATTACGGCGGCTTTGCCTCAAAAGTCGTATCTAGCCCGAGGCAGGACTTTTTTGGTTTGTGTTGGTTAGTGTGCCTTCGTGGATCGTCCTTGTTTCTCTTGGCAAAGAACGATCCACGAAGGCACACGAACTAAACACGAAACTCCTTAGCACCGAAATCGACTCTCGAGGCAAAGCTGATTACGGCAACAAAAAAAACAGGAAACAGGGCACGGGGGAACGAATGCCTCTTGGATCCTGTTCCTGATTCATCTGGATTCCCCTGAACAATTAGTTCGTCACCTCCCGAAAAAGCCAGGGTCCATTAGATACCAGTTAATCAATCCTGCTACCAGCCCGATTCCAAACACTATCAATACGATGATCTTTTCCTTAGTAGTCGTGGGCTTTCCGACCATCGAAGGAAATATCAGGATAAAAAGTCCTCCGATTACCCCAACAGGGCCAAACGCCGCCAGTTTCGATGAGTAACGGCCCTCCTGTAAGAGTTGATGCCAGTTGTAAAAGGTGAGGCCCAGAAAAACGACAATTATAACTAAGGCAAGAAAACATGCTTTGATGTAATGCAAATCATATCCTCCTGCGTAAGTTTGTAGATTGCATACACGCGCGGGTTTTAGGAACAGGAACTCATACGACTAACGCGAATTGCGTTGTTGGGGGTCGCTTTCAAAATGTGCTCGCAGTTAGAATGAGCAGAGTGATGATCAAAACCTGATGGGGAAGTTTGTTCATGAATCAGTTCGACCTTCGGCCGTGAAGCTCTCGATCACCTCGTAGTACACGCGAGGTCATCGAGGAATAACCTTGTACCAACCTCTCCAAGCTCTTTTCTTACGTCGAAATGCCAAAACATAGAATGGATTAGTGTAGAGCAAGGTTTGCCAGAGGGACCATTGATCAAAACGTCGGGTCGAGGGAACAACTTGTATATCTTCTATGAAACAAACGTGGGCGTTTTGCCGCTTCGCAGACTGCTTCATGCGCCAGTGGAAATCAACGTCCTCACCCATGTAGAGCGATTCATCGTAACCAAGCAGGGAAGCGTAAACGTCTCTACGGCAAAATTGTGTCGCCCCCTGTGCCATGCCTAGCAGCTTCCCAAGAATCCGCCACACTTGCAGATAAGTCTTCACCAGAGTCTTAGCCGCGCGGTAATCGGTATCCACTGCCCCACCAAAACAAGATGGGCTTGCCATAACTTCATTGATGCGCCACAGAAGCTCGTCAGGCACGATTGTATCGGCATCAATGAACACCATGAGATTACCTTTTGCGAAACTCGCACCAGCATTTCGAACTCTCGCAACGTTGTGTTTTGTCTCTTTTACGACGTTAGCGCCGGAAGATAAAGCGATGGCAGGTGTAGAATCTGTGCTGCCATTGTCGACAACGATTATTTCCGTTGGTACAGCACGTTGTTTTAGCAAGAACTCCTTTGCTCTCTGAATACTTTTTAGCGTCTCGCCCAAATAGTTTTCTTCGTTATAGGCCGGAACGATTACGGAGATAGACATCAACTTTCAGGAACTTCTTGACTCTAGAAGTTAGTCGTCTCCTCCTCGGCGATTAGGACGAGGGGTTTCCCTCCGCTGGAAATCGAGACCGCATGCGCTACCACCTCTTGCGCGCTCGTAGACGACGCGCTTGCTTGAAGCGCTTCAAGTGACGGGAAATGAAGCTCGGCTATCCTGAAAAAGGGAGGCGCGCTCCCGTCAGCAGTTCCCACCACCTTGGTCGCGACAAACTTCGTAATGCCTTTCATGTTATTCTCGTTCACCATCGGCGCATGCTCTTCTGTGTAAGCCCGTTCGAAAAACGTCCACGTTTTGCCGGTAGGGATAGAGCACTACTAATTTTGCACCAGCCATTTCTTTCTCCTCTCATTACTCTGCAACAAGACAACCTCAAAGATTGGACAGCAAAATACTTCTCGTCAAATCATGTGACAAGTTAGCACAAGTGATTCTTTAATAAAGCTTCGTCCATTCTCCATCATTCACCCTAAGCTGCCGAACGCTCACTCGCCGATGATCTTTACTAACACACGCTTCTTCCGCCCGCCGTCGAACTCTCCGTAGAAGATGTTTTCCCAATGTCCGAAATCCAACCGCCCCTCCGTCACGGCGACCACCACTTCGCGCCCCATCAACTGCCTCTTCATGTGTGCGTCGATAATGTCTTCCCCGATAGTGTCTTCATCGTTTGGGTCGGCCGGCACGACGGGGGCCAGTTGTTCCAACCAGATTTCGTATTGGCGGTAGAGGCCTTTTTCGTCGTCGTCGATGAACACCGCGGCCGTCGTGTGCATCGAGTTTACCAGCGCGAGCCCTTCCCTGACACCGCTTTCACGGAGGCATTCCGCTACTTTTGGAGTGATGTTAATGAAGGCACGGCGTGTGGGCACCTCTAACCAAAGTTCTTTTCGGTAGCTCTTCATACCAGCTACTACTCACTCAGTCATTGGATTTGATCTTCTTGATGCTCTTTACGAATTTTACGTACTCCGCAGTGTGGGTCTCCATTACGGTGTCGACGCCGAATGTCAAGATAGTTACGTTCTTGCTGGCTTTCAGAACATCAATGCTCCAGGTCACCTTTGCTTCCTTTAAGAGACCAGAGCCGGACTCGCTGATATGTATCATGCCATTGTGAGTACCCTCTCTAGGCTGGCCGTCTGACTTCAGGTCACTCAGTGATTCCTTCAAACTCTTCTTCATCCCGTAAACAACTTCCGCGTATTTGTCCTCAACGACGAAGGTAACCGAAGCAGCGCCGTCCTCAAATGAAACGAATAGGTTACCGTTCTCCTGCGTTTCGGCCTTCCAGCCCTTGGGCAATTCGAACTGAAGTCCGGCGTCCTTGATAGCGTGGATGTCCGTACCCTGTGCGGTACCGGGTGTCGGATTCTCAGAAGGCGAGACGCCAGAGCGTGCCACACTCGAGTGTGCGATCGAGAGCATTAGACCGAAAGCCAGGATGGCAGCGGGTGATTTCTTTGGTTTGTTTGTGATCATTTCTTCTTATTGCTCTCAAGCTCCATCTCAGATTACTAAAATTCAACATGAGCCACATAGCGCCAGGTTGGTGCCACCGGTCACGATATCATGAATCCGAAGGCGTGTATCGAGCATCGACGTATGCCCACGCACGTACTCCTGATTGAAGGACTACTGCCACTCGTTTGACCGCTGCCACTTCGTACTTGTCGGCATTCTGAATCTCATCTCGCGTGACAGCAAACACGGCTCCGGGTACAACGTCGGAAGCGCGTCCGGTGAACTTGGCCATGGTGTGGTGCGCCTTTCCGCTGATTGCAACTACCGTCTGGTCTTCGATCTTTAACAAGACCAGTTCGAACGCTGGCAAAGCATCGCTTGTGCCAACTAATTGCCGACCAAATGTCGCCATTTGTACAGCCTCGAGTTGGAGCGTGCCGTACGAGAAGAGAAGCTCAGTGTGCACTTCGTTAACCGCCATGGGTACGGGTTTATTGGCCGCTACGTATGTGGAGGATTCCATTGACAGCATCTCGTGTCTCACTATTAAACCGCGAGAACTCCTCCTCGCTCAACAAATCCTGCTCCTTCATATTTGCTAAAAGTATGATCGCAGTTGAGCGGCGAATGTCATCGAACGTTCGCGCCAATTCCTCATTGCGCTCTTGGATTAGAGCAAATACTTCAAGGAAGCACGCATGATAGCCATATGCGCATTTGGATGTAACAGAACAAAGCTCCTCGATAGTGCGATGACAGAATCGCTCCAGAGCAATCTGATGGAGTTGCCGAAACAACTTCCAATCAGCTTCTTTGATTTCAAGTCCCATAACTAGAACCCCGAGCGCCGAGCACTGCTTCAACGCGAGCGACCCCCTGTCAAGCGTTCTCGGCGACTCTGCGGTGAACTTCCTTTGGGGGGAGTTTCAAATTTCCTCAGATAGGTAAGTATCCAGCAGGCCTTTCACCCGCTCATCGGTTACGGTCGGATATGGGAAATTCAAATGCTCGGCTGTCTCAACCGCTAACCATCGAAACGTATCCATCGTTGCCCACAGCGAATTCCTAATATCCTCCCTATTATAATGAGCAAACACATTTGATAGAGCGTTGACCGCACGAGGATCGGCCCAATGTTCGATGAAGCTTCCTGCATGCCAGGTATCATAATCCCAGTTGTTGATCGCCCGCGTGTGCCACTCCAGCATTTGAAGTAGCAAGTTCTTCATCGAGCAGTTATTTATTCTGCCGGCTGTCCATAATTCTCCACGTCGCAGCTTTTTTGTCATCAAGACCGCAAAATACCAAAACTCGTCAAGCACAGCTAGAAACTCAGATTGTGAGGGTTTAGGCGGCGAAAAGGAGAACGATCCATCATGGAGGAGCGGCAAATGAATGGTGACTCCATCTTTATCTGACAGTACGCGCATCCCACGTCTAATGATGCTGGCAAAACCTGAAATCTGCTGCATCATCTTTCGAGACTTCTCTTTCGGTAAGAGTTGAAGTAGCTGTGGAAAACGCTTTCGAAGTCGCAGAAAGCGCACGAGCAATCTTGCTTCCGCATTTGAAACAATAGTGAAATCCACATCGAGCCCGCTGTCAAACAGGACGCGACGTTCCCTTTGCCCTCCTACCGGCGTGTTTTGAACGAAAGTCAGTAACGGATTACTAATACTTTCTAACCAATCGGTTTTCGACAAGTAATAATGTGGATTATTAGTAAAGAAAACGATGTCCAAATCAGACCATTCATCAGCGGGACGTTCCACCCGCGCTCTAGAACCGATAACGATCGCCGCGCGAATATCCGGTCGTGTATTTGCCCAAGCTACAAAACGTTCTTCAAGCTGTTTCATAGAGGTTCTGATTGGATTCAGCCTCACTACATGTTATCCGTATGCTGGACTAGGTCTCCATCCCTGGCGTGTTTCTTTCTGGTTCGAAGTCTATAACTTAAATGAACTGGAACACCCATCTCACTGAAAAGGCCAATAAGAACGTGGCTGCCGGAAAACCTGCCAACAAAGTGGCGAGCGCAAGTAGCAGTCTGTGTCCCCCCTGTTCTGCCGGCTTGTTTCTCACCGAGAGGTAAAGCCCGGCAAGAAAGAAGAGGGCGCTCAACGCTATGCCAACCCTCGTGATTAAGACACTTGAGGCGCGTACATCAGGAGAGAAGTCGAAGATAATGTTACAGGCGGCAGGTATGATGATGGTTAGTAGAAATGGGACGGGCGATAGCCACATGAATAACGATTCACTCTTTTTCGTTAAGACCACGTAACAACCTCTCTTTCATTTTAATTTGACCCTCTTTAATACCGTCTCAATCAGAGTTTCGCGGTCGCCGCTGGCCCAGTCTTTCAAAATTTCGTCTTCCGAAATATTGCCGACGCGCCCAAGGAGAAAGAAGGGGCCAAGCGCGTGTCCGCGACTTTTCCAGCGCGACATTTCAATGAGCGATGGTAGGGCACGTTCACGCAGCTCTGAGAGAACCGCAGGATTCCGTTTTTCGGTGAGTTGGTACAGGGCCAACGAAGACTTGTTGCGGTCAGTCCAGACAATTGAGTTGAGCATCTCAATAAACGGTTGGATGGGAACCTTGATTTGCTGTTCGGGAGATTGTTGCGCGAAGCCGGCGATAATTCCGAGCGCACGCATCGCATTGTTGCGCACGCCACTATCCGGATCCGACATTCCGTAAACAAGATCTTCCACCACATCTCGCTTGTTTGCCGCGTAAGCAATGATCTCGGCTGCCAAAGCTCGCAGCTGTGCGTCTGCTGATTCGTGCAACACGGCACGAAGTAGCTTCAAATCTTGCGCGGCGAAGGTGACGAACCTCAGTTGGATGGCCCGGGCCTTAGGGTAGGAGAACAAAGCATGTCCTTTTGAGTCGTCTTCGCTTACATCACCTTTTCCAAACCCTTCCTTCATGGCGTCGTCAAGAGCTCCGCCGGCTCGTACGATTGTTTCAGGCAAATGAATCGCGCCCTTTGGCGCAGAACGAAATTCCAGCGAGGACGCGCCTTTTTCTTTGATGCCAACGTAAAGAATGGTCTTGCCAGCTTCACAGCACACGAAGTTGAGAAGAGCCTGCTGAACGTTTGGTAAGACCTCCAAACGGCGTTGCGCTTCTTCGCGCGAAGCGGGTACCGACTCGCCTTCTTTGATTTGGAGCGCCTGTCGCACTTGCTGTTCGGAGACGCTGCGCAAACCGTAAAAATCAATAATTCCAATCGGAGGATTCTGACCGTTTATTGGACCAAACGGTAAGACAAATAGAAAAGTGAGCAAAAAGATCTTCATCATTGTTAATAAACGAACAGGTTGAGAAGGAGCGTTATCCGTCTCAACTCTACCCGCCAAATTCCACACTCTTATGAAGACCACTGAAGGCATAAGCCGCCGAACGCGGCGCTTCAGCGGCGAGCGATTCCATGCAATCTTCGCTTCGCCTTTCAATAACCGCCGGGCTCGACCGAGTCCGCTGTGTTGGGCGGCTCGTTGAGTTAGAACAGTTCCTTAACGTATTTAATAATGTCCTCGCCGTAGCCATGCTGCTTGTAAATCTCTCTCGCCCGAAGGTTCTGGGCGAACACATTCAGCGTGAGCCAACGATACTTTTGAGAACGCGCCCACTCCTCGCCTTTAGCTATCAACGCACTCCCAACACCTTGCCCCTCTCCAGCGCGCGCAACAACAAGATCCGCGATGTGACCGTGTTTTTCGCGCATGTAGTAATCAGTTACGGTCTGTAGATGAATGAAGCCTAATGCCACGCCTTCGGCATCTTCCGCGATAAACAGGGCCGTTCCCGACGATTGACTATGAAGCCTGTCGCGCAAAACTTGAGTATCGATTTCTGTCATCTGGGCAACATCACGCCAGGATGGTGGGCCAAATTCCACGAGGCGAGGGAGTAGCGAAAAGATAAACTCTTTGTCACTGATTGATGCAGGTCGAGTTCGTATGCCTGAATTTTTGCTCATAGTCGCTTTATTTACTGGCGCGTCTTAAATTTATGCTGCATGCTTGCGACTAACGGCCTTGCCAAGAATTGCCCCTAAGCCGATTAAAGCAACACTGGCCATCGGAATAAGCGGCCCGTGCAAATTCTTAACTGCGATCACTGCCGCAAGAACAAATCCAACCAATCCACCCAAGAACGTGACGCCGTAGCTTGCGCCCTCCAAAAGGTCGAGGCGAACTGCAAGCCACACTGCCGCGGCAACGCCAACAATGCCACCGCTGATCGCACCAGCAAAGAGCCCGACGCTACTGATGCTGTGCCCCATAAAAGAGCCGAGTAATATACAGCCAGCGTCTAAGCCGGAGACAATGAGGAACAGCAGTAGGTTTTTCAGGGCCACGGAATGAATTGACTTATTAGACTTTTGAGTCGCCGTCTTTTTTCTTACTTGTTCTTACTGGCGGCGAATTCTTCAACAAATCCGTTGTCCCTTCGGTAATGCTTGATACATATGCAATATTGCTCTCTTGTCGGAGATACTTGGTTGGTTCTGATTGTGTTAGAACTTCCGGTTGTGAGGACGGAATGGGATCATACTTTTGGCGGGGCGAAGTCGAAAGATATGGATAAACTGTAAGAAACATTCCCACCAAAGAAACCAATACGCCAACGAGAGTAACTATGTCTTGATGCATCAGCATTTTGCCAATGATGCCAATTGCGACGCCGATAAACATGATAATGAATCCCCAAGGCGTTAATTTATTCGTTCGTTGTGGTTCACCTTTAAAGGTGATTGCTGGCTTCCTTTCCAGATCAGGGAGCGTGGGGTACTCAGCAAGTGGCTGTGTAATCATCTGCAAGCTCGCTCCATAGGAGCGGCAAAAGTTTTGATCTGGCAATGTCTGCAAATCGCATTTAGGACAATTCATCTTGTGCCTCAATATATCAGGATCCTAATTATTATCTATGATTGCTTTCACGTACTGTGCTTTCCCTCCTAGTCCATTAAGGTCGAGGTATTGTCCGGTTTCGGACATGTGGTCCTCGAAGAATTCTCTATCCTTGTTCTGTTTCAGCAACTCACTGAAGGGATCATTCAAGTCGCGATATGCGCGCGCTCATGTCTTTGACTGACATCACCTGTGCCGTTGATGCCGCGAGGATCACCAGCGTGGCGTGGTGGATTTCGGCGGCTGGCATCGCGCCAAATCCTCGGTCTGGGTAGTTATAGGTTGCTGTAGCGTCCGACAGAAAGACGACCCGGTAGTTGCGAAACATCGCATCCCGTGCCGTTGCGTGGCAGCAATTCTCTGTCGTCGTCCCCGAGATGATGACGGTATCGACTCCCCACTCGCGCAGAATAATGTCAAGGTCCGTGCCAAAAAAGCCGCTGTAGCGATGCTTCTTGATGACATGCTCCCCCGGTGCCGGCGCTAACTCAGGGTAGATGTCCACTCCCGGTGTGCCATCGACTAACGCCTCACGATTGGCGATTGGCGGATGAAGATCATCAAAGAGTCCCATATCGCACCCGTCACGGCGGTGCACATGAGCCGTATAGATGATTTTGATTTGGGCATCGCGGCAGATGTTCAGCGCCTCAGCGAGCTTGGGCACCATTTCACGTGCCGCAGGCGTTTCCATCGCCGCGCCCGAAGCCACGAAGTCGTTTTGCATATCGACCACGATCATTGCGGTCTTCTTCGGGTCAATCACCTCAATCTGCATGACCTGCCTCCGCGTAAAGAAATTCAGAGGTTATTCCAACGACGTTTAGAACGCGCGTTTACCCAGCTCGATGTACGTCCAGCGCAATGAACTGCCAATCGAAACTCCTTGCTGGCTCACCCGCTTCTGACGGGCCGGGAATTTGTAAATAAAAAGGTTCATCCTCCATCATTTGGCGCTGCCTGATCCTTACTACCCACAGCGCATTACCCTCTGCCACGACAATCTTGCTTAGCGCCCGTCTGACCGTTAGAGCCCCGCAGCTGAATGTAACCTTCGGTATGTCGAAGTCTTTGTAAATGCTGACGCCGCCCCACCCGCCGCCGTAGCCGCCGTGCGGATGCAAATGCGAAATGATTGCTCCCCAAAGCTGGAACCTTGCCGCCGCCATATTCGCCTCCTTGAGAGAGAACTCGCGGAGTTGTATGTTGAGAAAATTGCGAGGATCATCCAGGAGGCGAGTGGCAAAAATGTGAACCACCCCATCATCCAACCGAAACTGGTATCCGGGTTGTTGCGCCAGTATCTGAGAGAGCAAACTGCCAACTGTTGTATCCCGCAAATGAACTGCTGGCGCCTTATCCTGGGAATCATCTGACCACTCAATTCCCATTGGAATATTAAACCGCTGGGCGATTTCGATGAGTTGGACCGGCGTAGACTTGCTTTCGGAATCGAAGACATCAATCCTCGATGCCAATTTCTCTTCAAGTGGTTGCCCACCGGTCAATGACGCTAGACCGCAAAGAATCAGTACCACAATAGGCAGTCTTACAAAGTTCATATGCTTTACGAAGGGATTAACGCTACAAGTTCCGAGGAACGCTCGAGCGCTACGCTTCAGCGGCGAGTGATCTTCATTTCACGTTTCAATGACCGCCACTCAACCTAGTCCGCTGCCAGCACTTGTTGTTTCGGCGTCAGCGAAATCTAACTCCGAGACTCCTTGGCACGCTTCGACCATTGCCAAAGACCCCCCGTAATCTCAGCGGGCAAGCGATAGCCCAGTTGGCGGGCGAGCATGACAATCTGCCCGCGATGATGGCCTTCATGCGCGACGAAATACGTTAGGACATGCCCCACGTCGAGGGGAAGATTACGCCAGGTGTACGACGATGAGACGGGGATCGTGCCGCCTCGGTCACAGCCGAGCGTCAGCAAACTGATAATACCGCGGCTACTGTGGCCAAGTGCTGGAATCAACTCCTTCGGTCCAACTTTGTGTCGATTGACGGCTCGCGGCACCGCGATGCCGTGTTCCTTTCCCAGCGTCTTGATCCACATACACCGTGCATTGTGGATGTGGCCGGCGATCATGCGAACGGTTCGACGTGGAGCCCCTGGTACTGTGGCTCCCAATAGCTCGTGGGGTAAGTGCTCGACGAGGAAGACGGTAACGCGGTTGTTGGTTCTCCACGCGGCAAGCAGCATATCTTGCTGATCAAGTGCAGAGTGCATCACAACTCTTCCGAGAACCTCCAGGCATTTGGTGCCGCTGATCAAAGAAATGATCAACCTGACGCCGAACGCTTACGCTTTAGCGGCGAGCGATTTCAATCTGCCTTCGCTTCATCTTTCAGGGGTCGCCTGCATGGCGTGGCTTCGTGGTTGATGCAACCTGTCTGCCATCTCTGTCGCGAACAAAAGTGATGAAATCCGTATCCACAGGTACACCTCCTTCTGCACGCATGGCAATAGCTATCTGACCCCTGTGATATGTCCCGTGTAAGGCAACGTGCAAAAGAATTTCTCCGACTGGCGTGTGGAATTCCGTGCCCTTGAAGTTCCTGTATGTAACTAGAGAGTTTAACTCATCTTCGCTTAGCGAACCGAGAAGACCGGTATATGCTTTCTGATTTTCATTAGCTAAGTTCTCGCACTCGGCTAATAACAACTCCGGTGATTTATTGATTGTGGCAGTATCTTCATCTTTCAGCCGCAGAAGCCAAATCCTTTCGGAGACAAGTAAGTGAGCAAGTAGATGGAGGGCTTTCGGATGAGGGCGCAACGAAGGGCTAACGGCAGTTAAAATACGAGCATTTGCCCATCCGCCATAAGCAATTAACTGGCGAATTGTTTCAAGCATTTTTCGTTACCTCTCAAGATGGTGCGCGCGGACTGTCCCAATAATCGGTCACGGTATAAACCGTCTCATATTCTGAAGCAATCATTTTCTTCATCCGCGACATCAACGATCTTCAGCGGCGAGCAATTCCATCCAATTTCCAGCTCAAAATTACTAACAACCGAACCCTCAATCGAGTCCACCGCAAGCGCTTGTTGGGTGGCCCAGACCTGAAGCGAGCCTCTTAACTGGATTTTCCATTCCGTCCTTCCCGCACAATGTCGATGAGCGCACTTAGCCTTTGATCTGCGTGAGTCTGTGCCGCGGCGAGAGCAGCCATATTTGATTCGAGGGTGGAGGTGGTTGATTCGATGGTGACGGTAGTTGATTCGAGCCTATCTAAACGGGTATCGGTAATCTGTGCTAATTGCACTAGCAGCTGAAACGATTCCTCCAATCTCGTAAGCCGTGGGTTATCCTGGATTCGCTCCTCCTGCAGTCGTTGGATATTTGCTGCAAACTGAGCCTGTTGCACAATAATGAACTCCATAGTCCTGTGCCTTTCTTCGTTGGTCATATGACCTCCTAAAGGTGAGGATAAACTTTCTTATTCATCTTCAGTACTGTCCCAACGTTAGTTAGCCCATTGTCCGTAGGTTATTGAAAGTGAGAAGGTTAAGCCCGATGCACCGAGGGATCGATTTGAAATCAAAACCAGTCCAGCCGTTGCATGCGCA
>Ga0070708_100002976_pt1 | contig 13170 bp, 17 predicted proteins | sample KBSK5503metaG_FD_65469 | JGI IMG/M metagenome (GOLD analysis project Ga0070708, IMG submission 65469) | Corn, switchgrass and miscanthus rhizosphere microbial communities from Kellogg Biological Station, Michigan, USA - KBS K5-50-3 metaG | ecosystem: Host-associated > Plants > Roots >...
TGGGTGGATTCAACCGGTCGTCACAACACCGCACCGGAAGGGGTTGCGATGACTACGCGGAGGCGGCGTTCGGAGGGGGCAGGACGAGCCAAACTGCGCTCGCCAGGCCGACCCTCGGTTGGGCGGCATGAGGAGCGGCGCTGGTTCTGGGCGGCGATTGCGGCCGGACGCTCGAGTGAGGACGCGGCGGTCGGCGCCGGGGTGTCGCCGGCGGTCGGGACACGGTGGTTTCGGGAGGCAGGCGGCATGGCAGCGTCACACCTCAGGCCTTCGGCGCCGCCGCCGTCGGGGCGGTATCTGGCGTTCACCGACCGGGAGCAGATCGCGCTCTGGCGCGCCCAGGGGCATGGAGTGCGCGAGATCGCCCGCCGGCTGGCCCGGGCGCCGTCGACGATCTCCCGGGAGTTGCGCCGCAACGCCGCCACGCGCGCCGGCGGCTTCGAGTACCGAGGGACGACGGCGCAGTGGCATGCGGATCGCGCCGCGTGCCGGCCGAAGCCGGCGAAGCTCGCGGTCAATGCTACGCTGCGGCGGTACGTGCAGGAGCGGTTGGCCGGCATGGTCATCGCGCCAAGCGGCGCGATGGTCCGCAGGCCTGTGGTGCCGTGGAAGGGGCGCCGGCACGGGCGGCGGCAGCCGCGGCGGTGGGCCCGGGCGTGGAGCCCAGAGCAGATTGCCCGGCGCCTCCCGCGCGACTTCCCCGAGGATGATTCCATGCGCATCAGCCACGAGGCCATCTACCAAGCGCTGTATGTGCAGGGGCGCGGCGCGCTGCGCCGTGAGCTGACGGCGTGTCTGCGCACCGGGCGGGCGCTGCGCGTGCCGCGGGCGCGCACCCGCGCACGGGGGAAGCCCTTCGTCACGCCCGAGCTCCTGATCAGCCACCGGCCGGCGGAGGCGACCGACCGAGCGGTGCCGGGGCATTGGGAGGGGGATCTCATCCTGGGGCTGGGCAGTTCCGCCATCGGCACGCTGGTGGAGCGCACCACGCGGTTCACGCTCCTGCTCCACCTGCCGCGCATGGCGGGCCACGGCCCTGGCGTTCGCGTGAAGAACGGGCCCGCGCTGGCCGGGCATGGTGCCGAGGCGGTCCGCGACGCCATTGCGCGCACGATCGCCACACTGCCCACCCAGCTCCGCCGGTCGCTGACCTGGGATCAGGGGGCCGAGATGACGCAGCACGCCCGCCTGCGGATCGACACCGGGGTCGCGGTCTACTTCTGCGATCCGCATAGTCCATGGCAGCGCGGCACGAACGAGAACACCAACGGGCTGCTACGCCAGTACTTTCCGAAGGGCACGGACCTGAGCGTACACAGCGCCGACGCCCTCGCGGCCGTCGCCCTCGCCCTCAACACCAGGCCGCGAAAGACCCTCGGCTGGCGAACACCGGCCGAGGCGCTCGATGAGGTTCTACGATCGGCTCACACAGGCAGTGTTGCGACGACCAGTTGAACTCGAGTTGCACCCCGCGATCAGAGTGGTGGATGAGGCCGTCCAGGCGCGCGCCGTGGCGGGGCCAGATGGCCATCTCCAGCGCGTCCAGCGCCAGGTCGGCGTCGAGCGATCGTGACGCCTGCCACCCCACGATGAACCGCGAGTAGACATCGATGATGAACGCGACGTACCATCCCGAATGCGTTTTCGCGTAGGTCAGATCGGCGACCCACAGCGGATTCGGGGCCTCGGCGTGGAACTGGCGATCCACCAGATCGGCGGGGCGCCCGCCGGCTTGGCCGCCGAGGGTGGTGCGGACCGTCGCCGGGCCCCGCATCGCGCCGCGGGTCTCGAGCGCGTCCATGAGTCGCTCCACCGTGCACCGCGCGACGCGGGTCCCTTCGCGCCGCAGCTGCGCCCACACCTTGTCGGCGCCGTATACCCCGCGGTTCTCCTTGAAGACGCGCGTGATCTCGGGCTTCAACGCCTCGTCGCGCCCGCGGCGCACCGACGGCGGCCAGGCGATCGCGGCGTGGTACGCGGCGGGGGCGAACGCCAGCCAGCGGCAGATCGGCTCGATGCCCCAGCGGTCCCGATGGGTGTGGATGAAGGTCACGGCTTGGGCAGTCGCGGGTCGAGTTCCCGCGCAAAAAAGGCGGACGCGGCCTTGAGGATCTCATTCGCCCGGCGGAGTTCACGATTTTCCCGTTCGAACTGGCGAATGCGCTCCTTCTCCTCGCTCGTCACCCCTGGGCGCTTCCCGCCATCGACCTCCGCCCGGCGCACCCAGATGCGCAGCGTCTCCGACGTCATCCCGAACTTGCTGGCGATCGAGCCCATCGCGGCCCACTCCGAGGGGTGCTCCCCCGCGGTGCTCGATCACCATCCGCACCGCTCGCTCTCGCAGCTCCTGCGGGTACCTGTTGGTCTTGTCATCGCTCCATCCTCTCAAGGAATGGAGACTCCAGGAAACCCCGGGGCGGTTCATCGAGTGTCCCGAGTGCGCTGGAGTGTGCCTGAGTTGGGCACAAATCTGGGCACAAACTCAGTTCGCCAGAAATTTCCTGATGGGCAACTACTTGAAAGAAATGGTGGGCTGGGACGGGATTGAACCGCCGACACGAGGATGCCCGGTAAGTACCGGACTTACCGGGCATCTTTTCTTCGCGCAGGTCCGCTGGAAAGGGCCAAGAAGGGCCTGAATCCGCCCTCGATGGTGACGAATTGGTGACGGTCTGGCTCGACCAACTCCACTGCGACTTGTGGTACTGGCAGGAGCTCCGGACCTCATAGGCCCTGTCGGTTCAACATTTCGGGCCTAGAAGCCTCGGAGGACACCTCAAAATCGGCCATAGGTGGACAGGTCAAAACCGGCCATATGCCTATCGGGTTAACTCCGAAGACCACCATAGGTAGTCCACTTCGGGGCGTAACCCCGGCGACGACGGGGTACGGCGCGGTCCACCCCCGTGTTTCGCGCCCGCCCCGAAGGTTTCCTACGCTACACTTGCCCCCAACCACGGGGGTGGGAGATGAAACTATGGGCGCTGATCTTCACTGGCGTTGTGGCTGTAGCCACAGTATCAACGGCCGTGCTCATGCTTAAAGAGTTCCTTCAAATCAGGAGATTAGGACGCATGAAGGAGCGAATGTATCTTCTTTTGCAGAATACGGGCAGAATTAACATCGACGAGCTGGTCGAAGCGGGCGAAATCCAGAAGAAAGAAACCTCACTAGCATTCAAGGCTTGCTGTGCGTTGGCGCATGACTGTGTTGGTGAGTTCCGGGAAACCAATTTTTACATAAAAGGTCGCATGTCCTCCTACCAATAGGGCGTTCGGAGTTAACCCGATAGGCATAACCGGCCAAGTGCTTATCCGGTTGACTCCACAAGCCCCAAGGGATAGGGTCGGGCGCGATGCGCCCGGAGTATCCTCGGTCGCGCACGAGTTAGGAAGCTCCTCGCCGACGAGGCGGCGTGTCGCCTGTACCTGGCCCGAAGCCGATGGCCGGAGGGGTCCGGTGTCCGAGGTGCGGGCGGGCATCACGAGGCACTCGAGCTGCGGACGCGGCTCCTGTGGCGGTGCCGGGTATGCGGGCACGACACCTGCGTTCACTGCGGGGACAGTCTTGCACCGAACCAGGGTCCGGTTGACGCAGCGGTTCTGGGCTGCCTATCTGGTCGCGACTCAGACGCCGGGCTTCTCGGCACTCCAGCTCCAGCGGCAGTTGGGGATCCGCCGGTACGAGACGGCCTGGGCGATGCTGCAGAAGCTGCGTCGGGCCATGGTGCGGCCGAATCGTGAGCCGCTCAAGGAGAGGGTCGAGGTCGACGAGACCTAACATCGGCGGCCCTGAAGCGGGCTTGCGAGGTGGGCGCCACGTCGTTGACAAAGCGATCGTCGCCGATGCCGGTGAGGTTCGGGGCAGAGCGTCCGGGAGAGTACGTCTGCAAGTGGTGCCCGACGTCCCGGCACGATCCCAGACAGGCTTCGTGAGAGCGAATGTGGCACGAGGCGCGGTAGTGCTCACCGATGCCTGGGGAGGCTACGTCCCCCTCTCGGAGATGGGCTACCGCCGCCGAGCGCGTACGCAGGGCGACCCGCGAAGGGCGAGCAAGATCCTGCCGCGCATCCACCGTGTGTTTGGCAACTTGAAGACCTGGCTCCGCGGGAGTCATCACGGTGTCGGCCACACGCACCGTGCATGACGATCTCGAGGAGATCCTCGGCCGCGGTGTGCGGCAGCCGTTTCATTCCGAGATCGTCGATGAGCAGCAGCGGGACGGTGCTGACCTGCGCGTATCCTATGATCGGCACAAGCGACGCCCTGCTTACACGCCCCGAGGACCTCGTGTTCCACGAAGAGAGGGACGAAGCTCCTGGACCCGAACAGCAAACCCCCGAGCTGGTGAGCGACTGCTATCTCGGATTGGATCGGACGTACCGTCGGCCGAGACGTTATCGCCGACCGGACGTGGGAGACTTACTCGTCCATGAAGATGCGGCTACGGTTGGTGGGCTGTAGAGTCTTGGAGGCGATTCAGCGGTACTGGCTGCTTGGAGCAGTTGTTCTCCTCATCGTAGCTCTGCTTCTATTGTTCGTGCTTCCGGAATGGTCGCTCAGGCACGAGCAGCTTGACGTTAAGGAGCGAGTACCGCTGGCAAATTCGATCCGGTCACAACCTGGGATCAGATCTTTGGTGGCCTAGCGCTTATCCTTGGGCTCTATTTCACTGGTGGACGACCAGGAACCGGTCCGCGACCTCATCGCGGACATCCTTGTGGCCGAAGGTCATGATGTTCACACGGCCGAGAATGGTGTCGAGGCACTGCGCTTACTGGGTGAGCAAGAGTACGACGTGATCATGAGCAACATGATGATGCCGGAAATGGACGGTCAGCAGCCCTACGGCGAGATTGCCCGGCGTTGGCCGCCCATCGTCGTCGCCCGAATGGTCTTCGTGACCGCCCAGGCCGGGGAGCCGAGCATTGCTGACTTCCTGGGCCGGTCGGGGACGCGCGTGGTCGAGAAGCCATTCAGTGTGGCTGAATTGCACACTGCGCTCGAACACGCCCAAGGGCCAGGCGCGGCGTAGGGGGAACGCGCAGTCGAGAGCCGGTGCCCAAGGTCTCCGCCTGAGACGGGGCAAGCCACGGCTCTGGTCAAGGGGCGGAGACGACCCGTCAGGCTGGCGATACGACAGGGGCCTCGCAGACGGCCAAAGCCGCTGGCGCTCGCAACGCCAGCGGAGTTGGCGAGTGACCCAGGTGACCGAGGTTTGGCTATCTTCTGGCTATCTGAACGATGTGAGTTCTAGTACATTGCATCCAGACGGGATCGGCTTGACGCCGCCGCTACTTTGGATTGATTCTCTGGCGCGTCACATCGCGCGACCGTCGATCGGTTCGCGAAACGTCTCGAGATACGGGAGGCATCGCATGTCCATATCGCTCAGCCCTCGCGCAGGGGCACTCGCCCTCACGGTTGGTGTGTTGCTCGGAAGCGCAGTGGTCGGCATCGCTTCCGCTCAAACGCCCTGGGTTGCACCCGAAGCGGAGAAGGCCCGGAAGAATCCGCTGGCGAGCGACAAGAAGGCGATCGAGCAGGGAGAGAAGGTCGCCAAGACCAACTGCGTGTCTTGTCATGGCGCCAAGGGCAAGGGCGACGGCGTCGCGGCGGTGGCGCTGAATCCGAAGCCGGCCAACTGGACCTCGCAGAAGGTGCAGGCGGAGTCGGACGGCGAGATCTTCTGGAAGATCAGCAACGGTCGGGGGGCGATGCCGCCGTGGAAGCACCTGGCGGAGAACGACCGGTGGGCCCTGATCCGCTACATCCGGTCGCTCGCCGGGAAGTGACCGCCGGGCCCGCGGTCGTCTAGATCAGGCATTGTCCGAAGGCAAGGGTGACCGCGGCGGGACCCTGTCCATCCGCACTAAGATGGCAGATGCGGCGTCCGGCGGCGCGGTGCCCGGCCTACGACCCTCTTTGGCCCACCGCGCCCTTGGGGGACGACGGATGCCGATGATCGCGTGGCCAGTGATGCCCTGGCGGAGGAGCTCCTCGGTCTCGTCGACGATCAGCACCTCGTCGGTCGTCGCGTCGAACCTTGAGATTGACGAGGATGCTCCCGAAGGCTTCGGCGCCATAGGTTCGGGTGTCCCCTTCGATGAACTGACTTCACATGGAAGCGGCTAACGATTGCCGAGACGACGTTGGAAATCGGCATCCGAGGTCAGATAACCGAACGCTTCACCAAAGCTATAGACCAACTAGGAAGTGACAGGCCCGCGATCCAGTTGGGCGGGATTTACGCATTGAAGGCGATCGCGGACGACGCTAGGAGCTTTCACTATCCGGTTGTCGAGATTCTGACCGCCTACGTTCGTGAAAAGGCGCGATGGGGAGATGATCACGAGGCCGAAAGTTCTCATCGTCGACGACGGGCTCCGGCAGATATTCAGGCAATTCGGAATGTTCTCGGGCGGCGGCGTGAGATGCCGGCCGATCCGGTGGATCTGACTGACACCGATCTTCGAGGCGCTGAGCTGAAATTTGCTGACTTGAGCAGCGCGGGTTTCTACCGCTCTCACCTTGACGGAGCCGCTTTGGGGGAGTCGAAGCTTGAGCACGCGAATTTCAGAAGGGCCTGCCTCCGGAATGCACAATTCATCAGATGCAACTTCGGCGGAAGTGCCTTTGAGGGCGCGGATCTGAGGAAGAAGGAGTTTGCTTTGCGACTTGAGCAAAGGAGATTTTACGGAAGCAAATCTGGAGGAGACAGACTTTACCGACTCTACCCTGCAGGGGGCCGATCTGCGGGGGGCGGTGGGTGTGACTGCATTGCAGCTCGGTTTGGCAGTCATCAGTGAGGCGACAAAGCTGCCGGCGTTATCCGGGCAGCAGAAGTCGAAGAGGCCAGACGAGGGTACGAGGGCTACCGGTGGCCAGAAGCCGAAGAGTGAGGCGATACTGTCGATCGATGCATCCCGTCTTTGGCATGTGCTCTCCCTTGTGGCTGGTATCCTCCCCTCAGGGGCCCCATTCTTAAGTAGATTTTTCACTGCTCGGCCGTCATCGGCAGCGACTGCGACCGCGGTCCCCGAGGCCGCAGCCACTTCGGGATCAAGCTAGACTTGCACGGGTACTACGCCGGCCAGCGCGAACACCTCGAGGACGGAGAAGTGTGATTCCACTACATAAGGGTTTCGATTCCATGTCTTCTAGTTTCTCGCTACTTGTACCAGCGTTTAAGATTCTTTAAATACACGCCGAAGCCCAGCGCGACAATGAAATACAAGCAACTGCGCCACACTGCCCAGCCGTCGCCACTCGCATAGTTCCGGTATTCCCAAAACGCGAAGAACACAAAAAACACCACGGCGCTGCTAATCAGAATCTTGTGCGCAGTCAAAAGGTTCATCTGCTTCTCACCGCGCCGGCGCGGGCTCAAGCACCGGCTCCGGCCGGCTGTCGATGCGTGCGAAATAAAAGTAGTACATGACGAACGCCGTCCCGAGCACAGAGCCGCCGATCATATACGCCGTCTGCCAATCGCCCATCGCCATCAGCGGTCCGGCTAAGTCGGCGCCGAAACCCATGGGAAACTCGACGAAAGCGTCCATGATGCCGTTGGTCGTGCCGCGCTCGCGCTCCTTGACCACTTCCAGGCTGTGCGCGTCCTGATACCACATGGTCAGCCCTCGAGAGCTCGAAAACCCGAAGAGAGTGTATACGGCTTTGGAAGGGCCAGGCAAGGCCGCGATCGCTCTCACGAACGTGCTACACTTCGGCATCTGCTGGCGTGGAGGTGTCGCGATGATCCAACGGGAGCGACTCGACTACGCGCCAATCGTCAGCTGTGCGCCGCTCACGCTCCCCGACGGCGTGCGCATGGTGCTCTGGCCCGTCCTGGCGCTGGAGGAGTGGGACATCTCGCGTCCCATGGCGCGCACTGTCATTCCTCCACGGCAGGGCCAGATCATGCTGCCCGACGTCCCGAACTGGACGTGGCACGAATACGGAATGCGTGTCGGCTTCTGGCGGCTGCGGCGCCTCTACGAGCGGCTCGACATCTTGCCGACCGTGACGCTCAATGCCAAGGTCTGCGAGACGTATCCCCAGGTGGCGACGCGTGTCTGAAGAGCCACTGGGAGCTGAACGCGCACAGCTACGACCAGATCCCGATGCACAAGCTGGACGACCAGCGTGCGATCATCGCGCGCACGATGCAGGTCATCGAGAAGTTTGCGCGCACTCGACCGCGCGGGTGGTTCGGTCCTGAGCTCACCTAGACGGACGAGACGCTCGACTATCTCGCCGACGGGTCGAGTACATCGGCGACTGGCTGCTCGACGACGAGCCGGTCACGCCGCGCATGAGCTCGCGGCCGGTCGTGGCGCTGCCGTACAACTTCGAGATCCACGACATCGCTATGATGGCGCTCCAGCGCCACGCATCCGACATGCTCTACCAGCGGGCGATGGATCACTTCGAGTGCTTGTACGAGGAGAGCGCGGAGCGTCCCAAGATCATGGCAGTCGCCTGCCACCCGTACCTGTCGGACGTCCGGCACCGCATTCGCCACGTCGAGCGCACCTTCGAGGTGATCCTGAGTCGCAAAGGCGTGGTCGCCTGGGACGGTGCGCACATTCTCGACTGGTACCTCTCCCAGCGGTCCCTGATGAGGAACGAGCCGTCGTTTTAGGTGGTAGGTGACGTGGGCCTTCTTCCCCTTCTTGGTGACGACGTAGGCGCCAGACGGTAAGTCGGCCTTCGACCCCATTTTTGCATCCTTAGCGCCAGCTTCTTTGCCCGTTGATGTGGTCGCGTTTTCCTTTTCTTCCGGGACTTAGAAGGCTTCTCGGCGAGCGGAGGTGCGCTCGGGCCCTCACTTTTTTTTGCCGCGCGTCCGACGCAGGCGCGACCTCGGCTCAACCGGAGTTGTCAGCCTGCCCGGCCGACGCAACCGCCCGACCCGGGATCAGCGTCACGTGCGTGGAGGCGCCCCGGGAAGCCACCGACGCGGCGCTCCGGTTGGCGCGGGCGGCATCCATCGACATCGGCGGCGTGGAGTATCTCGTTAGCAAAGCCGACGAGCAGATCTATTTCTACGATATCAATGCGACGTCGAATTTCGTCGCAAACGCCTCAAGCGTTCTCGGGTTTGACCCGATTGCGCGCTTCGCCGACTATATCGTTCGCGCTGCGCCGGCCACGCCAAGATGAAGTAATCACCGGCCGGGCTGGTCTCCCCGAACGGCTTCTCGCTGACGCGCCATCCGCTCCTCGCGGTCGAGCATCCTCGCCACGACCAGCAGAATGGGGACCAGATACATATGCCCCATGCTCCACATGAGCCCCCCCGCCAGAGCCTGGTCGTCGAGCGCGCTCACACCGAACGGCGACCGCGACGCCTCGTAATAGGGATACAGAACGCGCTCGGGCAAGGCGATCAAGGCGCTCAGCAGCGTGTTCTGCCCCGTGGCCGCGAGGAGATACAGGATCGCAAAGCCGCGAGGGATCCGCTCGTGCAGCCGGGGCGCCGGCTCCACGATCGGCCACCAGAAGAGGAGCGCCGTGCCGAAGAAGGCCACGTGCTCGGCATCGTGGATCACGGGATCGCGCAGCGCGGCCTGATAGGCGGCGGGAAGATGCCAGAACCACAAGTTCCCGACGAAGAGGAGCCAGGCGACCGGCATCAGCGTGGCGGCCCAGAGGACTTTGCGGAGCGGCGCGTTTCGCGTGAGCAGGCGCCCGAGGGCTCGACGAGCCCGCCGGGGCAGCCCCCAGAGAGAGGTCGGCAGCGGGTTCCCGAGCAGAAGAAGCGGTGCCGCGATCATCATCAAGAGCAGGTGCTGGACCATATGGGCGGTCAGGAGGTCGTCAGCGAGGTCGTCCACGGGTGAGAGGAGGGCGACGGCCACCGCGCCAAGGCCGCTCAGGTAGAGCCCGAGGCGCCATCCGCGGGCAAGCTCCCGATAGCCCCACTCGCGAAGACGCCACCACCCGGACGCGTACGCACTCGCCAGCGTCGCAAGGATCAGCACAACCTCGGGACGCCAGCGCCAGGAAGCGAACAAGGCTCGGGTCAGCTCATCCACGGTCGCCCGGTGACTGCCCGCCCCGGTTCAGGCCGTCCGGGGCGGATGAAATTGCCCACGCGGATCGGATCGTAGGTGACATAAAGCCCCTCCTCAGACGCCCGCCCAGAGACAGGGCGGACAATCCCGGGCGGGGACGCCAAGTCCCTGGGCTCCGGCTCCTGCTTGGTACAGGAGCCGTAGGCACAGAGGATAGGCAAGCCGCCCCAGGAGCCGTAGGCACAGCTTCGCGCGATCCCGCGGCTCGAACACCCGTTTGCTCAGGCGCGCCCGTAGAGGTGGTAGAGCATCAAGTACACGATCACGCCGGTCACCGACACGTAGAGCCAAAGGGGGAGCGTCCACCGCGCGATCCTCACGTGCCGATCGAAGCGGCCGTGGAGCGCGCGGGACAGGGTCACGAGGGCGAACGGAACGATCCCTACCGCCAGGATCGTATGCGAGGTGAGGAGGCTGAAGTAGACGGGGCGCATCCATCCCGGGCCCCCGAAGCTCACCGAGCCGACCTGATAGTGATACGTGAGATACGAAGCCAGGAAAATGACGGCGACCGCGAACGCGGAGCCCATGCAGATTTTGTGCGCCAACACCTTGCGCCGGCGGATCATGAGGTAGCCGGCAAGCAGGAGGACGGCGCAGGTCGCGTTCAGGGCGGCGTTAAGGTGAGGGAGGGCCGAGAACGGGAGGGAGCTCATCGAGACCCCAGGGACGCCACCGGACTCAAGGCATCAGCGATGACCAGCGGCGGGCGCGACCTTCACCGAGTCGGCGGTCTTGTGCGGGACCGCGGAGTGGTCCGGAATGAGGATGAAGATCAAGACGGCGCCCAGAAACAGGGGAGTCAGCGCGATCAGCGAAAGGGTCCGCACTTCGAACCGGAGGTGCATGAAGTACGCCGCCACCAGCGTGACCTTGGCCAGCGCGAGCGAGACCAGGGCGATGACGACCAGGAGCCTGACTATGGGCGTGAAGATGACCGCGATCTCGGTCGCCGTCAGGATGAAGAGGTAAAGCCAGATCAGCCAATAGTTGGGGCTCGCGTGTCCTTCGGCCATTGTGCGCTCCGTCCTACAGGAGATAGATGAACGTGAAGACCATGATCCAGACCAGGTCCACGAAGTGCCAGTAGAGGCCGGAGATCTCCACGACGTTGTAGGTCCATCCGGTCCCGAGGGCGGTCGTGGACTTGGAGACCAGGGCCAGCATGACACTCAGGTAGATGACGCCGCCGGTGACGTGCATGCCGTGGAACCCCGTGATGATGAAAAACGTGCTGCCGAAGAGGGACGCGCCCCAGGGGTTCCCGAACACCTTCAACCCCTCGTTGATCAGCTTGGTCCACTCGAAGGCCTGAAGCCCGAGGAAGCCCACGCCTCCGATGACGGTGAGCAGCAGATAGATCTGGGCGGTTCCCCGCTTGCCGTTCTTGACTCCCTCCAACCCCTTGACCATGGTGACGCTGGAGCAGATCAAGAGGAACGTCATGAAGGCGGTCAGGTTGATGCCCAGGTGCTGGTACGGGTTGGGCCAGTCGGCGCTGCCGTAGCGCACGGCTCCGTAACCGCACAGGAGCGTGCCGAACCCCATGGCGTCGCCCGCGAGGAAAATCCACATGCCCAGCTTCCCCGAGCTCTCGGGGGTGAGGGGCGACTCCGCCGGCTCCGTGCCGGGATGCATCGTCGCGACCTGGCTCACAATCCGCTCTCCTTTTGGGTCGAGGTCAGAGGCGGGCCCGTCGCGCGCCCGTGGCGACGCCGTCCCACCCGCGTCTGAACGCATAATGCGGCCACCCTCCGACGAGTCCCGCGACGGCGACCGGCACGATCATGAGGAACAGCGCGCTCCAGAAGAAGCCCGGGTCGGCCTTGACCCACGGTGCGCCCGCGCAGATCGCGCAGGCCTCCAAGTCTTCATGGCCTCACCGCAGGTACACGAGCACGTACAGCACCGGCCAGAGGAAAACCACGAAGAACCAGAACATCCCGCACAGCGTGACGGGGACGTGAGCCCGGGTCGTGAACCGGCCGCGCCGCGCGGCGACCAGCACCAGCGACAGCCAGATGAGGGCACCGAGCACGTGGGCGCCATGGGCGCCGACCAGCGTGTAGAAGGTGGCCCCGTAGGTCCCCGAGGACGCCGTGAGGCCGAAGTGCACGAGCCGCGTCCACTCGTACCCCTGCACGGCGAGAAAGACCGCCCCGAGCACGGCCGTGCGGCCGAGATAGCGGGAGAGCCCCGCCTGGTTCCCCCGGCCGATCGCCCTGAGGGCGAGCGCCATCGTGGCGCCGCTGAGCAGCAGGATCGCGGTGTTAACGCCGGTCACTTCCACGGGCAGGCGCGGCTGTAAGGGCGGGGGCCAGACCTGAGCGCCGAGGCGCAGCACGAGGAACGCGACCACGAGGGCGGCGAAGAACATCACCTCCGCCCCCAGGAACATCACCATCGCCAGCAGCGCGTTAGCGACGAGCGGGGTCCGCTCGGGCTCCCGCCAGGGACGCTCGCCGTCGTCGCCGTCGTCCGACGGAGGCGAGGGCGGGATCCGCCCGATGTCGGCCAGTAGCCCATCGACGATCGCGACCTCGTCGCGACGGGGTGGTGTGACGTCGGTGGCGACCGTCACGGCTTCCCTCTCACCAGCGCACGCCCACGATGAGGGAGACGAGGGCCAACACGACGATCCATCCAATGAGGAACCTGGCCGTGCGACGGTTCCTCTCGCGAAGGGGATCGGGCGTCGCCCAGGCGCTCACCGTTTACACCTTGTCGAAGGCCATCAGCGCTAGGAGCATCTGCAGGTACCAGAGGGAAGCGAACAGGAGCCGACGCGCTGCCGGGACCGACCGGGACACCGCCTGCGCCATCCCGCAACCGAGAAAGGCCACCCCCAACGTGAGCGCCCCGAAGAAGTACACGGCCCCGGTGAGGCCCACCAGGGTCGACAGCAGGCTCACCGGCAGGAGGGCCAGGCACCCGGTCACGATCTGGCGCTCCGTGCTCATCCCGTCGGGATCCACCACGGGCAGGACGCGGATCCCCGCGCGCGCGTAGTCCTCGCGGTTCAGGCGCGCAATGGCAAGGGTGTGAGGGAACTGCCAGAGAAACAGGATCGCGAAGAGGACCCAGGCCCCGA
>Ga0070708_100002978_pt1 | contig 13167 bp, 15 predicted proteins | sample KBSK5503metaG_FD_65469 | JGI IMG/M metagenome (GOLD analysis project Ga0070708, IMG submission 65469) | Corn, switchgrass and miscanthus rhizosphere microbial communities from Kellogg Biological Station, Michigan, USA - KBS K5-50-3 metaG | ecosystem: Host-associated > Plants > Roots >...
GCTCTCGTGCGCCGAGCGAAGAGCGCCGGCGCGCGGGCGCGCGGGCTGCTCGTCGAAGGGACGCCGGCGGCGGATGTGATCGTCCGCGCCGCCCGCGGACGACACGCGGGCAGCATCGTCCTGGGCACTCACGGCCGGAGCGGCGTGGCTCGCGTCCTGCTCGGCTCGGTGGCGAGCCGCGTGGTGGCGACCGCCCGCTGCCCTGTCACGACCGTGCGCGGCCGATGACCGGCAAGGAGGCGGGCATGACGGCCACGGTGGCGGCGCCGGTCGACATCTCTCAGGACAAGCTCGCCGAGTATTTGCAGACGGTTCTGGGTAGTGGCGTCGAGATTCTCGGGCTCCGCGCCCTGGGCGGCGATGGGAACGGAGCCGATCCGAAAGCACTGGGCTATGGCGCACCGTTCGAGATCGAGTGCATCGTCGACGGCGACCGGCGTTCGTACGTCGTCTCGCGCACGCGACCGACGCGCGGCTATGGCCACGACTACCCGGCCGATCGAGCCTGGCAGGCGCTGTACGGGCACGCCGCCTATAACAGCTTTCCGCGGCACGTGCGCAGTCTGGATGTCGGCTTCGTTCGCGCATCGGGTGAGATGGTGCGAGCCGGCGACGCCACGCAGTTCTTCCAGCTCGTCGAGAAGGCCGAGGGCGATCTCTATTGGCTGGACCTCGAGCGGCTGCGGTGCCCTGGCGGCCGTCTCGCCGAGCTCGATGTCCAGCGCGCCGAGGCGCTCGCACGGTTCCTCGCCGAGGCCCATGCCGAGAAGCGGGACGATCCCTCGCTCTATGCGCGCCGCCTGCGTGAGCTCGTCGGTCACGGCGAGTGTGTCATGGGTATCCTCGACTCGTACCCGCATCCATATCCGCCGCTTCCGGTCGAGGTCTGCGAAGCGCTGGAGCACGACTTCGTCTCGTGGCGCTGGCGACTTCGCAACCGAACATACCGACTGGCGCGTGTCCACGGCGACTTCCACCCGTGGAACCTCCTGTTCCGTCGCGGCACCGACTTCTCGGTTCTCGATCGGAGCCGCGGCGAATGGGGCGAGCCGGCTGACGACGTCGCCGCGCTGGCCGTGAACTATCTGTTCTTCGGGATGCGCCGCGAGGATGAGATGGGTGACCTCGGGGTGGCGCAGCCGTTCCGCGTGCTGTTCGAACGGTTCCTGCAGGCCTATGTGATGGCGAGCGGCGACTACGAGATCTTCGAGACGTTGCCGCCGTTCTTCGCGTTTCGCGCGCTCGTACTCGCGCATCCGTATTGGTATCCGACGCTGTCCGAAAGCGTGCGTGGTCAGCTCCTGCACTTTGCGCGATCGATGGCGGTCTCGAGCCGCTTCGATCCCACGGACGTGTCGTGGCTCTGCGGGGTTGCGCGATGAGCTGGGCGATCTGGATCACCGGGCCGCCGGCGAGCGGGAAGTCGACGCTCGCACGGGCGGTGGCGAGCCAGCTGGCCGGCGATGGCGTGCAGGCGTGCGTGCTCGAGCTGGACGCCATGCGTCGCGTCGTGACCCCGACCGCGAGCTACAGCAACACCGAGCGCGATCTCGTGTATCGCGCGCTCGTGTGGCTTGCCTCGGCCCTCGTCGACGCCGGTGTGCCGGTGATCGTCGACGCGACGGCGCACCGGCGCGAGTGGCGCGACCTTGCGCGCGCCGTCATTGGACACTTTGCGGAAGTGCAGCTGCGCTGCGGTCTCGAGACGTGCCACGCCCGTGATGCGGCGCGGGCCGCGACTCGCGCGACCGCCGGCGTGTATGCGCGTTCGGGCATCGCCGGCGGGCGCGTGCCCGGTGTGGACGTCGAGTACGAGCCGGCGACCGCGCCCGAGCTCATCGTCGATACCGAGAGGACGCCACACGAGGCCGCGGTCAAACGCGTCTGCGATCTCACGCGTGGCTTCCCGACGCCGTCCGGCGCATCGGCGGCGGGCAAGGGCTGGGCGATCTGGATCACGGGGTTGCCGGGCAGCGGTAAGACGACGATCGCCTCCGGCGTGGCCGAGGTGCTTGCGCGCGATGGCGTGAGGGCGCGCGTCGTCGAGCTCGGTGACCTGCTGGGCTTCATCGGCGAGTGCTGCTACACCCCGTTCGCCGACCTCATCGCGCACCGCACGCTGATTTACGCCGCGAAGGTGCTGAGCGAGGCCGGCGTGGCCGTGATCGTGGACGCGACGGCGCCGGCCCGCGCCTGGCGCGAGCTGGCGCGCGAGCTGATCCCGCGGTTCGCCGAGGTGCAGCTGCTGTGCCCCGCGGAGATCTGCGCGACGCGTGAGCGGGCTGTTCGGTGGCGGCTGATGGGTTGTACCCACTCGCCGCCGCGTCGCCACGACAGCGCGCCGGACATCGTGCTCGCATACGAGCCGTCGCTCCGGCCCGACGTGATCATTCATACCGATCTCGGCGATCCGGAGTCGGCCGCGGCCATTGTCGTGAGGCTCGCGCGTCGGTTGCACCGAACCCCTGGCGAGGAGCCATGTACTCGAGCCCTCGCCGGCTAATTCTCATCGTCGAGAACGAGGCGGACCTCGCGGCGACGTGCGAGCGCCTGCTCCGACGAAGCGGGCACGCCGTCGTCGCCGTTGGATCGCGCGCCGCAGCGCTCGCCGTGCTCGTGGACGCGCCGCCGGCGGTGCTGGTCTCGGACGTACGGCTGCCGGACGGCGACGGTCTCGACATCGTCCGCGCCGCCGCCGCCATGCGACCGAGCGTGCCGGCGATCGTGATGACGGGTCGTGCCTCGGAGGCCGGCCGGGCGGCCGCGCGCGCAGCCGGCGCCGTCGCGTACCTGCCGAAGCCGTTCACGTCGGAATCATTTGCTCGTGTCGTGCAAAGCGTCCTCGTGGCTGACACGGCCTGACGTCGGCCCAGGAGGAGAGCGCGGTGCGAAACGTCCCGGTTGCCGTGATCGCCGTCGTCCTCGGTGGCGTGGTCTTCGCGAGCGCGTCGGCGCAGAATTCCGCGCTCATCGACGAGGGCCAGCGCGCATTCATGAAGCAGGGCTGCTACGGCTGCCATACGGTCGGCAAGGTGGGGACGCCGATCGGGCCCGATCTCTCGCACGTCGGCGCGAAGTATCGAGCGGAGTACCTGGCACGCTGGCTGCGCGACCCTTCGTACCTTCGACCGAGCACCCACATGCCGACGCTCGAGCTCACCGACGACGATATCCGCTCCATCGCCGCGTTCCTCGCCAGCCGCGAGTAACGCTTCGGGGCGCCGCCGCCACGTGGCTGGGGCGTCGATGCCGCAGCGACATGCGAACGCCGTCATGCAACACGTCGGAATCTCGGCGGTTTCGTCTGGCACTCGGGTTGCTCCCCTTCTGCGGAGCGCACACGACGGGCGCGCAGGGGGCATGGCATGAACGACGAAGGACGCAGCGAGCACCCAAAGGGCGCACTGCTCTTCATGCTCATCTATTTGCTCGTGCTGACGGCGCTCTGGTTCAACGCGTACTTGCGCCTGTGGCGGAGCTGAGCCGATGAAGCGCAACACGACCGTCTACCTCTACGAGCTCGCGTGGATTCTTCCGTCCATCGCGATCCCTGTGGGCATGCTGGCCGCGCTCGCCGTCACGGCGTTCGGCGCGGGGATCCATTTGCCGAGCATGGCCGGTCGCGTCGATCCGCGGCGCGTGACGGCGACGGCGCCGTTCGACGCGCCCGGCGTGGTGCAAGTCGGCCCCGGCCTCTATGAGGCACGGATGACGTCACAGATCTGGACGTTCACGCCGAACGAGATCCGGGTACCCGCGGGCGCCACGGTCACGTTCGTGGCGACCAGCCAGGACGTCGTGCACGGACTGTTCATTCCCAAGGCGCACGTGAACGCGATGCTGCTGCCAGGGCAGATCACGCGCGTGACGGCGCGCTTCGACACACCCGGCGAGTATCCGATCATGTGTCATGAATACTGCGGCATCGCGCACCACACGATGGCGGGCCGCGTGATCGTGGAGCCGCGTCGATGAGCGCGGTAGTCACGCGGACGCCGCGCTCGGAGACCGATGGAACGGCGGCAGTCGTCGATCTCCGCACCGAGAACCGGCTGACGGCGGCGTTCCTCGTCGTCGGCCTCGTCGCGCTCTTCGGCGGAGCCGTCACCGGACTGCTGCAGGCGCTCGAGCACGCCGGCATCCAGATCCCGGGGCACGCGACGTTCGTGAAGTCCTATTACCACAGCGTCGCGATGCATGGCGTGCTGAACGTTCTCGTGTGGACGACCTTCTTCATCTCGGGCTTCGTGCCGTTCATGGTCACGCACGCGCTCGGCCGTCCGCTCGCGTCGCGGCCGCTCGGCCGGCTCACGTTTGGCCTCATGCTCGCTGGGCTCATGGTGGCACCAGTTCCCCTCGTCGGCAACGCCGCGACGGTGATGTTCACGTTCTATCCGCCGCTGATGGCGAACTGGGCGTTCTACGTCGGCTTGACGCTGGTCGTCGTCGGTACCTGGCTCGTCACCCTGAACCTGGCGCTGACACTGCGTGGCTGGTGGGCGACGCATCCCGGGGCGCGAACACCGCTCGCCGCCTTCATGGGGATGGTCACGTTCGCGATGTGGACCATCGCGTCGCTCGGTCTGGCGGCCGAGATGCTCTTTATGCTCATCCCGTGGTCGCTCGGCTGGGTGAGCGGCACCGATCCACTGCTGGCGCGGGTGCTGTTCTGGTTCACCGGGCACCCGATCGTGTACTTCTGGCTGCTCCCCGCCTACATGTCCTGGTATACGCTGGTGCCGCGTCAGGCCGGCGGCCGGCTCTTCAGCGATCCGCTCGCGCGAGCGTCGTTCATCTTGTTCCTGGTCCTGTCGACGCCGCTGGGCTTTCACCATCAATTCACCGACCCCGGGATCCACGAAGGCTGGAAACTCGTACACGCGTTCCTGACGTTCGCGGTGTTCTTTCCGAGCCTTCTGACGTTCTTCAACGTCGTCGCCTCGCTCGAGGATGGCGCCCGTCGGCGTGGCGGCCGCGGCTGGGCCGCGTGGTTCCTACGGCTGCCATGGGGAGATCCGGTCGTGGCCGCGCAGGTGGGCGCCATGCTCACGTTCGCCTTCGGCGGAATCGGGGGCCTCATCAACGCGTCGTTCAGCCTCAATCTCCTCGTCCACAACACGGCGTGGATCCCGGGGCATCTCCACCTGACGGTCGGCACCGCGGTCACGCTCTCGTTCATGGGCATCACGTACTGGCTGGTGCCCCTGCTGCGCGGCCGCGAGCTCTGGAGCCGCCGCTTGGCGCTGGCCCAGGTATGGCTGTGGCTCGGCGGCATGGTCATCTTCTCGAACGCGCTGCACCGGCTCGGGCTGATGGGCATGCCGCGCCGCACGCAGATCATGGCGGCGCCGTATGTGACGCCGGAGTGGAAGGCGGTCCTGCCGCTCGTCGCCATCGGCGGCACGCTGCTCTTCGTCAGCGCGATGTTCTACTTTGTCGTCCTCATCCTCACCGTCGTGGCGTCGCGCAAGCCGTACGTGGGCGACGTGCCGTTCGCCGAGGCGATGTCCGGGCCGGACAGCGTGCCGGTGATGTTCGACCGTTGGAAGCCTTGGCTCGCGCTCGCTTTCGTGCTCATCGCCCTCGCATACGGGCCGACGCTGGTCCACCTGGTGGTGACGACACCGCTGGACGCGCCCGGGCTACGCGTGTGGTGAACGGAGACATCAAAGGAGGCCGTATGAAAGTCCAGGCGATCATGACCCAGCCAGCACTGACCGTCGGGGTCGAGATGCCCGTGCTCGAGGCGCAGCAGCTGATGGCGTCCCACCGGATCCGTCACCTGCCGGTCACGGAAGGTGGCCGCTTGATGGGCATCGTCACCGACCGCGATATCCGGCTCAACTTGCCGTCGCCGGCAACGAGCCTGTCGATGTGGGAGATCAACTACCTGCTCGCGCGGCTCACGGTCGGATCCGTCATGCGCCACACGGTGATCACCGTCGATCCGGATCGGGAGGCCACCGAGGCCGCACAGATCATGCTCGATCACAAGATCGGGGCCCTGCCCGTCGTCGATGGCGGTGTCATCGTCGGTATCGTGACGGAAACCGACATGCTTCGCGCGTTCGCGACAATGGCGACGGGTACCATGCTCGCCGGCCGGTGATCTCATGTACCCCCGGGTGATGTACTCGCGCGTCGGCGTCGAGGCCGGCCTGGAGACGCTGGACGAGGCGCGCACGGCGACCGCCGCGGTTCTGCACGCGCTGCGCGATCGTCTCACGCCGCGTGAGGCGGAGCAGGCGGCGGCCCAGCTGCCGGCAGAGCTGAAAGACATGTGGCGCGCTGGCTCCACGACGACCTGGCCGCCGATCAAGATGCACCGGCGCGATTTCCTCGAACGCGTGAAGACCGAGGCCGGCCTCGCCGATCTGGCGACGACCGAGCGCGTGGTGGATGCCGTTTTCGCGGCGCTCAAGGACCAGCTCTCGGACGGCGAGAGCGACGACATCCTGGCGCAACTGCCGGGCGACCTCAAACGCGTGTGGGTTCGGGCGTGAACGGCGGCGTCTGACACACAGGAGGCGATCATGAGCGGCTTCCGCGTTCGAACTCTCGTGTTCCCGACGGACTTCTCAGACTGCTCACAGCACGCCGGTGAACAGGCGGCGGAAGTCGCGCGTCACTTCGGCGCTCGCCTTCACGTCATTCACGTCGATGCTCCGGTGGGTGCGCCGACGCCGGCGTCACGGCTGCCCGCAGCAGCGGCGGCGCTCGGCACCGATCTCGACGTTACGACGGCGATGACGTTGGGCGTTCCCGCGCACGCCATCTGCGCCTATGCCCAGCGGATCGGCGCCGACCTGATCGTGATGGGCACGCACGGCCGCACCGGGGTCTCACGCGCGGTGCTCGGCAGCGTCGCGGAGGCCGTCGTGCGTCACGCGCGCTGCCCCGTCATGACGATTCCAGCGTAGGCGGGGAGCCGGCGCCTCACCTGGTGAGTCGGCGCCCCAAAGGGATTGCCCAGACCACCGAATTGGAGGCTGGAAACCCGGGATTTTCGGCCTTTTCGACGAACGATGATGTGGCGTGGTCCTTGCGAACCATGACTGCGAGAGGAGGCCGCCATGGAGGGCTACTGGGACGGCGTCGACAAGGAGATTCTCGAAGTTCTGACGGCGGGCGGACCGATGGACCCGGCCGATCTTGCTCGAGCGTTGGGGATGTCCACAGGCGCGGTGTGCTCCTGCCTGGCCATGCTGTCGGCGGAGGGTAGGATCCGCATCCGCCGTGTGGAGGCGACGCCAACGCCCTTGGCGCTCGCGAAGGTCGCGTGAGCAGCGCGCGCTTCCTCTTTCCGCAGGCGCCGCGGCGTGTGTACTGGGAGACCACGCGCGCATGTGGGCTCGTGTGCCGCCACTGCCGCGCCGACGCCGTCGCCACGCCGCATCCGGACGAGCTCACGGCCGCCGAGGGGTTGCGGCTCCTCGACGACCTCGCCCGATTCGGGCATCCGCTGCCGCACGTCGTCTTCACGGGCGGCGACCCTCTCGAGCGCGCCGATTTGCTCGACTTGATCCGGCACGCGCGCCGTATCGGTCTCGGCGTGTCGGTGGCACCGAGCGCGACGCCGCGCCTGGACGAGGGCGCGATCGCCGCGTTGAAGGCGGCCGGAGCTCAGGCGATCTCTCTGAGTCTGGACGGCTCGTCGGCGTCGCGCCACGCCTCGCTTCGGGGGGTGCCGGGCTGCTACGCGCGGACGATCGAGGCGGCCGTCGAGGCGCGGGCCGCCGAGCTGCCCCTCCAGGTCAACACGCTCGTCAGCGCCGAGACACTGGACGATCTCGGCCTCATCCACGAGCTGACCATCAAGCTCGGCGCCGCTCGCTGGAGCCTCTTCTTCCTGGTCGCCGTCGGGCGCGGCGCCCTCCTGTCGCAGATCACGCCGGCGCAGTTTGGCCGGATTCTCGAGTGGCTGCTCTTGCTGCCGACCGCCGGCGGACCGATCATCGCCACGACCGAAGCGCCGCAGCTTCGTCGACTGCAGTTCGAGCGCGGCGACGGCGCGCGCGTTGCGGGTGGCGGCATTCGCGACGGCAACGGCATCATGTTCGTGTCGCATACCGGCGACATCGGGCCGTCCGGCTTCTTGCCACTGTCCGCGGGCAACGTTCGTCGCGACGACGTCGTGACGGTCTATCGAACGTCGTCGCTGTTCCGGCGGCTGCGACGCCCGGACGACTTCGGCGGCCGGTGCGGCGCGTGCCGGTATCGCGATGTGTGCGGCGGCTCGCGGGCCCGCGCGTTCGCGGCGTCGGGAGACCCGTGTGGCGAGGATCCCCTCTGTCCGCCCGAGCTGTTCGCAGCAGCCTGAGGCCCGCTACTTGAAGCGGTAGGTCAGCGTCGCGCCCAGGATGTGCGCGTGATAAGGCTTGAGATCGTTGCCGAGCCAGACGAACCCGTTAGTAGTCGCCAGGATCGGATTCCACGGCAGCCAGTTGGCTGTTCGCCAATCCTCCTGGGAGAACGACTCGTAGGCGTAGAAGAGCGTCGCGGCCCACGACTTCGAGATGTAATACTTGAGGCCCGTGTCCAGCCGCACGAACTGGTCGTCGAAGGCCGGCATCCGCGCCGCAAGGGCAGTCGCGGCGAGTGTGGCGCCCGGCAGCGTGGCGCTCGGATTGCGGGTCTCGATCGTTCCGAATGACATCGCGTAGTTGAAGTTGGTGTTCCAATCGAGCTTGCCGGGAATGACCGCGACCTTGATCCCGCCGTAGAACGTGTCGTACACGTCCGCCATGTTGGACAGCCAGTCGGCATTGATATTGGAGCTGAGGTTAGGACTCGCGCCGCGCGAGCGCAGGTCGCGATTGACGACCTCGTGAACGTAGCCGAGCGAGAGCGTGAGCCGTTTGGTCGGATTCCAGCCGACGTCCATTCCGGCCGACCACGCCGTCTCCCAGTTCAGGCCGAATGCGGAGTGGATGTAATCGTCGTGGCGCCAGCCCGCGCTGGGATTGATCGAGACGCCCTCGACGGGAGTCATTTGCACCATAAGATCAATGCGCTGGCGATTGCGTTCCGCCTCGTCGAACTTGCGCGCGTCGAAGAGCTGCGTGGTGGGCGTCGTGCCCGAGATGATGCCGCGGTTGTAGGGCGTGGCGTCGCGTTTGAAGGACGGCACGTACGTCAGCCTCGCCGAGATCCAATCGGCCGGCGTCACGTCCAGCGCCGCCTTGGCGAAGTACTCATCGGTCACAAGAACTTCGCGGTCGGGCCCCCGTGTCCAGCGCTCCCACCCGAAGCCGAGCGTCGTGGCCACCGGCTGCGCGATTTGATAGCGACCGTCGAGGTTGGCGTCCTGACGCGTGAAGCTCTCCCGGTGCGCGGTCGTCACGGTGAAATCGGGCAGAGGCGCGGCCGCCGTGCCGAGCGGTCGGTCGTCCAGCACGCGGGCTCTGAATCGAATGACGTCACTGCGGTCTTCGTAGTCGTAGATGCGGTACTTCCCCATGAGGGTCAACGGCAGCGCAAACGGACGCGAGGTCACCTGCAGATTGCCGAGGATGGTCTGCACGTTGCCATTCAGGCTGTTCTGCGGCAGCTGAATGTTGGGGTTCGTGTTGATGTTGCCGATGGTGTTGATCGTCATCGGCAGGAATTGCTGGTTCTGGAACGTCAGGCCGTAGGAGAAATTCCCGGTGACGCGCGTCCGGAGGGGAAGGTTGATCCCGCCGGAGAGGTTGAAGATGTGCGCCATGTTGTCGGGCGCCAGCGCGCTCTGCCCGCGCGCGGGGATCGGATTCGCCGCCCCGCGCGACTCACCGGCCACGCAGCCGAAGGTGGCGCTGCCGCCGACCGGCGCCTGGAAGCACGGATTGTCGAATCGCACCCGGTCCTGGTCTGCGTCGTACACGGACAGGATGTAGCCGAACTGCAGTTGCCACGTGTCCTGCGCGATCGTGGCGCCGAGCCGGAAGTCGTGCACGGTGGAGTCGACCGGCTGAAGCAGCTCGAGGAAGTTCGTCCCACTGCCCGTGCCGAACGACATGCTGAACGGCTTGTTGCCTTCGCGGCGCGTCCGTGTGTACTCCGCGGTCAAATCAAGGCCGGGGCTCGGAGTCAGCTTGAAGAATAGCCGCCCGGTGTCCCAGCGGACGGTCTCGTTGACCAGGTGTGAGGTGGCCTGGCCGTTGAAATCGCTGAGCCCGCTGATTCCGGGCAGGATCCAGATGCCACGCCCGCCTTCGTGGAGCACGGTACGGCCGTTGGTGAACAGGGTGTGGGGGATCTGGTTCCAGTCGAATTGGAATTGCCACAGACCGACTCGGCCGGTGCTCAGCGAGTACTCCTGATCTTGGTAGCCCCACTTCGTCCCGTAGATGTCGGAGACGTAGCTCTCGTCCTTGTTGAAGAATCGAAGCTGCAGGTGCTCGAGGAACGGCCCGGCCCGTACGTCGCGGTATTCGTTGAACTTCGCGAGTTCCTTGGGCGTGGGCTCGTCGGTCAGAAAGCCCCGCACGCCCGCCTCGATCTCTCCGTCGATTCTCATCCCACCGAGCGTGTACTGCGCACGTGCTGGCTGGACTGTGAGCAAGGCGGCGACGATCGCGAACAGCGCACCAGTCGCAGGCGCCAGTCTCATGGCCGTCTCCCTAGCGCGTGAAGAACTTTCCGGCCGGGTGGTTGGAGCCGTGGATATTCGCGTGACAGTTCACGCACGCCCGGCCCATCTCGAACCTCAGCGCCGTCACGATCCCGCGCCCGTCGGGAAACGCCCCATGCGGCCCGAGCACGTGACATTGCTGACAGAGGCGCGGCTTGGCGACCTTGAGCATCTGCTCGTGGTTGCTGCCATGGGGATCGTGGCAGTTGGAGCAGCTCTCTGGCACCGGCGAGTGGATCCACAGGAACGGCCCCCGCTTTTCGGCGTGGCAGCGGTAACACGTCTCGTTCTCGCCGATTTCCCTGAGGAGCGCTGGCGTCGTCGTGCCATGTGGATTGTGGCACGACGTGCACGTCATCTTTCCTTCGCGCAGCGGCATGTGCGAGGAGCGCCCGATGGCCGCCGCCTTCTTCTGCAGGTGGCACGTCCCGCACGTCTCGATCTCGTTGAATTTCGCCAGCTGCGCCTTCGGCGACTGATCGCTCATCACCCTGTGGCAGTTGGTGCACGCAACGTCGCGTGCCTCGTGGGCGCTGCCCTTCCAGAAAAGTCGGGCGCCCTTGGTGTGACAGGTGAGGCAGACCTCGTTGCGCTTGTCGACCGGTGTCTTGTCGTTCTTGGCAAACGTGATCAGGCCGCCGACGCCTTTGCCGCCGCCCTTTTCCACGTGCTCCTTGCCCGGCCCGTGGCAGTTCTCGCACCCGAGGGCCTCCCGCGCGTTGCGCGGGTGCTTGAGGAACAGCCGGCCCATCTTGGTCGACGCGAACATGTCGTGCTGGTCCGGGTGGCAGGTCTTGCAGGTCTCAGCCCCAACGTAGCCGGCAGCGGCCAACTCCGGCGTCGGTGCAAGCGGTTGGGAAGGTGTCTGCATCGGCGGTTGCGCGGGCGTTTGAGCCGGCGTCGGCGAGGACGGCAGCAGCAGCATCCCGCCGAGGAGTGCGGCGATGGTGAGGAGAACCGCGAATCCTGCCGACTTGCCTGACATGCCCACCCCCGTGTGCACGTGACCGACGGCAATCGGCGCGGATCATAGAATGCTCCGGCAACGACGACAATAGTTCATCTGCTCTAGACGCGCGTTTTTTCGAGGGTCGCGATGCCGCGCGGGCGGTTATCGACTCGCGGCGGCCGCCTTGGCGTCGTGTGCGGCGCGGCGAGCACGCGTGAGCAGCGCGAAGGCGGCGAGCGGATTGTGCGCGAGGCCGCCCGCGCGCACCAGCGCGAGCGCCACGCGCGCTTCTCGAAGGCGCGCGTCGGCCGCGGGCGTGCCGCCCCCCGCGCGCCGCGCGCTGGCAACGGCCCGCTCGGCGGCGGCGGCGGAGTCGGTCGTCGCTTTGAGCTCGGCGGCGCCGCCCTTCGTCCACTCCGTCAGAAGCGGCAAGTACGCGCTGTCGTGACAGCCGGTGCACGCCTCCTTGATGGCCGCGCGCGGCTGAGGCTTCGAGAAATCGTGGCAGTTGGTGCATGCCACGGCCGCGGCCATGACGTTGGGCTTGACCGGTGCGAGCGCGGTCTGGAGCGTGCCGCGGTAGAACGCGGTCTGATCACGATGGCAGGACTCACAGCGCTCGTTCTGCGGGCTGTGATGGCAGGCGCGGCACGTCTCAGGCGTCGCCGCGAGCTTCTTGTGGGCATCCGCGGAATGGCACGTCGTGCAGGTCGCGCCGAGTTCGGTCGCGTGTCGCGCATGAGGCAGCGGTCGCCCACGGAAGCTGACGGTGTCGCGCAGCTTAATGCCGAGCGGCTCGTGGCAGAGCGGGCCGCAGTAGCCTCCGCGCAGCAGCGCGTCGTCCGTCTTCGCCGGAGGCTGGTCGAGCAGCGTGCCGGCCTCGCCGAGCCAGGCGTCGGCCCGGCGCAGAAGATTGGCCGCGTAGAACACGTTGTGGGCGCCATGTGCGAGCGTGACGAGCCGCACGTTGTACTCGGCGTCGTCCAGCAGACGGCGGGCGCTGGCCTCCTTGCTTGCGTCGCCGCCCCCGAGCGCTTTGCGTAGCGTGCTCGCCTTGGTGGCGACGGTCTCACGCATGGCCCCCAGACCGGTGCGCCAGCGGTCGAGCAGGCCGCGATACCGGTCGCCGTGGCATGTCGCACACGCCTGATCGGTGACGACGAAGTTCTGGCCGGCGATGTCTCGCGCGCCGTCCGGGCTCCGCGGCGTCGAGTGGCAGGCGGTGCATTGCACGCCCACCTGGAACATCCGATCGGGGGACGCGGGCGCGCCACGCCCGCCGGTCCCCGCGTACAAGCGCTGCACGCCCCGGTGCTTGTCGATGTGGCAGGCCACGCAGTCGAGGCCGTCGGGATGCGGGGCGACGGCGTTCGGGCGGGGCGGCGGTGCCTGACCGCTGCGCGCCGGCGGCTGCGCGATGGCCGTGCCTGCTGCAAGCAGCGTCGCGAGCGCGGCGAATGCGGCGACGAGCGCTCTCACCGCGGCGTCGTGACGGCCGCCGCCTGTGGCAGCGCGTGGTTGATCGCGTTATGGCAGCGCACGCAGTCGATGGAGCTGCGTGTGACGTGCACCTGGTGGACGAGGCCGACGTCAGACGCGCGCTCGA
>Ga0070708_100002979_pt1 | contig 13153 bp, 13 predicted proteins | sample KBSK5503metaG_FD_65469 | JGI IMG/M metagenome (GOLD analysis project Ga0070708, IMG submission 65469) | Corn, switchgrass and miscanthus rhizosphere microbial communities from Kellogg Biological Station, Michigan, USA - KBS K5-50-3 metaG | ecosystem: Host-associated > Plants > Roots >...
CCCCTGTCGATCCCCGCGTGTTCCACGCGATGCTCCCCTACTTCACCGAGCGCGCCGGCAACGCCAGCAGCGTGCATGCGCTCGGACAGGAGGCGCGCGCCGCGGTCGATCAAGCGCGCGCGCAGGTCGCGGCCGCCGTCGGCGCGCGGCCCGCCGAGATCGTCTTTACGAGTGGGGCGACCGAATCGGACAACCTGGCGGTTGGCGGGGTCGCGCTCGCGACCGAGGCCCGCGGCCGCCACATCGTGACGACCGCGATCGAGCACCACGCAATCTTGGAGGCCTGCCGCTTTCTGGAGCACCGCGGGTACGCCGTGACATACGTCCCCGTAGACGGCCGGGGGATCGTCGACCCTGAGGACGTGCGGAAGGCGCTTCGGGAGGACACCGTCTTGATCTCGGTGATGGCTGCCAATAACGAGATCGGGACGCTGCAGCCGGTGGCAGAGATCGGGCGGCTGGCGCGCGAGCGGAACATCCCGTTTCACTCGGATGCGACGCAACTCGTCGGTGCGGCGCCCGTGAGCGTCGATGACCTCCACGTCGACCTCCTCTCGTTGTCCGCGCACAAGCGCTACGGCCCCAAGGGGGTAGGCGCCCTGTACGTACGCCGGGGCATTCCCCTGACGCCGGTCCAGCGAGGCGGGAGCCACGAGCGAGGCCGGCGCGGCGGGACGGAGAACGTTCCAGGGATCGTGGGGTTGGGCGCCGCGTTGAGGATCGCGATCGAGGTGATGGGTGACGAACGGGCCCGCCTCCTCGTCCTGCGCAATCGGCTGGTCCGTGAAGCGCTTCAGCTGCCGGGTGCCCACCTCAACGGAGATCCCGTGCACCGGTTGCCCAACAACGTCAACCTCTCGTTCGACCGAACCGACAGCCAGTCGCTCGTCATGGGCCTCGATCTCCAGGGGGTCGCGGCCAGCGCGGGTTCGGCATGCAGCTCGGGCAGCATGGAGCCATCGCACGTGCTGGTCGCGCTGGGCGTGGCGCCCGCTCGCGCCGCGGCGGCGGTCCGGTTCACGCTCGGCCGGGGGACGACCGACGCCGACGTGACCTACACGCTCACCGCCCTGCGCGATGTCGTGATGCGGCTGCAGCGGGCCGCCTGAATCTACCGCTCGACCGGTTCCACGCCGAGGTGGCCGGGGCGCTTCTCGCGGGTTGGGCCGCCCCTCGGCGGATCGATGTACTCGTGCCACGTCCGTTTCTGCACGGGTTTCAGCCTTGCGAAATCCTCGGGGCAGATGAGCAGCTTCGTGAGGGGCGACTCGGGGAGGATCCCCGCCTTGGGTCCCTCGAGCCGTGCCATCCATCCCGCACTGCCGGGCGTGAACGCCTTGCCGCAGGTGGAACAGGTGAGCATGGTGACACCTCCGATGCTCTCACTCTATGATCGCGACCCGCCGGCTGCAAATCCGGGACCGCGATGATCGCGGTCTCGTGTCGTTGACAGGGTCTCCCAACTCTGCAATCATGAACGTAGTGAGTTGCAAGAGCGCCGCGCTCGCGGGGCTGCCCCGGGCCGCGCCGGCGCTAAGGGGTCGAGATGATATCCGGATATCTCCCTGTGCTCGTTCACCTCGCCCTCGCGATTCTGCTCGCCATCGTGCTCCTGGGGCTGCACCGGCTCGCCGGGGGGAGGCACCCCACGCTCGAAAAATCTCTCCCGTACGAGTCGGGGGTGTGGCCGATTGGGAGCGCCCGCGAACGCATCCCGATCCGGTACTACCTGGTGGCGATGCTATTCATCTTGTTCGACATCGAGATCGTGTTTGTCTACCCGTGGGCGGTCCTGGTGCGCGAGCTCGGGAGCGCGGGGCTCGTTGAGATGTTCACGTTTCTCGCCGTGTTGGGTTGCGGCTACGTGTACCTCGTGCGCCGGAGGGCGCTTGAATGGGAGTGATCACCTCCCAGCGCGACGTCGAGCGCAATGTTCTGACGACCACCGTCGACCGCATCGTGAGCTGGGCGCGAAAGAGTTCATTGTGGCCGGTGCAGTTTGGCCTGGCGTGCTGCGCCATCGAGATGATGAGCACGGCGGCGTCGAGGTTCGACATCGCCCGCTTCGGGTCGGAACTGTTCCGGGCCTCGCCGCGGCAGTCGGATCTCATGATCGTGGCCGGGCGGGTCAGCCAGAAGATGGCCCCCGTGGTCCGTCACATCTACGATCAGATGCTCGAGCCGAAGTGGGTGATCGCGATGGGGGACTGCGCCAGCACCGGCGGGCTGTACAATAACTACGCCGTCGTGCAGGGCGTGGACAAGATCATCCCCGTCGACGTGTACGTCGCCGGTTGCCCGCCGCGGCCCGAGGCCCTCCTCGACGGGCTCCGCCTGTTGCAAGAGAAGGTCGCTCAGGGATCTTCCGCCCGGCGGGCCACCTGAGCAGCGGGGCGTCGATGGAACAGGGGCCGCTGCTCGACCGCCTGCGTCCCTATGTGCCGTGGGGGCTCGCGATCCCCAAGGACGAGGGCGGCCGGCCCACACTGCTCGTGACCCCGGGGGCGCTGCTCGAGGTGCTCGAGGCTGCCCGAACGCATCTCGCGCTCGACGCGCTAGTGGATCTGACCTGCTGGGATCGCGCGCCGGCTTCCCCGCGTTTTGAAGCCGTGTACCTCCTAGGGCAGGCGGGCGGCTCCGACCGGCTGACGGTCAAAGTGCAGATCGAGGGTGACCAGCCGCGCCTGCCTTCGTCGGTGGGCGTCTATCCCGGCGCCGCGTGGCCAGAGCGCGAGGTCTACGACATGTTTGGCGTCGTCTTCGAGGGACATCCCGATCTCCGGCGCATCCTGATGCCGGACGACTGGGAGGGATACCCGTTACGACGCGATTTTCCATTGACCGAGGAAGCGGTGGAGTTCAAGGGGCACACGCCTAAAGTGCCGAGCGAGATTATCCCGTTCTTCCGGCCGCACAGCCCGTCGGGGTCTGGCGGCGACCCGCCGCCGGTGCCCGGATGATCGAACGCACCCGCGAAACGCTTACCGTCAATATGGGTCCGCAGCACCCCGGCACACACGGGCTATTGCGGCTCGTGCTCGAGATCGAGGGGGAGATTGTCCGCAAGTGCACGCCCGTCCTCGGGTACCTCCACACCGGGATCGAGAAGGAGATGGAGACGCGCACCTATCTCCAAAACGTCACGCTGGTGGACCGGATCGAGTACGTTGCCGCTTATATGGAAGAGATGGCGTTCTATCTGTCGGTGGAGCGGCTGATGGCCCTCGAGGTGCCGCCGCGCGCCCGCTCCATTCGGGTCCTGCTGTGCGAGTTGAATCGGATCGCGAGTCACCTGATCTATCTCGGGGCGGCCGCGCTCGATCTCAATATCTCGAGCGTGTTCATGTACGCCTTTGCCGATCGCGAGCGGTTTCTCGATCTCTCGGAGATGGTCTCGGGGCAGCGCATGATGCCCGGGTACTTTCGCGCGGGCGGCGTCGCCATCGACCTCCCCGAAGAGTTCTTCCCGGCCGCGCGGTCGTTCCTGGACGACCTGGCCCACCGGATCGACGAATACGAGCGTCTGCTGGACGACAATCTGATCTGGAGGCAGCGAACCCAGGGGGTGGCGACGCTCTCCCGAGAGGACGCGATCTCCCTGGGGGCGACCGGCCCGGTGCTCCGGGGGTCCGGGGTGGCCCACGACGTCCGCAAACTGCTCCCGTACGGGGGGTACGAGGAGTTCGCATTCGATGTCCCCACCCAGCCCGAGGGCGACGCGTACGCCCGCTATCGAGTCCGGATGGAGGAGATGCGGCAGAGCCGGCGGATCGCGCTTGCGGCGCTCGAGCACCTTCCCGGCGGGCCTGTGATCGTTGACGACCGAAAGGTCGCGCTCCCCCCGCGACACGAACTGGCGCACAGCATGGAGGCCGTGATCCACCAATTCAAACTGGTCAGCGAAGGATACCATCCCCCGGCCGGGGACAGCTACGTCGCGACCGAATCGGCGCGGGGGGAGAAGGGGTACTTCATCGTGAGCGACGGCAGCAACCGGCCGGTGCGGGTCCACGTGCGCGCGCCGTCGTTCTACAATCTGCAGGCGCTCCCGGCGATGGTCGAGGGACGTCCGCTCGGCGACGTCGTGGTGGCGATCGCCAGCATCGACATCGTGCTCGGGGACGTGGACCGCTGATGGCCGGAGTGCTATCCAAGGCCGCCCTCGAGGAGATCGCGCGCCTCCGCGCCGGGTACCCCCAGCCCCGATCGGCGCTGATTCCGTCGCTGCATGTTGCGCAGGCGGAGGTGGGCTATCTGTCGGAGGGCGCGATGGCCGAGGTGGGCGAGGCGCTCGGGGTGCCCCTCACCGAGGTCGCCTCCGTCGCGACGTTCTACGAGATGTTTCACTTGGAGCCGGCCGGGCGGCATCACATCCGAATCTGCATGAACATCTCCTGTTACCTGAATGGGTGCGATGAAGTCATGGATCATCTGGTCCGACGGTTGGGGATCCGGCCCGGCCAGACGACGGCCGACGGCCGAGTGACGCTCGAATCGGTGCAGTGTCTGGCGGCGTGCGAGGAAGCCCCTGTGCTCTTGATCAACGCCGCGCGGCACGCCCGTGTGACGCCCGCCGCGATTGACGAGCTGCTGGCGAGGTTGCCGTAGATGCCGCGTCCACTGCTGACCCGGTATTTCGGTCAACCCGGCCGCGAGCGCATCGAGGCCTACCTCGAGACGGGGGGCTACCGCGCGGCGACGGCGACGCTGCGCGACCTCACGCCCGACAAGATCGTCGAGATCGTCGAGGCCGCCGGGCTGCGCGGCCGGGGCGGGGCGGGGTTCCCGACCGCGCGGAAGTGGAAGCTGACCCCGAAGCGTGAGGGCGGGGAGCGGTACCTCGTCGTCAACGGCGACGAGAGCGAGCCCGGGACCTTCAAGGACCGCACCATCGTCGAGCAAGACCCTCACCAACTGCTCGAAGGGATCCTCATCGCGGCATACGCCAACCTGATCCCCCGCGCGTTCATCTTTCTCCGGGGGGAGTTCTTTACCGGGTACGAGCGGTTGAGCCGGGCGTTGGCGGACGCCTACGCGCGGGGCTACTTCGGCCGCGACATTCTCGGGACGGGGTTCGACCTCGAGGTGATTATTCACCGGGGGGCGGGCGCCTACATTTGCGGGGAGGAGACCGCGCTCCTTGAAAGTCTCGAGGGCCGGCGCGGATTTCCCCGCCAGAAGCCCCCCTACTATCCGGCCGTGATGGGACTGTACAGCCAGCCCACCGTCCTCAACAACGTCGAGACGCTGGCGCACCTCCCGCATATCCTCGGCTTGGGCGCCGAAGGGTACCGCGCCTACGGCCCCCCGGTCCTTTACTCGGTCTCCGGGCACGTCCTGAACCCCGGCGTCAAGGAACTGCCGCTCGGGACTCCGCTCCGGGAAATCATCTTCGAGCACGCGGGCGGGCTGCGCTCCGGCCGCACGCTCAAGACGGTGTTTCCGGGCGGGTCGTCGTCCGCGATCATCCCTCCCGAGTCCCTCGATACACCCGCGGACTTCGAGTCCCTCGCGAGGATCGGATCGATGCTGGGGTCGAGCGCGATCATCGTCATGGACGATTCGACCTGCATCCCGGCGGTGATCGCGCGGACCGTGGAGTTCTATCGCGACGAATCATGCGGGAAGTGCACCCCCTGCCGGGAAGGGACGATCTGGCTGACCCAGATCTTTGATCGGATCCTGACGGGCAAGGGGCGCATGGAGGACCTCGACCTTTTGGATGGAATCGCCCGGAACATGACCGGCACCTGCTTCTGCCTGTTGGGCGAGAGCGTTCCCCCGAGCCTCCGGGCTTCTCTGAAATACTTCCGCGCAGAATACGAGCATCACATCACGACGGGGACCTGTGACGTACGCGCGGTGGCGGCGGCGAGGGTCTGATTGTGAACGAGCGCAAGGTGCAGATGGTCCACCTGACGATCGACGGTCAGGCGCTGGCCGTCCCCAAGGGCACGACGGTCTATCAGGCCGCCCAGCAGGCCGGGATCGAGATCCCGGTGTTCTGTTACCATGACCGCATGCCGCCCCTCGGGGCGTGCCGGATGTGCTTCGTCGAGATCGAGAAGATGCCGAAGCTGGTGACCTCCTGCACCCAGGAAGCCAGCGAAGACATGGTCGTGCGGACCCAAACCGACCGGGTCAGGGAAGGGCAGCGAGGCATTCTCGAGTTCCTCCTGGTCAATCACCCCCTCGACTGTCCCATCTGCGATAAAGGGGGCGAGTGCCCGCTCCAGGACCATACGCTGAAGTTCGGGCCCGGCCGGAGCCGGTTCATCGAAACCAAGCGCACGTATCGAAAGCACATTCGGATGGGCCCGGTGCTCGTCCTCGATCGCGAACGGTGCATCCTGTGCTGGCGGTGCACGCGGTTCGGCGAGATTATTGCGGGCGATGATGCGCTGAAGGGGTTCGAACGAGGATACCACAGCCAGATCGGGACGCCGTTCACGGAGCCCGTGAACAGCAAGTTTATCGGGAACACCATGGAGATCTGCCCGGTCGGCGCGCTGACAAGCGCCACGTACCGGTTTCGCTCCCGGCCGTGGGACAACACGCACGTGCAGAGCATCTGCTCCCACTGCGGATGCGGCTGCGCGACCCTGCTCAATGTCCGCGGAGGCCAGGTCACCCGGACGCGCCCTCGTGAGTCCCCCGAGGTCAATGACATCTGGCTGTGTGACAAGGGGTTCTTCGGCTACGAGTTCACCAGCAGCCCGGAACGATTGACGACGCCGCTCGTGCGGCGCGACGGGGCGTTGCGCGAGGCGACGTGGGACGAAGCACTCGATCGGGTGGCGTCGGCGCTTCGCGCCGCCGCGCCCCACGCCGTCGGCGTCATCGGCGGGTCGCGGACCACCAACGAAGACAACTTCCTGCTCCTCCACCTCTTCCGAGGGGTGCTCGGGACCAACTCCATCGATTTCCGCGTCGATACCGCGTATCCGCTGCCGGCAGGGCGGGGGCCCTGGGGGCTCGAGGTCGCGATCGCCGACGTCGAGCGGGCGGACGCGATCGTGCTTGTGGGCTGCGACCTGACCGAGGAGTACCCGATCATCTGGCTGCGGGTCAAGAAGGCCGTCGACCGCGGGGCGCGCCTCATCATCCTCGGCCCATGGGAACTGGAGATTGCCCGATGGGCGAGCCACTCGCTCGTGCACCGCTGGGGCGCTGAGGCACACCTGCTCGACGCCCTCGCGGGGCGGATCTCCATTGATGCGGCCGCGGCGGCGGCGGGGGTGTCCGCCGAAGGCCTGGGCTCGGCCGCCGCGGCCTGGGCCGGCGCTGCCGGCCGCCGGGTCGTGCTCGTGGGGCGAACGGCGCTCGAACGTCCCGACGGGAGTCTGGTACTGGACGCCGTGGATCGGTTGCGCGCCGCGCATCCTGCTGACTTCGGGGCGCTGCGGGGCCGCGGCAACAGCGGGGGCGCGCAGCTGCTCGGGCTGCTTCCCGACATGCTGCCCGGATACCGCCCACTCAACGCCGTCGATGCCAGAGGGGCGCTGGAAGCAGAATGGGGCCGGCCGGTCCCGGCCGCATCCGGCAGGACGGTGCGCGGCATGCTCGAGGCCGCACGGTCCGGCGAGCTCCAGGTCCTCTACGTCGTCGGCGCTGATCCGGCGACGGAGTACCCCGACGCCGCGGCGTGGGCGGAGGCCCGGACGCGCCTCGGGTGCGTGGTGGCCCATGAACTGTTCTTGACCCGCACCGCCGCTGCGGCCGACGTGGTGTTGCCCGTGCTGAGCTTTGCGGAAAGGGCGGGTACCGTCTGCAACATCGAGGGCCGCGTGCAGCGCCAGGACCAGGCCGTGCTGGGTCCAGGCATGGCGCGGTCGGACGCAACGATCTTCGTGCAACTCGCCTCCCGGCTCGGCGTGGAACTCGGGCCCGCCTCGTGGGAGGAGATCTTCGCCGCGATCGGGCGCGTGGTTCCGGGCTGGGGGGAAGGTGCCCGGGTCGCCTCGCGGCGGCCGGCGATCGACACGGAACCCGGCGGGCGAGGCGGCGACGCCGGACCCTCCGGTCGCGCAGGCGGCAGGGGCCCCGGGACGGTCCCCGATCTCATCCTGCTGACCGGAAACCGCCTGTTTGACCGCGGAACGATGGCGATGCGGTGTCCAGGAATCCGCAATCAGGCGGGCGGGCCTTTTGTCGCGGTGCCGCCCGATGATGCGGTCCGTTTGGGCCTCGCCGATGGGACTCCATGCGAGGTCCGATCCGCGCGCGGGGCCCTCCGCGTCGTCGTGCGGGTCTGGCCCGGTCTCTGCTCCGGGCACGCGTACATTCCCCGAGGGTATGACACGGCCCCGGTCAACACGCTCCTCGACGAGCGGGGACCGGTGACGGTGACGCTTCGCGCCCTCGCCGGAGCGGAAGCGGCCGGGTAACCAGGGCGCGGCGGACCGATGCTCACGACGATCCTGGTGGATGTGGTGCGGAGCGCGATCCTCCTTGGGGGCGTCCTGACCGCGTTCGCGTACGTGACATTGCTCGAACGCCGGCTTCTCGCCCGCTTTCAACTGCGCGTCGGCCCAAACCGGGTCGGGCCGTTCGGATTGCTTCAGCCGCTCGCCGACGGGATCAAACTGATTTTCAAGGAAAGTTTCATCCCGGCCGGCGCCGACCGGTTCGTATACATTGCGGCTCCCATCATCTCGGTGGTCGCCGCGCTGTTCGTGTACGCGGTGATTCCCATTGGGCCCCCGATCCGGCTCTTTGGGCGCGAGGTCACGCTCTACGTCGCGGACGTGAACGTGGGGATCCTGCTCGTGCTGGCCGCAAGCTCCGTCGGCGTCTACGGGATCATTCTCGGCGGATGGGCGTCCGACAGCAAATACTCACTGCTGGGGGGACTCCGGTCGAGCGCCCAGGTGGTCTCGTACGAGCTGACGCTAGGGCTCGCGGTGCTGGCCGTGGTGATGATGGCCAACTCGCTCAGCTTGGTCGACATCGTGCGTGCGCAGACACACCGCTGGTTCATCGTGACGCAGCCTCTGGCGTTTCTCCTGTTCCTGATCGCCGGGCTCGCGGAAACCAATCGCGCGCCGTTCGATCTGCCCGAGGCCGAGCAAGAACTGATCGCCGGCTACCAAACGGAGTACGGCGGCTTCGCGTTCGCCATGTTCTACCTCGCTGAATACGTCGGCGTGATTACGATGGGAGCGCTGAGCGCCACGCTCTTTTTGGGAGGATGGCAGGGTCCGCTGCTGCCCCCAGTTCTGTGGTTCCTCGTCAAGGTGTTTGCGGTCGTGTGCGTCTTCATCTGGATCCGGGCGACGCTGCCCCGGCTTCGCTACGACCAGTTGATGGGGTTCGGATGGAAAGTCCTGGTGCCGGTCGGGCTCGCGAACCTCGCGGTGACGGCGATCTTCCTCGTGTGGCGCGGAGGGACGGGGTGAGCACCCTGGCGGTTGGGCAGCGGCTGCGTCAGGCCTGGGCGATGGTGAAGGGGTTGGGTATCGTCGGCCGGTACCTGTTCCGGGCGCCCGTGACCGTCCGGTACCCGGACGCGAAGTCCCCCGTGCAGCCGCGGTTCAAAGGGCGTCACTACCTGACATTGTTCGCCGACGGCATGGAGCGCTGCGTCGGATGCGAGCTGTGCGTGATCGCGTGTCCGAGCCAGTCGATCTACGTCCGCGCGGAGGAAAACGATCCTCTGCATCCCCACTCCAAGGGCGAGCGGTACGCGGCGGATTTCCAGATCAACATGCTCCGGTGCATCTTTTGCGGATTGTGCGAGGAGGCCTGTCCCACCGGAGCGATCGTGCTCGGCCACGAGTTCGAGCTCTCCGGCTATACCCGCGAGTCCCTCATCTACACCAAGGACCGGCTGACGGAGCGCGTCCCGGGCGAGTCGGGGCGCGATCCCAACCGGGAGGTGTAGGTGGCAATCCTGCTGTTTGTCGTCGTCGCGTGCCTCGCCCTGGCCGGCGGGGTCGGGGTGATCGCCTCCCGCCGGCCGGTGCACAGCGCCCTCGCGCTCCTCCTGGTGCTCGGAAGCCTCGCGGTCGACTACCTCCTGCTCGACGCGCAGTTCATCGCGGTCCTGCAGGTGATCATCTACGCGGGGGCGATCGTGGTCCTCTTCATCTTCATTATCATGCTCCTGCACGTCCGGAGCGGCGAAGACCCCAGGATCCAGGCGGTGCTGTCGCCGGTCGCGGGCGCCTTATTGTGCGGCGTGTTTGGCCTCGCCGTCCTCGTCGTCCTCAGTCACGCCGCGGAGAGCCCGGCCTCCGTGGGAGAACAGTTCGGGACGGTCCAAATGGTCGGGCGCGCGCTCTTCTCGCGATACCTGCTGCCGTTTGAGGCGGCGTCCATCGTCCTCCTCGTCGGGATGATCGGGGCGGTGGCTCTGGGGCGCCGGCTTTCGGATGAGGCCCCGGATCGGGGACGCCCCATCCCGGCCCCCGAGGAGCGTTGATGGCGGTCCCGCCTCTCGCCCATCTGATGCTGAGCGCGCTCTTGTTCACGCTCGGCATGATCGGAGTCCTCGTCCGTCGCTCGGCGCTGATCGTCTTCATGTCGATCGAGCTCATGCTCAACGCCGTCAACCTCTCCCTGGTGACGTTTGCGCGCGTGCGTGGAAACGTGGACGGCCAGGTGCTGGTGTTCTTTGTCCTCGTGGTGGCGGCCGTGGAGGTGGTGGTCGGGCTCGCGATCATCGTGAACATCTACCGGTCCCGCCAGACGGTCGATATCGACGACGTCGATCTCCTCCGTGGGTAGGCGGCGGCCCAGGTGACCCGGACCCTCGCGGCGCTGATCCCGCTCCTGCCGCTCGCCGGGTGGATCGCCAACGGTCTCTGGGGAGGCCGGTTGGGCCGGCGTGCCGTCGCCGTCATCGCCTGCGGCACGGTGGGCGCCGCATCGGTCGCGGCGGCGCTGCTCTTCTGGCGGGTGGAGACGGCCCCGGGCGCTCTTTCACGCGTCGACCTCTATCGCTGGTTCGGGGCGGGAACCGTGCAGGTGGCCTTCCGCCTCCTGGTGGACCCGCTCTCGATCGCGATGGCGCTCGTCGTGTGCGGCGTGGGGTTCTTGATCCACGTCTACTCCGTGGGCTACATGGACGAGGACCCGGGGTTCGCGCGGTACTTCGCCTACCTCAACCTGTTCATGGCCGCGATGCTCACCTTGGTCCTGGCGGGGAACCTGGTCGTGATGTTCATCGGGTGGGAGGGCGTCGGGCTGTGCAGCTACCTCCTCATCGCCTTCTGGTTCACGCGCCCGGCCGCGGCGGCGGCCGGGGTCAAGGCGTTCCTCGTCACGCGGCTCGGCGACGTGGGATTTCTCCTCGGCATCTTCCTGGCGTTCGGCCTCTTCGGGACGACCGACTTCACGGTGATGACCCAGGAGGCCGCCCGCCGGCTGGCGCTGGGGGGAGGCGCCGCCACCGCGCTCGCGCTCCTGCTCTTCGCCGGCGCCGTCGGGAAATCGGCGCAACTGCCGCTGTATGTCTGGCTCCCGGACGCGATGGAAGGCCCGACGCCCGTCAGCGCCCTGATCCACGCGGCGACGATGGTGACGGCCGGCGTCTACATGATCGTGCGGCTCCACGCGGTGTTCCTGCGCGCACCGTTTGCGATGGACCTGGTCGCGGCCGTGGGGGCGATCACGGCGATCTTCGCCGCGGCCTGCGCCCTGGTGGAGCCCGATCTCAAGCGCGTGCTGGCCTATTCGACGATCAGCCAGCTCGGGTACATGTTTTTAGCGGTCGGGGTCGGAGCGTTCGGGGCGGGGATCTTCCACCTCACCTCCCATGCCTTTTTCAAAGCGCTCCTGTTCCTCGCGGCGGGCAGCGTGATGCACGCGCTCCACGGGGAGACCGACATGCGGCACATGGGTGGGCTCGCGCGCCGGCTGCCGCGGACGGCGGGGGCGTTCGCCATCGGCGCGCTGGCGCTCGCGGGGATCCCTCCGCTCAGCGGCTTCTTCAGCAAGGATCTCATCCTCGCCGAGGCGTTCCGCGCACACATCTGGCTGTGGGTGGTGGGCGTGGCCGGTGCGGGCCTGACCTCGATCTACATCGTGCGGGCCTTTGCCCTGACCTTCCTGGGGGGGTCGATGAGGAACCTCGGGGAGGGGGCCCACGATCCGCCGCCCGTGATGGACGCGCCGATGCGGCTCCTCGCCGGGCTCACTGTCGTTGGCGGCGCCCTCGGCTGGTCGTTTACGCATCCCGGCGTGCTGGAGCGGTTCCTCCAACCGGTCATCGCCGAGGGCGCGACCCTGGTGCCGCGTGGGGGATCGGGTGCCGGAGAGGCGGCGCTCGTCGCCGCGAGCCTGCTCATCGCCGTCGCCGGCATCGCCGTCTCCTGGCGGATGTACGTCCGGCGGACCCTGCGGCTGGGATCCCCATGGCTGTCCAACCTGCTGCGTCACCAGTTTTATGTTGAAACCGTCTATGCCGCGGTCGTGGTCGGCCCCGCCCGCGCGCTGGCCCGCACCGCTGCCGCCGCAGACCGGTCGGTGATCGATGCCGCCGTTGTCGGAGTCGCGCGCTCGATTGGCCGGGCCGGTCAGTCGCTCCGCGGCCTCCAGACCGGATACCTCACCCACTACGCGGCGTTTATCCTCATCGGCGCCATCCTCTTGCTCGTCTTCTGGGTGTCCCGGTGATGGGCGGACCGCTCACCTGGCTCATCCTGCTGCCATTGTGTGGTGCGGCCGCGGCCGCGGGGATCGACCGGCGCCGCGAGCGCCAGATCCGGATCCTCGGCTTTCTCTGCGCGGCCCTGACGTTCGTCCTGGCGGCATGGATGTGGACGAGGTTCGTCCCCGCCGGGGCCGGCCTTCAGTTTGAAGAAAAAATTCCCTGGGTCCCCAAGGTCGGGATGACCTATCACTTGGGAGTGGATGGTCTTTCGGTCACCCTCGTCGCGCTCACGGCGTTTCTGTTTCCCGTCGCGCTCGCTTCCTCCGCGGGCCAGGTGGGGTCTCGCGTCAAGGCGTTTGTGATCACGGTGCTGCTGCTCGAAGCGGGGTTGCTCGGCACGTTCCTCGCCCAGGACCTCGTCTTGTTCTACGTGTTCTGGGAAGCCATGCTCATCCCGATGTACTTTCTGATCGGCTTGTGGGGCGGTCCGGGGCGCGCGCGCGCCGCGATCAAGTTTCTCATCTACACGATGGCCGGGAGCGTCCTGATGCTCCTGGC
>Ga0070708_100002981_pt1 | contig 13148 bp, 9 predicted proteins | sample KBSK5503metaG_FD_65469 | JGI IMG/M metagenome (GOLD analysis project Ga0070708, IMG submission 65469) | Corn, switchgrass and miscanthus rhizosphere microbial communities from Kellogg Biological Station, Michigan, USA - KBS K5-50-3 metaG | ecosystem: Host-associated > Plants > Roots >...
ACGGATAGTGGTACCAGATGTGCCGAGTAAGCGATGTGTTGTTCATACACAGGCTCCTAGCTGCAAGGCAGCAATTGACAGCCGAGCCTGGTGCGATATAATGCAGGCAGGCTCAGACGGCTATGCATGGATGCCGGGTCGGTCTGGACAACTTGTACCAGCATCCACGCAGGACTGAGTCACTGAAACACTTGCGGTTGCCGCCGCAGGTGTTTCGTGTTTATAGGATATCTGTTTTCTTCACAAAGGAAAACGCCACCAAGACACCACGAAGACCTCACGAATGCGCCATCAAGACGTCACAATCATCCGCTCGCTCTGCCATTTGTGACACTGCGTTTCCTTCGCTATTAAAATAATTATGTGATATATAACACCTAATTGTCAAGCGTCTAGCCATACTTCCGGAAGCATGGTATACTTTTAGCAAGATTGGGTGATATATCGCACATTTTTGAAGGACGTATGTCGCAACGAATCAGCAGTGAACGGGTGCTTATGCCTACGGCGGAAGCATGCAAAATCGCGGGTTTCAGTCGACAACACATACACCGACTTCTCCGTGGGGGTCTTATCGAGGGCATCAAATTAGGCCATGATTGGCTTGTCTATGAAGACTCTCTCACGGCCTACCTCGCTCAACCTCGAAAGCGTGGGCCGAAAGGTCCACATACACCATCTCCACAGGGTCATACTGAGGGACCATCAGCAGGTATGCAGCAGAAAGATGAATCAAGTACCAGCTGAAATGTTGCTGTAGATCGAGTAATATGGAAAACGGATCATGCTTCCTGATGGAAGCGTCGTGAGGTTTTGGTGGGGTTTTGGTGACGTTTTCTTTCTCAAGGTGATCGATTATTCTTGTAGTACGGGCGTGTCATATCACGGTTTCCTACCAGGATTGATGGAGCAGGATCGATGGATGCTCATTCAAAGAAACCCAAACCGAATCATCTCCTCCGTCAGCAACGACTCGAGCGGGGGTGGACGCTGGAGCATGCTGCCGATGAACTCTACAAACTCTGCGGATCAAAGGTAAGCGTTCGCGGTGACATTAATGCCAAGATGATTGGTAGATGGGAACGCGGGGAACATCTTCCTAGCCTGTTCTACCAGGAGAAACTCCGGCTCCTTTATGGGAAGCCGCTGCAGGAACTTGGCTTCATCCAACCCTGGGTCGCAGGGGACGAAAGGGCGGAAGAACCTGCGCGAGCACCAGAACACCTTCCTGCCCTGGTTACCGGCTCAGCACTTCAACGCTCGCCTGTCGACATGACACCCCATCAAGCGATTGATCTCATACATGAAGCACCTCACCTCACGCTCGACCAGCTCGTAAGCGCGTGGTTAGCACTTGGAGCAACCGATCTTGCGATGTTGTTTGATGAGGGATGGACGCTTGAGGAGGTGCTCACATCGTTACGCATCGTTTTACAAGGGGTGCAAGCCATGCCGAACATCTCACGACGTACTTTTGGACACAGAATGCGCGAACTGATTGCTGCCGCCGTGGCCAGTTGTATTCCCATTCCTACAGGGGAACATATTACAATAGAAGAACGAACCCAACTTCACCAGGCCTTGGGTGAAAATATTGCTGCAGGCTGGCAGTTGTTCCATACCGCTGGAAATGCTCAGGTGCTTGCCGTAAGCCAGGCGCAGCTCTATCTCGTACAGCATACCCAGGTGTACCTCTATCCAAGCATACAACCGATCTTCTATTCGGGTGTGTACAGGCTGATGGGAGCAGCGCTCTTCTTTCAAGGCCGCTATGAAAAAGCACAACACGCGCAACAGAGTGCGTATACAGCTGCGCTGGAGGGCGCTGATGCATGGAATATGGCTCAGAGCCGGACCTGGCAAGTCTACGGATATCAAGCGCTCGGTCAACACGACCAGGCGATTCAGGCGATTGTATCCGCATTGCGACTCACCACAGGGCAGGATGATGAGGCTTCCCGACGCTTGCAAAGTCATTTGCTTGCCTGCTGGGCTGAAAGTGCTACAGCAATGCGAGAGGACCGTATAAGCCAGGAGAAACTGGAGGCTTCGGCCAGTTTCCTCGATGATATCCATCCCAACGAGGAATTTGACCGCAGCCACTGGCTCCAGATTGCTGGCAGCTGTGCGTTAGCAACGGAAGATTACCCGATAGCGATCCAGCACCTGAAAGAAGCGCTTGTGGAACTCTCACCGAACTGGCTTATGCGTCAAGCGGTGACAGCAATGCCGCTGGCAGTGGCCTATGCACGCATGGGAGAGCGTAATGTCAGTATTGATGTTGCCAAAAAGGCAGTTGCTGTTCTCAGTGCCCTCAATGCGCCAATCATGACGAAGCAACTGGTGGAGTATCTGCGGCACGATCTGCTTGAGCGCTTCCCGGGCGACACATTCGTCAACTCCTTTATTCGTGAAGTAGGTCACCAATTGCCTCAAACAGCCGCGGCACTTGCATAATCTGCTTGAAAAAAGACGGAAAGCGCTCTCTGTTCATGCGTCCTTTCCGTCTTGCTCGTCAGATACTTCGCTTGATTAAGAGCAGACCTCCCACACAATCTTCAAGCCAGACCTTCCCAGCACCACCCAATTGCTGCAGGCACCATGTTCCTACAGTCTCCAGCTTCTCACGCGTAAAAAGCTGCAGATGACCATACGAAACTTCCGGAGAATCTTTTTCATATGGCACAGCCAGGATGAGCCGCTCGGCAGTAACCTGTAACAGATGTGAGAGCGCCAGGTACATGCTATCTTCAGGAAGATGTTCGAGCACATGCAAGGCGACTACCGTATCAAATCGCCCCAAACGGGTAAAACCTTCGTCAAGCAGATCTGCCTGAGCAAAGCGCACATTCAACAGTCCGCGTTCCTGGGCCAGTTCTCTGGCCGTTGTAAATGCATCCTGATCGATATCGACACCGACAACCTCTTGCAAAAAAGGGATTCGCTCTGCTATCAACAGTGGTAAAAAGCCAGAAGCACACCCAGCATCGAGAAACGTGTCACCTGTGCGCAATTCACAGACACGCTGATAGAGCGTTGCAAACATGCCGATGGTGGCATAATCTGGAAGTGGAGGAGTGTAGGCAGTCGCCAGAAAGGTCAAATAGCGTTGCAGCGTGTTTGCTCCATAATAGCGCCAGGCGCGGCGGACGTCATCAGGAAAGAGTGAACTGACAATGCCACTGAGCACCTCACCAAAGTACTGTGAGCGAGTGAAAATACCAAAGGGCTTGAGTTCTTGCACCAGATAATGCTGGACATCTGCATTTAAGGCTTCAGGAGCAAACCAGTGAACGACGATGGTGGAGGGAGCCTGCGCGCGGGTGAACAGCAAGAAGTGTGGAGTCTCATAAATTGCATAGCCACCCTCATTGAATCGTGTTTTCAACGTATCGCGGTTGACATGATAGCCGTTCACTACGACAAAATTGCCTACAGGGACAGACCGCTCCTGGATGGGGATTTTCCTGCTGGTGGGACTGACATCGTTCAATGAGGTGTGGCTCTTGGTCATGGATACTCCTCGCACCGCGGTGATACTACGATCTCATTTCTTCGTGCAACACTATTGTATCATGCCATCCAACGAAGTTAAATCGTTAACAGGTAGCTGAAGGTGATCGAGGTATTCTGGATCAAACAAAAGAAAAAACTGTCAGTCCTCTCTCTGCACAATCCCTTTTCAATCCGCTTCTCTCCTTGATTTACCCACTGCCTGACATCTCATAAAACGCCCGATGACAGTTGTTTTGACAGTAAAAGGGTGTGGAATGCCCCCAAGAAATCCATACCACTACTACATTAACACTTGAGATAGTCCGCTTCAAACTCGTCAGGAGGTACCTCATCTAAAGACGAATGGAGGCGTTTGGCGTTGTACACATCCTCCAGAAACGTCTGCAAGTGCGCTTGTGCCTCCTCGAACGTTTGGTACCGATGCACATACACTTCCTCATAGTTCACTGTTTGGAAGAAGCTTTCGGCCCGCGCGTTCTCGGTAGCTGTCCTGGTGCAGACATGCTGATCTGAGCGCCAACGCGTCTTCTGCCGCTCCACATAAGCAAAGCTGCACTAGTGCCTTCCTCGGTCACAATGGTGGATCAAACCAGAGAGCACCTGACGTTCTCGTAAAGCCATCTCTAAAGCCTGGAGGAGAGGCAAGCTGCTATCTAGATGCCGACAGAGATGCCAGCCAATCCATGTGCGTGAGGAGGCGTCCAGGATACAGGCCAGGTACACAAAGCCTTCTGGCAAGCGAATGGAGGTCAGATCCGCCACCCAACACTGGTTGAGCGCCTTTCTAATTATCTCTCAACACAAAATCGTCGCTTCATTCAACAGAAGCACATATGCGATAGCATCTCCCTTCGTTTTCCACGAAATGCCGCGGTTTTCTCGCTTTGACGATTCAACAAATGAATTAGTTCTTCTCAGTGGCCTTCGGCGCATGAGGTTTTTTGTGTAAGGGTGTGCAGCCAGAAGACATTAAAGCCAGTTCAGACCTAGCTTCCGGGCTTTTCTGCTATGTATCATGTAGCAATAGGTAGGGCTCGCGCCTTTCCCCTGCTCCAAACCGGACGTGCGACTTTCACCGCATCCGGCTTTCCGTACTTGCGCTTGCTTTGTCTCCTTTGGGCCCCGTAGCGACCTCGCTCACGAGCACGGCACAACCCGTCACGTATGGTCCCCCACTCTGCTGGAGAACAAGGCTATACTACTCGCGGCGCCTTCCGATCTAGGCGACCTACTTAGACCTGCGCTTTCCTGGCAGTCCTTCGTCGTGTCCACCCCATTACAGGATGGCTTTTGGCTACTATGCTGCCTCCGCCCTCTGTCCTGCACGCTGGCATTTTTGCGTCCCGCCTGAGCGGGTCAAGCAGTTTCAGAGTTCCCCAGTTCCGCATGAGCGTGTTCTCGCAACCTTTAGCTCGCCTGCTAGACGCCGGGTGCTTCGTGAGAGAACCCACACGGATGTGTAAGCCGTGTGGCACACACACCAGAACCTTTTGGTCAAGTGTCTCAGCCGCTTTCACTTGTTCGAATTCACGACGCTTCAGTCACAGGTTCCTCTCGTCGGCATAGGTCGCAGGGGTAGCCCTCCTCTCCGTTTCGGCTCGGAGATTGCGGTACATTATCGCTGGGCTTCACACCCCAAGGAGTGCCGCTCCTTGACGCATGCCACCTACCTCTCGCATCGTTCTCCTCATGGGCCTTTCTAGGCTACACGTTCACTCGTTAAAGGGCGCACTACACAACATTTGGTATAGCATCTGACTTTCACCACCTATTCAGTTATTTTACAGTTTGATGATGAAAAGGCGATGTTTGATCGACTAATTCATAGAGTGATAGAGGTTACAAAAGAAGTTGGCAATTTTTGATTTTATAAGCGGTGATGAATTTCGTTCTTCCCTAGAAGAAGACGATGCCATCGCGAAAGTTGTGTAATGGACGGCTAGTACAAGAGACTCTCCAGAGCTGATACTACAGGCATAGACCGTTTCAGTTGAATAGACCGTTCCTTTGAAACATCCCATTTACATTCAACAAGGAGGGAACTATGCCTGTCTCCAGTCAGAAAGAGCGTATCACACCAACCAACCATGCTACAACACCGGAACACTCGACCCCACTGCTGCCAAGTCAGCAGGAATTTCACCAGTACCTGCGCCTCCTTACCCAGAGCGCCGTTCGGACAGTGATAGAAGCTGTCATGCGCGAAGAGCTAGACGCGCTCATCGGAGCCGCTTGGGGAGAATGCACTCCGAAACGCAAAGGGTACCGCAACGGCACCTACACCCGCGATCTGGTCACATCCACTGGCCGGCTCGCAGATATCAAGGTGCCCAGAGATCGGGAAGGCCAATTCCACACCCAGGCGTTCGACCGGTACAGTCGGTATGAACCCCATATTGCAGAAGGATTGACGCAGATGTTCGTAGCTGGGACGAGCACCCATAAGGTGGGGGAAGTGGCTCAAACCCTGCTGGGAGTGGCTCCCAGTGCGAGCACCATCAGCCGCCTCAACCAGACGCTCACCCAACAATATGAAGCCTGGCGCGAGCGCCAGCTGCAAGAGCACTGGCGTATCTTGTACCTGGATGGCGTGCATTTCAGCATTCGTCATGGCGACAAGGCCGATTCCACCATCATTTTGACAGCCCTGGGCGTCGATCTGGAGGGAAACAAAGAGGTGTTAGCACTGCGAGCCTGCGCCGAGGAGGACAAGGATGGATGGGCTTGCCTGCTCCAAGACCTGCGCAGACGAGGAGCCACCCACATCGATCTGATCGTCACCGACGGGCATGATGGACTGCTGGCCGCCGTCGCGCAACTGTTTGCGGCCACCTCTCGTCAACGCTGTCTGGTGCATAAGCAACGCAACGTCCTCAATGCTATCCCCAAACGAGCGCGCGCGCTCGTTCAGGCCGAACTCGTGGGGATTTGGCAGCAACCCAGCAAACAGGGGGCCGTGGTCCAATTGGAGACCTTCAAAGCCAAATATGGCAAACGCTATCCAGAAGCGGTGAGAAGCCTGGCGGAGGAGGAAGACAAGACGTTGACCTTTTACGAGTTTCCCCAGATGATGCACCGGCACATTCAGACGACCAATGCCATTGAAAGTCTTTTTAGCAATGTGCGGCAGCGGACTGATCAGATCGACGTGTTCACGACAGAGACCAGTTGTCAGGCGATTGTCTGGGCGACGATCCAGGATATCCGTTTGCATAAAATCTCCGTGTGATGAGGCTCGAGCGCTAAGAAACGGAGGAGAGCACGCCACCAACCCTCAAGGGTGGGTCAGGAGGAGATGAGTTTTTTGCGTCTCACCAGACCCGGATGCCAGAAACCAAAGTGCAAGCAGACCCTCTTTGGGATGAAGAAGAGGAGAACACAGGGGGAATTGAGCCAGTGAGGAGCAAGATCCAGAGGGTGAGAGGTTGGCCTTTTTTCTCTGTCTTCTCGCTCCAGAAGAAACCCCGCCCTGCATGGTTGACACATCCCAGCAGTGACGCTAACCGAGAGCCATCGACTTTTCCCTCATGTTTGTTCCTCCCTTCCATGGCATATGTCTTGAGACAGCATGAACTTGTGACGGATGTGTGATGGGAAAGCTCCCTTTTGTGACCTCTCCGTGAGGTCTCTGTATTACACTCTCTGCTGAATACCTATCTGCTCCCTATAGTGATGAGTACGACGAGGTGAGGGGGACAGGTTGAACGGTCTTGCCCCATTGTGCCCAACCCCTGTTAGCGCGTTTCGTAGCAACCTGGCAGATGGCGATGCCATCGCGAAAGTGGTGTAATGGACGGCTAGTACAAGAGACTGCAGCATTGCGGGTGCAGTGAGTTGAGAGTAGAGTAGAGTAGTTGTACTTCACCATTCACTGTGTTGATAGGCCACCCGCCTATGAGCAAGGAGAACATGATGAAAGGCAATGCCATACCAAATTTTGTGTAATGGTACATAGCAGAAAAGCCTGGAAGCTAGGTCTGGACTGTGTTTAGCGTCTTCTCGTTGTACATCGTTACACAACATTCGAGATGGCATCCAAAACAGTTATTACTGGAAGGGGGAAGGAACACTCTTCAAGCTCTTATCTACATCAGAAAGTGTAAGAAATATTTCGTGTATTGTCAAGTGTTTTTACCCACATACCCACATGCGCAGGGCGTTTTGGTGTACCCGAAAAGCTTCAAAAGAGAGCCATTTCTTGCTAGACTGGGAAAAAGGCAAAATCCTCCTAGAGAAACCCACATTTCGCAGTCTCAAGAAGAGATTTTGTAGATTTTTTCAAAGGGTGGCCCAAGCAAAGCGAGAACGAGACGATGCATGGGCTGCAAGCGTAAGACGAGCGACTGCGTGCCCGATGCCGAGCGGACATGAAGGAGTTCAATCCCCTCAAAACACTGAAAGACCCATCGTATGGTGGGACGGGCCGTTGGTCGGTTGAGCTGATCGGGAATGGTCTGCTCTGTTTTGGCTAAGCGCGTGCGCAGCCGATGTTCGGCCAGCCGGTAGACCAGTAAGCAGAGCACCATGATCAAGCCGAGCGCGACGATGCGCTCTGGCTTTTTGACGAAGACGGAAGAGGCCAGGAACAACGGATCTTGAAAGCGCGCGAAAGCCACGTTCGACACTGCCCTGCTCTGTATAGGTGGTCACCAGTTCTTGATCCGAGAGGATGGCTGCGTCCATGACATTGGTCGCCACGATGAAGCACGCTTTGCATCGCGCTTCTTGTTCGACCTGTGGCTGCTTGACCGTCACCGTCGCCTGGATGTGCCATTGCGAAGCGGGAACCGCTTCTTTGCGGGGACGCCCACGGCCCACGTGATGTTGAGAACTGACCAACTCGCTCTGCACCTCCAACCAAACGGGCAGCCCTTTCAATTCGCGCTTGAGCGCCGAGGCTCGCATCAGCTTCGCAGACAAAGCGCTGGTTGGACAAGTGCCAGAGTTATTGCTTCCAGCTGTGCTCAGCTTTCTCCACCTTTCGCTTGAGGGTGGCCTGGGCCCGCGCTTCTCCCTGCTCCGTGCGCACAACGACCCAGCGCTCTTGCCCTTGAGGCAACGTCATCGTTTGTGTGAACCAGGGTGTCTGCCCATCCTCCGAGTGCTGCCACTGCGTCCTGTCTGCTGCCGTTTCCACCACGGCTTTGGCTTCTGTGCTGGTTGCAGGAACGCGACTGATCCAGCGGATCTTGGCCTCGTTGCAGCGGCGCATGTTCGCTTCGCTGTAGACTCCGCTATCGGCCACGAAGAAGCCCGGGCTCACTCTCTGGAGCCTGCAACTGCTCGTGCAGGGCTTCCACCGCCGATGCCAAGGTCACTTTGTCACTGCTGTTTCCATTCAGAGGACGCAAGAACAACGGCACATCGCCCTCCTGCGCCGTGGCGAGCGCGAGCATCCACTGTTTCAGCTCTTCTCGATGATCCCGTGAGTAGCCGTAGGTGATGGCGATCACGCTCGTCTCGCTCTCGGCCGACTCGTCGGCCGCGTAAGCTCCACTCACGGCAAACGAGGTCGTATCCACATGCACGTGACGCGCACTCACCCCAAAGATCTTGCGCGCCTGGGTGGCAATGCCTGCCAACACCTGGGTGAGATCCTGGGCGTACAGCCAGTCCAGCGTCCGATCCAGACAATCATCGTTGAGGTCCGCAGCCTCTCTTCCCGGACCCAGCAGGTGCTCCACCGGTTGATTGGCAAAGAACTGCGGCACCAGGTACAAGCGCCTATTACTGAATCCGAGCCCATTCAAAATCATCGCGACTGTGGCCGTTCCCATGCTGACGTGGTGGTTGGTTTCACCCGCCAATCCATCAAGGTAGGCCGCTAATCCAATCTCCTCACACACGCCTGCCACTACTCCCAGGTGATCCAGCCGTTCGTTCACATAGCTTTCGGGGGTCTGCATCCCTTCATGCGCTCCTTCACGATCTTCTCCCCCATCCTAGCAAAAATTCCCCTTTCCGTCGAGATCTCCTGCGAAATGTGGGTTGAGAGACTACTACCGAACCTCTCCTGAGTACGTGGAAGATGAAACGGTGAAGGTGCTCAAGGAGAGAGGCGATTTCCTGCACGGGGGAAGCATCCGGAAGCCGTTTGTGGTGGAGGACGGGAATCTGATCACGGCGCGCTATCCAGCAGATACCCAGCTGTTTGCACACACATTGGGAGACAGACTCAAGATGAGTGCATAGGAGGCCAGGGCCTTTTTTTCGTACGTCGATAGGTGCAGAAACGGCTGGGGCAGACAACGTTCAAGGAACTGAACTTTACCGACACCAACACGTGCAACCACGTGCATATCCAGAGGGGACGAGCATCAAGCAATGGGCACGCTGATGCCCACTGCCCGGGACTCGATAGACAAAGAATCCTGTTGTAATCACGCTCACTGCTGACGTTGAGTATCGTTTGCAGACCTGGCGCACCTCCGCGACGACCGCCACCACCTCATCCTCGGTCAGTGCAGCGTGAAGCGCACAGGCGCGCAGAACGAAGCTGCCAATACAGGAGCGTTCCGTTCAGCAAGGCCGTTCAACTCACCTGTACCTCTTCCATGATCCATGTGTTCAAAGCGTCCAGGTTGATCCTTTAGGCATCAACGGTGAACTCTTGAAGAGCTGCGACGACGCGCTCGATCTCCTCTTCCTCCAGTTCCGGGTAGAGCGGGATGTGGGTGATCAGATCCACTGCCTCCCTTGCCACCTCCAGCGCCTCCACCCGGCATGGCAGCCTGCCGGTCCGATATGGCCGCTGATCCGAGACTAAGGTGTAGGCTTCGGCCACCTCAATGCCTGCTGCTCTCAAGCAGCGCTCGAACTGCTCTCGCACCTCTACCGAAGGAGATCGCACGGCATAGTTGAAGAAGACGTGCTGGCGACCCGCAGCGGTGACGGGAGCCTGCACGACCGAGTTGGCCAGCGCTGCACTGTAGCGGGCCGCGATGGCGCGACGACGCGTGTTCCAGGCCTCCAGTTCAGCCGACTCCAGCAGACATTCCGCCGCCATGAATTCATCCATGCGTGCTCGCATGCCCCAGTCGTCGTGCAGGTAGCGCGCGTTGGAGTAGCGACCCAGATCACGCAGGCCCCGCAGTCGATCCGCCACCGTGCGATCGCGTGCTAACAGCCTGGACGAGACCGTCACCATCCCGCCATCACCCAGCCCTCCCATATTCTTAATCCCATTCAAGGAGAAACAGCCCAGATCCCCCATACTCCCTGCATACCAGGCAGAGCCGCGGGGGGAGAATGAGGAGGTGTACGTGGCGCCGTGCGCCTGCGCGGCATCCTCGACGACGTAGAGGCCGTAGGTGTCGGCCAGATCCAGCAGAGGGAACATATCGGCCATCTGCCCGTGCAAGTGCACAGGAAGCATGGCACTGGTTTTTCGTATTATGGCCGCCTGTGCTGCGCTGGGATCCAGGGTGAGGGTCTGCGGATCGACATCGACAAACACCGGCACCAGTCCCGCATCACTGATGGCGTAGGCGGTCGAGATAAAGGTCAGGGCCGGAACGAGCACCTCGCGCCCGGCTTCTATGCGTAACGCTTCAAAGGCCAGACGCAGGGCGGAGCTTCCTGAGTTCACCGCAATGGCAGCCGCCACGCGCCAGCGCTCCTCGATCCGCTCTTCCAGGGTGGCGACACACGATCCTTGCACGTATTTCCCGGTCGTGATGCCCCGCTCGATCACCGCTTCCAGTGCCGCTACTATGCGCCTCTTGCGCTCTACAAAGCGCCGGCCATGTCCCTGGGCTGGGATGAGGTTCACTGTTGCTGCATTTGAGGTCGTTGATTTCCCCACCATGTCCTTCTCCTTCTGAGATGAGCGTTGCTACGCTTCCAGAGCAACGACGAGACGGGTGGTGGTCCTCTGCGTCCGAGCGGGTTGCCGAAAGCTCGCGCCGAGTGCAAGCAAGGAGCACGCCAGACCCAGCGCAAATACCAGGCCGACCATGACCAGGATGGTATCGACGCTCCGGCTCTCATCGATCAGCCACCCAAGGAGCGGCGCGAAGAGCGCCATGAGCACGCCTTCGACCGTCGCGAACAAGCGGGTGACACACGCCTCGAGCTTTGTGTGAGCGAGAGGTGGCGTTGTGCCGCTACCGCCACAGCGAACGCTGGCCTCAGCCGTGGCAGCAGAATGCCCCACACCGCACCAGCCAGCGTGTACCCCGCCAGGCTCACTGCTAGCCACCAGGGGGCCTGGAGGAACGGCAGACCGAGGGCGACCAGGCCCCCGGCCATCGCCATCGGCATGAACAGCGCCAGGGTGCGTACACGAGATCGCCTGGAGACCGGCACCAATCGACCTGGAAAACCGATGACATTGCGGGCGGCACACAGCAAGCCCATAGCCAGTACCAGAATCACGAGCTACCCTCCAAGCAGCCAGGCCAGCTTGTCCAGCGTATGCGTCGCGCCGAGGCTTGCCGCGAAAGGCGTCGGCACCGCTCCCCAGACACCCCCCAGGATCACCGCGCTGCCACCGGCGAGGAAGCTGAGGGGCAGATACCCCTGGGAGTCCTGGGAGCGTTCGCGCAAGCAGGACCACCACCAGCGCCAGGGCCGCGTGCGCTGGTCCAGTTGCAGTTGCCAGCGGTCCGCAGTCCAGTATCTGCCAATCCAGGACGCAGCCACACTCCCCGACCTGGGCAGGGGAGAGCAACCGGAGAGGAGGGAGTCGAGTGCCAACAGGGGGAGGCAGCAGGTGAGCGCGATGAGACCGGCAACGGCGGGAAGCATCCAGGCGACCACGAGTCCGATGGTGAGCCCAACCAGGCTCCGCACAAGAGCGAGACGCTCCTCCACCGGAGGCCAGGAGCGCTGCTGCGCGAGCCAGGCAATGCTGCTTGCCCCAAGGAACACAGCAAGAGTTGCCAGCGCGATCATGCTCACCAGAGCAGGCGGCACCATACCCAGAGGCAGGTGCCACGACACCAGCGAGGGACCGATTAACCAGAGCAGGATGCAGGCAAGAGCACTGCTTCCCCATATGCGAGTGGCGCTCGCCAGGCGCGATCCAACGAGCGAGCCAAGGATCCAGGCGCTCAGCAGGCACGCGGGCGCGAGCGCGTGAGGGAAAACCAGCCAGGCCTGGGCGAGCAAGCGCATCTGGACGATCGAGATGCCCAGACTCGCGCTCAACCAGCATGTAGTAAATATCCGCCTCCCGATAACGAGATCCAGGGGGCGCTGGATGGCAGAGGTATGCTTCATCGAACGTGGCTCCTTCCCGCAAAGCAGCTCAGATGCTGCATAGGTACTTTTCGTTCCGTGCTGCGAGGTGAGACGACTAGATTGCCTCCCTGAGAGGGGGAAGCAGGGTCGAAGAACGTCTGGTGACAGGGGTGAGCGGTGGGTCGATACCCACCGGCGATGTCGCTCTGCGCAGAGGCAAGGAGCGATCGCGCTGTCGCAGCCAGTCTCGCATCTCTGTGCGTAACGGCTCCATCTCCTCGCGGGGAACCGAGCTGTAGGCGCGGCTGGCATCGACAAAGGCAGTGAACAGGCCCATCACCCAGGACAGGTGCGTACTCCACTCCGGGTGAAACTGCATCGCCACCCACCAGCGGGACGGGGACACGTCCTCGAAGGCCTCGATCACTCCATCAGGGGCCGCGGCGGAC
>Ga0070708_100002983_pt1 | contig 13148 bp, 15 predicted proteins | sample KBSK5503metaG_FD_65469 | JGI IMG/M metagenome (GOLD analysis project Ga0070708, IMG submission 65469) | Corn, switchgrass and miscanthus rhizosphere microbial communities from Kellogg Biological Station, Michigan, USA - KBS K5-50-3 metaG | ecosystem: Host-associated > Plants > Roots >...
GCGATCTCGTTCTCACCGCCTAGCTCGGGTTCCTCGAGCGGATTCGGTGGGGGCGGTTTCTCGGGCGGTGGCGGTGGTGGCGGCGGGGGTGGAAGCTGGTGAGCGCCTTCCGGGACAACACGGAGCGTATTGGTGCCGAGAGCGGGAGTCGAACCCGCACGAGGTTGCCCTCATCGGTTTTTGAGACGGGTCTTGGCCTTTTGAATTCGGATCCGGCCTCTTTTTAGCCCAAGCGCGTCGGATTAAAAACCTTTCCGGGGCCTCTTTTCGACCCCGCATCGGTTTATCAAACCGCTGCAGTCTTCGTTTTTCAAACCGCGCATCGGTTCTCTATCCGACGCGCTTTTCCAGACGAACCCTGCGTCGATCTTTTGACCGTTGCGCTCAGGCTGGGCCATCTCCTCATCGGTGCGAAAACCGATGGACATCACCTGGACGGTGACATCTGGAGTGAGGTTATCACTAACCGATGGGTGGTCTAGACAACACAGGTCGCCTGATATCTGTTCCAAAGCCGGCAACGTTTGATGCGGAGTTCGACGAGTTCCACGCTGCAGCCGCAGCTGTCAGCCAGGTCGGCGGCGGTGCCCATCACAACTTTGACGTGGTGCTGAATCAACTCCTTGGGTAGGAGAAGGACGCTTCCAAAGTCGAAAGCTTCGGCCTCTTGCGCCGGGTTGAAGTTTCGGCGGAGCAGACCGGTTGCCGAATCCTGGTAGATACGAGAAGGAGTGTGGCCGAGTAGATGGTGAGAGAGCTCCTCCAAGAGCGTGGCCAACTGTCGTCGTTTCGACTTGGCCGGATTGAGGATCACGATCAGAGTCTTCTCATCGGGGAAGACGAAAGCGCCGCCGTCCCAGTCAACGAACCTCAACCGCGCGGCGAGACCCGGATCTCCGAAATCATCCGGATAGAGAACGTGAGCCGGAATTGCTTCCGCCAAGATCCAGGGATCGAGGATGTCTGTCTGGCTGAGACCAAGCCGTTCACGGACTCGTCTGGCGACACGCTCGAGACGCCATTTGTCCTGGTAGCGGCCACGGTCGTAAGACACCTATCACCTCCGGCGGCTCGCAGGTGCGCGACGGCGCAAGCGGTCATACGCCAGACGAAACATCTGCTCGAGAGCCGCCGCGTCTTCTGGCGCCAAGTTCCGGTCTGCCCGGAGGTGGAGAGCAACTGACTCTGGCGTCGACTCCGGCTCGGCTTCATGCCCAGAGAGAAGCTCGGAATCCACTAGCTCGTTGAGCTGCACTCCCAACCATTTCGCGAACTTGACGAGGTTCTCCCTTCCGGGTAGGTAATCCCCCCGTTCGACTCTCGAGAATGTGGCTGCTGAGACCTCGGCTTCCCGAGCTGCATCCTGCAGCGTTTGCTTGCGGCTAAGACGGCGTGCTCGAACACGATGGGCGAGCTGAGCTGGGTCGATGGTTGACATGACACTCGCTCCTCCGATTTGAGATGACGCAACCCTACATCAATCCTGTACGGGCATTTCAGTTCTGAGTAGAATGGGGTTATCAACCCTGCAATGGCCTTGCAAGGCTGAAATCACAGCCGGGGAGCCGGCCTGGGAGTTGCGGTAGATGAGCCAGAGTTTTCAAGCACGAGACGAGGATGAGCGCGCGAACGAGGTGGTGGCGCTGAAAGGGGCGGTCGCCGAGCGGTCGGGCAGGGCCCTTCTCCACTGGGTCAACGCGCCGGAGGTGCGTCCCCTGTTCTATGCGTCGTCGGTGACGGCGCCGCCAGACATTGACTCCTTCTGGGCGTTGTGGCAGAGCCGGCGAGACGGGGCGGGCATCCAGCCGGAAGGACTGGATGTCAGGGTTGAAGCCTTGCCGCCAGAGCTGGCCAAGGCCGAGACCCGCATCCGCACGACGGAGCAGTTCCGGACGGCCTATGAGCCGTTCAGCGCACAGTTCGTCTCGATCACAGTCGAGAACCTCGTCACACCGCAGTGGTGGGTTGACGCCGACCACGTCGCGGAGCTGGCCACCGATGTGCCTGCAGAGGATGACCTCGAGGGAGTCTTCAACTTCTGTTTCGCACCCGGCTCAGTTGGGCTGCCGCTCAACTTGGGAATGAACGGTGCGGTTATCACGAGCCGTAGGCGTGGGCTCGGGATGATCTCACCGCTTCGGATCGCTTCGGTGGCCCCCGACAAGATCACCTTTGAGTTTGACGCGCTGCCGAGGCCGAACTGGCTGTGGCTGTCGGTCATTCCCGAGAACGGGTCGGTCCTGATCCTGAACGGCGTCCACCACATCGCCGCGCTCCAACGTGCAGGACACAAGCGAGCATTCGGGTTGATCCGGCAGGGACCACTCCAGTCGATCATGAACTTCCAGGAGCCCGGCATTTTCAAGCCGGACCGGCTGGTATGCCCGCGGCCGCCGCTGGTTCGCGACTTCTTCGACCACGAGATCGCCGACACAGTGCGACTGAGGGCAGTCGAACAGTTCATGCGGTTCGGCGTTCAGAATCCACCAGAGATCGGCTTCGTACCCCAGACGGGGACGTAGGAGTCAGACGACGCTTAAAGGGGCGAGAACAGGTTTAGGGTGAGGCGGCGGCGGGAATCGAGCATCTTGCCCGCCACCTCGTATTCCACCCTGCCTGGAGGTATCCATGCCGAGCCGTCGGTCCACACCCAAGGAACCACAACCTCGACCACGCCTGCGTAAGAGCCACGAGGAGGCGAAGCGACTCCTCGAGGACCGCATCGCGATTGGTCAGGACATCGCCGGGCGAATTCACGCCGGCGCCTTCGTTCCAGGAGCGGCCGACGGCTTCAGCCAAGAGATTTCGCGCTGGTCAAGCTACAACGCCGAGTTATTGCGCCAGCTCTTTGATACCGACGAGGTGGCCGGAGACTACAACTATTTCGGCATTGCCTTCATTGGTGGTTACGAGAGCGAGTTCGAGAGGCTCAAAGAGTTGCAGGAGCGAGCTCTAGATCGCGTGAACCGCCTCAGGACCGTGGTCGAGAAGCTGCCTCTTTACGAGCTGACTTCCGAGCCAACACTCGTACCGGCGAAACCCGAGCCGAGCTACGGCGAACCGGTTGTGCGGCCATCCACCGTGATCAAGATTTCTCACAGCACGTTCGGCACGCTAAACACAGGTGAAGTGCTGGGCAGCATTAACTCCCATGTTGCAGCCACCACGGGAGTGACGGCGGAGGAATTTCGTATCGCAACCAAGGAGCTCGCGGCGCAGATTGCCCAGGACGGTGCTTTTACTGACCAACAACGGCGTGAGCTCCTGGAAGACCTGGACTTCCTCGCTGAGACTGCTGCGAAGCCACCGGAGAAGCGACGCCTCGGGATGGTGCGCCGAACCCTCGCCGCAATGCCAGATCTGCTGCGGGTCAGTGCCGCAGGGATCGACGCCTGGGACAAGTACAGCGAGCCGATCAGAAGACACTTCAGCCTGTAGATCGCTTTCTGGTTCGTAGGTGGACCCGCACGCGGCGGCCAGCGACAAGAAAGCCGCGCAAAGACTCTCGGACGGCTGCCAATGGTGGCGAGTATCTACCCAATCCCGCCACCTCACGGGCCCCCGACGGCATCGATTGACCCCGAGCGCGCTCGAGTTTATGATCGAACGAACGTTCGATGACTTGTCCCCAGCTTTTTCCTTCTTGCAATTCACAGCCACCGTGCCCGACCATGCAGGGCACCGTGCCGCACATCCGATCGCGGCCTCCTCTTGGTAACCACGATGCCTAAGTGGGGCCTGGATGCCCATGGCTTAAGGCCATGGGGGCTTGATGCCCGGCTTCTGCGCCCATCGAAATCCATCACGGACCCGATTCACAAGGTCATCTACATCAACGAGCTTGAGCGTCTCATCATCGATTCCCCACCATTCCAGCGGTTGCGCCGGCTCAAGCAACTCGGTACAGCCCACCTCGTTTACCCAGGCGCAACCCATACGAGGTTTGCACACGCCCTGGGAGCCCTTCGCGTTGCCCAGGATCTCTTGGACAACGTCATCGACAATCCGGTCAGCCAGAAAGCCGGTGACGACCTATTCACACAGTGGCGAATTGAAGTCGAGGAAACCAATGCAAAGAAGGGCGCTGAAAAGCTCGACCTTTCTCGCTACCAGCAAAAGCTTCTTGAAGTCCAAGTGTTGGCTCGACTCGGTGCTCTTCTTCACGACCTTTGCCACGTTCCCTTCGGGCACACCATCGAGGATGACTTCCGGCTTCTGCCACCCCACGATAGGAATGCTGAACGGTTCGCCTATTTCTGGAGTCTTCTGGCGCCCGACGCGGTCGCCGCGATAGGCGACGGTCCACTCAAACAGGAGCTCGAAAAGCTCATCTTGTCTAAGGCGGGTGGTGCGGAGGACGAGGATGGCCTCACTTCGGTTTATCCGTTCGTTCACGACCTGGTCGGGAACACGATTTGCGCCGACCTGATCGATTACCTAAACCGGGACTTCTACTACACCGGGTTGCCGGCAGCCTTAGGTACTCGTTTCATGAGCTATTTCTTTGTGACCCGCAGCGATCACCCGCATTTCCCGGCTCGGATGGCTCTTCGGCTCGCCAAGAGTGAGCGTGGTGATACCCGCGCTGATGTGGTCAGCGAGGTGTTGAAGTACCTTCGCCACCGCTACGAGCTAAGTGAGCGCGTCATTGAACATCACGCGCGCCTGGCGGCTGACTCAATGGTTGGGACGGCGTTCGCTCGGTGGATCGAGAGTTCTAGCGAGAACACCGTGGAAGCCGAGCTCAGAGTCCACGGCGAAGAGTCGATTGTTGATCGAATGTCCAGCGATCCTGAACCAGGCGTCAAGAGCCTTGCGCAAGGATTACGCGACCGCAAGCTATTCAAGCCGATAACGCTCAGCAGTCCAGACACCCTGGCCCTAGCTGAAAAGCTGTTCACGACGTGGGGCCCAGCACAACGAAAGTCCAAGTCCGCCAAGAAGAGGCCCTCCCTTAGGGATTTGGGCCGCGAGGCTGCCCGTCACGCAGGACTTCCAAACGATTGGGACGTCATTGTCGTGGTGCCTAAACCGAGCATGCGCTTGAAGGAAGCCGAGGTTCTGGTCAAGTCGCAGGTCGCTGTGACTAAGTTGGTCGATATCTTGCCGGCTGAGCGCAAGCAAGAGATCGAGGAGAGCCACAAGAAGCTGTGGACGATCCGCGCGTTTGTGAGTCCCGAATCGACCGAGATACAACGAGTCTTCGTTGGACTGTTCGTCTCGAGAAGGTTGGGAATCGAGTGGGAGGGCTCGGGCACTGAGCCATTCGATGAGAGACGGGTTGCCATCCGTAATTTCGTCGTATCCAGACATCGCGAACAGGATGAACAGCAGCTGCTTGAAATGAGCGCCAAGCAGAAGGCTGGCGCATTGACGCTCCCAGAGTGGACCGAGTGGTGCGAGGGAGCCCTTAAAGAAGCCCAGAGCCGCAACCGACAGTGACGCCGCCGACCTTGTCTGATCTTTTGATCGGCGGTAGGCCGAATTTCGCAGGAATTGTCCGTCTTGCGCAGTCAATTCGCGCAGACATCTCCAATCCGCCGAGCGGACCACTTGACATCGAGCTACTGAGTCATTGCTGGCGATGCGAAGTGGTTCCCTCATTCGGCTTGTCACACGGGCTCCCCGCATTTTCGCTTGGCCTACTCATCCCTCAGTCAGGTGCGCCGCATCGATTCCGAGTGGTTTATAACTCCGAGCTGCCCTCACGACTTCGTCGGCTCACTGTGGCCCATGAGTTGATGCACACGCTTTTCTACAGCCGGGCAGGGACCCCGGCTCGTCTGAACAAGGGCGGGTCAAAGGAGGAAGAGACCTTCTGCGATCGTTTGGCGGAAGAACTCTTGCTGCCGAGTTCTACCACCCCTCGGCTCAGGAATCTAGCCGACGTTCGAAGCGTAGCTGATGAACACCAGGTTCCGTACGATCTCGTGACGAAACGGTATTTCTGGACTGGCGATCATGTGTGGGATCTGGTTGCCGCACTCCGGTGGGACAAAGGCCAACCCCGAAGTCATCGCAGCGGCACGTTTCGCATTCAATGGCACTTGGCACGACAGTCGTTTGTAATACGAGATGGCATGCCCGTGTATTCGCCGCAACTGCATCGCGCGTTGGTTTCTGGTTCGCACGTAAGCACGACGGAGCCGCTGAAGGTGAACGGCCGATCTATTGGCGCGCTTCACAGTGCGTTAGGCCTCGATGACGGCAGCATCCTTGTTGGCGTTAGCCACGAGGGCATCCTCAAAGACCAATCCTTCCCAGTGGAATCCTGAGACAGCAAGCATTCCATTTGTCCTAATTGAGTGGATTCGTTAGGGCGTGTCTGATTCCGGCCGAGATGCGTCTTACTGAATCAACCGGAGTTGCCGGCCGGGCCGGTCGGCGGCGCCGGCAGGAGTTGCGAAAGCGGTAGGCTGCCGGCATGGCTTGGAAGTTCGACGAGGGCGAAGGCATGTACGACGTGGCGCAGATCTGTCTGAATGGTCACGTCACAAACGACTCGACCCAGCAGTTCCCACAGGCAAGCAAGAAGTTCTGCCCGAAATGCGGTGCGGCGACCACAACCGCCTGCCCGACCTGTGGTTATCCGATCCGGGGTGACTACATCTCGGACGCCGTGGTCGTAATGGGCCACCACTACAAGGTCCCGGCTTACTGCGAGAACTGCGGCAGGGCGTACCCTTGGACGGAGAAGACCAGGGCGGCGGCAGAGCAGTTGGCCAAGCAGTTGCCCGGACTGAGCGAGGCCGAGAAGGGCGAGATCACCGAGAGTCTCGACGACCTCGTCATGGACACCCCGAAGTCGAAGCCGGCCGCGCTGAAGGTGAAGGCCTTGCTGGCCAAAGCGGGTGGCGAAGCGGCCGGAATGCTCCGCGACCTGGTCGTCGCGGTGAGCAGCGAAGCCGTGAAGAAGGTGCTCCTGGGTCCATAGCGCTGGTGTTGTGAGTTGGGGCAGCACATAGTGGTTCCCAACAGTGCATCGATATTCTGTTGTTCGCCCTCGGCCGCTACTTGGCTCTGAGCGCGTCGGGAGGCTGTCTATGTAAGGCATTTCCGTACATATGTGAGGGATTTCCTTACATGCCCAGCTGGGTCGGGGCCAGACTCTGACCCCTCCCGACGACCGAAGGCAATTTGACGTCCACATGCTCGCTGCCGACGGCCAGCAGCTGAGACAGTCGTGCTGAAGGCGCTTGGTCGAGCGCATATGCGAGCTTGTACGCGTTCCGAGCTCAATCGGTTTGCCACGCAAGGCAGCCGCAAGCGTTGGACGTGAAAGGCGCGCTCGGCGAGCGAGCTCGGAAAGGCTCCATCCACGCTCCGCGCAGGCGAGTCGAACCGCATCCGCCGAAAGAACTACGACCAGGCCAGCGCGCCCATTCATGATCGCGACCGGGTTACCTATGGCAGCCTCCTTTCCTGGCGGGAGTGTGACGGGTTCAAGCGCTTGACCCCTTGAGAGATCGAGGGGCCAGACTCTGACCCCTCAACTCACAAGCTCTCGCCCCGGCGGTCGCCCGATCGTCGGAAAGCAGCCTGGCCGCAGCTTGAGCTGGAAGTGTGGCGGCAGCAGTCCATCGCGTAACACCGCCGCGCCGTCGTTCCAGGCAGAAATCGCCAGCATCATCGGATGAAGGCAAATAAGACCAGCAAGGGATCGAGCGCGTCTATGTGTTGGCGATCAATGACGCTGCTGAATACCTAGGGCTGAGCCGGTACACGGTCGAGAAACTCATCAAGGCAGGCAAGTTGCGGCTGTTCACCATCGCTCCGACCTACCGCGGCGAGAAGCCAGCGAAACGCATCCCAGCCAAGGACGTGGCGGAGCTCAGGTAGCGCTCAAATTGCGCTTCCAACCTCGTCGAGGGGCCTTATGAGTCCAGATGCCTCGAGCCCTCAGAACTGCTAGTCCAGAATCGTTCTATCCGCGGACGCCCAGCGCTATCCACGTGTCATGCAGCTAGTTGGTCTAACCAATCTTTTATTGCCTCACAAGGCGAAGCGGTGAACCGGACTCGGACCCGAGGTCATACACCTCGGTGACCTCGTCAGGGAACAGCTGAACAGTGCGACCAAGCTCTTCAACCGAGAAACCGAAGTGTCTGACGTGCAAATCGACAATCTCTCCGAGGACAGCTGGTCGCTCAAGGGGAATGTCGAGCTCGGGCGGCTCTTGCCGACGATAACCGTGTTTGGCCATCTTCATCCAGATGGTCCGAGCCTGGCGATTGCTGATGGCGCCTAATTCTTCGGCTCGATAGAGGAGGGCCTGCATCGATACCTTCCAATAGGGTTTAAGCGCAGCGAGACGCTCGACAGTGACCCTCTGGAAATCTGATCGGATATCACCCTCCGGCATGAGAAATGCCGCAGCGAAGACTTTGGCTTCGCTCTCCATCTCAGCGTGCGGCGTCTGGTGCATGACCATGTGACCTAGCTCATGCGCAAGTGTCATCCGAACCCGGTCCCCTGGAGCAGTACGGTTGATGAAAAAAAGGGGGGGCAACCCCGGCACCCATTGGCTTATGGCATCGACAAGGTGCGTTCGAAAGTCTGAGAGCATCACCACCCCGCCGGCACGCTCGATAGTCTTAGTCATGTTGGCAATAGGTCCATGCGGGACCATCAAGGCCGCGCGAACCAGTTCTGCAATCTGCCCGACCGAACGAAACTCGGTGGGATCAAATCTCGGAATGGTCATATCGCCGAGGTCGGCCGCCCTCAGCAGCCGCGAGATCTCCATGCGTCGCTTGTTCAGTTGAGCGTGGAGGCGGCTGAGTTCGGCCGACCGTGCGGCTTGCCGCTTGCGGTGAAAGAACTCGGCAACGCTCGGACCGTACACCGGGTCGGAGCTTTTGAAAAACTCCTCGGGCAAATGGAGTGCCTTAGCTAACTTGCCGAGGACATCCTCCCCCACTGGCGTCAAACCCGCCTCAAGGCGTGAGAGGTGGGCTTGAGACAACCCAAGCTTTGGCGCGAGCTGGCTCTGATTGAAACCGCGCAATTCCCGGCCCAGCACAACCATCTCGGGGTTTGCAGCCGGAGCGAAGAACTCGCCCTGGCTCATTCCTGAGCTGTTTCGGAGGCCTTGTCCGTCCGTGGCTTAACCGGACGACGTTCAGGCTCACGCTGGGCAAGTGGCAGTTCTTTCACATTCGCCTCACTCAGCTCATGCCACCAGTCAACAGACCCGCCGGTTCGAGGCCTCGTGAGGTAGACGCGTGAGCGCAGCAGTTCTATCTGTTCTGGAACGTAGCCGACATTTAGAGTGACAAGGGCCTCCGAAAGATCGGGAAGACTAAGTTGCTGTGAATCAAACAAAGTCTGCTGCTCAGTTTCGATGTTCTCGGTTCGCCGGTCCGATCGCATCATCTTGAAGCGAATTCCGAAACGATCATCAACGACGATTAAGTCGAGCTGATTGATGCAGGCGAAGCGAACACGTTGTTCGCGCTGGAGCTTCTCAACTGCGCCGTGCCACATCAGGTCGTTGATGATCGAGGGCTCCGTCGAATGGCGATACATGCGCCGATGTGCACCGTAGTCCTTAAGGAATTGTCGAAGCGAATTCCGCACGATCTCCTCACACGACGGCAACAGAAACTCGAGGGCGCTTAAGACCTCGGTTCGCGGCGGTCGAGATTCCCTGAAGAACACTGGAGGAAAGTATCTAAGCCAGGGCGGCAAAAGTCAAGTAATTTATACATTTCGTATTCAGTCGATCTCAGTTGCTGGCCACACCTCAACCCCTCGCCCCGCCCAGGCCCGCGATTGATCTGTCTATAACCGGCGCCCGTGCATGTCTACCTAAACGGCGACCAGGGTCCGCGCCTTATTGGACGAGGCGGCATCGACCTTCGTGAAGCCGATCACCAAGCGCTCTCCGGCTGCCTCAGCCAGTCGGCTGAGGGTGGTCAGGCTGGGCACGTGGGTTCCACTCTCTAGGCGAGAGATGGCTGGCGCCGAAGTGCCCATGAGCTCGGCCAGCTGCTCCTGGGTCAGGTTGTGCTTCATCCGGAACTGAATGAGCAAGCGTGCAACCGCCTCCGCCCGGGCGAAGCGAGCCCGGACCTTCCGGTACTCGGGATCCACCTTTTCCTGACGGCGGATGTCATCGGCCACGGCGTTTCCGATTGGGCTACGAGGCATGAACAGCATGTTACCACTTTTGGTAACCTGCGCCACCGGGCTCTCCAGGGATGTTGTTGGCCTCAAATGACGCGCATCCTGCCCAGGCCAGCTCAAGTCGCTTTTAGGCGCGAGGGCAAAAGTCCGCGAATTCCACGGTTACCGGCCGTACGCGGAAACCATCACGCCGTTTGCCAGGGAGCAGCCGCTCGTTGTCGTCTCAGTAATTCGTCGTTGTGATCGTCGTAATGCTGCTGTTGCCGATGATGCTGCTGCTGCTGCTGCTGATGATGATCGTGATCGTGACGATCGTGGTCGTCGACGATGACGACGAAGCTCGCGAGCATCGTCACCCTCAGGCAGGTTCCGCCAGCCACGTTACCGATCTAATGGCCTGACCGGCGAAGGCTGGGAGGCGCACGCCTCGCGCGCGCGCATCACGCGCGCGCGTATGTGGCGTGATGACACGCGCACGTCCGCGACCAAAGTCTGGTCTTGGAAACAGTTCCACTGGGCCCTTTTTGCTGGATCGTCTCCAACGTTGCGGTCGTCAAGCTCGCAGACGCCGAAACTGTTCGGCGACCGTCGTCATCAGCTCATTGGGCCTAAGTTCGCGTCGCAGTTCTCTGTAGACCAGGTCAAATCGAGGCAACACAGCCATCTGCTGTTCGAGTCGCGTTGCCCACAATCGCTCGAAACGTTCTCGCTTCGAGTCATACGCATCGATTAGGGGAGCAGGATCCACATTGCGGAAGCGGTACTTCCGTGCGAGGCAATCGGCCAACTCGGGCCAATGAATCCCTTTGTTGATACACAAGTACCAGAGGTCGTAGAGGTCGCGGGGCTCGTTCCGAGCGCGATCGACGAGCGCCATCAACTTTTCCGCTGCGATCTCCTCAATCCGGTAGACGGGTACCTCGGCCCCCTCGAAGTCCTCGTACTCCGCGTACTCACGGAGCAGTGGCCGGTGCTCAATCTGTTGGCAGACCAACTCGCGAATCGTGATATCGACCTTCAACTTGTCCGGATCTGCACGCGGTATCGGTCCGCGGAGGCCTATGTAGAAGGTATGTGTGTTGGCATGCGAGCCGGGATCTCGCTCCAGGAAGTCCGCCCCAACACCCACACGCTCTCGGACCCAACGAGCGAGCTGGCCCCACTCCCTCTCGATCGCTTCCCACGGAACCTCTTGCCGGAGAGTGAAATCGAGATCCTCAGAGAAGCGAAAACCCGGAAGGTAAACCTTCTTGAGTGCAGTACCGCCTTTGAAGGCCAGCCATTTAGAAAGCTGCGTCTTCGAGAGTGCCATCAAGACCCACGAGAGACAGTAGTCCCGTTCAAGAACGCCTTCAGGAATCCTCCGGCCACCCTCTTCGCGCAGTAGCCGATTGGATAGAGCCGACAGATTGCGCTGCGGAATCACGTCGTCGCGACCGCGAGCAGCTCCTCCGGCGAAACGTTGAGCTGAAGCCCCCATCGCCGCATGAATCTGCCTTCTCTTGGAAGGGTAGGGTCCAGAACTTCGATCGAAGGGCCGAGATCGCTACGCATGCGCTCGATGAGTTCGGCGGGTGCAAGCGAGTACAGCTCAAGTAGATAGCCAAGTCGCCGGACGACTGCTTTGATGTTGAGGCGCTTCGCGTACTCGACGAGGCGATTGATGTCGAGATTGCTTCGAGCAATCTGAATCGCCTTTCCCACCTCTGGAATGCCACCCGCGTATTCGGGTTCGGTGAGGCCATCGACGATCGTTCTCTCAGGATCGCTGACCTCGACAGAGATGCCGCCGGCGACCCAATGCTTCACGGTCCCAAAGATCGCCTTGGAAGAGCGAAGGATGAACTGGTACTCGGTCCCGAACAGGATCTCCTTCTTCTTGCGTCGGGTGCAGCAAACGAAGATCGTGAGCTGGGGCTGCGTGGTCATGCGGTGGATTTCCATAGCGGTCCGGTGTGAGAGGTAATACGGGTGGGGCTCCGCCAGGGCTCGCGCTACTAGATAGGTGTTGGGAGCAAAGTCGGAGACGTCCCGATACTCAAATGGGACGATGGCGTAGAGGCTTGACTTGAGGCGCACAGCAACCTTCCGGGCAACGAGGTCTCGAGCCAAGCTCCGGGCGCGGGCCGCGCTCACGCCTGTATGTCGCTCGACGTCTCGTGTCGAGAAAACCAGTCTTCCTTCTGCCATCAACTGAGATAGAAGTTCGGCAGTTCTGGGACCTAACGCCCGCGTGTTACCTCGTACGCTCAAATTGTGGCACAGAATACCACGTTTAGCACGTTCGAGATAACGCCGTATCCTTCGAGGTCGCGAACGTGGCATGTCAGACCTCATTTGGCGACTTTGAGGTAACACCCCTCGAAGGTTCTGCTCCTGCCCCCACGTCAGAATGGGGCGCAACTCTCGAAGTCGCGGTAGAGGTCGCCCTTGTCCAGGTGGACGTAACGCATGACCATCACGTAGGTGGTGTGGCCGAGGATGCGGCGCAGCCGCTCGATCTCCCCGCCTCGCCGGAGGTACTCGGTAGCGAAGGTGTGCCGGAACTTGTGGGCGTAGATCCGGAAGCCCAGCTTCCGGTGGAGGCGACTGAATAGATGTGAGACGCAGCCGACCGTCACCGGCGTGCCGTCGGACAGTACCAAAAGCCGGTCCGATTGGCAGTCGGGCCGCTGGCGGTTGACGTAGCGGACCAGCTCACGCCTTAGCTGCCGGCTGACCGGCACCCGGCGGAACTTCGCGCCCTTACCGCGCTTGATCTTCAGGAAGGCGGCATCGCCGTCGTCTTCGACGTCCTCCATGGTCAGGGCACAGAGCTCGCCGACTCGCATCCCGGTGCCGAGCAAAATCCCGACCGCGATCCGGGGCCAGCCCTCGCTGGTGGCGTCCATGACCGCCGCCAGCTGTTGCTGGCTGAAACTCTCCATTTCCTTTTGCGCGACCTTGGGCGCGCGGACGCGCATGAAGGCTGGGTCGACCGGATAGCCTTCGCGGCAGGCCCAGTTGCCGAACGCCTTCAA
>Ga0070708_100002985_pt1 | contig 13147 bp, 15 predicted proteins | sample KBSK5503metaG_FD_65469 | JGI IMG/M metagenome (GOLD analysis project Ga0070708, IMG submission 65469) | Corn, switchgrass and miscanthus rhizosphere microbial communities from Kellogg Biological Station, Michigan, USA - KBS K5-50-3 metaG | ecosystem: Host-associated > Plants > Roots >...
CAATCGTAGACTACGCGTGCGCGGTGATTTCTCCGACTTGACGGGCCGCGGGAGTGTAGAGTCACCATCTAAGTCGCGGCGTAGGGGCCTGCGGCTGTCGGTCGCAGGCCCCGATCGTTTATGGGGGTGTCACCTCCCCTGCGGATGATGTAGACCACGAACCCGGCCGGACCGTTCCGCCTGCCGGTGCATGGAGAGTGCGGCGAGAGCCCCGGCTCGACGACCCGCGCGCCAACCGTCGCCCTGCTCCCACCTGGGAGCGCACGGTGGACCTGCCGGCCGGACCCCGATGGGGGGCCCGGAGCCATGCGCGATTCGGAACGGCAACGCATCACTGAAAGGGCCTTGATATGGAACTCGGACCCATTGTGCGCGTCCTCGAGGACGTGCCGGCCACCATTCCAGTCGAGCGCGAACCGGCGGACGCACCCGCCCCGCGCGAGCCCGACCCGCTCCGGCTGCCGCAGCCCGGACGCGCGACCACGCTCGTTTCCGGCATCGGAACGCCGCGCGATCCCACGGGTGAGGAGACACGGCCATGAGACGGATTGGCATCTATTGGCAAGTTCCCACGCCACTGCCGGTCGTGAAATGGCAGGGCGGGGAGCTGTTGGCGTGGCGGGTGTGGAATCTTTGCCGGGCGTGCGATGGCGGACTGCGGCTCGTGTCCTTCACGCGAGGCACGGTCTGGGACGGCCCGGTGTTCACGGCCGACCACCGCCCGCTCGCTGTTCCCGACTGTGGCTCCGGCGTGTACGCGTTGAAGCCCGGGACGCGGCCCGGTCGGAAACAATTCGATTGGGCGCTGGGCGCCGAGACGTGGGTTCGCGGTTGGGTAGCCCTCTCGGGGCAGGTGGTCGAGCATCAGCTCGGCTACCGCGCCGAACGCGCGGTGATCCGGCGCCTGCGACTGGGCGTCGCGGCCCACCGCCGCTTCCGCTCCCCGGAAGAACTCGCTCGCGTCCGGGACGAGCTGGAGCGGCGCTACCAATGCCGGGTCAAGATCACCGGCGTGGACGCGCTGCTGGCGCGCGGCTTTGCCAGCCCGGTGAGGTTGGAGAACGAGTATTCCTAGCAAAGCTGACTAACTGTTACTGACCCCGGGCGCGAGCCCGGGGTCCGAGCCCGGGGTCCAAGGATTGGGTCCAAGCCCGGGGTCAGGGGGGCTGTCGCCGACCGGCTTGGGTTCTTGGTGTCCCCGGCTGGTTAGTTTAGCTCCCCGTCGAAAACCGCACTGCACCGAGGTCAACCAGGCCCTGCAACGTCTCCTGGACCTCGGCGACCTCGATTCCCGCCCCCTCCGCGAGCTCCGCCAGGGTCCGCTTACCGTCCGCGAGCTCCAGCACCGCCGCGATCGCCGCGGTGCCCCGCGCCACCGCTACCCGGCCGTGCTGCGAGCGCGCGACGAGGAGCTGCGTGCGCCTCGGCGGGCATTCAGGCACGCTCGTCTGGGGCTGTAGAAGGGATGGCAACACGGCGGGCAGGTCGTAGGCGAGCTCCAGTAACACCGTGCCCTCGACCTTCTCGGCCTGGCCCCTCACCCGTCCTCTTTTCTCGTCGGCCTGCTCGGGATCCTCCCTCCAAACCCTGGGGCCCGCCTCCACCACCATCATGGCTTCCTCGTAGCGCAGGAGATCGGCAAGGCAAGGAATTCGCGTCTCGCTCCCGGCCACGTGGTCCACGACCAGTGCGGCGACCGCCTGCGCCGACGCCCGGCTGCCGAGCACGACGGTGGGGAGCAGCGCGTCGAAGCCCGGCTGGTTGAGGACCGCCTCCGGCCGCCTGCCCGTGACCCGCGCCAGCGCGCGCGAATACTTGAAGAAGTGGACGATGCGCTCGTAGTAGAAGTGCCGGGCGAGGAACCGCGCATAGCGCTCGACCCGCTCGGGGTCGGCGAGCCCGCGGCGGCGCCATTCGGTGGATGCGCGGTACGGCGCGTCCGCGAGGGCCCGGATGACGCGATCCTGGAGGGCCCGGTCGCTCACAGCGCCCGCCGGATCCGCTCCACGCTCCGGAACAGAACGTCGGCGCTGAGCGAGGGCGAGAAGGCGTCGAAGGTCACGGCCTTCGCCTGCGGGCAGAGCGCCGCGGCGTGAGCCGTGAATTCGAGCATCTCATCCGACGGCTCGGCCGGCGCGATCCACGGGCCTTTCAAGTCGTCGTCCTGCTCGACGCCCGCCACGTGCAGCTCGACCACGTGCTCGAGCGGGAACTCGGCGAGCCACGCCCGGGGCTCGAGGCCGCGATAGTGGGCTTCGAGCCATACGTGCGGCAGGTCCAGGAGGAACCCGGTCTCCGTCGCCTCGAAGAAGCGCCGCAGCCACACCGGCTCGGGCATCTGGCTCGCCTTCACGTCGAAGAACCGTGGGATATTCTCCATCACGAGCGGTTGGTCGAGCCGGGCCTTGAGCGCGTTCGCGTTGCGGACGAAGCGCTCCAGAAACTCCTCGGTATAGAGCGGAGGGAATACGTAGTTGAGGGTGTAGCGGCCGTCCTCGGTGTGCAGGCACTGGAAGTGCTCCGCGACCCATGGCGATCGGTACAGCTTGGCGAGCGCGCGGGCGCGCTGGATGGAGCGCTCGTCGAGCGGCTCCGAGAGCTGACCCAGGTAGTCGTGCAGGAGTAGGGTGTAGCGCTCGTGAATCTTCGGCCACCACGGGTCGCCCGCCGCCGGGGGGTCGGCCATCGCGAGGTGGTCGATCCCTTCCGCGCGGGCCAGTTCGGCACCCAGGTGAGGATTATAGAACGCTCCAACCATCAACTCCGCATTCCGCATTCCGCACTCCGCACTATTCGATGAGCCCCCGTTCGGCTAGTTGATCCACGAAGACCTTGACCTGCGCGGCGATCATCGGCTTGTCGCCCCTGTCCGTCCAGGCCGCCGCGATCGCCTCGGAGCTGGTCTTGCCGTCGAGCCGCTCAACGATGAAGCGCTCGCGAGCGCCCCAGGTTCCGGCCAACTCCTTGAGATGCGGGGTCGGCCGGGCGGGGCGGAAAGCCTCCGCGACGATCGCGTCGATCGCGGCCAAGGTGTCGGGGGTCAGGTGTCGGGTGCCGGCGAGATTCTGGTCCACCTGTTCTCCGTTCCGGGCTCCGGCGAGCACGATGGTCACGCCCGGCCGCGTGAGTACCCACGCGAGCGCCAGCCCTGCGAGCGGCATGTCGAGTCCTCGAGCGATCGGGCGCAGCCGCTCGATCACCTGCCCCCGCCGTGCGAATTCAGCGCCCTTGAACCAGTAGATCCCGCGGCGGTGGTCCGCCGCGTCGAACTCGGGCGGCGCTGTGTACTTCCCCGTCAGGAGCCCCGACGCCAGCGGCCGGTAGGCAAGAAAGGCGAGCCCCCGTTCGCGGCACAGCGGCAGCTCCCGCTGCTCGACGTCGCGGTCGAACAGGCTGTACGGCCCCTGGTACGTGACGATCGGTGCGATCTCCAGAGCGCGGGAGATCTGGAGGTGGGTCGCGTTGCACAGCCCGATCGCCAGCGCCTTTCCTTTCTCCTGCAGCTCGTACAGCCGCTCGAGCCGCCACTCCCAGCGCTCCAGGGCCTCATGCAACTGGAGGAGATCGACGTAGTCGCTCGCCAGGCGTCGGAGTGAGGCCTCGAGGGATTTGCGGGGATCGTCGAGCGGGCCGACCTTGGTGGCGATCGCGACCCGCTCGCGGAACGGCTTGATGGCCGCGCCGAGCAGCGTTTCCGAGCCGCCGTGGCCATAGGACGGCGCAGTGTCGAAGAAAGTGATCCCGCGCTCGACGGCGCGCTCGATCGCGGCGCGGCGCGCGCCCTCGTCATCCGGCGCTCCCCATCCCTCGCCCCCCACCGCCCACGCGCCGAACCCGAGGCGCGGCTCGGACGTTATGAAACGCGGAGGGGGCCCGATGTCAGTCCGGGCCCCCGGGCGCATTCTATCCGCACCCTCAGGAGTGGCAGGTCGGCACCAGCTCGCTCGTCTCGATGATCTCGGGACGGTGACAGCTGGGCACGAGTTCCTGCGTCTCGACGATTTGCATCTGGATCCTCCAGGAGAGAGTGACGTCCGCGACAGCCGTTCGTGAATCCTACGGGTTGCTGTGGAGCCCGTCAACCGGTACTCTGAGCCCGGTGATAATCAACAAAAACGTCCCGACCGTTGGTTCCCGGGCTCGGCGCGTGCGCGGCCGTACTCGAAGAGGGTCGCGGCATGCGAGGGTAGGAAAGCAGCATACGAAGGTAGGGGCGCAGCATGCTGCGCCCCTACAATCGCGCCGAGCGCGGCCGTCCGGCCGCGAACAGACCGCGCGTACGGAGACCGCGTGATCCTCATCCACGCATTGCTCACCGAGAACGATCTCGCCGACGAGTTTGTCGCGTCGTTCCGGGCGCGGCGTCTGGCCGAGAAGTTTTTCTATTGGTTCCCGCTGTCCGTCCGCGCCTGGCTGGCGCTCTGCTCGGACGGCGCATACCGCAACTTCGTCCGCTCGCGCTCGCTCATCGGGAGCTCCGCGCAAGAGCTCGCCGCATTCTTCCCGCCCGGCCCGCTCGAAGTGCTGAGCCTCGGCTCGGGACAGGGCGACAAGGACCTCATCCTGCTCGAGGCGCTGCGCGAGCACGGCACCCGCGTCTCCTACGTCCCCGTCGACACGAGCCAGGCGCTCCTCGAGATGGCGTGCGGCGGCGCGCTCCGGGCCGGGTTCGCCGCGCAGGGGATCAAGGCGGACTTCACGAGACGGGAGCATCGCGAGGCGCTGGCGGCGGAGCCCGAAACCCCGCGTCGGCTCGTGATTCTCATCGGCAATACGCTTGGCGCCTTCGACCCCATCGCCGCGGCCGGCGAGCTCGCGCGGCTGCTGCGGCCGGGCGACCTGCTCCTGGTGGACGGCGAGCTGTACGCGGGCGACGCCACCATGGCCGGCTACGACAACCCGCTGAACCGCCGATTCGCCTGGGCGCCGCTCCACGCCGTCGGCGTCCGGGACGGGGACGGGGACATCCGGTTTGAAGCGAAGGAGGACCCCCGTCTTCCGGGCCTGCATCTCATCCCGAAGCACTTCCACGCCGGTCGGGACATGGCGGCGCTGATGGGCGGGGAGCTGCTGCGCTTGAGCCAGGACGACCGGCTCGACATGAGCCACTCCTACAAGTACGCCCCGGACACCTTCCTCCGTATCCTCTCGGACGCGGGGCTCGCGGCGCGCTGGCAAGGCCGGAGCCTCGACGGTCGCTTCCTGATGGTCCTGGCGGGATTGGCGTGACCCCCGCGTTGGAGGTGCGAGGGCTCCGCTATGCTCTCCCAGAGGCCGGCGCCGGCCGCGTGCTCGTGGAGGATCTCTCCTTCACGGTCGGCTCCGGCGAGACGCTCGTGCTGCTCGGGCGGAGCGGCTCAGGGAAGACCACCACGCTGAAGCTCATCAACCGTCTGCTCGAGCCGACGGCCGGCGAGGTGCGCCTCGCCGGCGAGCGGGCGGCTGATCTCCCGGTGACCCGGCTGCGGCGCCGCATCGGGTACGTGATCCAGGAGATCGGGCTGTTCCCGCATTTCACGGTGGAGCAGAACGTCGGCCTCGTGCCGCGGCTCGAGGCGTGGCCGCCCGCTCGCACGGCGGAGCGCGTGCGCGAGCTGCTCGAGCTCGTGGGATTGGATCCGCGCCAGTTCTCGACGCGGTATCCGCATCAGCTGTCCGGCGGCCAACGCCAGCGTGTGGGCGTGGCCCGGGCGCTCGCCGCGGATCCGCCGCTCTTGCTCCTGGACGAGCCCTTCGGCGCCCTGGACCCGATCACCCGCGTGGAGCTGCAGCGCGAATTCCGCACCCTGGAGGGGCGGCTCGCCAAGGGTGTGGTCTTCGTCACCCACGATGTCCGCGAAGGGCTGCTGCTCGGCACCCGGATCGGACTGATGCACCAGGGGAGGCTCGTATTCCTCGGGACTCCGGATGAGTTCCGCAGCTCCGACAATCCGGAGGCCCGAGCCTTCATGAGCGCCGCCTGAAGAACGGCGTAGACCGCCCGTGAACCTGGTGCAGTTCTACGCTCAGCACTCCGGGGAAGTCCTGGGGCTCATCGGCCAGCATCTCTATCTGGTCGCGATCTCCACGGGCGTGGCCATCGCGGTGGGTCTTCCCGTCGGCATCGTGCTCACGCGCCGGCCGCGGTGGCGCGGGCCGGTGCTCGGGCTCGCCAACGTCGTGCAAACGATCCCGAGCCTCGCGCTGTTCGGGTTCCTCATCCCGTTGCCGCTCATCGGCGGGATCGGCGCCCGCACCGCCGTAGTGGCGCTCGTGCTGTACGGGCTTCTGCCGATCGTCCGGAACACCTACACCGGGATCACAAGCGTGGACGCCGCCGTGCGCGAGGCTGGGCGGGGGATGGGGATGACGGACCGGCAGCTGCTCCTCATGGTAGACCTGCCGCTCGCGCTCGGCGTGATTCTCGCGGGCGTCCGCATCGCCACCGTGGTGAACGTCGGGACCGCGACCATCGCGGCGGCGATCGGCGCGGGCGGGCTCGGCGTCTACATCTTCCGCGGCGTGGCCATGGTGAACGACGCGCTCATTCTCGCCGGGGCGCTCCCCGCGGCGCTGATGGCGCTGGCGGCCGACGGCCTGCTCGGGCTCGCGGAGCGGCGGCTCGCCTGGCGGCCGAAATGAGGGGCGGTGGAGGGCGGTCGAGGGCGGCGAAGGGCGGTGCGGGTGTCCTCGGACTAGCCGCCCTGCTGGTCACGGCGTGCGGGCACCGCGACCGGATCGTCGTCGGGGCGAAGAACTTCACAGAGTCCGACCTGCTCGCCGAGATCGTGGCGCAGCAGATCGAGCGGCGCACCCACCTCCCCGTCGAGCGCCGGCTCCACCTTGGCGGCACGTTCGTCTGTCACGAGGCGATCACCTCTGGTCGCATCGACCTGTACGTCGAGTACACGGGGACGGCGTACACCGCCGTCTTGAAGCGCCCCCCGATCGCGGGTGCCGAGAGCGTGTTTGCCACGGTCGCGCGCGATTACGCGCAGCGGTTCGGGCTCGTATGGGGAAAGCCGCTTGGGTTCGACAACACGTTTGCGATCACGGTGCGGCGTCGCGACGCCGAGCGCTACGGCCTGAGGCGCATCTCCGACCTGGCGGGCGTGGCGCCGCGCTGGAAGGCCGGGTTCGGCTTCGAGTTCCTCGAGCGGGCGGACGGTTTCCGGGGGCTCGCGCGGGCCTACGGTCTCGCGTTCGCGGCGCCGCCCACGGCGATGGACTTGGGGCTCACGTATCGCGCGCTCGCCGACGGAAAGGTGGACGTCATCGCCGGGAACTCGACGGACGGCCAGATCGAGGCGTTGGATCTGGTGGCGCTCGAGGATGACCGCGATTACTTCCCGCCGTACCAGGCGGCGCCCGTGATGCGGGCTGAGCTGTTGCGGCGGCACCCGGCGGTCGGCCCCGCGCTCGACGAGCTCGCAGGCAAGATCTCGGACGCCGACATGCGGCGCCTCAACGCCGAGGCCGACGTGCGCCACCGTGATATCGCCACGCTTGCGCGCGAGTGGCTGCACGCGACCTTGCCATAGCGGCGGTGTGTGGAATTCATGAGCAGCCGGATCATCCGCACCTACTACGCGATCACCGGGCTTTTCAACCTGGCGATGTCGCTCATCTGGGGGATCGACACCCTGTTCAAGATGGGCGCGGGCCTCGACATCCAGCAGGTGCTGCTCACCAACGCGGCGTTCACGCTCGGGGCGATGGTGTTCGAGATCCCAACCGGAGTTGTGGCGGACACCCTGGGACGCCGGGTCTCGCTGCTCCTCTGCCTCGTCACCCTGTTCACGGCCACGCTCCTGTACGTCGCCAGCGCCTGGCGAGGCTGGGGATTTTGGGCGTTCATATGGATCTCGGTGTTCCTCGGGCTGGGCTTCACGTTCTACACCGGCGCGGTCGATGCCTGGCTCGTGGATGCCCTGAAGGCGACGGGCTACACCCAGCCGCTCGAGCCCGTGTTCGCGAGGGGCCAGATGTTCTTCGGGGCGGGCATGCTCGTGGGCACGATCGGCGGTGGATTGCTGGGGCAGATCCACCTCTACATTCCATATGTCGTCCGCGCCGCCATCGTGGTGCCCCTCTTCGCCCTCGCGTGGCACGCGATGCCCGAGCTCGGCTACACGCCGCGGGCGCTCGAGCTGAAGCGGGTCCCTGTGGAGATGCGGCGGGTGTTCGTGGAAGGGATGGACTACGGCCTGCACCACCCTGTAGTCCGACCAGTGATGCTCGCGTCGCTCGTTTCGATGAGCTTCATGATCTTCGGCTTCTACAGCTGGCAACGCTACTTCCTCGATCTGCTGGGGCGGGGGCGCGACCTCGTGTGGGTGGACGGCGTCATCAGCTCCCTGCTCGGCCTGAGCCTGATCGCGGGCAACGCCCTGGTGGCTCACCTGTCGCGGCTGGTGCGTTCGCGCACGGGGCTGCTGATGCTGTCGGTCGTGGTTCAGGCCGCGATGGCGACTGCGTGCGGCGTGGTCGGGCGCGGCGCGGGGAGCCCCGCCAGCTTTTACGTCGTGGTGGCCTTGTACCTGGTGTACGGGCTCGCGATCGGCGTAGCCATGCCGGTGAAGCAGGCATACCTGAATGCGCACATCCCGTCGGCGCAGCGGGCCACGATCATCTCGCTCGATTCCATGTTCGCGAACGTCGGTGGGGTCTTGGGACAGTCAGGCTGGGGGTGGCTCGCCCGGGCCCGCTCGATCGGGGAAGCCTGGGCATGGAGCGGCGTGACGCTGCTGTTCGGGCTGCCGCTGTACTGGCTGGCGCGGAGAAACGACCGCAGGCTGGACGCAATAAGCTAGACGCAGGGACGCACAGACGTGCAGACGCAGCAGGCGAACCTGTCAGGCCCGAAACACCGTGGTGTCGTAGAGCCCGAAGGCTCGATGGGGGGTAGGGGCGCAGCGTGCTGCGCCCCTACGCGTTCGCCCGTCTGCTCCTTGTCAGTGCGTGCTGTCCTTCTTCTCGTCCTGCAGCAGGTCCCGGCGGTCGCTGCGCGCGTCGCGCCCGTCGCGGCGGATATCTCGCCGGTCCCGGCGCAGGTCTCGCCGATCCCGCCGCCGGTCGCGCCGATCCCGCCTCAAGTCCTGGCGGTCCTGCCGGGCGTCCTGCAGGTCGCCACTCCTCACGTCCTGCCGGATCTCCTGCCGGTCCTGACGGATATCCCGGCGATCCGACCGGACCTCCTGACGGTCCTGGTGGATGTCCCTGGCGTCATGACGGATTTCACGGCGGTCATGGCGAAGCTCCCTGCGGTCCTTCCTGACGGCGCCGCTGTCCTGGGCGAACAGGGCCGCGGGCACGGCGAGGGCCAGCACGGTGAAGAGGGCGATATGACGGCTCATGTAAAGGCTGGTAAAGGGTTCGGGATGAGACCATACACTAGAGAGGGCGTTAAGTGGGTGATCAGTATCACACGTCTAGCCTTTTTGTGAACTTCGGCAGCCCGTGCTCGTGTCGCTTCACGAATTCCTCGTACACACGATTGTCCGTATAATCCCGCATCGCGCAGATTCTGTCCCCCCTGAAGCGGAGCACCACGCAGGTACGCTGGTCCATCACGTCCGTCGGGTCGCTCTTGAGCCAGGAGCGCTCGCGGATCTCGACGATCACGCGCTCGTCGGCGTCGTACCAGTCGCGCCACACGTCCTCGTAACCCCAGTCCGCCGCCCCCAGGCCCGCCTCGCGTTGCTCGAAGCAGCGGATCACGGCCGCCCGCCCCCTCCACTCGCCGCCGATCGGCGGCGCCCCGGCCACCCAATACGTGATGTCCTCCGTGAAGTAACGGCTCACCTCGTCCATGTTTCCGGCGAACAGCGCCTTCTCGTACGCCCGCGCGATCTTCATCCGCTCGCTCATACGGTGATCTCCTGCACTTCCTCGGGCTCGGGCAGGGTGTTGGCCTTTCGGCCGGCTCGCTCCATTGGCTTGTCCAGCTCGGCCTTGTGGCGGTCGATGATCGTCCAGAAGTCGATCGCGCGATCGAGCAGCTCGTATGCCGCCTCGCGCAGCTGCTCGCTCGCCCGTACCTGGCGCACGTTGTTCTCCATGTCCTCGGCGTCCCAGCCGCGAGAGTGCGCGATGAACGGGAACGGCGGGAAGACGAAGCCAAGCTCCGCCCAGAACGTGAACAAGCTCCCCGCCACGGCCTGGATGTTGTCCTGCCCCCCGGTGATGACGAACGCGGCCACCTTGTTCTTGATCAGCACATGGTTGTGGATCGTGACCTGGTTCTGCACGCAGTTCAGCCGCTCAATCATCTTGTAATAGAGCGACGACGCGTTCCCCCAACGGATCGGCGTGGCGATGAGCACCACGTCCGCCCAGTGCACGAGCCCCTCGTACACGACTGTGAGCTGGTCGTCGGGATCCCGCTCGGTGATGGCGCACGGCCAGGTGCAGGCGTGAGCGGCCTTCGAATAGTTCCCCTCGCAATGCCGGAACCTGAGATCGCGCAGCTTGGTGTACTGGGTGTCCGCCTGTCGCCGCCTGGCCTGGTCGAGAGCGTGCTCGAGCAGGGCGTCCGATGTAGAGAAACGCGGGTTGCCCTCGTCCATCGCGGTGGTCGAAATGAAGAGCACGCGTGGCGGCGCGCCCGGCGGCTTCCCGTGCGCCTCGAGCAGGTGGGACAGCTTGTGCTTGAGCAGCTTCCGCGGCATCACGGGCGGGGTCTGCACGTAGACGCCGTCGTCCCGCTCTTCGACCGCGAACACGGGCACTTGCTCCTCGTCGTATCCCTCCGGCCCCTTGCCCGTGACGACGCTGTACTCCCACGCGTGCCAGGGGCACATCACGAACTCGCCACGCAGCCGTCCGTCGCTCAGCGGGCCTCCCTTGTGGTTGCACGTGTTGCCGATCGCCCGAAACTTGCCGTCGTAGAAGAAGAGGGCGATGGAGTAGCGGTCCACTTTCACGGAGAACGGGACGCGGGCGAGCACTTCGGCCTTGTCGCCGAGGCGGTGCCAGGTGGCCATGAAGGCACTCCTGTCGGGGGCAGCGTAAATTGTAGCCCCCATGCCCGCCAGATCGAGGGCCACCCCCCCGGCCGACCGCTCGCGCCTGGCGGTCATCTTCGTCACGGTCCTCATCGACCTGATCGGCTTCGGCATCGTGCTGCCGATCCTGCCCATGTACGCCCAGCGCTTGGGCGCGCAAGGGATCGGGTACGGCGCCCTCGTGTTCGTCTTCTCGGCGATGCAGTTCCTGTCGACGGCTTTGCTCGGGCGGCTCTCGGACCGGTTGGGCCGCCGGCCGATCCTGCTCACCACGATGGTGATCAACGCGTTGGGCTACACGCTGTTCGCGTTCGCCCCCTCCTACGCGGCGCTGTTCGTCGCCCGCGTGATCTCGGGCTTCGCGAGCGGCAACATCTCGGCGGCCCAGGCGTACGTCGCGGACATCACACCGCCGGCCGAGCGGGCTCGAGGGATGGGCCTGATCGGCGCGGCGTTCGGGATCGGGTTCGTCCTGGGCCCGCTGATCGGCGGGCTCGCCGGCCACTACCTCGGCCCCCGCGCGCCCGGGCTGATCGCTGCGGCGCTCTCCGTCATCAACTTCTTCTCCGCGAGCGTGATTCTGCGGGAGTCGCTCGCCGCCGAGCACCGCGCCACACGAACCTTGTTCGATTTCGGCCACATGGCCGAGGCGCTCGCGCGCCACGAGCTGCGGCCGCTCATGCTCGTCTGGTTCTTCGCCCCGTTCGCGTTCGCGGGCTACACCGTGGCGCTGCCGCTCCACGTCAGCAAGGCCTTCGGCTGGGGAGCGAAGGAGTTGGGTTGGCTGTTCGTCGTGATCGGCGCGGTCGCGGCTGTCGTGCAGGGCTTCCTGTTCGGTCGCCTCGAGCGGCGCACGGGTGCACGCGTCCTGCTCATCCTCGGCCTGTTCGGGATGGGCCTGAGCATCGCCGCCGTGCCGTACGCGGGGACGAGCCTCCTGGTGTACGCCTGGACCGTCCCGCTCGCCTTCGCGAACAGCATCTTCGCGCCGGCGGCGTCGGGGTTGGTCTCGGTCTACGCCGGCGTCTCGGAACAGGGCACGATCCTCGGCGCGGCCCAGGCCTTCGCCGCGCTCGGCCGCAGCTTCGGCCCCCTCGCGGCCGGTTGGGCCTACGACGACCTGGGCGAGCACAGTGCATTCCTGCTGGCGGGCGCGGTGATGGTGGTGGGAGGACTGGCAGGCATACGGCTCCGTGCACAGATGCGCGACAACCTAGACGCGTAGACGCACAGACGCGCAGGGGAGAATGGAGGGCAGGAAACGGGTAGACCTGCTCACTCTTGCTGTTCACCCCTGTGCGTCTGCTGCGTCTGTGCGTCTAGCTCTTATATTCTCCTGACCCCCAGCTGGAGCTGCCGGCGCTTATGCGCGTGTATAAGACATCGGAGATCCGCAACGTGGCCGTGGTCGGCCACGGCGCGAGCGGAAAGACCTCCCTGGTCGACGCCCTCGCGTTCGTGGCCGGGACGAGCAAGCGCCATGGCTCCGTCAAGGATGGCACCGCCCTCACCGATTACACCGCCGACGAAATCGAACGCAAATACTCCATCAACCTCGCGCTGGCCGTGGCCGAGTGGATGGACGCCAAGATCAACCTGATCGACACCCCCGGCTATCTCGACTTCACCGGAGAGGCTTTGGCCGGCGTGTACGGGGCGGACGCGGCGGTGGTCGTCGTTTCGGGAACGGGCGGGGTGGAGGTCGGGACGGAGAAGGTGTGGGAGTACTGCGAGGCGCGCGACCTCCCGCGGATGCTGTTCGTCTCCCTGATGGACAAAGAGCACGCCGACTTCGAGAAGGTCTACCAGCAGATCAGACAGGTGCTGACGCCCAAGGTGATCCCGGTGGAGATCCCCGTGGGCGAGGGCCCGGACTTCCACGGCGTCATCAACCTGTTCTCGAAGCGGTGCCACCTGTACAAGAAGGGGACCAAGGCCGGCGAGTACCAGGAGACGGACGTGCCGGCCGAGTACCAGGAGCGCTTCGAACGTTACTCCAAGGAGCTGATCGAGCGGATCGCGGAGACGGACGACACCCTGCTGGAGCGCTACCTCGGGGGTCAAGAGATCGGGCGCGACGAGGCAATCCGGGCGATGAAGGCCGGGATGCTGCGGGGCGAGTTGTTCCCGCTATTCTGCGGCGCGGCGGAGCTGACGTACGG
>Ga0070708_100002987_pt1 | contig 13145 bp, 10 predicted proteins | sample KBSK5503metaG_FD_65469 | JGI IMG/M metagenome (GOLD analysis project Ga0070708, IMG submission 65469) | Corn, switchgrass and miscanthus rhizosphere microbial communities from Kellogg Biological Station, Michigan, USA - KBS K5-50-3 metaG | ecosystem: Host-associated > Plants > Roots >...
AGCAGGACCTCGCGGCTTTGCGCACCCATCCCCTGGGCCTCGCCGGCCCGGCAGCGGAAGTGGACACCGCCGCGCGGCCTTCGTCTCCCGAAGTCGAGGGAGGCGCGCTCGCCTCACCGCCGGCGGAGCCCCAGGCGCCGCGGGCCTGGGGCGTGACATACCTCTTCGGCCTCGCGGCCTTGATTCTCGCGGCCGCGATCCTCCTCGCGATCTGGCGCCGCACGGAAAGGGGTACGGAGAGCTCGCCCCCCGCTCGGCCGGACGAGTCGGTCTCCTCCGCGGTTCCCAGAGCGGTCCCGGCCACTGCGGTCGCGTCCGGGGCCATGCCGGCTCCCGCGGCCACACCGGCGCCCCTGCCGAGTCGCGGTCCACGAGAGGCGGCCGACGCGAGCGTCGGCGCGCCGAGGGCGGGGGGGCCAGCGCCAGCACGCCGGCCGACCCCTTCGGGGCGGACCGCGCCGGCGCAGGCCGCGGTTTCGGCGCCCGAGCCTCCGGAGGCCTTCGTCTCCAGCAGCCCGCCGTCCGACAAGATCTTTCGAACGCGCAAGTACGCCAAGTTCAGCGTCAGCCCCGACCAGGCGCGGATCTTCGTAGACGGGCGCTACGTCGGCATCGCCGACGACTGGGACGACCATGGAGGGGGCAAAACCCTGGCGCTCGGCCGGGAAGGGACTCACCGGGTCCGTCTGGAGCTGCCCGGCTACCGGACCCTCAATCTGGAGATCGTCGAGACGCCGACCGCGAGCGACGAAACCGTGGACATCGGCGACGACCTGAAGCGGGAGGCCAGGGTCGATTACCCGAAGATCCCCAAGCTGGATGACCGGACAGTGGGCCCCGTCGAGTTTACCGTGAATCCTCCAGAAACTGAGATCGTGGAGGGGAGTCAGATCCTGGGCCCGGCGTCCTCGTTCGCGCCGGGCTCGCCCCTCCGGCTGTCGGGCCCGGCGGTGCACGACCTGATGCTGACGGCCCCGGGGCACAAGCCCAAGAGGATCCGGATCCTGGTCTCCTCCAACGCGGGAAGAGAAGTGGCGAGGGTGAAGCTAGACCTCAAGAAGGAGTAGGTTCCGGATACCGAACTCACGGTCCTTCCTTCTGTTTGATCAGGTCCATGATCTTCTTGTCGATCCGGCCGTCGCGTCGGATCCGCGTGTCGTAGTTCTCCCAGCCCATGTAGTCGGCGAGGGCATTGGTCGAGGCCTCGTCCCAGACGCCGTCGGTGCGCCCCTTGTGAAATCCCTTCCTGGCGAGAAGTCGCTGGAGGTACTTCGCGTCGCCGCCGGCGATCGGGATCAAGTCTCGCGGGTCGCTCCTCTCGAAATGGACCTTCTGCAGCTCGTACAGGCGGAAGATCTCGGCGATCGGGTCTTTCGCGTCGTAGACCGAGATGTCGACATAGGCATCGGACTTCCCGTCGTAGGAAGCGCCTCTTCGCACCACGAGAAGCGCCGCGGACTGGCGACCTCGCCGATCGCCCCCCGCCTCGGCGCCGGCCCGGATCGCGGCCAGCAGACGGTCGGCGAGAGACCCGCGCGTTTCCAGAAACGCCTTCTCCATGGCGGCGACGGTCGCCTCGGAGACGAGGATGTTTCCCTGGATGGCGTAGTTGTCTCCGGTCCTCCCCCCCGCCCAGTCGAAACACTTCTTCCCGGAGAACGTGGCCGAGCGTCCCTTCGCGTCCACGATCCCGACCTGACGGTCCTGGAGGTCCACGTCGTCGCGGCCGATGATGGTCAAGACCTCCTGGGGTGTGGCGCCGAGCTCCAGGAGCTGCAGCCCTTTCGTCCCGAAGTCGGAGTTCGAGAAAGACTGCGTCGCGACCGCTCCGACTCCGGCCTTCGCGTAGGGGACCGCGACGCGGACGTTGGGGAACTTCGACTGCACCGCCACTCCCAGGTCGCCGTTGGCCGGGTCCCGGGCCACGATGGAGAAGGTCGCCACGAGACGCGCGGGAGGGAGTCGGGAGGCGGCAGGCGGCATGAGAACGAATACCGTCACGAGACGGAGCGAGATCGTTGCCCGGACGAGGCCCATCATCATGGAACCCTCCTGGAGAATCGAATCAGATTGTACGAGAGCCAGTCCTCCGCCACCCTCTTCCGTCTCCCGCCTTCCGCCTGCCGCCTCCCGTCCCGTTGTGCTAATTTCCCCTCCTCATGTCCTCGCCCGCCCAGGCCGTTTCGCTCAAGAGAACACCCCTCTACGATCTGCACCGGGAGCTCGGCGCGAAGCTGATCGACTTCGGGGGCTGGGAGATGCCGGTCCAGTACCAGGGGATCCTCGAGGAGCACCGGGCTGTGGGCGAGCGCGCCGGACTCTTCGACGTCTCGCACATGGGAGAGCTGGAGTTCACGGGCCCCGGCGCCTTCGAGGCCCTGCAGGGGCTGACGCCCAACGACGTCGGGAAGCTCGCCGACGGCCGCTGTCATTATTCGGCTTTCCTGACCGAGCGGGGGACGTTCGTGGACGATTTGCTGGTGTACCGGCGCGCCGCGGACTCCTACCTGGTCGTCGTCAACGCGGCCAACACGGAGAAGGACTTCGCGTGGGCGCGGGACCGCGCGGGCGCAGAAGCGCGGGTCGAGAATCGCAGCGACGACTACGCACTCCTCGCCGTGCAGGGCCCGGCTTCCCCCGCGATCGTGGCCCGGGTCGTGGCGCCCGATCCTTCGGACCTTCCCTACTACGGCTTCCGGCAGACCGAGGCCCTGGGGAAGCGCGCGCTCGTCTCGCGCACCGGCTATACCGGCGAGGATGGCTTCGAGCTGTATCTGGCGCCTGAGTCGGCGCAAGAGGTCCTCCGTGGGCTGCTCGAGGCGGGCCGGCCCGAGGGGATCGCTCCGTGCGGCCTGGGAGCGCGCGACACCCTGCGCCTGGAGGCGAAGATGGCGCTCTACGGCAACGACATCGACGACACCGTGACCCCGTGGGAAGCGGACCTCGGGTGGATCGTGAAGATGAAGAAGGGGGACTTCCTGGGCCGCGAGGCGCTCGAGCGCCAGAAAGCGGAGGGCGTCCTCCGCAAGCTCATCGGCTTCGAGATGACCGACAGGGGAATCGCCCGCCACGGCTATGCCGGGCAGACTCCCGCAGGCCCCGGCGTCGTGACCTCCGGCACTCATTCCCCCACGCTCGGCCGGCCAATCGGGCTCGCGCTCATGCCCACCGCGGCCTCGACCGTCGGGACCGAATTCTCCGTGGACATCCGCGGAAGAAGCGCGCGCGCCCGGGTCGTCGAAACCCCTTTCTACAAGAGGACGAGGGAGGTGCCGGCTTGAATCCGGATGACCGGCATTACGCGGCCAGCCACGAATGGGTCCGGGTAGATCGGGAAATCGGCACGATCGGGATCACAGACCACGCCCAGAAGGAGCTGGGGGAGATCGTGTACCTCGAGCTCCCCGAGGTCGGTCACGTCTTCAATGCCGAGGAGGAGTTCGGCACGGTCGAATCGGTCAAGGCGGTCTCCGAGCTCTACATGCCCGTCTCGGGAGAGGTCGTCGAGATCAACAAGGGCGCGGTGGCGGAGCCGGGCATCGTCAACGACGATCCGTACGGCGACGGCTGGCTGATCAAGGTCAAGCTCTCGACCGATCAGGAGGTCGCGAAACTCATGTCGGCCGAGCAGTACGCCGAGTACGTCCGGGAGGAAGAGAAGGGAAAGTGAAGTTCCTGCCGGTTTCCGAGAACGACCGCGCGGAAATGCTCCGCGCGATCGGCGCACCCTCCGTCGAGGCGCTCTTCGCGTCGATCCCCGAGCCGGTGCGGCGGGAGCCCGTCCTGCCGGACCCCCTGTCCGAGATCGAGATCCGCCGCCTGATGGGAAGCCTCGCGGCCAAGAATGCCAACGCCCGCGACAGCGCGTTCTTCCTCGGCGCCGGCCTCTACAACCATTACGTCTCCGCGATCGCCGACCAGATGCTTTACCGCGCCGAGTGGCTCACGTCCTACACGCCCTACCAGCCGGAGGTCTCGCAGGGGACCCTGCAGTCCATCTTCGAGTTCCAAACGCACATCTGCCTCCTGACCGGGCTCGACGTGGCCAACGCCTCGCTGTACGAAGGCGCCTCGGCACTCGTCGAGGCCCTCCTGATGGCCGAGCGCGTCGTGCGGGGTCGGCGGCGGGCCGTCCTGTCGCGGAGCATCCATCCGGAGTACCGCGAGACGGTCCGGACCTACTTTGCGAACCTCGGGCTGGAGATCGTCGAGGTCCCGCTCTCGCCGGCGGGGACAACCGACGCCGCCGCTCTGGAAGCGGCGGTGGACGACGCCACGTTCGCGGTGGCCGTTCAGTCTCCCAACTTCTACGGGATGGTGGAGGACTGGGCCGCCGGCTCCTCCGCCGCGCGCCGCCGCGGCGCCCTCTCGGTCGCGGTCGTGGCCGAGGCGGCCTCTCTCGCGCTGCTAGTGCCGCCGGGCGCTGGCGGCGCCGACATCGCCTGTGGCGAGGCGCAGTCGCTGGGCGTGCCGATGCACAACGGCGGACCCATCCTGGGGTTCCTGTCGTGCCGGGCGGAGCACCAGCGCCAGATCCCGGGGCGGCTCGCCGGGCAGACGCACGACGCGGAAGGCCGCCGGGCCTTCTGCCTGACGCTCTCGACCCGCGAGCAGCACATCCGCCGCGAGAAGGCGACGTCGAATATCTGCACGAACCAGGGACTGATGGCGCTCGCCTCGAACATCCACATGTCGCTCCTGGGCAAGCACGGGATGCGCGAGGTCGCCCTGCAGTCCCACGCCAAGGCGGAGTATCTGAAGGGAGAGATCGCGAAACGGCCGGGCTACCGGCTTCCCTACCCGGGCCCGACGTTCAACGAGTTTCTGGTCGAGGCCCCGGAGCCGGCCGCGGGGTTGCTCGCGCGCCTGGCCGGACGCGGGATCCTCGCCGGCGTGCCTCTGTCGCGCTTCGGGGGAGAGGAGAACCGGTTCCTCGTCGCCGTGACCGAGATGAACACGCGGGAGGAGATGGACCGCCTCGCGGCGGCCCTGGGCGAAGCATGAGCGTCGAGCTGGAAGAGAAGGGCGCCTCGCTGGGCGACCGGCTGCATCCCGAGCCCCGTTCCGAGCCGCTCGTCTTCGAGAGGTCCGGCGAGGGGAAGGTCGGGTACTCGTTGCCGCCTCTCGACGTGCCGGCCATCGTCGCGATTCCGCAGAGCCTCCTGCGCAGGGAAATCGAGGGAGAGACCGAGATCTCGGAGGTGGAAGTGGCGCGCCACTTCACGAGGCTCTCGCGGCTGAACTTCTCGATCGACCAGGCGCTCTATCCGCTGGGCTCGTGCACGATGAAGCACAACCCGCGGACCAACGAAGAGGTCGCGAGGCTGCCGGGCTTCGCCGCGGCACATCCGCTGGCTCCTGAGGAGGTCTCGCAGGGAGCGCTCGAGCTGGCCTGGCGACTCGAGCAGGTCTTGATCGAGCTGACCGGCCTCTCGCGCGTCACGCTCCAACCCTCGGCCGGCGCCCAGGGGGAACTCGCCGGGATCCTCATGATCCGCGCCGCGCTCGCCCGCGACGGCAACCCGCGAAGGCTCGTTCTCATCCCCGACTCGGCTCACGGCACCAACCCGGCCTCGGCTCATTTCGCCGGTTACAAAGTCCGGGAGTTGAAGTCCAACGCGCGCGGGACGCTCGATCTCCACGTGCTCGACGAGGCCATGACGGAGGACGTCGCGGCGCTCATGCTGACGGTGCCGAACACGCTCGGAATCTTCGAGAACCAGATCCTCGAGGTCGCGCGGGTCGTCCACGCGAAGGGGGGCTATCTCTACTGCGACGGGGCGAACTTCAACTCCTTCGTGGGCGTGGCCAAGCCCGGGCTCATGGGCATCGACGTCATGCATATGAACCTGCACAAGACCTTCTCGACGCCGCACGGAGGCGGCGGGCCGGGCTCGGGCCCCGTCGCCGTGACCGCCAAGCTCGCGCCGTATCTGCCGCGGCCGACCGTCGAGAGACGGCCCGACGGGACGTTCGCGCTGGACTACGACCGCCCCGACTCGATCGGAAGGCTCCGCACGTTTCTCGGCAACTACGGCATGTTCGTGCGGGCACTCGCCTACATCTGCGCCTACGGCAACCGCATCGGCGAAGTCGCCCGCGGCGCGGTGTTGAACGCCAACTACATCCGGGCGGGCCTGACCGGCGTGTACCACTTGAAGTACGACGCCCCCTCGATGCACGAGGTGGTCTTCTCCGACAAGAAGCAGGCCGAGAGCGGCATCCAGGCGATGGACATCGCCAAGCGTCTCATGGACTACGGTTTCCATCCTCCCACGATCTCGTTCCCGCTCATCGTTCACGGTGCGCTGATGATCGAGCCGACCGAGACGGAGGGCAAGGCGGGGCTCGACGCGTTCCTCTCCGCCATGCGTGCGATTGCCCGCGAGGCCGAGGAGGACCCGGAGATCATCCGGAAGGCCCCGCACACGACACCCGTCCGGCGTGTGGACGAAGTCGCCGCGGCCAGGAACCTCGTCCTGCGCTGGCGTCCGGGCGGAGCGGGAGGCGGCGCCCGGTAGGAGGCCCCGCCTTCCGACTCCGGTTTCTTCCTGCGATATCCTCCGGGCAAGTCCATGAACGCGCTGCGGCGAAAGTGCCCCCTGTGCGGAGGCGAGCTGGTGCGGTCGCGCAGCGCCACATTCCGGTTCTGGCGGAGTCCCTGGAGGCGACGGCTCTTCGATTGGGGAGGCGACAGGGTCTTCTCCTGGGCCTGCATGGGCTGTGGAGTCGTGCTGCTGTACCTGGAGCGGCTACCCGTCCTTTCGGAGGAGACCAGGACCGCGCGCGCCCGCTCCGTCGCGCCGGAGGCGCAGCCGGCCCACCTCAAGTCGTGATCGCGGTCGGTTACCTGGATGGGCGGCGCCTGGCGCGCTCCGTCATCGCGGGGGCGCGCTTCGTGGTCGAGCGCGCCGAGCCGCTCAACAAGATCAACGTCTTCCCCGTCCCCGACGGCGACACAGGCACGAACCTCGCCTCGACGCTCCAGAAGGTCTCCGCGGGCATCGCCCGCGTCCGACAACGGCACGTCCGGGAAATGTCACGGGCGATCGCGGACGAGGCGGTGGCCGGGGCCCGAGGCAACTCGGGCGCCATCCTGGCCCAGTTCTTCTGCGGCTTCTCCGAGGCGCTCCCCAACGCCCCGCGCGCCTCGACGCGGGATTTCGGGGCGGCGGTCACGCGGGCTTCTGAGTCCGCGTACGCCGCGATCGCCCGGCCGGTCGAGGGAACCATCCTGACGGTCGTGAGGGACTGGGCGGGCGCGGTGAGGCGCCGCGCGGAAGAGGTCCGGGATTTCGCCGAGTTGCTGCCGGAGTCCCTGCGGGAGGCGAAGAAGTCCCTCGAGAACACCCCGAACCAGATGAAGGTGCTGCAGAAGGCGGGGGTCGTGGACGCCGGGGCGCAGGGCTTCGTCTACCTGGTGGAAGGGATCGTCCGATACCTGCGCGAGGCGGCCCGGCACGCGCCGCCGGAGCCGCCGGAGGACGTTCAGCCGGCGGTCTTCGACAAGCAGCTCGAGTCGATTCTCTTCCGTTACTGCACGGAGGCCCTTCTGGAAGGGGACTCGATCGACCGCGACGAGCTGCGCCGGCAGGCCGCGCTGCTCGGCGATTCGATCGTGATCGCCGGCAGCTCCCGAAAGCTGCGGCTGCACGTTCACACCAACGAGCCGGAGAGACTCTTCGAGGCGGCGGCGAAGCTGGCGGAGGTGGCTCAGACGAAGGTGGAGGACATGCGGGCCCAGCACGAGACCCGCTTCGATCAGAATCGTGCGGCGCGGGTGGCGGTCGTGACGGATTCGACCTGTGACCTGCCGCCGTCGCTCTTCGAAGAGCTGAACATCGGAGTCGTGCCGGTCCGAGTCTACTTCGGCTCCGAGAACTATCTGGACAAGGTGACGCTGACTCCGTCCGAGTTCTACGCGCGGTTCGCGGTCACGCGGGAACAGCCGAAGACGTCGCAGCCTCCGCCGGCGGACTTCACGCAGGTCTACCGGAACATGGCCACGCACGCAGGCTCGATCGTATCGATCCACCTGTCGGCCGCCGTCTCGGGAACCTACCAGGCGGCTGTCGTCGGCTCCCGGCCGGTCGAGAAGACGCGGTTCGAACACGTGGACAGCCGGAGCGTCTCGGTCGCCCTGGGGCTCGTCGTACGCGCCGCCGCCGAGGCGGCCGCCTCGGGCAAGAGCGCCGAAGAGGTCGCGAGAATCGCGCGGGAAGCCTCCGAGCGCTCCAGGCTCTTCATCGCCGTGCCGACGCTCGAGCACCTCGTGCGCGGCGGGCGCGTCTCACCGGTCAGGGGCCTCCTCGCGAAGATTCTGGGCCTTCTGCCAGTCCTGACGATCTCGAAGGGTGGGACCGCGGAGCCGGCCGCGAAGGCCCGCGGCTTTCCTGCGGCGCGCAGGAAGATGATGGCTCTTCTCTTCGAGGCCGCCAAGGCCGGGCGGGACGCCGCACGCCAGTTCGGCGTCGCCCACTGCGACGCGGCCGCGCTGGCGGAATCGATCGCGCGCGAGATCCGAGAGCGCTTCCCGGAGTCGGACGTGGTGATCGTCGAATGCGGCCCGGCCCTGGGCGCCCACGGCGGCCCCGGCGCGGTGGCCGTCGCCGTCCTGGCGTGAACCGCATCTGGACCGTCGGTCACTCGAATCACTCGATCGAAGAGTTCCTCGGGATTCTGAAGGCGCACGGGATCGAGGCCGTCCTGGACGTGCGGCGGTTCCCCGCCTCGCGCAAGTGGCCCCACTTCAACGCGGAGAGGCTGGCGGAGAGTCTTCCCGCATCTGGAATCGAGTACGCCGGAGAGCCGGAGCTCGGAGGCCGGAGAAAGGCAAAGCCCGGCTCGCCCCACACGGCTTGGCGCGTCGAAGCCTTTCGAGGCTACGCCGACTTCATGGACACGCCCGAGTTCGCGGAGGGCCTCGAACGAGCCATGGCGCTCGGCCGCGAGCGGCGGTCGGCCCTGATGTGCGCCGAGGCCTTGCCGTGGCGATGTCACCGGTCGCTCATCGCTGACGCGCTTTTCGCCCGAGAGTGGGAGGTCTTCGAGATCCTTTCAGAAAGAGAGGCCCGCCCGCACGAACTTCCGGACTTCGCGCGATTGGAAGGAGCCCGAGTGATTTACGACCGGGGAAAACTGCCGATCTGACGGGCGCTTGGAACCCGCAACCCGAAACGCAAAACCTACGACGTCCTTCGCGCGGCCAGGAGGACCACGTCGGCGGACCCGGGAGAAATGCCGGCCGCCTTCCATTCCGAAACGGCGCGCGCAAACGCGCTTTCCAGAGGCTGCCCGGCGGCATGACGCGCCAGGTCTTCGAGGAGGCCTTCCTTGGAGCGTTCCTCGCGCGCGAACCTCAGCTGTCCGAGACCGCTGGAGGGCAGAACGAGGAGATCTCCGCTCGACGCTTCGCATTCCGCCGTCACTCGCGAGCCCTCTCCGGCGGCGGAGACGCGAACGGACCGGCCGCCGCGCAGGAGAAACGGAAGCGGAGAACGGAGGGCCGAGAGCGACAAGCGCGAGCCTGACCAGCGCACGCCGGTGACGACGCAGGAGGGAGCGGCGGCCTCGACTCTCTGGACGACCTCCGCCGCCGGCGATGAGGCGAGCGCCGCTCGTCCCGCGGCGAGACCCCGCACAATCGAGCCGAGGGCCTCTTCAGGGTCTCCGGAGGCCTCGACGAGCAGAAACGCCAGGGAATCGCGGTCAGCCTCCGCGGCCGAGCCGACGAGGTTGCCCTCGTCCGACTCCCAGCGCAGGGGCGCCACCTCCCATCCCGGGACCCGCGGCCAAGCGCCGGGCCCGAGCAGCGCGCGCGCGCCGCGGATCGCCGCCGCGGCTCCCTCTTTCCGGGCGCGGGTGACGGCGGCCTCGTGCTGGCGCACCCCCGCCACGGCCAGCGCCGAGTGCGTTCCGACCTCCGCCAGGAACTCTTCGTCCTCCTTCGTGAAGGCCCGGTTGCGCTTGTTCAAGAGCTCGACGACGCCGATGATCTCGCCGGCGGGTGTGCGCAGGGGGGCGGCCAGGATCGTCCGGGTCCGAAATCCCGAGGAGGAGTCGGTTCGCGGGTCGAACCGCGAGTCGCCGTACGCGTCCGGGATGTTCACGATCTCTCCGGTCTTTGCCACGGTCCCGGCGAGCCCGCGCCCGAGCGGCAGCACGATCGGAGCAACCGCGCCCCCCTCCAGAATCTGGCTGACGATCGTGTCCGAGCCGGGTTCCCGCAGGAAGATCGTGCCGCGCTCGGCGTCCGTCTCCGAGGTGGCCGTCTTCAAGATGATCTTCAGCGTCTCGGTCGGATCGAAGGTCGCCGCGAACGACTTGTTCGCCTCGAGGATCACCATCAGCTTGACCATCTTGGCCCGGGTGACGGAGACCTCCGCGAGCACCCGGTCGAGCACGTTCCCCTCGAAGCCGGCGATCGCGTCGGCCAGCGTGTCGGCATCGGGGAAGCGGGCCTGCGGATCCTTGGCGATCGACCGGTCGACGATCGACAGCAACTCGGCCGGAAGGTCGGGGCGGAACGTCTCCGCCTTCGGCGGCGCCTCGACGATGACGCGGCGCACCAGGCGGGAGGTGTCGTTGTCGTCGAAGGGAACCCGGCCGGTGAACATCTCGAAGAGCAGGACGCCCATCGCGTAGAGGTCGGTCAGGACGCTGGGCGCCTGCCCCCGCAGAAGCTCAGGCGCCAGGAACTGCGGCGTCCCCGGAACCATGTCCTCCTTCTCCCCCCGCGACACGGTGGTTTCGACCGCAATGCCGAAGTCCATCAGCTTGGGGGTGCCTTCGTCGGTGACGATGACGTTCTCGGGCTTCAAGTCTCGGTGCAGGATGCCGAGGCGGTGGGCCGCCGCGAGGCCGCGACAGATCTTCTTGGCGATCGCGAGCCCGCGCCCGAGCGCCAGCGTCTGCTCGGCGGTCTCGATCTCCTTCAACGTTCTTCCGGGAACGAACTCCATCGAAACAAACTCTTCGCCGTTCAACTCGACCAGGTCGAAGACCCGGCAGACGTTCTCGTGGGTGACTCGCCGGGACAGGATGATCTCCCGCCGCAGGGTCGCCTGTCGGTCCGGCGACATCCGATCGGGCCGGATCCGCTTCAGGGCGATGTCGCAATCGAGCTTGACGTCGCGCGCGCGGTAGACGACGCCCATGCCTCCGTACCCCAGGACCGACTCGATGCGGTAACGGTCTCCGAGCAGAGTTCCCGAGTTCAACGGCCGATCGGCGGTCTCCCGAGGCACGCCGCCGAAGCCCTCGCGCGTGGGAAACTCGCTGTCTCGCGGCACGCCGGGATTCTAACGGCCTTTGACTTTCGGCTCCGGAGGAGCATAGATTGGCTTCTCCAAAGACTCGAGAATCCGCTTTTGATCGAGGAGGAGGGAAGACGTGACTAGACCTCGTCGGGTCCCATTGCGCCCCGTCTCCGTAGCCCTGGTTCTGCTCCTTCTCGCCGCCGCCCCGGCCTTCCCCTCCGGCTTCCAGCTCAACACCCAAGGAGCCCGCGCGATGGGGATGGGCCTCGCCTTCACGGCCGTCGCGGACGATCCGTCGGCCATCTTCTTCAACCCCGCCGGACTGGGCTGGCAGAAGCACTTCGAAGTCGAGGTCGGAAGCTCCTTCCTGACGAAGACCCAGGGGGATTTCATCGGGGAGAGCCCGTATCCCGGTTTCGGTCGGACCGAGCAGGAACACAAGACGACCTTCGTGCTTCCGACGCTCTACGTCGTGGCGCCGCTGACCTCCGAGATCAATTTCGGGCTGGGCATCTTCTCTCCATATGGCCTCGGGTTCCGCTGGGACAACGCCGAGACCTTCTCCGGGCGCTTCATCGCCCAAAACGCGGTCATCCAAACCGCCGACCTGAACCCGGTCCTCTCGTTCCAGCCTCTTCCGGCCTTCGCGTTCGCCGTGGGAGCGGACTATCGCTTCTCCAAGGTGCAGCTCGAGCGGAACCAGGCGGCGGTCAACCCGTTCACCAATTCCGTAGTGGACGTCGCCCACATCAAGTTGAACAGCGACCTGACCGACAACCACGGCTGGGGCTGGAACGCCGGAATCCTGATCCGGCCTGTCCCGCAGTTCTCGATCGGTGCCGCCTACCGCAGCAAGATCAAGGTGGACTACGACGGGACGGCCACCTTCCAGCAGCGGTTGACCGGCGATCCTCGGTTCGACCCGCTTGTGGCCGCCCAGCTTCCGCAGGGGAGCCACCCCGTGACAACCCGCATCGAATTCCCCGAAAGCATCAACCTGGGAGCCGCCGCCACGCTGCCGGCGGCGTTCACTCTCTCGCTGGAGGCGGACTGGACCAAATGGGAGAGGTTCAAGTCTCTCGACATCACGTTTCCCGACTTGACCGGACGGGACCTGCACCGCCCGACCATCTGGAAGAACTCCTGGGCGTACCGCGTCGGCCTCGAGAAGAAGTTCTCCGACGTCGCCGTCCGGGCCGGCTACTACCGCGACAAGACCCCGCAGCCCATCGAGAACGCCGGACCGATCCTGGCCGACAACGACCGCGACGGGTACACGCTCGGGCTGGGCTACAACACCGAACGGTGGGGGGTGGACGTCTCCGATCTCTACCTGAAGTTCAAGAGACTGGACACCGCCGGGCGATCGCAGGACAACTTCTTCGGGCAATACAAGGAATCGGCCAACATCTTCGCCTTCAGCCTGCGGGTTTCTTTCTAAGGAGAGCACGATGAAGAAAGCGATGCTACGCGCATTCGCGGCCGGCGCGGGACTGACGATTCTTTCGGCCTCGGGACTCGCCCAGACGCCCAACTTCAGCAAGTACGTCGCGCTCGGAGACAGTTATGGGGCGGGTTTCGGGTCGGGGTGCCTCGTGGCGCGCCACCAGGCCTTTTCGGGTCCGAACGTTCTCGCCAGGCAACTCGGTTTCTCGGACTTCCAGCAGCCGACCATTTCGGATCCCGGCATTCCGACGTGCAATGCCCTCCTGACGCTCGTGCCCTCGGTCACCTTCGGTCCGATCTCGACGAAGACCGGAACCCCCACGAACCTCGCTCTGGGCCGCCCCTATGACAACCTGTCGGTGCCGGGGTTCAAGATCGCCGACGTTTCGGATACCGTCAGCGGCGGCCTGGCCGACGTCGTGTTGCGAGGCAAGGGGTCGG
>Ga0070708_100002989_pt1 | contig 13143 bp, 17 predicted proteins | sample KBSK5503metaG_FD_65469 | JGI IMG/M metagenome (GOLD analysis project Ga0070708, IMG submission 65469) | Corn, switchgrass and miscanthus rhizosphere microbial communities from Kellogg Biological Station, Michigan, USA - KBS K5-50-3 metaG | ecosystem: Host-associated > Plants > Roots >...
TGCACCGTCAGGCCAGCTTATTGCTAGACTGAGCGACAATTACAACTTAAAGTTGGTCTGTGAAGCATCTTGTGCCAATGGGGCAAATGAAGCATATTACGCCGATTTTCGCAATATTATGGGTAAAATCTCATGCTGATCGGTCGCGAGTTATCGTTCACGAGCATGGTGGTAAATGCCCCGAAACCTCCACAGTTTTTGCCCTGAAACCTGCACACTTGCCCCCAATCCTGCACAGTGGGACATGCGTTTCCTGGAAAAGCCGTTCCACACCTTGCATACTGGAATGGGATGGTGGAAATAAAAACACGAGGGCCGCGTTGGAATAATGCCGAACTGCAAAGCGCGAGGAGGGGGAGGAGGGTGACATGTCGTCTGTCTCACGTCCGCGAGAGCAAGCAACGGCATGGGTTCCGAAGCTCGAAAACGAGCCCGCTTGTTCCCACTTTTATTGTATCACCTCCTGTCTACTCGCACACTGCCTTTTTGGACGATTTTTTTTCCCGCTGAACGGCAATCTTCACTGGAGCAAGCGAGCTTCAATGGCAGCCAGATAAGCAGCAGGGTCTTTGCGAAAACGCCACTGCTGCCGACGGGTTTCTTCCCTCTGCTGTAACTGTCGTCGGAGGTCACGCCAGCGCTGATAATCCTTGGGCCGGAGCTCCTCAAGTGAGAAGACCTGCTGTTTGCTCGTCACCGCAGCCATCACACGCACCGACCCCCGAACCACGACGCCAGGAATGGCTCCCCGCCGGCCCGTGGCTCGTCGTTCGTGGACCCGTGCGACCCCAAAGCAATGCTCTAGCTCATTATTGGTGCGCGGCAAGCCCGCGACATCATAGCACTGAAACAATCCTATGGCGAAGGTGGAGGTTTGATGGCAAAAATGCTCGAATGCCTCCTCAAGCGGTCCCAGCGGGGCGATCTCGCCCCGCATCTGCGCCAGGTGCGCCAGATACCTTTCCCGGACGTGCTGACCGGTGTCTTGCTCCGGGTTGGCCAGGATCGCTTTTGCCTGATCCAGGAAGCGGTAGGCGTTCTGCAGTGGTGGCCACAGCGTCGCCGTGGCCTGCAAGCCTTTCGTGAGGAGCTGGTGCAACTGCTTTAAGGCTGGGGGCAATCTTGTTTTTCCTGCACACGGGCAATCGAGTCGCTGACCTGCGTGATGCGGTCGTACAAGCGGAGACCGGAAGCCTCCAGCGGAGAACGCCCATCATCCGTCAACGAGGCTCGCACGGCCAGGCAGTAGTCTCGGATCGCTTCATTTTCCGACGTGGGGTGTTCTTCCAAGGCGCGCTCGATGGGTCGCACCCCTCGCAACTGCTTCTTCAAAAGGGTTTTGGCATGCCGATCGGCTTCATAGAAAGGCTTCATGGCATCTTTGAGATAATGAAACTGACAGAGTTGATGGGGGACCTCTGGGAAGACAAAAGCCACCGCACTCCTGATCGTCTCTTCGCCATCCGAGATGATGCCTTTGACCGGCACCTTCAATGGCTCCAGCAGCCGCTTGACTTCCTGCAGCAACGCGGTCAGATCCCCTTGGGTACTACTGAGCAAAGGTCGAGCCAGCAGGATTTCTTCGGAAAGGCAATCGCGCACCACCCAGAGCACCTCATGCCCCACATCGGGCTGCAAGCCGGGAAGCCGCCAGGATCACGCGTGCTTGCTTTTGCAATCGTGCCTTGATCCGCTCTCGATCCGTAACGCGCAAGGTCACCAACTCTTCGTATCGCTGCATCAAATGCGTGACCTCTCGTTCCGAGATCGCAAGACCTCGGGCGAGCAAGCGTTGATGCATCTCCGGGACACTGCGATGCTCCGTGAAGCGCCAGGCCCCAATGAGCGCGATGACGTCCAGGCCAAATTCGCCATGGGGCAGCGCCCAGCGTCCTTCTTCTTCGGGATGATACCTCACATGATACAGCGAGCAGGTGGGGGTGGGACACTGACACATGACCACCCTCAGCTGCCAGAGACCCTCCAAGGTCATCACCTTCCGTCGACAGTGATACGCCACCCACAAGCGGTTTCCACATTGTTCACAGGTCTTTCGAAGCGGCGTCAGGGTAGTTGTGAGCTTCGCTTCGGGTCGAGGGGTTCGTCTCGCCATCGTTTTTGCTCCTGCTGCAAAAAGGCCAGCTTTTCCACCTCAGTCTACACCTGCTGTCAAGGCAAGTTTTCCGTTCAGCCTTTTCCCTAGGATGGCAAGCCTATCTTGAGGAGGACGTCCTCAAGAGCCGCGAGGTAGGCAACGGGATCCTTGCGGAAGCGCAACTGCTTGCGGCGTGCCTCGCGCCGAAAGGTGAGGTGCTCACGCATGGTGTACCACGCCTCTAGATCGTCGAGAACCAGTGCTCGTGGCAAGAAACATTGTCGTCGCAAGGCCAGCGCTGTCAGCACACGCACCGGACCTCGCACGACCAGAGCGGCAATGGCTCCCCGTCGCCCGGAGGCGCGTCGTTCACTGTAGCGCACCGAGCCGAAACAGTGCTCCAACTCATTGTTCGTCCGAGGCAGATCCACGACGTCATAACAGTGGAACAAGCCGGGCCAATAACTCTCGGTCACCTTCACAAACGTGTCAATGGCCTCGCCGAGCGTTCCCAGCGACGCTTGCTGCTCGCGCATCGTGTCCAATACCTTTTCGTAGCGCTCACGCACCGCCTGACCACGCTCGTCTTCATGATTGGCCAGCACGTGTGCCGCCTGGTGGACCAAAGCATAGGCTTGTTCGAGCGCTGGCCACACCGCCTCGGTCTTCTTGGGGTCAGCATATCCAATCTTGCTTTTTGTACGCTAAGCGGCCCCTGGGGAACAACGTTTTTCCGTTCCGTTGTTCCCCGGAGGCCAATCGCAGGTGGAGCTGCGTGGCTTGCGCTTAGGCAGAGATCAAAGGAATGGCCAGGAGGACGAGCACAATGCCGAGAGCCTGGATGCGGATGACGCGCTCGCGCAGCACGAGCGCCGACAGCCCGACCGTGGCCGCCGGATAGAGGGAGGACAGGATCGCGGCGACATCGAGATGGCCACCGGCAGCGGCGAGCATGAACCAGACATTGCCGAGGGCATCCAGGACCCCGGCTAGCACCACCAGCGGGGCGACCGTTCTCGGGGGGAGCAGTGGCCTCTGCCGCACTCGCAGCAAGACGAGCAACACTCCAATGGAACTGAAGCGCGCGGCGGCCAGCGACCAGAAGGTGGCGGCGGGAGACACGCGGCTGATGAGGATGAAGAAGCAGCCAAAGCCACAGCCGGACAGCAAGGCCAACCCGATCCCCTGTGGTGGTCCTGCTGTGCGCTCTGGGCGTGAGATCAGCCCAATCGAAAGCCCCGCGAGCACAAAGCCTCCCAGTTGCAGCAGCGTCGGCAGTCCTGCCGTGAAAGCGCTGAAGAGGACGGGCAGCGCTACGGTCAGCACGGCTGAGGCTGGGGCAACAATGCCCATCTTGCCGTGGGAGAGGGCTGAGTAGAACGCGAGCAGCCCGAGCACACCCGTCACCCCGGCCAGCCCTCCCCACAGCAGATCCGCAGGGTCGGGAACGGGCTCTCTCCAGAGTATCGCCAGGGTGAGTAGCAGAACGAAGCCGACGGTATAATCGGTGAGCACCACGCTTCCTGCGTAGGCGCGGCGGGAGGCCAGTCCGCCGCTAAAGTCGCCGCTGCCCCAGCACAGCGAGGCAGCCAGGCCAAAGATGATCGTGGCAAAAAGGTGCGTCTTCATCGAGAGACCTCCTGACTTTTCTACACTCATTGCTATTTCCAGTCTAGCTGAGAAATGATCTCCACACAAGCTCCATTTTGTGCTAAAATGAGGAGACCAATTAGAACACAGCAGGAAAGGAACATGCCATGAGCACTTCCCTGGTTGCCTCGCTCTCGCTACGATTGGAACTTGAGAGACAGGGGGCGGTGCCCTTGTTTCGTCAACTGTATGCTGGCTTACGTGCTGCCATCCTGGCGGGTCGTCTTGAAGGAGGGACACGCCTGCCTCCGACGCGACAACTGGCGGAGGAACTGGAGATCTCGCGCAAAACGGTGGTCAACGCCTTTGAACTCCTCATTTCGGAAGGCTACCTGGAGGGAAAAGTGGGCTCAGGCACCTATGTCGCGCGCGTGCTCCCTGACGAGCTGCTCCAGGTGCGCCGACGCGCTTCCTCCGCGACCCCTGCACCTCCCACTTCTCTGCGCACCCCTCACCTGTCCAGTTGGGGCGCGTCTCTCGTCAGCAGAACGATCCGTCCTCCGGATAGCGGACAGGCCTTCCAGCCAGGTGTCCCGGCGCTTGAGGAGTTTCCGTCAAAACTCTGGTCGCGCCTCTCTGCCCACGCGTGGCGCGAGGCCGGCAGGGAGCACCTCGGCGACGGGGATCCGGTGGGGTATCAGCCCTTGCGTGAGGCCATCGCCAGCTACCTGCGGGCGGTCAGGGGATTGACCTGTGAGCCGGAGCAGGTGATCATCACGAGCGGCATGCACCAGAGTCTGGCCCTGGTGAGCAAGATGGTCCTGGCCCCCGGCGAGACGGTCTGCATGGAAGATCCCAGCTCTCTAGTCGCCCAGCAGATCCTCATCGACGCGGGAGCGGTGGTCGTTCCGGTTGGCTTGGATCAGCACGGCCTCTCGGTCGAGCAGTTAGCCACCGCTGAAACAGGCAGCCAGCCCGTGCGGCTGGTCTACATCACCCCCTCCCATCAATATCCGCTCGGGGTCACGATGAGCCTCTCGCGCAGGCTGGCACTGTTGCACTGGGCGGCGCGGATGGGTGCCTGGATTGTGGAAGACGACTACGACAGCGAGTATCGCTACGCCGGGCGACCCCTGGCCGCCTTGCAGGGCCTCGACCAGGTGGGGTGCGTGCTGTATATGGGCACGTTCAGCAAAGTGCTCTTCCCCGCCCTGCGCCTCTCCTACCTGGTAGTGCCGAAAGCCTCACGCGACCTGTTTGCCCGAGGACGGGCGGCACTTGGGAGGCAGGCGCCGCTCATGGAGCAGGTCGTGCTCACCGCGTTTTTCACCGAAGGTCATTTCGCGCGCCATCTGCGCCGCATGAACGGCATCTACCAGGAGCGGCAGGCCGCGCTCGTCGAGGCCGTGCAGCAGCGGCTGGCAGGCGAGCTGGAGATCAAGCCGACCGCGACCGGACTGCACGTCATAGGCCGACTCCCCCCAGGCGTCGACGACCGGCGCGTGTGGCAGCTAGCGCTGGCTCAGGGAGTCGATGCGCCGCCGCTGTCTGTCCATGCCAGGCTCCCGCAGCCACGCGGGGGCCTGGTGCTGGGATACGCCTGCGTGAATCCGCCCGAGATCCGTGCGGGCGTCGAGCGGCTGGCTTTGGCTTTGAAAGCCGTGAGGCGGGAACGGAGGAGATGAGCGTCGCGTTTGAGAGCGGATGAGTGCATGCGAGCTTCTTCTCACCGTGTCCCTGGTGGATGTCATCTCAGCCTTGGAAGAACTCTACTAGCACGGGAGCAAGGACCTCTGGAGCGACATCATGCGTTTGCCCTTCCAGGATCCGAAGCCCCGCACCGGGCAGGGCATGTGCCGCCTCTTGCGCAGCGTCCAGCATGAAGGCGGGACTCGCTCCCCCAGCCATGACCAGCGTGGGGACCGTGATGGATGCCAGCCGTGCGGTAGGGACAGCGCCATCTCCCATGATGGCATCGTCGTAGGCCAGCGTCGGCGCTACCGCCTCGAAGAGCGGCCAGATGGGCGTCTGGCGCATCCCGGCCACCGCTGAGGCCTCCGCGCCCCACGTGGTCATGGCGAGCGCGACGGCGTCCCCCCGGCGTCCCTCGCTGAGCAACGCCGTTAGTTCTCTCGAATAGTGCTGCGCTGCAGCCCGTGCCCGCTCGTCACCGGAGTTGAATGGCGGCTCATACAAGGCCAGTTTGGTGATCGCAAGACCGCGTGCCGCTGCGCCAAGGGCCAGGACCCCGCCGGAGGACATCCCGAACACACACGCCGATCCCCCCGCTTCCTGGATGAGCGCTTCCAGGTCTTCCATCTCACGCTCCACCGCATACGGCGGCGTATCGCTGCTCTCACCACGCCCTCGCCGGTCGTAGTGGAACACTGTGAATTGCTCCGCGAGGAGGGCAGCCAGGTGCGCCGTCGGCGGATCGATGGCTCGATACTGAAAGGCTCCCCCCACCAGCACGACCGCTGGCCCCGTGCCTGACAGGTCGAATGCAATAACTGTGCCGTCTTTGGACAGGACTTGATTCATAGTTCTTCTCCTTTGCTCATGCGTGAGCGTTTCTCTCCTGGACAGGTGAAATGTGTCATCTACTCAACCTTCGTCAAGGTCACCTCCATGGAGGGGACCCAGTTGCCCTGTGCGTCTAAGCGCTCATGGTGGGCCGTCTGCGTTTTGCCCTGGTCCGTAAAGACCGCCGTGCAGCGTGTCTGCTCTCCGGTCCATTTCCAGGTGTCGCCACTGGCTGTTACCTCCTGGGAACTGATGTTGCCCTGGCTGTCAAAAAAGTGTGTGCGATAGGTCTGACTCGCTGCGTCGTAGCCGAGGATCTCCGTCCCGCCCACGTCGAGGGTCCCGATGCGACCATAGGCCGTGTGCAGCACGAAAAACCCACCGGGCATCCATTCATACACGTCGCTGGTCAGGATCGGGACGGCGGGGCCGTCGGCGCTCGCGATGGTATGCCCCTCGTTGATCCACTTGCCGATAAAGATCTCCAGGAGTTGGTACTCGGGTCCTGGCTGGATACGATGCCCAATCAGACCGCTCTGCACGGTCGCCGTGGACTGCTGTACAGTCCGGAGGTCGTTGTTTTCTGTCATGATGAGTGATCCTTTCTTTTGCTCTTTCTAAAGTCTGTTCGTGATTCAAGCTCGCGGAGGTGGTCCCATGAAGGATGAACGCTTCACGAACCCCTGCCCGGTTGATAGGAGGTCACGAACAGACTCTAGAGGTCCAGGGTATAGCGCTTTGGGTTTTTGGGATCGATCAAGACGGGGACCAGGCTCCCTCTCGTAAACAGCGGGCGGGAGTTCATGATCCAAGTCCAAAATGTATACGTTTGCCCCGTGCGGGGATCGGTCCATGTCGCGGTGACATAGTAGTTGTCCCGAGCAAAACCAGACGCGGTTTTTCCCGTTTCGTGCCGGATCGAGATCACCAGGGCCACGACCTGTTTCCCATGCGATCGAAGCCGCTTGAGCTTGTACGCCTGATACACGACGAGTGATACCATCAGGTTCACCGTCACAAAAGCCAGGAGAAGCTGTACCATGATGAAACTTCCCTCCTTTTCCAGCTCCTGGCCAGGATTCGAGATCGAATCACTAATACTACAACTCACCTTTTGATAACACACCGGACAGGACCGTTTCCGTGTCGTCCGGCTTTCCAGTGGCGACATAAGGAGTCTGTTCAGGCCTGGTGCCCCTTAGCTCACAATCAAGCGTGAGCGTCGGAAACTCACCAGCGAACCTCCCAGCAAGATCACATCCAGAACAGCAAACACGGCCAGAACAAGAAGCAAAAACTGCGCATAGGTTAACGACGCGACAAACTTCGCAGGCAATGCTTGCAAGGCAGAAATCCCTCCAAACACCAGCACTACTGTGCCGATACTCAAGATTTGTTGCGCTTGCCGTACGGTCGATGTCCGCAGCGATACCAGCACTCCGGCACTTGCTCCCAGGATACAGGTCACGAGAATCAACGCAAGAGCTTCAAGGAACAGGTCGAAAGGATGATAGAACATCCACCCACCACCGTTCCCCCTGAACAGGTTGACCAGAACCAGGCCGAGCAGCAGGCCACCGAGAGCCAATCCCCAGGCATATCCCACGGTCACAACCACCTTCCCCAGCAGAATCGCTCGATCGGATATGCGGCTGGCCAGCAAGGTTTCTAGTGTATGTCGCTCACGCTCCCCAGCAATGGCATCGCCAATGAAGCTAATGATGACAAAAAATGGAATCCAGAGAATCACAAATAGCTCGATAAGCGGGAGTGCTAGCCACTGAAGCCCGAACTGCAATGGGAGGTAGATACCCATAATACCGATCAAGAGTACGGGGCGTATCAATGCCTTCCACCCGCCCTGGAAGAGCAGGTCCTTCGATTCTTTCCACATCATGGTCCAGATATCGTTCATCTCTGTTCTTCCTCCATTAATGTCAAAAACACGTCTTCCAGGCTGGCCTTGCCCCGGCGCACTTCCTCCACCTCTGCGCCCGCATGCACCAGCAGGCGAACGCACGGACCCATCTTGCCCTCGCCGCGCAACTCTATGAGGAGATGGCTGTTGTGCACTTCGGCATGGGCGACCTCTGGCCGTTCTCGGAGCGTAGCCAGCATCTGCTCGGTGAAGCCACTCCCCACGACCTCGGCCTGCGGGCCGCCGGTCCTGGCACGCAGGTCATCGGGGGCACCAACCGTGACGAGTTTGCCCTGGCGAATCACGCCGACCTGGGCACAGAGCTTTTCGGCCTCGCTCAGATTGTGGGTGTTGAGGAAGACCGTTACTCCTTCGCGCGCCACCAGGCTGGCCAGGTCCTCGCGCAAAGCCGCCGCCGCTATCGGATCAAACCCGGCTGTTGGTTCATCCAGGAAGACGAGTGGCGGGTGGTGCAAGAGCGCGCGGGCGACCGCGAGTTTCTGCTTCATGCCCCGGCTCCACGTGCCCACCTGGTCCCGGCGGCGGTCCCAGAGATCCAGGTGGGTGAGCAGTTCTTTGATGCGTGCTCGGCGTGCGGGCGCCGGCATCCGATAGATGCGCCCGTACAAGTCGAGATTATCCTGGGCGCTCATGCGCTCGTAGAGTCCCGCAAACTCAAGCAGCGCCCCGCTCTGGGCGCGAATGGCCTCAGCCTGGGTGCGGGTATCAAAGCCCAGCACCCTGGCCTGACCCTTCGTTGGGTCCAGCAGGCCCAGCAGAAGATGGATGGTCGTGGTTTTGCCCGCCCCATTTGGTCCCAGAAATCCAAAGACGATGCCTGCTGGTACCTCCAGGGAGAGATCATCAACGGCTTTGACCGTGCCAAAAAAGCGGGAAAGGTGTTCGGCGTGGATAAGTGGTTCTGGCATACCTCTCCTTTCAGAGCATGAGAGCGTTCATTCCTTGCGGGTGGCTCTCCATCCAACCAAGCCAGAACTCGTACCAGGTTAATCACCGTGGCACTCACTAAGTGTTGCAAGTGTGTTTTCTCTATGCCTCGATAACGACTGCGGCGCATGCCAAACGCCCGCACTCCTTGTGAGATGGTTCCCTCGATTCCAGATCTGGCTCGATATTTCTCCCAAAATGCTGCATCCTTTTGTCGTGCCCTGGCTTGCTGTAGCGCCTCATGATGTTGCTTGACACGCACAGAAATGGTTCGACGCTGAGCTTTGGTGCAATGGGCTTTCATCGGACATCGCTTGCAATCTTTCATCGAGAACTTGATCTTAATCACTTCATTATCGTAGTGATCCAGCGCCGGTGTCCAGCTTAAACTCTTCTGTCCCGCGGGACAGGTCGCTTGTTGAGCGTCCCACTCGATATGGAAGAGGCTTTCGTCAAAGCCCTGCTTCTCTTTGGCCTGCCACTTGTGATCCGCTCGGGTAGGGGCGATTAAGTCTATCCCATAATCGTGGCGGCTTTGCACAAATTGCTTCGACTCCGCGTAGTTCGTATCGGTCAGATGCTCTTTGGGGAGTAAATCCTTTTCCGGTCTGTGCTTGATGGATGAGAGGTGTCACAGCCACATCTCCATTGCCAGCCCGGCTCGTCTCCACATGCGTAATCAGCCGAGGGGAGTCCTCATCACAACTTTCGGTCAGGTGAACCTTGTACCCCACCCACCACGTGGTCAGCTTGCGCCCATACGTCGCCTCGACATCGTAAGGGGAGCAAATCATTTTCGGTGGGGGAGGGATATTGTCATTAGCGCGGAAGTGAACTTTGTCTTCGACGATTTCAAATTGTTGGACCCAGATGCGCCGCAAGATCTCTACTGCTGGGACGTGGTGTAACCAATGTAGTTCTGGGGTGGTGTCAATCGCCTCAAGCAAAGCATAGCCATCGGCTCCTATCGTTTCAACCAGGGCCGTGCGCTTGGCTTGCTCTTTGGGCAGCCGATATTCCTCAACCCGATGCTCATAGCGTTCATACCACTCGTCTGGAGCAAAGGAGCGTAACCACTCTGGGACAACTTCCGCCAGGATATTGAGTGCTGCACGCATCGTTTCGCCCACACAGACAACGCGATTGACCGCACGCACAGCCGCCAGCACATGGGTCGCATCGGTGCGCTGTCGCCCCCCAGCTTTAATGAGACCTCGTTGCTTGAGACTGTTGAGCATGGTCTCGAACAGTAGATACTCCATCTGGCCTTCGATGAGTCGCGAGCGAAACTCCGAGAGCACGGAAAAATCAAAACCTCGATCTGCTAACTCGAGGCCAAGGGCATACTTCCAATCCAGATGAGCACGCACGGCATGAGCTGCTTGGCGATCGGATAACCCTTCAGCGAATTGCATAATAGTGACGAGGGCCAATCTCCACGGAGCCAGCGCTGGCTGACCATCTTTCGGAAACAGGGCGACGAACATTTCATCTTGAAACAGCGTCCCAAGCTCATCGCGCATCTTGATAAAGGTACTGCCTTCTGGGAAAACAGCCTTGGCAAGGCGGGCGGTTTCTTGGGGGATTGGGCTAATAGGTTCCGGTTTGAGTGACATGTTCTTCTCCTCTTTCCTTTCGGATTCCTAAAAATAGCAATCTCTTTTGTTTGAGCATAGCAGATGCTATCTAGTCACACCAGGAGAAGAAGGTTCGCCAACAGTATCACTTTGCGTAAGAACCGTTTCCCGATCCGTTCATACTCGACCTCCTCTACAGGCTGCATGGAAACGAGCGTCCATACATGGGAGCCTGGGATCCTTGTTCACCTATTATCTGTTACCCTCTCATTGGTATCACACTCCGGAGCTGCAGCCGATTTTGTAACGTTCGATCTCGTTCACACATCCACGCCGTCGATCACCACCTTTCTCCCTTCCGTAGAAATCAAGAGTGCTACCCACTGCTTTACTGAAGAGACGTGCAATCCGGATCAAATTAAAATGGGCGGCCTGTTCACAAGCTGCGCTGCGTGACGGGCTATCCAGGGTCACCACGGCAACATTTGCGAGAGAACCCATACCTTGACACTGCCTGTAAGCTGAGAGCAAGGTGAGAGAGCACCAGAAGCGGCAAACGACAGGTATCTACACAGAAGAGTGGTGCAACAACGCATGACGCCAGATCATGAACAGCTCATCGCGAACACGCTGCAGCTAGCCCACGCACGCGCCGTTGAGTGGCTGGGCAGCATGGCAATCCCGCTGGGAAAGAATCCCCCGACCTACACGGCTGAGATGATGTGGAACAGCCCGCTGGGCCGCGACCTCGTCGCCATCGCCAACTACGTCGAAGGCTATCCCCCACCACAGGAAGGCATCCCAGCTCTCCTGAACCGCACGGCCCGTTCGCTCTTCGGCCATACGCTGAGTCCGCAGGGCTTTCGCCGACCGAAGGACTTTCACAAACAGCCGCTTGGGCAACTCTTCTACGCTGCTTTTGCCCGCTTCATTCCCAAAGAGCAGCTCATGCGGACCCACGAGGTCCAGAAACTGTTCGGGGTCAAACGGCAGACGGTCTACGACTGGGCCGAGGATGACATCCTGATTCCCTACTATATCGACGGCACCATGATGTTTGTACGCTCTCAGGTCGAACAGTTCCACGCACGCTGGCTGCGCAAAAAGCAGCACCGACAGCAGCGCGGCGGCGTCACTCAGCGCTCGTGAGCTAGATCAGCTAGGCAGATGGTTACGTGCGCTCATAGTGGTACACCAGCCTCGCAGGATCGTCCAGGTCGTAGAAGAAGAAACGTTCCCTGCGTCGCTCGTCGATTCCTGCGAGGATCTTCATGAGGCCATCATACACCCCCTCCTCCGCATCCATATCCACGTAATAGGCCCTGCGTTAAGGAAGAAGCCTCGTAGCCGCAAAGTAGATAAGTGCGGCACAGTTTTGTAGCGCGTGATGCCTCTATGCGAGCTTGGTGAGTGACAAAGGAATACGTTGCGTGAGATCCAACGTGAAGCGCCCGTAGGGATTCACATGTTGATAGAAGAGCGGCGTCAATCCGCGCCAGTCTTCCTGTTTCATGGCAGCATTCCATTTTCCCTCAGCAAGCACCTCTTGAAGCATCAGCGTATTGACGAGGGCAAGGCTGACCTGGATCAAGTGCAGAGATAAGAGGGCAATTTCTTGATCCTCTGGCCGATTCGAGAGGAGTTCGCCGCCCTTTCTTGTAAATTTTGAGATTAAGCTGTTGATTTTTGAGTAATTACTTTGTTGATCAGAGGATCTTTTCCTTGACCAGTTTCTGAGAAATTGCCTCGAGAAGCCAAAGGAGGAGGGGCGCGACATCGAATTCATCAGCCTCACCGAGCAGATCGATACGACGACGCCTGGTGGCAAGCTCATCTTTCATCTGATGGGGGCCTTGGCCGAGTTTGAGCGCGATCTCATTCGTGAGCGTACCAATGCTGGGCTAGCGGCAGCCAGAGCCAGAGGGCGAGTCGGCGGGCGACCACGAAAGCTCAAGACCAACGGAAAAGTCGCCCTGGCTCGGCGCATGTTCGCTGACCAGAGTCATTCCATCCCAGAGATCTGTGCGGCCCTTGGGATCTCCCGCGCTACTTTATATCGGTACGTCAAAAAGGAGAAATCAACAGAATAATTCCCAAAAAACCATCAGCTTAATCTCAAAATTTACAGGTAAATAGGCCGAATCTTCGGACGAATCAGTCCCGATGATCGGATTGTGGGCGGCATCGGTTGGGACAAGAAGCATTTCCTTCGCCTCGGACCGCTTCTGGAGCGGAAGTTTCAAGACAAGAAGCCGAAATCTGTTGTGCATCTTTTGCTTGAAAAATGGTAAATAAGGTGACAAGTGGTTCTTATACCGTTTCAGGAAAGGAGTGATATGTTAACTGCACTATGCAGTTGGCCAGCAAGCCAGTTGCCTCACATGAACATATCATTTTCTCCCTGAAAGAGTATAAGGTGTCTTTGAGAGAACCATGGCTCCTTTGGGCTACGTTCCTATTCCGACTTTCTGTTCCAATCATTGGTAAACCCC
>Ga0070708_100002990_pt1 | contig 13142 bp, 10 predicted proteins | sample KBSK5503metaG_FD_65469 | JGI IMG/M metagenome (GOLD analysis project Ga0070708, IMG submission 65469) | Corn, switchgrass and miscanthus rhizosphere microbial communities from Kellogg Biological Station, Michigan, USA - KBS K5-50-3 metaG | ecosystem: Host-associated > Plants > Roots >...
GGATTGACCTATGGATTATTGTTACTCAGGTTCTACCAACACTCGCACGTGTTTCTTCTGTCCTATGCCCTTCTTGCTGTAGGGGCAACACTGTTGGGAACCTTTGCAGTCTTGGTGGCTGTAGTTCTGTTTGCCCTCTCAGACCAGGTGAGGAGACTAGGGAATGCTTGGTTGTCTCAGGGAAGTGTTTCCAGATATGAAATAAATCCGGAATCGGCTGACTGAATCTACTGGAACAGAAGGAAGACACTGTAACATCCGTTGCCTATGTGGGCACCTTACACGCAGACCCTAACGGTCAACTCAGCCTCGGCTACGAAGATCAGGTCTTGTATAATTTCGCAGCGCAGAAAGACACGTTTGGCTACAACCTGCTGACGTTCAACACTGCTGAATACAATGCTTTCACACTTCTTTGGCGGCTTCTCAAGATCAGAAAAACGGAGAAACGAGTCTACGTTATCCACTATGAGCTGGTCAAATTCTGGCCTCCAATCTTCGCAGCGCTCTTTTACTTGCTGGCACCGATTCTATTGCGAGACTCAAGGTCAAAGATCGTCTACTTCTACCACGGCCCATTGGTAAAACGGATCAGCTTACACCAGGCAAGCCTCTACTCAGGCTCTATACGATCACTCCAGGGCCTAGCCCCAATCACATTTTTCTTGCTTTACAATCGCATGTTGCGCCGATTCACGAAGCACTTTGTGGACCTAGTCGTAACCTTCGTTCCGTCTCATTGTGAGTTTTTCAAGCCTAGATCTGTACTGATTGACCATGGAACGCCCACAAGTAATAGAGGCAACGACCACATTGCGAACTATGATGCAATCTCGCCGGAGTTCTTGACCTTCTTCGGTGCTATCTCACCCCGGAAGAGCATAACCACTATTCTGCCGGCGGTTGCCGCTGCCTCCAAGTCCTTGGGTTTAAAAGTCCTGATGATGGGAGAAGTATCGCCATACTTCAAGGGCTACCGAGAAACCCTGGACAGAGTTGCAAGGGAAAATGGGCAAGAGCTGCTTTGGGAATCAATAAGGCACTGCGATTTTCTGAAGAGAATTAAGTTCCTTTCTAAGTCGGTCGTTATTATTCCATACCTGACAGACCAAACTCCAGTCTACAGCATGTTCGATGTCCTAGCCTTTACTCATCGCGTCTTAGTTCTCTCAAACGCTGATACTCGAAACAGTCTTCCAAGTTTCATATCAACATCCGAGAAGCACTGTCTGATTGTGCCCGATGGCGCAAACGATGCTCCCGAGATGATGAACAGAATAAGGGACCTGAGTGAAGGAAGGTCGAAGGTCGAGTTTTCTGAACCCTTGCCATCTATCCCTGAGTGCTTGGCCCCGATCTTCAGGACGGTTTTTGGTCAGCCAAATTGACACAGACTCCAAGGTCTGCTAACAAGTAAGCGGATCCAATGCAGTTGATCCAATGAAACTTTGCGTGGTGTTGGGCACACGCCCAGAAATCGTCAAGATGGCACCGATAATTCATGAGCTGAAGAGTCGGCATATCGACTTCTCGCTCATACACAGCGGTCAACATTATGACCACGACATGTCACAGATCTTCTTCGAAGAACTCGATCTGGCCTCGCCAGACGTTAACTTGGAGACAGGAAGTGGGACGCAGGCCGAACAAACTGCGACAGCCCTCGTGAGACTCGAATCAACCTTTAGGAAAATTCTACCGGATCTTGTACTTCTTGAAGGGGACACGAATACCGTTTTAGCAGGCGCTCTTGCTGCTGCAAAGCTGGGGATTGGAGTCGGTCATGTAGAGGCTGGTCTTCGCAGCTATGACCTTCGAATGCCCGAAGAGCACAACAGGCGCTTAACCGATCATCTATCTTCGCTTCTATTCGCACCAACTGCAAGAGCTGCTAGAATTCTCCGCAGAGAAGCGTGCTGGGGAAAAATCCATGTCACGGGAAATACGGTGATCGACGCTTGCCGACTCTTTGGCCCAAAAGCCAAGCGGACCTCTTCCATTCTCAAACATATTTCGTCCGACCAATTCGCCTTGGCAACTGCTCACAGAGCGGAGAACGTGGATGACCCAATGACACTTCGTCAGTTCTACGAAATTTTCGACAAGTGCCCGATACCCGTGGTGTATACAATTCACCCTGGGACACGCGCACGATACCATTCAGCTGGTCTTGAGTCATTGCTTGAGCGATCAAGTAACATAACTCTACTTCAACCCCTTGGTTACCTTGATTTCATCACCCTTCTAACGAGCTGCTCATTCGTGCTCACCGACAGCGGAGGCATACAGGAAGAAGTTACGGCCCCAAGCATAATGAAGAAGGCGTTCGTGTTGCGCAAAACCACTGAGCGCCCGGAAGCCGTGAAAGCGGGTTACGCCGAAGTTGTTGGCACAAGTGCCGCTTCGGTCTTAAAACGATTGAACAAATTTCTGAAAGAAAAGTGGACCCCCAAGAGGCAATTTCCCTTCGGTGACGGACACTCAGCCCGAAGAATAGTCGACGCGATTGCATAAAAGTACGTCTTACGAACAGTTGGGACTATTCTTCGGCCCAAAACAAAGATAGGACGGGAGCTAAGATTCGACACCTATTTAGATCACTTACGCGTATAGCGATTACAAGAGCTTCCTCAAGAATCTATGACGCTCGGTTGCAACGAGAATCAGAGGAATTGTCGCAAATAGCCGAAGTCGCAACTTTTACCTGGTCTCGCGAGGGTTTGCCGTCAAAGAGCGTTTCTAAATCCGAGGAATTCCGGATCCGCGCCCTACACGGAACGAACATGATTTTCGTCGTCTTGCCGGCATTCTCTCTTTGGCTGTTTCGCAATTTGATTCTCTATTCACCCAACTTCATTCACGCCACAGACCTTCACACTGTTCTGATTGCCACGCTTTACCGGAAGTTCTACCCCCGCACCTTCGTTGTCTACGACATGTTTGATGTGCTATCTACCTACTGGCGAACAAATACGATCATCTACAGTATCGTAAGATCTCTTGAGAGAAAGGCGTTTGTCTGGTCCAACGCCGTGGTCAGCACTTCGATCGAACGCCTTTCGCTCTTTTCATCTCTGCGACAAAGAAACAAAATAGTTGTGCCTAATTACCCCAAGCTAGTCTCGTTACGCGCGAGAAGGAAGCTCAATAAGAACCGTATGCTAATCAGATATGCAGGAGGGATTGGAGAGCCCTCTCTCATTCCGAACGTTGTGAAGGCATGCCATGCGAATGCCAATTTGGACCTTGAACTAGCCGGACGATTAGTTGGTAATTCAGTCAAGCTGCGATCCGAAATCGCTGGGAATAATACTAGTTATAGAGGAATCCTGTCCCCTGACGAGGCACTCATTTTCATTGGAGAAGCTGATGTGGTACCCGTCTTGTACGATCAGAACCTTTCCTACCTAGTCTCACCCCAAAAACTCTTTGATGCCATGATGCTCGGGGTCCCTGTAGTAACGAACGTCTGTCAGAGTCTTGTGCTAAGGGAGCAGTGCGGGCTGTTTGTCGGAGAACCAACTCCTCCCAATTTGCAAGCAGCATTTGAATATCTACTTAACAATCCGGCCGCACGTGCAAAGATGGGTGAAAATGGAAGAAGCGCAGCAGAGCGAAGCTATAATTGGGATCCTGCGGTTGCTAGACTTAAGTCGCTTTACAAACGATTACAGGAAGAATCGGGACAACAATTCGGGGCTGCAGCTTGACATTAAGATATTCCGCTGCGTCGTAGAAGCGCGCCGAAAACAGGCGTCCTATGATACAACCATATCAATGCTAACCGCACACCCAGCACAGCAGTAGCAAGGTTTGCGAGCATCGTCTTTGCTACTTGCAAAGAGCCGCAAGGCAATGGTCAACGCTCTCGTTCGGTTTCCTACTCTGTCAGTATTCATTGCCAGCGTGCTCGTTTTAGTGCCTGCAATTACACTTAGTCCAGCCGAGAGATATTCTTGGTGGACGATTGTAGGGGGGGTATTTGTGTTCCTGTATCTCCCAGGATTCGCATTGGTCCGTTCGTTCGTTGACGGTCCATGGCACGCCTTGATTGGTCAGAGCATCATTTTGGGGTTTGTCTCAATTCTACTATACACAGGGGTCTATTACTCGTTGCAACCATTCTTGACGGTCAGTCTCATGGCTGTTGTTGTGATAGGCTCTACAAGTACCGTGATCATTGCGACTTTACTCCCTCGAAAGTTACGACAACCGGCCAACACCTTTCATAATCGGTATTGGAAAGGTGAACATATATTTCTAGCAATATTCTTCTTTGCCATTATCATCAGACTTTGGTACAGCAGTTACAACACACAATCTATTTTGCCTGACGCATCACTCTACTTGGACATAGCACGCAACCTCGTGTCGACAGGCACGTTCTCTTCTCATGTCATCAACGATAGCACATCTTTGCTCACTCCCTATGCGGTTCAAAATGGACTTGTTGAACACGTGCCAGTGACATTCTCCTTTGGCTTCTTCATGCTGCTCGGTGGAGTTGGCTTGAGATCCGCATTATGGTCATCCATTCTTGGAGGCTCACTTCTGATCTTTCCGATCGGGTGGATAACTAGGTCATTGGTAGGTCCAAGGGCCTCAATTGTTGCCTCTTTGTTGGCATCGGTCGATCCGCTTTTCTTGTATTACTCCTCCTCCTTATTCGGACCCGAGATCCTTGCTACACTTCTCGCAACATATTCGCTGGCTCTTCTAGTCTCCGATAGCGGCCACTTGCGTTTTCGAATTTTGATTGCCGGCACCTGCCTCGGTCTCGTAGATGCCATGTGGTTCCCGCTTTTCTACGTGACAATTCTCTTCTTTTTTGTCGTTGCGGTTTGGACGGCTAGAAGCCACAAAATGGTTCCATTGATCGCACGACAGTTAGTTCTTGCCATCGCGTTGCTCTTTTCAACGGTGGTGGCTCTGAAAATAACATCTCTCTACTTCATCTCAGTCCCAATTGCCCTTGTTTGCACTTTATCTCTGATCTTCTCTAAGAGAGTAGGTCGCATCTTCCAGCTGTGTAATTACTTTACGTTCGGAGCCCTCGTTGCCCCTATGCTCATTTTCTTGCGCCAATATGAGTTGCCTGTGTTGGTAGGTCCGACCGTTCAAAATTCAATTTCAAATGGGTTATCAGGGTCGATCTTTGAAGCGTTCATAATATTCTTTCAAGGTGGCAGCTTCAGCGGGTTTCTTGACTTCTACAGATACTTCACATATTATGAAACGATCGTACTGATGGCGCTTTTCCTGATATTCATAGCCTACAACCGAAAGCCCATCATCCTGTTCGCAACGGTTGGAGTGATCTGCGAATACTGGGTACTGGTATCGTTTTTGCCCCCACCTGTTTTCCCAATGTACCTAGACAGTTTTGGGAGATTTTTCCTGCTCCCCACTGCTCTTACCATTATTGCGGCTAGTTGGTCGCTGGATCGTATCATAAGTGTGATAGAACGCGTAAGCGCCCGAGTAAGGCCAACGACGGGAAAGTCGTGGGTACCTAGAATCCCGAGCCTGATCGGGTGTGCTTTCATGATTATCTGTATCGGCATCTCATTTTATCCCCAATATGGAATTGACATGAAATACGTGGCGACATCTACGACCCCGAGCTTCATCTATGGATGGAATGATGGAATGATCCAATGGATCGTTCAGAACACCTCTTCCTCAAGTGTACTTATGAGCCCAGGAGCAAGAGAGCTGGCTTGGCTCACTCATAGAAACTCAGTGGATATTGTTTACCCGAACATGACTCCCGCTCAGATCACATTCGTTGAACTCTCTGTACTGAGCCACCGTTTTAATGCAACATATCTGGTGACAGATGGTTACTTCGACACTGTCTATCCGAAACTGAACGACCTTCTCAAACCAGTGCCTTCTGCGGAAACTGGAGAGACAGTAGTCCCAAGCGCAGCTATGATGGAACTCGCATCTAATCAGACGATAAATTATGACGGATACGAACTGGTCTTCAAGTCTTCTACTGTACAAATTTGGAGGATAATATATCCGGTTGACATAGCAAGACATTGGCAACAGGTTTCAACCTTCTCACAATCCTCGTGGTCTGCTGGAAATTACGGGAGCTTATTGGACAATGGGCGTCAGTTAGTGATCGGACCCTCCCAGAATTACACCTATACACATAGCACAGTGCCACTCAATATTCATTCGACAGAAGGGTCGGAAATTTTGGTGGGTATGAACGTTACAGCAATAACGAACAGCAATATTGATCGTATAGAAATTTGGAATTCCACCAATGCAAGGGTGGATAATTTGTTTCCTCCAAGCTCTGTCGGAGTTTGGTATGCTTACTTCTCTGAACCGAGTATCGATGACTTACGACTAGTGATTTCAGGCTCTCCGGGAGGAAGTTTGAATTTGAATTGGTTTCTCATCAGCATATACTACAACACGGTCATTTAGCTCGTGCGTGCTACTAGTCTGCGCCACCCAGGGATTTCCAGGCTAACCATTCTCACCCCAGCCTATCCTCCGGCCGTAGGAGGTGTTGAGAAGCACGTATCTCGCCTTGTTGACGAGTTCGTTCGAATCGGAATCCAGGTCGAGGTTGTAACTAACAAGGGAGAACCCAATCCACGAAGTGCTACTAGCAAACAATCAGGGGTTCGCGTACATAGGGTAACTGGTTCAAGTGGAAGAGGAGGAAAAATCTCATCGTTACGGTCGATAATTAGAATGTGGACATTTCTAGCTAAACATCTTCAATTATTGCAAACCGCAGACGCGGTCCAAACAGAGGAATGGACAAGCTTCCTGTGGATATTTCCGTTCTTACTGTTGACCACGAGGCCAAGAATTATCGTCTTCCACGGTTACGAGAAATATCCCGTCCCAAAGCTAGTCAAAATTATCCGGACGGTCGCATCTCTCTCGATGGATGCTAGAGTCGATGTTGGCAATTATCTTTCGAAATGGTATGGAGGCACTCCCGACATGGTCGAGTTTGGGGCGGTAGATCTACCCGAAGGTGGATCCATCGAGCCCCCAGAAGACGAAGTCGCTTACATCGGCAGACTAGAAGAAGACACCGGCATAATGCAATACGTGGAATCATTGAACATACTAAAATCAAAGCATGGTTTGCACTTCCATCTCAATATCTGCGGCAATGGCTCGTTAAAACCAGCCATTGATAGCTACGTGCGCCGTCACGATCTAGATGTGAGATTACTCGGTTCTCTTAGTAATCCACGTCCAATTTTGAGAAAAGCAAAATACGCGTTCGTAGGGGGGTACTTGTCTCTCTTAGAAGCTATGGCAGAAAGACGACCTGCCTTCGCGATCTATAACAATCCTCTAAAATATGATTACTTTTCCATGATGCCTAACATAAGTCGCATGCTCTTCTTAGCTGCAGATGCAGATCAACTTGCAGACGTAATAGCCCAATGCAAACGTGACGAACGACAGATGCGGCAGAAAGTCGAGGTCGCCTATGACTTTGCATCCAACCATTCGTGGGAGAGACTAGCCTCACGCTACGTGGAACTGTACTGCAGGAAGAGGTCTAGCCTTGGCAAATAGTATTTCATTGGTAATTTCTGTTCTCAATGAAGAAAAAACGATGCCTCCGCTACTTCAATCTATTTTAGAGCAGACTCAGACTCCCGGCGAGGTACTGATAGTAGATGGTGGATCTACCGACTTGACCCGTGACATCGTGAGAGAGTTTGAGGGAAAATGTCCTCTCGTGTTGGTCTTGCACGCCGGCGGCAATATTGCGCAATGCAGGAACCTAGGTATCAAGATGGCCTCGGGAAACATAATCGCGATCACTGATGCGGGTTGTAGGCTGGAGAACCGGTGGCTGGAAAAGATTACTGAACCTATTTGCAACACTTCTTCTGCTAAAATAGTTGCTGGGATCTACCTTCCTTTGTTCGATAACGAATTTGGCGAAATAGCCTCGTATCTAGTTTTTCCTCCAATTGACGCTTTGAAAGCGAGTAAATTTCTTCCTTCTGGACGATCTCTTGCTCTTCGGAAGGATGTTTGGCTGAGGGCAGGAGGTTTTCCTGAGTGGTTAGATTACGCAGAGGATACTTACTTCGATTTGAAGGTTCGGGAGCTTGGAATTGACTTCTTTCTCCAGAAAGATGCAATAGTCTATTGGATGGTTAGAAAATCTCCGATAGAAATATTCCGCCAATTTCATAGGTACGGTACGGGCGATGGCCAAGCACATCTGTTCATTACAACGTACCTCGCCAAGATCTCTGTGACTGCTACAGCGGCTGCTTGTTTGGCCGCGGCCTTTGCCTTTGAGAATATCGTGTTCCTAGCCGCATTACCAATAAGCGTGGTTGTCGTGTGGAATGTGCACCTGAAAAAGGTTAAACGAGCTTCCCCGCGGAGAGTTCTTATCGCCTTTCTCATAGTATTATCAATCGAAGGCGGGTTAATGACCGGATTCATAAGGGGCCTTCTGCGTGGCCGGCCTACAAGAACCTAGATTTGGATGACTAGCGCATTTGCGCAATAATACGGTCAGATCTTGGGGCTTACTCCTTAGCTTCTTTTGAATTGGCTTTTCGGCAGCGTCCCGATATCATCTCGATATGGCTTGCGTTCGCCAGTGGATCGAAGGGGGCGTAAAAACTGGTAACTCAGAGCAGTTAGTGGCGATTGCATTATCATCATATTCAAAATACGGCTCTTGAAAGTCAAGACAGCGAAATAATCCATGACTGCACGCTCCGGTCTAAGCTTGATCGAGGCATCAATCGCGAGGTTCATCTCGATCGACGCAAGATTTCCAGGACCCATCTTTTCCTTCATGGCTAGCTTGAGGTGTCCCACTCTCGAAGGATTCATCTCAAATATTCGGCAAACAATCAAATCGGCTACAACCGCATTCTCTGCGGCAATGATAGCCTGCGTTTTAACCAGAAAACCAAGGATAGGTCCTCTTCCGGCAAGGGAATAGAGGCAATCCTTGACGACGAGATCTGATGGGACGATCTTGTTTACAGCTACTAAGGCCCTGTTGATATAATGGCGATATTTGTAAGGATCGGGTATAAGCCCGTAGAAGTTCTTCATTGCGCCACTCATCCCGGTAACAACGTGACACTTCGGGACTGCGGCATTAACCACTACGTCAACTTCTTCCAAGATAATTCTCGGTAAGGACAATCGCACATTCCGTCGGCCGACACGAGCCGAGACTCTTGCCCTCTCGTTTCTTGAAAGCTCGATGGTTTCAGTACCTGAATCACGGCAGATCCTATCGATGCCCAGTCCCTGAAGAGCTGTTGCAGTTCTGAAGATCGGGACGTCTGACTCCACTAACAATAGTCTGCTTGCCCGTGATTTGAGCAGTGGTAACAAGGTCGACTGAAGCTGTGGCGAGGTGACCAGTCCAGGGCGGAATTTGGGCAAGGTGAAATTTGGTTTGACGAAGACTACTGAATCGCTTCTGATCTTGTCTCTCCAACCTATCCAATCAAGAGATGCCGAAATGATAGGTTCGAGAGACCCGCCGTTTACCCGAGCAAAGAAACCTCGCTCCATTGTTGTCTTTCCGCACTAGTAACTGGATCACAGCCGAGTGACTGCTTTAGGGTGGGTGTATCCGAGTATGACAATCTCGCTGGTCAAATTGAAATTTCCCAAATCCAACCTTCTGAGGAACGCGCAAATATGTAATGAACAAAACTAGCCCAAACGGACCAGCCAGCTGAGAACATTCACGACGAAACGGAGTCTCATCGGAATGAACTTGTAGAGCAACGCAATATCGTCCATGTTGAGGATTCTAAAATACCTAAGACAAAGCAGATAGATCAAACCGCCAACTCCAAGATAAAATCCATACAGGCGCCAGTCATACCAAACTAGCTCAAATCCCAAGACAAACACACCTTCAACCATTGCGCACCCCAAGGCTTTGTAAAAGGAGTTTAAGTCAACAATTTCTGGCAAAATCCCACGCAGTATCAGCCAAGATGACGCCAGTTCGACGACCATCAAAGCCACTCTGATGAGGGCGGCACCATTTAGGCCGAACAGCTCAATGAGAGGTGCCAAAGCAAGATTGCTGACTATTCCCAAGAAGTTAGCTAGGAGCAGGGCAGATGTCCGGCCCAAGGCAAGTAGCGAGGTGTTGACTATTACACTTATCGAGGTCAAGCCCCACGCGAAAGCAAGTATTGCCAATGGAATCGCACCTCCAATATACCTGGGTCCAGCGAGAACCGTAATCGTAGGACCTGCTGTCACAGCAAGACCGACCGCCAGCGGAAGTACTAGGATGAAGAGGTAGCGAGAGGCAGCCCTCGTAGCATTACGAAACTCCATGTCTCCATGTCTTGCGTGAAGTTCTGTTAGCCGTGGCAGAAGCGCACTGGCTATCGCCGTAGACACAATCCCAAGATTGCCAGCCGCAACGACAGCTGGGGAATACAGACCCAGCTCCAACGCGCCTAAAAGGAAGAGGACGAGAAATCGATCGACATAATTCGAACCGTATCCGATAAGATTGGCCCCGTATAGTGGAGCAGAGAATAGTATCAGATTGGTCTTGTTCAGGGATGGGGACGCGAGAGGAAATTGGCGAGATGCAATCGCAAGAGCGAGCACTGCTCCCGATCCGTCACCGATGATCCATCCGACCAATATACCCACGACTCCCATGCCGATCAATAGAAAGTATAGGGCTGTCGAGACTTGAACAACCTTTGATACTATGTTGACTAACGCGGTTTCCCTGAAACCATATCTCCCCTGCAAAGCTCCCAGAGGGAACAGTGTAAGTAACTGAAAGAATATGTCAAGTGCAATCAGTTGCGCGAGGAGGAGGTAATCAGTTGATCCCAACAAGCTCGTCGCTATTATTCTCGAAGAAACAATAGTTGCAACTAACACCGCAGTAGACAATACGCCGCCGAGCAGGAGTATCGATTTGTACACTCCTTCGACCTGAGCTTCCTGTTTCATCGCAACGTATTTCGCGATGAACCTTGTCCCAGCGGTTGGAAGGCCCAGACTCCCTACTGTAACCATCAATAGGGCCAATATGCTGAGTGTCGTGACGCGCCCAAAGTCGGCGACGGTTGGAAGAATTCTTGTCGCGAAAGCGAAAAACAAAACTCCGACTCCGTTAACTACTATTCCTTGGATTAGAAGATACGTCGCTCCTCGTGCCACTCTGATAGCGGGTTGCGGAGTTTCGTTGGGTTCTAGGGGCAAGTTTGAAGGTTGATCCGTCGATAAACAGCTTCGGAAAAGCTCTCTGACTAGAACCGATAGTCTGTATGAAGTTTGTTCCAGCTTTGGTGCCGGCAATTTGTAGGAACGGGATCAGTGGTCGGCTTACATCTGTTCCGATTTTGCTAGCCTGTCGGGTTCCTCACCTGGCGAGGTTCGGCATGCTACGCCCTATTATTAGCCGAGTGCCTCAAGGTTCTAAAGTAGCTTCTGATCGACCGGAGTGTGTGAAGGCAATGGTTCGTGCCACGGTTCCGCGCTCCGCTCTCCACAGGAAGGCGAAGGTTGCTGGCACGTCTTCTGACAGCGGATCCAATTGGATCCGGCAGATGATAATAGTGAGGGGTAGGATGAAGAAGAAATGACCGATGGTTCAACTTGTGTTCCTGGAAACTTATGCCTCTCTGTGACGCTCTTGATCTCGTAATCCGGCATGATTACAACTAGAGCCCATCTTCGACAAAATAGCCTTAATCCTGGAGAGACATTACCATCAAGCATCTACCATCAAGCACGGAAGCTGCAACGGAACATGCAGCAAGGCTCTCAAAGCGCCACATTCAATCTGAATGCTTGACGGAGATATTCGTCACATCCCTTCAGAGATTTCGGGAACTGCCTTTTCTTACGTGGAGACAACGGGTCATCGGTTCCGCATCACCGTCAAACCATCCTCCAGCGTAATCCTTGATCGATTGGATAATCGCATCATAGTCTTCCTGTGCTGGAAGCGAGCCGTTCTCCCCTTCAACTTCCTTCAGCGGAGACAAGCTGCTACCTAATCCGAACAGAGGTCAATCCAGTGGCGGGGGAGGAGTAAGCGCGTGTTTGCAAGCCACACACTGTTCCAAACTGTCTAATGAACGGTGTGTCCCCTGACGGAAATGCTGGAGCGCAGTCTCGACTTCTTTCTGGAAACCTCTTCTCCAATCCTTATCCGATTGCGTCTCAGGAATGCCGAGTTTAGGACCGTGGGTATCAAGGTTGGCGTTTATCTCCTTGATCTTCTTGAGATTTCCCAACAATATCCGCCCCTCAAGTGACTGCGAGAACTCGTAATCGGCCTCCAGCTTCCTAAACTTATTCAGCAGTGCCAGTGTACTCTGGTCTTCGGAAGGCAATGGCGATTGCTGCCTATGTTCTGTTGGCGGGGTAGGCTGCTGAGCCACGATAAACGGGTCAGGTTTCATCCCCCTTGTGTACTTTCCTACGACTCCGAGAGACCGATTCACGATCTTGGCTATTTCGCGATCAGAGTAACCACGCCGCTTGTTAGTTTGAATCATGTCGATCTCTTCAAGAGGCAACTTTCTAGAAGAACTCCTCTTTATCCGGGATGGAACCGGGACCCTTCGTTGACCTATCGAGCCGTTTCCAGCTGACACACGATCCACCGATTCGCATTGAGAACTTGAATATTTAGCATTGAGCTTAGTCTGTGAGGAGAGACCGATCCTGTTCCAGTGACCCTTTGGCTTCCATATACTCATTGCCTTGCAAACGTGTCGTCAGGATCTGATCCCCAACTAGGATTGGATCTTATTGTCCTAGTTCCAGCTAGGATCCTAGTCTAGGCCTTCGGGGCATTAGTGGCCGAGAATTTTTCTATTCATTCCCGCGTTCACGTGAACGTTCACGTCGGCCGCCCAAATTGCTCGAATTTCTCGTCAACTCTGCGCATCTAAGGCGACAGAACTGCACTCGTTTCTCTAAGATACGTTCTCTCGTACAGGCATGAGAATTCAGCGAGGTTCTGAGAGGTTGAGAGTCCAGAATGGTGTTTAGACCCTGTTATAGAGTCTGGACCATGTTTGCAATTGCAAACGGTTGGCGAGGACTGCAAACATCATGTAAAACTAGTCCGTCCTCTTGTTCTGCGTATCCCGTCT
>Ga0070708_100002993_pt1 | contig 13127 bp, 11 predicted proteins | sample KBSK5503metaG_FD_65469 | JGI IMG/M metagenome (GOLD analysis project Ga0070708, IMG submission 65469) | Corn, switchgrass and miscanthus rhizosphere microbial communities from Kellogg Biological Station, Michigan, USA - KBS K5-50-3 metaG | ecosystem: Host-associated > Plants > Roots >...
AGCGCGTCGTGAGCGCCCTGGACCGTGAACTTGTTCGGTGCGCTGACGAACGGCAGATTCGTCAGCTTCGCGATCTCCTTCGCGGCAGCGTTCGCGAACTCGGCGGAGCTGTTGATGCCAGTTCCGACGGCCGTGCCACCGAGCGCGAGCCGGTAGACCGCCTTCAGCGCGTCCTCAATCCGCTCCAGGCCGTCATCGAGCATCCCCACGTAGCCCGACCATTCCTGCCCGAGGGTGAGCGGTGTCGCGTCTTGCATGTGGGTCCGTCCGATCTTGACGACGCTCTTCCACTCCTGCGCCTTCGCCTCGATGCCGTCGCGCAGTGCCTTCACCGCAGGAACCAACCGCCCGTTCACTCCGACTGCCGCGGCGATGTACATGGCAGACGGAAATGAGTCGTTCGACGACTGGGCCATGTTGACGTGATCGTTGGGATGGACGGGGGTCTTGCTCCCGAGCGGGGTGCCGGCGAGCTGGGAACACCGATTCGAGATGACTTCGTTCACGTTCATGTTGAACTGCGTGCCACTGCCGGTCATCCAGACGTGAAGCGGAAACATCTCGTGATGCTGTCCGGCGATGATCTCATCGCAGGTCTGGTTGATGAGCCGGTACTGCTCGTCGCCCAGGCGTGCCCCCGCATGATTCGCCGCAGCGGCCGCCTTCTTGAGGATTGCATACGCGCTGATCATCTCCCGCGGGATCAGATCCTTTCCGATGCTGAAGTGCTCGAGGGACCGCTGGGTCTGCGCGCCCCAAAGCTTGTCCGCAGGGACCTGGACCACGCCAAGGCTGTCCGTCTCGTTTCGCATCTCCGTCATGGCACGCCTCCATGTCAGCCGCTACGAGCACCGCCTACCAGCTTTATGTCGGCTTGATTGGCTGTGGCACCACCTGCAGGCTCGTCGCGCGGCAGCGAAGACTCGTCCTCGCAAGTGCGCGCGTCAAACCGACTTTGGTCGAACTTGCGGTGCGAAGCGTCGAGTCAGGTGTTGCGGCTCGTCACTCCTTCGAACCCGCCGCGCGCACTACCCGGTAAAAATGTCCTCGGGGAGGAACGCGGATACGAGCATGTTGGGCACGTCGAGGAGCTGCCTGATCTCGAGACGACCAGCCCGCTGCCGTGCCAGGCACCGTGGCCCCGCAGGTAAGGCCGCTTTTTCGCAATACGAAGCCGGCTGAACCAAATCGTCTGACAGATCGTCGCTGACCGCTCCGACTCTCCTCCCGCTGCGACCGCAGGGACGTAGGTCCCTCGCAGACCGGGCAAATAAGTGCTAGCGATTGAGATCTCCCCGGCAGAGGGCGGTCGGTTGTAGCGGTGATCGCGACAACAGCCTCTCGCATTGAAGGAGATCCCCATGCATCTACTCGCAACCGTACTGGCTCTGGCATCCTTACTTGCTCTGGCCGCCACGTCGTCCTCCGCCAGGCAAAAGCCGGCCATCGTGCTGGTCCACGGCGCGTTCGCCGACGCCAGCAGCTGGTCGAAAGTCATTCCAATTCTCGAGAAAGACGGCTACTACGTCACCGCGGTCCAGATCCCGTTGACGTCACTTCCCGACGATGTGGCAGTGACCAAACGCGTGATCGACGCGCAGAAGGGTGCAGTCGTCGTCGTCGGACATTCGTACGCCGGCGCGGTCATCACCGACGCTGCCGCAGGAAATGCGAATGTGAAGTCTCTCGTCTACGTCAACGCCTTTGCCCCGGACGCCGGAGAAGGGCCCGCCGAGGCGGGAAACAAGTTCCCCCCGCCCCCGCTCAACAGCGCGCTGGTTCCGGATGCTGCCGGTTTCCTCTACGTCGATCGCGCGAAAGTGCACGATGTTTTCTGCAAAGATCTGCCCACGTCCGACGCTCAGATCATCGCCGCGACGCAAAAACCGCTGAATAAATCGGTGTTCGATGCGAAAGCGGTGAACGCGGCGTGGAAGACGATTCCGTCCTGGTACATCGTCGGAAAGGACGATCGCGCCATCAACCCCGATCTCGAGCGCTTCTTGGCGAAGCGCATGAACGCGAAGACCACCGAGATCAAGTCGAGCCACGTCCCGTTTCTGTCGCACCCGAAGGAAGTCGTCAAAGTCATCGAGGAAGCCAGCAAGTGACCACCGGATTCACGGCGTTCGCACGAGCGCTCGGCGGGACGCGACCTTGACCGCTTCGATGCGGCTCGTGACGCCGCGTCTGCTCGACGACGTGAAGAGTTACGTGCGAAACGTCGCGGGTTGGCTGGCCCGCGGCTGAGGCATCAGACGAAGTCCGCGCGGTGCTCGTGAAGGAACTCGGCCACCGGACGCGGGGGGCGGCCGGTGATCTGCTGGAAGGTGTCGGTCGTGTAGTCGTTCTCGCCGGCGGGGATTGCCCACTCGCGCGCGATGAGCAGCTCAGCTTCCCCGGGCCGTACCCCGGCGCCGATGAGGCGCTCGAGGAGCTGCCGCTCGGCCACGGCCCTGAAGGTGACAGGTTCGCCGAGTTCCGCCGAAAGCAGCTCGAACGCCTCCGGCCATGACATGGGGACGGTCCGGTCAGGTCGTGATGCGCGCCCCAGAGCGCCGGATCGGCCAAGGAGAACGAGTGCAAGTGGCCCATGCGCCGCGCCTGCAGACGGGCGGGGCTGCGCGCGATCACCTGGCACGTCCTGCGGCACACCTTCGCCTCGCACCTGGTGATGAAGGGCATGCCGCTCAAAGCGGTGCAGGAGCTGATGGGCCACGCGACGATCGAGATGACGTTGCGCTCTCGCACCTGAGCCCAGAGGTCTGGCGGAGCGCAGTGCGCCCCGTCACGACGCCCAATCGATCGCTCCTGCTTGCGTGACGATTCCGCGCCGCGAGCGGCGCGGTGTTGAGTGGAGGCGGCGGGAATCGAACCCTGCCGCAACGCCTGCTCGTGTCGGCTCGTGAACATGCACGACGCCGCAACGCCCTCTGTCGGTGCACTGAAGGGCTGCGAGGTCCGCCGAGTCGATCAGACGGTCGCTGTAGTGACTGTAGGAAGAGACCGAGAGCCGCTGCTACTTCGCGGCTCGTCCCGTCTTTACCAGGTCCGCTTGAATGGCCTCGAACTGCTCCAGGGCCGCACGCAGGTCCTCTGCGATCTCGGCCGCGATAACCTCCGGAGCCGGCAGGTTCGCCGAGTCCTCAAGCGACTCGTCCTTCAGCCAGAAGATGTCCAGCGATACATTGTCGCGTGCGAGCAGTTCGTCGATGCCGTAGGCGCGCCAGCGGCCGTTGGGCTTCTTCTCGCTCCAGGTCGCCTTGCGGTTCTGCATCGCGCCCGGCCTGAAGACCTCGACGAACTCGTCCAGGTCCTCGCGCTTCAATGGGTTCGTCTTGAGCGTGTAGTCCTTGTTAGTGCGGAGGTCGTAGACCCACAGCTTCCGGGTCCATGCCTTCTCGCTGCCCGGCTTCTTGTCGAAGAAGATCACGTTCGCCTTCACGCCCTGCGCGTAGAAGACGCCGGTGGGAAGCCGAAGCAACGTGTGCAGATCGCACTCGTGCAGTAGCTTCCTGCGCACGACCTCGCCCGCGCCGCCCTCGAAGAGCACGTTATCCGGCACGACCACCGCGGCGCGGCCGTTGACCTCCAGAAGCGTCTTGACGTGCTGGACGAAGTTCAACTGCTTGTTCGACGTGCTGGCCCAGAAGTCGTCGCGGACCACAACAAGCGCCTCCCTCTCCGCCTCGCCTTCGCCGTTCACGAAGGTGATGCTCGACTTCCGACCAAACGGCGGGTTCGTAAGGACCATCGAGAAGCGCTCGCCTGGGTCGGCGCGGAGGGCATCGTCAACGGTGATCGGCGACTCGTCGCCTCCGATGCCGTGAAGGACGAAGTTCATCGCGCAGAGGCGAGCGGTCGAGTCCACGATCTCCCAGCCCCGAAGAGCGTCGAGCTTGAGATGCTTCTTCTGCTCCTTGTCGAGGCGCGGGTTGTGCTTGGCGATGTAGTCGTGCGCGGCGAGGAGGAAGCCGCCAGTACCGCAGGCGGGGTCACAGATGGTGTCGTCGGGCCCAGGTTGCATCACATCGACGATCGCCCGGATGAGTGCGCGCGGCGTGAAGTACTGACCCGCTCCGCCTTTCGTGTCCTGCGCGTTTTTCTCCAGGAGGCCCTCGTAGGCGTCCCCCTTGACGTCCGCGTCCAGCGACGACCACTGCTCGCCGTCGATGAGGTCCGCGATGAGCCGGCGAAGCTTTGCCGGGTCCTGAATCTTGTTCTGGGCCTTCCTGAAGATGATGCCCAGCATGCCAGTCTGCTTTCCGAGCTTCTCCAAGACGTGGCGGTAGTGGGTCCCCAGATCATCGCCGTCGCGCTTCAAGAGACTCGGCCAGTCGCAGTCCTTTGGGATGGGAGAGGGCTTGTTCCACGGCGGCTGCGTCTGCTCATGCGCCATCTTCAAGAAGAGCAGGCAGGTCAACTGCTCGATGTAGTCGCCGTAGGAGAGGCCGTCGTCGCGAAGGACGTTGCAGTAGTTCCAAAGCTTCGTGACGATTTGCTGCGGGTCGTTCGGCACTGTATGCGTCTCCTATGCCACGCGAGTGCTGGCTGACGGTCCGCTCGCAACGAGGCGGCCCTCGAAGGCGGCGCGGAGAATCGAGGACCGCAGTCGTACGGACCGCGCTAGGTCAGCCTCGATCGCCGAAGACGACTCGGAGATCGTCGAGAACTGCCGGTCAACCTCGTCGGCGAGTGCCGACTGCTCGGTCTGGGACGGCAGGGGAATTCGGAAGTTCTTCACATCTCTGACGTTGATGTGCGGCGAAGCACTTCCACCCGTGAGGCTTTTCACCTGTGTCAACGTCTGCGGCGAGTTCAGCATGGCTGATATCCATCGACCATCCACCGTTCGGCGGGGGCGAACAAGCATCATCCGCTGTCCAAGGCACAATTGGACGCCAGGAGGGACCACGCAGGCGATGCCAAGAATTGCGCCTTCTCGACTGTAGAGCACGTCGCCTCCCCTAGGTACAATCCGCGCAGTACGTTCGGCGTATGTCTCCTCGCTCACGTACCGAAGACCGTTGTGGAGGCGAAGACCCGATACAGAGAACTCGGTCGTTCGGACGCAGAGCCGTCCACTGTCGGTCCATCTTGGAGTCGAGTGAGGACAGTCGACAATTGCTTCAGCGCACTCCTCAAGTTTTGCCCACCGCCACGCCGCTTGTCCCAAACCTTTCTGGAGCAGGGTGCCGTCATATGCGGCCTTCAACACCGCCGCCTGATACCGCCGCAGATGTGCTTGGGCCCGCCTCAGCGCCTCAACGCCCGAGTCGAGGCGAGTGAACTGCTTCTCGATCTCCGCGACGATGACGGTCTGCTCGGACGGTGGTGCGACCGGGATGGGAATGGCGGCCAACTTTTTCGCATTCACGTTCTGAAGCGCGATACCCGCGGCCTTCGCGGCAATCTCAGACCAGTACGACGGACCTTGAAGGAAGTAGGCCAAGTACTTTCCATTGATGCCATTCGGCCGGAATCTGATGAGGTAGGAGGCGAAGACCGCGTCTGGACAAGGGCCTATCAGCTTACTCACGCCCACGGAACCGGCCCGTGAGATGACGATGTCGCCCTGCTGAAGGCGAAACCTCCGACCCTTTGCCGGCTCTAGACGACAAAAGGGCACGGTCTCCCAGTCGATGAAGGGACCGGAGATGTCCGTCGTGCGAAGGAATCGAGTTTGGCCTGCAGGAGTTGCCTTGGTTGTCCAGCCGTACTCCGGCTTAGAGCACAAGGCACCTATAGTGGACCAGTACCAGCGAGGGGGAAGTGCACCGTCGGTCATGCGACGAGGACCTTGTTCAGTTCATCGAGGAGCGGGTCGAGGCGTTCGCCGAAGAGGGCGTAGACCTTCCCTAGCCCGCCGCGCTGGTTGAAGGGAACCTCGTCGAAGTCATCCTTCTCGATGCCGAAGCTCGCAGCGATGTGATTCTTGATGTCGCCGAGCCATTGGCGCTGCTCGGCCGTGAACTTCTGCCCCTTGTTCTCCTGCTGCTTGAGCCAATGCCGAAACCGGTCCTCGACCTTGTCCGCGAACGGGACGAGCTGGTCATCGCGGTGAATCGCGAAGCGCACCAAGGCAACGATGTCGGTTAGCAAGCGCGGGCCGCTGGCGTGCTTCACCTTCGCCTTGTCGAGCGCCTCGTACGCCGCCCAGAGCCTCTCTGGCGTCCAAGAGCGCGGCGGCGCCTCGATCGCGTCAGCGAGGGCCTTGATGTCCTCGAACCGGAGGCGCTGCTTGTACGGCTTCGAGTACAGAACCTGGAGCGCGGTGATCTCGTTCTTGTTGTCGGCAATGAACTTCTCGAAGGAAGCGACGACGCTCTTCGCTTTCTCCTTGGAGTCCGCCGAAAAGCCGGCGTCCAGAACGACGTCCCGAGACAAGTTGTCGATGGTCTGCTCGTACTTCTTCTTCAGCTCCAAGATCTCGTTTCGCAGCTTCGGATTCGTGGCGAGCGGCGCGAGCGCCCCGCGGATGAGCTTGTCCGCCGCCTTGGCCGTCTCGGCTTCCGACGGTTGGGCCGACTTCGGCAACTTCTCGGCCGCCCGAGCCTCTGCGATGTGCCGGTCGGGGTCGAGCGCGTCCACGATGCCAGAGACGATGGTTTGCAGCGGCACGCCGCCAGCCAGGTCCTGAAGTCTCTTCTGTTCCTGCTTCCCGAGCTGCCGGTTCATGCGAGCAAGACGGCTGGCCACGGAGGACACGATGTCATGGCTCGTGTTGCCGAAGGCGACCTGCTTCATCAGCGTCTCAAAGGGCACTGTCGGGTTCTTCTCCAGCGGCTTGGACTCCGACAACGGGCTCTCGCAGACGCCGACGCAATCCACGATGACGAAGTGGTCCTTGGTCTTCGCATCCGGCGTGACCGCCTGGAAGTCGCTGTCCTTGATGACGCGGACGCCTCGGCCCTTCATCTGCTCGAAGAAGTTCCGGCTTCTGACGGCGCGCATGAACATCACGATCTCGAGGGGCCTCACGTCGGTGCCGGTCGCAATCATGTCGACGGTGACGACGATGCGCGGGTTGAAGCTATTGCGGAACGACGACAGGAGGTCTTCCGGCTTCACGCCGGTGGACTTGTACGTCACTGCGCCGCTCTTGGGGTCCACAATCCGCGCAGTGCCCGTGCGGTAGGTGATCTTCTCGCAGAATTCGTTACCACGGCCGAACTCCTCGCGGACAGCCTGGACGATGTCGTCGGCGTGCGAGTCGTCCATCGCGAAGATGAGCGTCTTCGGCACCTCGGTCCGGCCGGGGAAGATTTCGGTGAAGAGCCGCTCTTTGAACGTGCGGATGACGGTCCGAATCTGGTCCGTCGCGACGACGTCACGATTGAGTACCGCGGCGTCGTATGGCAACTCGTCCTCAAGCTGCTCCCAGCGAACGGCACGCGTCTCCCGATCTCGCTTGTCCACGAAGAGGCCCGCGTCCACCTTCGAGCCCTGCTCCGTGATCTGCGTGCGAATGCGGTAGACGGTGAAGTCGACGTTACTGCCGTCTGCGACGGCTTGCTCGTGGCCGTACTCCATCACGAGGTTCTGGTTGAAGAACCCGAAGGTCTGCTTCGACGGCGTCGCGGTCAGGCCGATGAGAAACGCGTCGAAGTACTCCAGGACCTGACGCCATAGGTTGTAGATCGAGCGATGGCACTCGTCGGTCCAGATGAAGTCGAAGGTCTCGATGGGGATGGCCGAGTTGTAGGCGACCGGCACCGGCTCCTTGCGCAGGTCGGCCATCGTGAAGGCCGAGCCCTCCTCGTCCTCCGGGTCCAGCTCACGCCCTTGGAGCATTGAGTACAAGCGCTGGATGGTGCAGATGCAGACGCGCGCTACCGGGTCCAGCTTGTTCGAGGTGAGATGCTGCACGTTGTACAGCTCGGTGAACTTCCTTCCATCGTCGGGCGTCGTGTACTGCTGGAACTCCTTCACGGTCTGGCGGGCCAGGTTTCCGCGGTCGACGAGGAATAGGACCCGCTTCGCACCCCCGTATTTGATGAGTCGGTACGTCGAAATCACTGCGGTGAGCGTCTTGCCTGTACCTGTCGCCATCTGAATCAAGGCACGCGGACGATCGTGCGCCAGGGATTCTTCTAGTCGACGAATCGCTTCAGGCTTCGGACGCCAGAACCGCTCGTCATCGAACGTCGGCATGGTTCGAAGACGGGCACGCAGCGTCGCTGGACGCTGGCTCCCTGGAGGCGGCGGCTTACCCTTCTTCGGAGCGGGCATCCAGAGCGGTTCGGCTGCGAGCCAGTCGGCCAATGTCTCGGGACGATGGAAGGTGAAGACGCGCCGGCTGCGCGGCTCTGGGTCGAGCCTGTTCGCGAACTTGGTCTCAACGCCCGTCGAGACATAGAGGAACGGCAAAGGGCGGAAGTACGCCGGAAGTTCCGTCGACAAGCCCTTGGAGTACTTCTCGACCTGAACCTCGACGCCAGTGAGGGACGTGCCGACCTTTTTCGCTTCGACGGCGCCGGCGGCCTTCCCATCGACGAACAGCACGTAATCCGCATACCCGTGCCCCGATGCCAGCGGGAATTCTCGGACAGCCACGCCGCGGCTCGCGCTGAGATTCGCGTCGGCGGCATCCTGCACGACCCAGCCGGCGCCCACGAGCGCAGCGTCGATGTGCTCGCGCGCCTCCTGTTCGGGCTTCTTTGCCAGGGCGTTCTCCAAGCGCAGCGGGACGGATTGGGTGTATCGCGGGCGTTGAGGTCGCCTCAAGTGTCCTGGAGCGACTCAAAGGCGTACTTGCCTGAATACAGCCAATCTTTCGCCCATCGGGGCTCGATAACTGGCCATCCCCATGTCAGACCCGGCGGGTAGCGTTGCCGCGGTGCGGTTGAATGCTGGGGACGGGAGGGGTCGTGATTGATGAGCGAGCGAAGCGGATAGAGAGGTTATTGGCGTTCCAAGCCGTCCAGCTGCATCAGCTCGACATGGCGATCAACAGTATGCTCATGGTGCTGACGCCACAACGTGAGAAGAGGACCTCACGCTTTCGGCAACTTCAACGAGAGATTCTCAAGACCATGGAGGAGAACCAAAAGACTCTCGTCGATTTCCTCAAAGAGCTGTCGGAGGATGAGGAGGAATCGGAGCAGCTGCAACATCTAATGCTCCTTGTAGAGAGCATGCGACGTCCAATTGGGTTCAGCCCTCCTGCGCCCCGCCGAAAACGCTAGGCGCCGCGCGGAGGGGCACCTACGGTTTACTCCTCTGGGAGCTTCTGCGCCCGCCTCGGTGAGTAAGAGTGAGGGGAGCGCCGAAGCTGCTCGTGGTCGCACCGCGGTCGCACGGTTGCGCCTACTCAGTGTATCGGCCCGCTCCGGCGTGGTACGTTCGCCCGGATGCGGAGCTACCTAAACGGCAGTCTCCTCTGCGCTGCTGTCATCCTGGCGTGCCAGCCGCGGACGCCAGCTCCGAGCGCGGAGGACGCTGCCTCGTCGCGCAATGAAAGGAGAGCAGAGGACTGGCGGCGGATGAAGGACTGCGCGGAGCAGGCCGAACGCTTCGCGAAGCAACTCAAGGCGATGGAGCGCGAACAAGAACAGGCGTGGCGGTCACAAACGACCCGCTTCATAGACTGGGACAACCACTACAGCCCCAAGTACAGCAGATGCTATTTCCGAGCGGCCTACTTGAACCAGAGTAAGAGCAAGAATGTGCCATGGGCGACGAACATCATGTTCGACGCATTTGAAGGTCGAGTCTTGAGTTCGTGTACCAAGGCGACGGACGCGGGATATGCGCGAGGGTTTTGTAGTGTGGACGACCAGGCTGTGCGCTCCGAAGGCGACTGCGCTGCCTGCCAACGGTACATCGACGAGCACATGGATAACTAAAAGAGCGGGCCCGCGCCCCGACTCACCTGGGCCCGACCTGTACGACGACAGTGCCCTTCAGGTTCTCGTCCGAGGCAAGCTCGACGCGCGCGGCTATCGGCTCCAGCTGTTGCTTCAATTCATCTGCCGCGCCCATGTCGTCCGCTGGCCCGAAGACTACAACGCCGGTCTCGGCACCGCGCTCGTACGACGGCATTGGTCTCTCGCGGAATGGGGCGGTCCGTGAGTCTCGCATCGTCACGTTCTGCGACTTGACCCATCTAGCGGCCGCCAAGACGCCCTCTATCTCGTCGGCGAAGCGTACTTGTTCGGCGCCGCGGTCAGTGGTTTGCACGATCAGCCAATATCGCTGGCCAGCAAACGAGGTCAGCGCTGCGACGGTCGCACTACGTTGTTCCGCCGTGAAGGAGCGGGCGCGCGTGCCGGCCTCCAGTTGCGCAAGTCTCCGAGCGCTGCGCCCCTGAAGGAGGAGCTGAAGCGCGGCTACGAGAACAGCGGCCGCGACGAGCCCGTACTTGAGTCCGCGGCGCGCTCGGTCATTTGGAAGTTTTGCCCGAACGTCGAGCGCGCCGGTCAGGGACACAACCAGTGCGACCGCTATCGCGATCAGAGCCCCTGTGGACGGCATCGCTACTGCCGCACCATATCGCCGCCCGGAGTGCGCGAGCGCTTCAGCCAGTCGATCTGCGCGTCGCGCGCCTCGGGGCAGTGGCTCCCCAAGACCAGCATCAGGAGCTGCAGCTCGTCAAGCGTGATCGGGGTGGGCACCTTCAACGTCGCCTTGCCGCTGCCGAGCGAGATCGTGTGCTCGCGGTACTTGCCAGCGTCGAGCTGCTCCTCGGCCGCGTTCTTCGCCTCCCGCGCCGGCGCCCGCCGCTTCGGCTTCTCCTTGTCCTCGTCGCTGGTACGGCCCCGCCCGCTCGGATTGAAGCCGGTCGGGTCCGCCACCCACGCCTCGTAATCGCCCACGAGCCGCAGCAAGCGCGACATGTACGCCTGCGCCGAAGTCGCGCTGAGGCTGTCCGACTTCTTCAGGAGCCTCGCGTGAATCTGCTCCCGGCGCTCCTTGATGCTCGCCGTCGTGCGGGGCTCCTCGGGCCCGAAGATCTTCGCCACGGCCTCGCCCGCGGTCTTGAGCAGGCGCGCGGTGTTGTCGTCGTAGTGCCCGAGTTGCTTCGCCTTCTCGGTCCATTCAATCGCTTGGTCGAGCGTCAGTTCCTGAGTCTCTTCGGTCACGATTTACGGCTCCTTGTTTGCCTGGGCAGTCAAACCCGCCCGATGGGCAAGTGTACGAGTAACCGCTCGGAAGTGCGTGTCAAGGGCGTGCGTGCCTATGTCTGGAATGATTTTGACAACATCCCGTGTCTACAGCGTTTTCTTTCGCCAGGATCGGATCGGCATCCTGGTGACGCAATGCGCTGTCGATGCGACAGCCGTTTGATTGGCAGACCTCGCCCCGGACCGATGGAAAGGCGCTGAACCGGAAAAATTTGGACGTCGGGTTGCCCCGGCGCGTCGAGGCAATGTTCGGGGTAGGGGGTGGCCTCGGGCCGATTTCTCCTGGCGCGAAGGGGGGCGTCGGGCCTGGGTAATGGGCGCGCGCGGCTTCGCTCGCGAGGAACACGCCTGGAATGGGCCGGGCTTGCGCTCGCTCGATTGCCTGTGATCAAACGCGTCCAAGGAGGAGCGGACGCATGGAACTTGCGGAGAGAGCGACCCTGTATCACCTGGCGCAGAAGCTGAAGCGCGCGAGCTGGACGATCGAGTTTAGGAGCGCGCGCGCAGCGTCCGGCGTTTGGTACGACGGGATGCCCTACGTTCGCGACGAGGAAGGCGAGCCCGTTGGGCTCTTGGACGACGAGCTATTCGCGTCGCTCTGCCAGTTCTTCGGCGTGCCGCGCGCGAGGGCCTGACGCCGTGTCAGCGCGCAGCAGCCAGGCGCGCCGCTCCGACCTTGCAGCCGACGTCCGCAGCGACCTGCGCCCAAGACTTCCCCTTTGCGCGCAGCTTCTTCACGCGCTCAGCCTTTGCCTCGCTGAGCACCATGGGCCTGCCGAGGCGCTTCCCCTCGGCTTTCGCCTTCTCCAGGCCTAGGCGCGTGCGCTCGCGGATGATGTCACGTTCGAATTCTGCGACGCTGGCCAGGACGCGAAGGATGAGCCCCGACATGGCATCGCTTCCGGGGCGCACGTCGAGCCCTTGGGACGTCGCGACGAACCGGACGCCTGCGCCTTCCAACTCGCGGACGTTTGCGAGGACATCGAGGGCGGACCTCCCGAGACGGTCCAGCTTCCAGACGAGGACCGCGTCGACCTCGCCCTTGCGCGCTGCGAGCAGGAGGCGCTGAAGGCCTGGCCGATCATTCCGAGCGCCGGAGCCCGTCTCCTCGACGGAGAGCACGACCTTGCCCCCGAGACGCTTGGCAGCTGCGCGCAGCTCTGCGCGAGCGAGCGAGGGGTCTTGGTCGAACGTCGAGACGCGATGGTACGTGGCGACGCGAAGAGGAGTGGTCATGCTCGGCACCATGCATCAAACGGTGGATTGATACAAGGCATCCTGCGCCATCCCACGAGGGTGCCAAGTCGCGGGGTTACGCGTGCGCCCTCCGCACTCCCTTTCCTGCAGGGCCGCGGGGCGCTCGGGCCTGGGAGGGGGCGCGAACCCCTGGGGAGGGAACGGGTCTGGAGCCACGGATTGCCGCGCCAAGTCCTTTTCGCGCTACTCAATATCTGCGCGCCCGAAAACCTAGATGAGGCTGTGCACGCCGGAAAGTGCAGAGATTTCATCGTCCTGCCTACCTGCGACAATTCGCCACGCCTGGCTCGGAGACGGTATAAGGAGGAGAGACCCTAGAGCCCTTGCCAGGCTGGCCAGGCCCCTCGGTGCAAACGGAGAGAACTGCTTCGGTCTGAGAAGCACAGCGCGCAGCCCCCTGGCCCGCCTGGTTGAGCCCGACGAGCCCTTACGCCTTGGGACCGCGACTGCCCCCGGCGCGAGCACCTCGGCACGCCTCCAGGAATCGCGCTCAACGATCACGGACGCGTTAGGAGCTTCGCGGGCGTCAAGCCGATCTCCCAGCACCTCCAAATCGCGTGCGGCCCGTTTCCGATCGCTATACGCGATTCCTGGCGGCGGCCTCGCGCATGCTTCCGCGGCCCGCCCCTTAGGTCGCCCCGCTGAACGACAGTAAGAATTAGGTAGCACGCACGAACGGGGAGGAACGCCTCTCCTGAGCGCCCTCGTTCTCGCCTCAGGAGAGGCGCGCAGTCCCCTCCCCCC
>Ga0070708_100002994_pt1 | contig 13123 bp, 10 predicted proteins | sample KBSK5503metaG_FD_65469 | JGI IMG/M metagenome (GOLD analysis project Ga0070708, IMG submission 65469) | Corn, switchgrass and miscanthus rhizosphere microbial communities from Kellogg Biological Station, Michigan, USA - KBS K5-50-3 metaG | ecosystem: Host-associated > Plants > Roots >...
ATGACAGGTGCATCTAAGTCGATCGGCCGAAGCTCTGGTACATTGTCCTGCTTCATATACCTAGTACGTAGCACGTGCCTGAACCGGTTATGGAGCTTGAAAATCCCAAGTTATTCAAGCCCATCGTAACTATTCAGCAGGGGGTTCCAAGGGGCCTGCAAGGCCCCTTGGCGGGGTGCGGGGTGTCCCCCTTTCAGGTATAGGTTTTTTGGGAAGAGAGAAAAGAAACTGGAAGACTTCGCGATCCGCCAGGTGAGAGGAAGCTGGTAGAGATCTCTTGAGGATTCCTTTCCGCGGTGCTATACTCTGTTCTAGAACCGCCAGGGATATGTTCTGTGTTTTTCTTGCCGTTCTGGAACTGCCGGAGCACATGTCGTCTGGCTTTCATGCGTACTCATAACATCTTCATAGAAGGAAAAGAACTGTGTATGGGACAGCCAACGAAGAGGAATGAGGTGGTTTCTGACACGCTCCTCGTGCATCAAGGAGAAGCCCAAGCGGTCACGATCCCGGTCGGCTCACCTGCCTGGTATGCCTGGTTGGAACAGGTACATTCCTTCTCTTTCAGCAATGACGAGGGAACGTTTACCGCGCACAAGGCTCGTTCAAGCAATCGACGTGGTGGCTGGTATTGGTATGCGTACCGTCGTCGGCAGGGTCAGCTTTTCCGCTGCTATCTGGGAGCCTCCTCCAGGCTCACGCTCGCATGCTTGCGGAATGCTGCCCGGCAACTCGCATGTAGAGTCGAGGGGTCTCCCCATCAGCCATCGCTGTCCCCAGATGTGCCGACTCTGCTGCCGCATCATGCGGAGCCGCACACAGACCAAACTCCGCCCGCTTTGCTTGCCACCAAATTTCGCATTCCAGGTCTGCCCGTTCATTCCGTTGCCCGTTCTCACCTGCTCAGCACGCTTGATGAGGGAACGAAATCGCTGCTGACTCTGGTGTGTGCCTCCGCAGGCTTTGGCAAAACCACGCTCCTCTCTGCCTGGGCCAGCCAGACTCCTGGCCACGTCGCCTGGCTGACACTCGATGAACAGGACAACGATCCGACACGCTTCTGGGTCGCGATCATGACAGCGCTGCGCACGTGCCTTCCCACGCTCGGTGAAGCAGCGTTCTCCCTGTTGCACTCACTCCAGCCACCTCCACTGATCACGACCCTCACCTTTCTTCTCAACGACCTGGCCGCGGTTACAGAGGAAACCGTGCTGATCCTGGATGACTATCACGTGATCGAAGAACCGGCTCTTCACGAGTCACTCCTGTTCTTGCTTGACCATCTCCCAGCCACGCTGCACCTGGTGCTTGCCACGCGCGTTGATCCGCTATTCGCCTTCTCACGGTGGCGGGCACGAGGACAGATGAGGGAGATCCGGGACAGGGATTTGCGTTTCAGTGAGCTAGACGCCGCTCTTTTCCTCAGCCAGACGATGGGGCTGCACCTTGAAGAGGAAGACGTCGTGCTGCTCACTGAGCGCACCGAAGGCTGGATCACAGGTCTGCAACTGGCGGCCCTCTCTCTGCGTGGGCATGACGATCCTTCTGCCTTTCTCAAGGGGTTGAGTGGGAGTCATCACTTCCTCCTGGACTATGTACAGGAGGAGATCCTGGCGCGCCAGCCTGCTGCCATCCAGCGTTTCCTCCTTCACGTGGCGGTGCTTCCCCAGATGAATGCCTCCTTGTGCCAGGCATTGACTGAAGAGGCCGCCTCACAGGAAAGGCTTGAGTCCCTGGAGCGGTCTAACCTGTTTCTGGTGCCGCTGGATGAAGAACGGCAGTGGTATCGCTTTCACCCGCTCTTTCGTGAGGCGCTGCTGGCGCTTCTACAGGCGAGCCAGCCAGAGCACGTCCCTCGGTTGCATCGACGCGCTGCCGCCTGGTATACAGCAAGAGGGCTCTGGCATGAAGCCATTCCCCATGCCTTCGGAGCCGAAGATTTTGCCGAGGCCGCCGACCTGCTCGAGCGCTGCATCAACTCAGGAATCTGGCGCAACGAGTATCATACCTTGCACCGCTGGCTCGTGCACCTCCCGCAAGAGCTGCTGCACGCCCACCCGCAGCTCAGTTTCGTCTATGCGCTCGCGGCGGACTTGACCTCGCCGGGAGAGCTGATCTCACAGCGCGGATCGCAGAGCCCGGAGCAGGCAAAGACCCTCCTGCAATGGGCAGAGCAGGGCTATCGCGCAGCTTCTAATCAAGCTGGACTCGGCGCGGTGCTGACCGTACGTGCTATGCTCGCCGCCCACCAGGGAGCGTTCACTCACGCGTTTGCGCTGGCCCGGCAGGCCCTCTCCCTGCTTCCCGAGGACGATCAGCACTGGCGCGGTGGCTGTCTCATCATACAGGGAGCAGAGGCGGCCCTTTTCGACCAGAGTCCTTTGGCCCGGCAGTTCCTGCGGCAGGGGCTGGCGCTGAGTGAAAGCGTGGGGTGGGTTCCCAACATGCAGATCGCTATGGCTTTGCTGGGCGATGTGTGCGTTGCCAGCGGAGAACTGCATCTGGCCGTCCATTACTTTCGCCGGACACTCGCCAGTTCGGACGAGTGGACGGGGGATGGGGAGATCTTCTACGAGTGTCTGGCTCTTTATGACCTGGCCGCGCTTGCCTACGAATGGAATACGCTGGCCGAGGCAGAGTCCTATATGCACCAGGCGCTGAGACAGGGTCAGTTTCTCTGGCTCCATCTCCTGATTCCTGGGCTGCTGCTCCAGGTGCGCCTGCTGCATACGTGCGGGAAAGCGGATCAGGCATGGGAAAGCCTGTGCGAGTTCGCGGCGCAGACACACCGACCGGACATCCTTCGAGAGATCCAGCTGTGCCAGGCGTACCTCGCGCTCAAGATGGGGGACCTGGCGACAGCGCAGCAGTGGGCCGCCGCCTCTCGACAAGCAGACGACTTTTTTCCTCGCGTCAGACAGGAGGAGGAAGCCTTGCTCCTGGCTCACCTGCGCCTGGCAGAAAGGCAGCCGGAAGTCGTGCCCGGCCTGCTCGAACCCTGGAAGCAGGGGGCCTGCACCAACGGCCGCCTGCACAGTGAACTGCAGATCCTGGTCGTTCTCGCGCTGGCATACGAAGCGAGCGGCCAACGCGTGCAGGCCCACCAGGCGCTGCTGGAAGCGCTCACCAAGGCCAGGCGAGAGGGCTATCAACGCCTCTTTCTGGACGAAGGCCAGGCCATGGAAATGTTGTTGAAAACTCTGTTGCCAGACGTGCGAGAACAAGCGCTTGCTTCGTATGTGCGTGCCCTCTTGCGTGCCTTCTCCTCGACTTCTGCAGGGCAAGGTGCCCTCGAAGCTCGCAGCACCTCGCTGCTGCTTGAGCCGCTGACCCCCCAGGAGCAACGCGTCCTGCGTCTGCTGGCAGAGGGTGCCTCCAACCAGCACATCGCCACCCAGCTGGTGATCGAGCTTTCAACCGCGAGGAAACATGTCTCCAATCTCCTCTCGAAGTTGGGAGCCGCGAATAGAACACAAGCCATTGCACGCGCGCGGGAGTACGCACTGCTCTAGTTCCCCTTTGGCTCGATGACATCGCTTATGCTGCGTGGCGGAGAGGTGTTTCTCCCCTTCCCCCAGGGTATCTATTTCTCTTTTTGTCTCCTCTCCTCACTATCGAAATACTCATCATAGTGGCCGAAAGGCTACTGCGTGCGAGTGCGAGAAACCGGTATGCTGTTTTCAGCAGGAGTCTTCTCAAAGGAGCAAGAGCATGAAGTATCACATTCGGGTCAAAGGGCATCTCAGCCCATCCTGGCAGGCATGGTTCAAGGGAGTAGAGATTGTGCAAGAGGCAGATGGCACGTCCCTGCTTGCCGGTTTTCTCAGGGACCAGGCCGCTCTCTACGGGATTCTCCTGCGGATTCGTACCCTTGGCCTGACCTTGCTTTCGCTTTCCAGTGAGGAGGGGCCTGAGCACGAAAAGTAGCGCTCCGTCGCCTCCGATCTCCCGGTCCAGGCACATGAAGCAGAAAAAAAGGTGTAGAACAGGCTCATTCGGCTCAAGGCCACGCCAACAAGCACACTGGCAGGCAAGAAGAGTGAGCAAGCGAATCACAAAGAAAAAACCCCAAGAATGGCAAAGCCGCCTTACGTGACGCGCAGTGCAAAGAGCAACAGGAGACGAGTGCAAGCTCGCTTGAGGCGAGCTTTGCCATGGTGGGAGAAAAATGAAAGAAGGATTCTATGAAAACGCATGTTCGTCTCCCCCAGGTGGAACCCTCACCTCGTCTGGGATACCTCTGGCTGGCGCTGGGTACCCTCTGCTCGCTCTTTGCGGCAAACGGACGATGGGATATTCCTCTGGCTGCGTGGCTTGGCCCGCTCTTCCTCTTGCGTTTTACCCGCACCCGCAAGCCGCTGAGCGGCTTTGCTCTTGCCTGGCTAGCCTCGGCTGTTGCCATGCTCTTCACGGTCTACTCGTTACAGTTGTTGACCCCGATTATCACCGTGGCTTGTCTGCTCTTTAGCACTATACTGACACTCCCGTACCTGCTGGACCGGCTCATCACTCCCCGGCTTACCCTGGTGAGCGCAGTGCTGGCGAGCCTGCTCTTCCCGCTGAGTCGCGTGGCCGGGGAATACCTCATTTCCTTCACGCCCGCCTTTGGAAGCGTCTTCTCACTGGCCTACACGCAGTATGGCAACCTCCCGCTTTTGCAGATCATTTCGGTCACCGGCATTTATGGCGTGAGTTTTCTCATCGCCTGGTTTGCCTCCGTTGGGAACTGGATCTGGGAGCAGGGCTTTGTCTGGCCCAGGATACGCGCCGTCACGCTCCTCTACAGTGGACTGCTGGCGCTGGTCCTGCTGGGTGGGAGTCTACGACTCGCCCTGTTCCCACCATCCGCCCAGATGGTTCGCGTCGCCGGGATCAGCGCATCTGCTTCAACGCTCCAAAAGGTGCAGGAGGAGATCGGTCACTTTGCCACGACGCAGCACTTCACCCCTACCGACCTGGCGCAGTTGCGCGCGGCTTTCGCCCCCCTCGACGATGAACTGCTGAGCTTGAGCCAGCGTGAGGCACATGCCGGCGCCAAAATCATTGTCTGGCCAGAAATTGGAGCTTACACCCTGGCCGCAGACAAAAGCAGCCTGCTTGAGCGCGCCCAGACCCTGGCCCGCGAGGCGCACATCTACCTCGAGATGGGACTGTCCGTGTTTCAGCCGCCAGTGACCTACTATGACCAGGCCATCCTGGTGGATCAAGAAGGCCATGTGGACTGGACCTACAACAAGACGTATCCTGCTCCAGGCGATCCTGAGAAGCCGGGGAAGGGAATCGTGCCGGTCGTGGATACTCCCTACGGGCGCCTGGCGAACGTGATCTGCTTTGACGCGGATTTCCCAGCTCTGATGCGCCAGGCAGGCAGCCAGGGGGTGGATATCATGCTCGTGCCCAGCAATGACTGGCCAGGGATAGACCCCTGGCACACGCAACATGCTGTCTTCCGCGCCATTGAGAATGGCTATGCGCTGGTGCGACAGGCCAGCAATGGCTTAGCGATGACCGTCGATGACGAGGGGAATGTGCTTGCTGCAACCGATTACTACACAACGGATCAGCAAACCATGATCGCCTCCGTTCCGATGAGGGGTGTCTTGACGATCTACGCCCACGTGGGAGATCTGTTCGTCTGGCTCTGTCTGGCAGGATGGCTCTTCCTCGTGGGGTTCGCGGTCTTCGCCTCTAGAGAGAGGCGCACGATCGCCTCAGAACAGTCATCGTTGAGTAGGGAAAACGAGCAGCAGGGCAAACCAATAGTGAGGTGAGAGCCTCTGTGCTCGCGTCTTGGGTCAGCCACGTTCCAAGCTTCGCGTCCCGTTTTCAGCTTGGAATGAGCAGACCTCTCTGTACAGAAGTGCGTTATCTGCGCTTGTTGAGGATCAGAAAAAACCAAAGAGAAGAGATCCACGAGGAGGAGAACAAACATGCCTTGCCCGGATCGATTATCGCAGTGGAAGCAAGAGGTGTCAACAACCTTTGGCCATTTGAGCAAACCGCAAGTGTGGGATCTGGTCCTGTGGAGCGCGGGGATCGCGCTGTCGGGAGCAGCAGGGATCACACAAATCAGTGCTCTGCTCGCGTTGGTATTGGACCAGCAAGAACAAGCGGTATTTCAACGCTTGCGCGAGTGGTATCTGGATGCCAAACACAAGAGTGGGAAAAAGCGCCGAGATCTGGATGTACCCTCCTGCTTTGCCCCATTGTTGCGCTGGATCGTGCGTCTGTGGGGAAATGAGAATCAGCAGATGGTGCTGGTGCTGGATGCCACCCAGCTTCGAGATCGCTGGACAATCCTTTCGATCAGCGTGGTCGTGCGCAGTGGTGCTCTTCCGGTGGCCTGGAAAGTGCTGGGCGGGCATGAGAAAGGTTCCTGGCGACCGCATTGGGAAGGACTGCTGGAGAATCTTTCGGGCAGTATTCCAGCAGACTGGCAGGTGCTGGTGATGGCGGATCGGGGCCTGTATGCTCGCTGGTTGTTCCAAGCGATCTGCACCTGTGGCTGGCATCCGTTCTTGCGCATCAATCTAGGAGTCAAGGCGCGCGCTGTAGGAGAGGAACGCTTTGACTGGATCAGCCGATGGGCTCCTGCTCCGGGAACGCGTTGGAAAGGGCAGGTGGAGTGCTTTGCCAGCAAAGCCAGCCGCTTGACCTGTACCTTGCTCGTACATTGGGAGGCGGGCTATGAGCATCCCTGGGCCATCCTTACCGATCTCTCGCCCGAAGAGGCCGAGGTAAGTTGGTACAGTATGCGGGCCTGGGTCGAAACGGGCTACAAAGACTTCAAACGTGGCTTGTGGGGTTGGCATCACAGCAAAATGCAGGGAGCCAGTCGGGTGGAGCGGCTCTGGTTAGCAATGGCGGTAGCTCAGGTCTGGACGGTAAGCGTTGGCTGTCAGGCAGAGGTGAAGCAGGAACAAAAGCATCCTCCCACGAACCTGAGCGCCTCGCATATTGCTTGCCGTCGGCGCAAGCGACCTTCCGATCAATTTTCTGAACGCCGCTTGAGCTGTGCAGTACGTGGACGTCTGAGCCTTGTGGCAGCGTTGTTCAACGCAGAAAGTTTGCCCTGCGGTAGGCTGGTGGCCGAAGCTTGGCCTCAGACTATCATGACTCCCAAGAAACTGCCACGGCCCTCTGAACTCCGCCAGCGCCAGCGTAAGCGGGTACAGAAACGTCGGGCACGAGCACGAGCGCGGACTGCTGCTTGACTGCACCAAAAAACCTATACTTGAGAGGGGGTGTCCCCGCCCTTCTCCCTCACCCCGCCGCCGGAGGCGGTGCAAAAGAAAGGAGACCTGAATAGCTACAGCTCATCTGCATAATCACCTGATACATGATTACTTGCCTGGAAATCAATCTTGTGATATAAACCCATTGAACACATATACCTCTGTGCGTTGAAACTAAACGTAAGGTAAAGTCGTGTTAATTAGTGGCGGTGGGATACACGCAAGCATTACCAACTTATTTTGTACTTCCCGAGCCTCGTGTCAGAAAGAGAAGGAGTAACAAGAAGGCCCGAAAGGGAGGAGACTGATGCACTGGCAGTTCACTCCATATGTCTTACCTGTGATCGCTTCAGCGCTTATCTCGGCTGCGGTCGCCGGCTTCCTCTGGCGCCGTCGCCCCGCGCCTGGGGCCACCTCGTTCTGTCTGCTCATGCTGGTGGTAGCGCAATGGTCGCTGAGTTACGCCCTAGAACTGGTGAGTCCTAATTTGCCGGCCGCACTATTTTGGGACAACATGGAGTGGCTGGGGGCTGCCTTGGCACCCACCCTGTGGCTGGTCTTTGTGCTGCAATACACCGGGCGCGCAGGCTGGCTCACACGGCGCACTCTGGCCCTATTGGCCGTTGAGCCCCTCGTCACCCTGCTGCTGGTCTGGATCACTCCTTTGCGCAGCCTGGTCGAGTACAACATCCGCTGGAACACCAGCGGTTCGTTCGCAACGCTGGCCGAGACATTTGGCGTGTGGTACTGGATCGACATCGTGTATTCCTACCTGCTGCTGCTGCTGGGGGCCATCCTGATCTGTATGCTCATCCAGGCGCTCATGCGTTCAGCCCACCTGTATGTGGGGCAAGCCGGGGCCTTGCTGCTGGCTGTGCTCGCACCCTGGCTGGGCAACGCCCTCACCATCTTTGGCTTGAGCCCTTTCCCTAAGCTCGATCTCACTCCTGTCGCTTTTACCATCAGCGGCCTGGCTGTGGCCTGGAGTCTCTTCCGCTTCCGGCTCTTAGACCTCTTGCCGGTGGCACGCGAGGCCGTCATCGAAAGCATGCACGATGCGGTGATTGTGCTCGACGAACGCGACCGCGTCGTCGACCTCAACCCGGCTGCGCAGCGGCTTGCGCACCGCAGCGCCTCAGAGGCAGTCGGGCGTCCATGCAGCCAGGTCTTTGCCGCCTGGCCCGCCCTGCTCGACCACGCCCGCGACCGGAGCGACGCCTATGCCGAGATCGTCCTGGAGGATGCCGCGGGCCTGCGCACCTTCGGCCTGCGCATCTCCCCGCTGGCGCGCCGCAATGCACACCTCGCGGTGGCCGGTCGGCTGCTGGTGGTGACGGATATCACCGCGCACAAGCAGGCCGAACGGGTGCTACGCGCCAGCGAAGAACGCTTCCGCAACGTGTTTGCCGCGGCCCCCATCGGCATGGCCATCGTGGGTCTGGACGGCTGGTTGCTGCAAGTGAATAAAGCCTTCTGTGAGATGGTGGGCTATGACGAGCACGAACTGACGGGACGCACGCTCGCGCTGATCACCCACCCCGAGGATGTGGGCAAGGACGCCCTGCTGGCCACGCAGATGCTCAAAGGTGCCATCAGCAGCTATAAAGTCGAGAAACGCTATTTGCGCAAGACCCACGAAACTCTGTGGGCCGATCTCACCGCGACGATGCTGCGCAATCCAGACGGACAGGCCATCTATAGCCTGGTGATGCTGGAGAACATCATCGAGCGCAAGCGTGCCAAGCTGCTCGAGGAGGAGCGCCACCACGTGGCCTACGAGCTGCACGACGGGCTTGCGCAGGTGGCAGCCAGCGCGCATCAGCATTTGCAAGCCTTTGCCAGCCATTATCGCCCGCACTCGACACAGGCGCGCGCCGAGCTGGAGCGGGCGCTGGAACTAGCGCAGCGCGCGGTCAGGGAGGCGCGCCGGCTGATTGCGGGGCTGCGGCCCACAGCCCTGGACGACTTCGGGTTGGCGACGGCGCTGCGCTTGCACGTCGAGGCGCTGCGCACCGAGGGCTGGACGATCAGCTATGAGGAGACGCTGGGGTCCGAGCGGCTGCCGCCCACGCTGGAAACGACCCTCTACGGGGTGGCGCAGGAGGCGCTCACCAACGCGCGCAAGCATGCCAGCACGACGCAGGCGCGCCTGGGGCTGGTGCGCCAGGAGGCGACGATCCGCCTGGAGGTAGAGGACGCGGGCTGTGGCTTCGAGCCAGGCGCGGTGCTGCACGAGGTGGGCCTGGGAGAGCAGGTGGGGCTGCGCGAAATGCAGGAGCGCGTCGCGCTGGTCGGGGGGCAACTGCAGATTTCCAGCCACCAGGGTGCCGGCACCCTGGTCGTGGCCGAGGTGCCGCTGCTGCCAGTAGGAGAGCTGCCCTCGGTGGAGAGGAGCGTGTCTCATGAGTCCTGAGCCATTCCCCTGGCGCAAGGCGGACCGGGCGCGGTTGGTGATCGCTGATGACCATGAGCTGGTCAGGGCAGGCCTGCGTATGATGCTCACCGGTCAGCGGGGACTGGAGGTGGTAGGCGAAGCGGCCAATGGCCGCGAGGCGCTGACGCTGTGCCGCCGCTTGCAGCCGGACCTGGCCTTGATCGACGTGCGCATGCCCGAGCAGGATGGCCTGGCGACCTGTCGTGCCATCAAGCAGGAGTGCCCGGCAACGAGCGTGATTCTCGTCACTATGCACGAAAACCCCGAGTATCTGCTTGAGGCACTCAAGGTAGGGGCTGCAGGCTACGTGCTCAAAGATATTTCCCAGCGCGAACTGATCGCCGCTGTGCAGGGCGTCCTGCGCGGGGAGTCGATCTTGAACAAGGAGCTCGTGATTCGTTTGCTTGGGCATCTGGCCGGCCAGAAGCCCTCGCAGGAGGAACTGCTCCTAGGACGGCTCTCCCCACGCGAGCGCGAAGTGCTGCAACTGCTCACCCAGGGGCAGACCAACCGGGAGATCGCCCAGCAGTTGATTGTGAGTGTGAGCACGGTCAAGATCCACGTCGAGCACATCCTCGCCAAGCTGGGAGTCTCCGACCGGACGCAGGCTGCTGTGCGCGCCATCGAACTGGGTCTCCTGCTGCCGACCATCTCCAAGGAGTGAAGCCATCCGCTTTGCTTCCTCAGCCCGTTATAATTGCTTCCTCAGCCCATTATAAAAAATAGGCCAGGTGGCCTATAGCATACTAGCCACCTGGCATATAGCGAAAACCTCATACATATCCTATACTGCATGTGTGGTTGTCCTGCAATGGGGGTATTTTAGAACAGGGCAATCACCAGGGATCGCTCCTATTGTGTTACGTAGTGAATTTGAGCACGTATGGCGTGGTAGGAGTGGTTTCTTATGGTTGTTCGTCCTTGAAGCTCACTTTTAGATGGAGCCGAGCAGTGGAAAGAGCTAGCATATTGGGCGAGGCAGAGCAAACAGAGGTAAAACAAACACCTGAAAGGTTAGTCTTCGTGCTTCCTCAGCGAGATGACCTGGAGCAATTGGTGGGCATTGAACGAATGCTTTTTCACGAAGCACTTCTTGTCCCGCCAGAAGAGCAGCGGAAACAATTGACCTTCAACCCTGAAGCAATTCACGTCATAAAGGATACCAATACAAATACTGTCCTGGGTGGTATCTCGTGCAGCCCCCTAAAACCGGATGTGTTAGAAAAACTTATCCGGCTAGGGATTGAAGAACCTCAGATCAAGCCAGAGGACTTTCTCCCATATACGGCCGGTACGCCGCTGGACTGCTACATTATTGATTTCGCCGTCAGACCAGGTCTGCTAGCAACATATTATGGCACTAAGCTCTTGCAAGCAACACTCGATTTTTTCATAGAGCTATTGAATCGTGGAGTGGTTATCCGCCGTATTTACGCCGTGGCAGTCACAAAATACGGAGAGCGACTGGCAAAACGTCTTCACTTCACACTTCTTCAGAGCGATTGGACAGGAGAATCTGCGGATTTTAGGCACTCCTATGTTCTGGATTTGGAGAACACAAAAAGCAAATCCAGGCTCGTTAAGAAATACTTAAAACAGAAATGGGATCTTGAGAGAAGACGAAAGCCGCTCAATAAACAGTGACAAGCATGGTTGTAGTGGATCCCGAATCTTGACTCTTCCGCAACTTGACACTCCTTCTCAAAGAAAGCAATCGGTCGTCTGAACGGAAACCGAGAACAGCTATGGGTCAGATGACACTTCTGCTCAGCAGGTGCACCGCTATACACTCTTATGGAGAAATACAGCCACAAGTATTTTGATTCCAATCGAGAAGGAGTACGCAATGCACCAGCAACAGCCTCCACAACTGTGCGGCTCAGTGGACATGCGCATCTATGGACGCAGGCTGATCCTTGCACGCACAGGATGGATCACAACCGATCTTCTCATCAACCGCGCATTGGTCTATGGCACACTGACAGGAGCACTGGCGCTCATCTACGCGGGCAGCGTGATCGGGCTGCACTATCTTTTGAGTGGAGCAAATGGCGACAACCAGCTAACGATTGTTGGTTCCACGCTCGCTATCGCTGCCTTGTTCCAACCCTTGCGCCTGCGTATTCAGCACGCTATTGATCAGCGTTTCTATCGGCGCAAATATGATACGGCCAGGACTGTGGCTGCGTTCAGCGCGGCGCTGAACAAGGAAGTGGATCTGGACAAGCTGAGCGAGCACCTACTGGCAGTAGTGCACGAGACGATGCAGCCCGCACATGTTTCGCTGTGGTTGCGCCTGCCTGAACACATCCAGAAATCCCATGAGCATCAGCCTTATCGGGAATGACAAACAAACAGGGGTCAAGGAACGGTACAGGGAACGATTCAGGAACTGTGCATGTACTACACTTCCCCAGGATGAAGAAGTTCTTCATCGCACATCTTTCATCTTAAAGAGGAGTGAGTACATGAACATGGACAAGCCTTCCCAGCATCCTCGCTCTCACCTGTTTACGGTACGTGTGTGGAAAGAAGAGGTGAGGAATGGTCAGATTGAGTGGCGTGGCAAAGTGCAACTGGTGAATAGCGGAGACGTGCGCTACTTTCGCGAATGGGCCGCACTTGTTCCACTCCTCATCGCTATGCTGTCAGAGGCGGACTCCATGTCCGAACCGGATAAATAAGAACGACCTTCGATCCATTGTAGCCAGGTCAGCCGGTTCAACGCACAGCAAGAAAGGAAAAGAATTTGCAAAGCACATCATCTCGCATCGAAGCAACAAAGACTTCGCTGTCGATGCTGCGTACCATCACTGCCATCACCCTCTTACTTCTAGCCGTCCAGTTCCTTATCGGGATGGTAGTCAACCTCTTTGTCCAGGTACCCTCTGCCCATCCAGGCGTAGGTGCATCGAACTACTTCCAGGGGGTCGTGCAAGGGGTGGCATGGGCTTTAGTTCATGCTCCGCTGGCGTTACTGTTTCATGTGATACTGGGACTCCTGCTGTTCCTCGCATCGTTGCTGTTGATCGGACTCGCGATTGCTTCCCGGAGGCGGGCCTGGATAGTCACCTCGCTGCTCGGATGGCTAGGGATCATGGCAGCCGGCTTTAACGGTGCAAGCTTTCTCAATTATGGGCACGACTTCAGTTCCTTAATCATGTCCACCGGCTTTCTCCTGGCTGTGATCTCCTACGCGATCGGCTTCTACGTCACGCGCTGAGGAGCGATGAATGTATTGCCCCTTGCGAGTGCCAGGTATGGCGACGATCGAAAAAGCTTGACAACAAGGCAGAAGAGCAGTACATTAAAGGCATTCAGAACGTTTGTTCTCTGAAGGAGCACTCCCGCATGGGACAAGCCACGCGCACCACGAAACTCTCCCTTGACCTGGGCAAGCGAGACCAGGGAGGAGCGAATGCAGGCAAACAGGCCGCTCTTAGCGCGACGGTCG
>Ga0070708_100002995_pt1 | contig 13122 bp, 13 predicted proteins | sample KBSK5503metaG_FD_65469 | JGI IMG/M metagenome (GOLD analysis project Ga0070708, IMG submission 65469) | Corn, switchgrass and miscanthus rhizosphere microbial communities from Kellogg Biological Station, Michigan, USA - KBS K5-50-3 metaG | ecosystem: Host-associated > Plants > Roots >...
CGCACGAACACACCCGAGCTCGGATTGATGCCGACGACCGAGCCACAGGCCTATGGCCCGACGAGGAACCCGTGGGATCTCTCCCGCTCGCCGGGCGGTTCGAGCGGTGGGAGCGCGGCCGCGGTCGCCGCCGGAATGGTCCCGGTTGCCCACGCCACCGACTCGGGAGGGTCGATCCGGATCCCGGCGAGCGCGTGCGGAGTCGTCGGTTTGAAGCCGTCGCGGGGACCGGGGCCGGTCGGACGGGTCGGCGACCTCGCGGGCTTCAACGCGCAATACGTGATCACGCGTTCGGTCCGCGATTCGGCGGCGCTTCGGAGGGCGAGGGGACGGCCTCGCATGGACGTCGATGGCGGTGCCGTTCCGTTGCGCATCGGGCTGATGACTTCGAGCCCTGGGGGCGTGCTACCCGTTCACGCCGACTGCGTCTCCGCAGCAGAAGACGCGGCGTTGCTCTTGGGTTCGCTCGGCCACGTCGTCGAACCGGCGCACCCGCCCGCGCTCGACGAGCTCGAGCACATCCTTCACTACGGCGCGGTGACTGCCGTCGATGCGCTCGCGAAGCTCGGGCAATGGAGCGGGCGCACGGGCCGGTCGATCGGGCCCGGCGACGTCGAGCCGGGGACGTGGATGCTCGCCGAGATGGGACGTTCCATCACCGGAGATCAGCTCCGCGCGAGCCTCGAATGGCTCTCCGACTACACGCGGCGCGTCGTCTCCTGGTGGGAGGAGGGGTTCGACCTGCTGTTGACCCCCACGCTCGCCGAACCGCCGCCGCCGCTGGGCGAGCTCGTGCCGACGCCGGACGAGCCGTTCAAGGCGGCGTGGCGTGCGGGCGCGATCGTGCCGTTCACTCCGCCGTTCAACACGACCGGTCAGCCGGCGATCTCTCTGCCTCTTTTCTGGAACGCCGAGGGGTTGCCGATCGGGGTCCAGCTCGTCGCCGGGCCCGGCGCGGAGGACGTTCTCTTCAGGGTCGCGGCTCAGCTCGAGCGCGCGCGGCCGTGGGCGAAGCGCCGGCCCCCGGTCGCCGCGTGATCGCGCTCAGCGCGCCTCGGTGAGCCAGACGTCGAGCCCGCCGGTGCGCGTGTAATCCAGCCCGATCCCGGAAGCCCGAATCGGCCCGAGGAGATCGCGCTCACGCAGCGCCTCGCGCGCTGTGGCGAGCGAGGCGACCTCGACCCACATCCCCGCTACTCCTTCGATCGAGGAGTGCCGCAGCCTGATGGCGGGACCCTTGCCGACCCGGAAGAGACCGTAGCCGTCCGGTTCGGCGGGGGAGAGGAATCGGCGCCACCGCCGTTCTGCTTTCTCCAGGTCGTTCACTCCGATGGTGATCTCGGCGACTCGGCGAACCCCGATCGCACCGCCGTCCGCCCGATCCATCGCTTCCCGCGCGGTTCTCCCGCGCACGGCTCGTTCGGAGTGGTAGTGACAGATGAAGGCGACCGCGGCGTCGCCGACCAGCCCTCCGAGATAGGTGTTGGTCGAGAGGATCCCGGCGGCGCCGACCCCGCTCTCGCGTTCGTACGGCACCGGGCCGAGATGGCGGAGCTTCCGCTCGTCGAGCGCCTCCGCCCAGCCGTGGTCGGCGAAAGGCTCGAACGCGATGCCGCGAACGGTGAGCGGCTCCGTCGCGGCGAAGTACTCACTCAACGTCGGGTCGGCGCGAACGAATTCGATGTTCATGTTCCCAAGGCAAACGCCGCCGCTCGCGAAAGCGCCGTCGTCGCGGATGGGCCATGCAACCGGAAGGCCGAGCGTATGGGTGAAAAGCGCGAACAGCGGAACGGGGTCCGCGACCGGGACGAAGACGTGGTCGACGTGCCGGACGAGCGCTTCGGTCACAGAGACGTCGTCGCCGGGCCCGGCTGCATGCGCTCGCGCTCGTAGGAGTCGATGTCCGCGGCGTATTGCAACGTCACGGCGATCTCGTCGAGGCCGTTCAGCAGGCTGTGCCTGACATCGGCGTCGATCTCGAAACGGGCGGTCCGTCCGCCGAACGTCACCGTCTGCGCCTCGAGATCGATCGTCGCTTCCCCCGCTTGCATGACGCCGCGCACATCATCTTCGGTGAGCCGCACCGGCAGCAAGCCGTTCTTCGTGCAATTCCCGTAGAAGATGTCGGAGAAGCTCGGAGCGATCACGGCTTGGAAGCCGAACTGCTGGATCCCCCACACCGCATGCTCGCGGGATGAGCCGCACCCGAAGTTGCGTCCGGCCGCGAGGATCGGGTTCGCCTCGAGCGTGACCTCGCCGTTGCGCACCCAGTCGTAGAAGAGGAACTCCCCGTACCCGGTTCGTTCGATGCGCTTCAGGAACTGCTTCGGCATGATCTGATCGGTGTCCACGTCGGCGCGATCGAGCACCGAGACCTTGCCCGAGACGATCTTCACCGGGTTCACGACCACGTCCTGATGTCGACGAAGTGCCCCTCGATCGCGGCGGCGGCGGCCATCTCCGGCGAGACGAGGTGCGTTCGTCCCCCGACGCCCTGGCGTCCCTCGAAGTTCCGGTTCGAGGTCGACGCGCAACGTTCCTTCGGAGCGAGGATGTCGGGATTCATCCCCAGGCACATCGAACACCCGGCCGAGCGCCACTCGAACCCGGCCGCGGTGAAAACGCGGTCGAGGCCCTCGGCCTCGGCTTGCACCTTCACCTGGTTCGACCCGGGAACGACCATCGCGCGGACGGTTCCCGCGACGCGCCTGCCGTCGGCGACTCGGGCGGCCGCGCGAAGATCTTCGATGCGCGAGTTCGTGCACGAGCCGATGAAGACGCGGTCGAGCGCGATGCCGGCGATCGGCGTTCCCGCCTCGAGTCCCATGTACGCAAGCGCCCGCTCCGCCGTCTCGCGATCGGCCGGGCTTTCGAAGGAGTCCGGCGAGGGCACCGTGCTCGTGACGTCGACCACCATGCCGGGCGTGGTTCCCCAGGTCACCATCGGCGCGATATCGGCGCCGTCGAACTTCAGCTGCCGATCGAAGGTCGCGCCGTCATCGGTCGGAACCGAGCGCCATCGATCCAGCGCCCGCTCCCAGTCCTTCGGCACCGCCGGCCGCCCCTCCATGTACGCGAAGGTGGTGTCATCGGGCGCGACCATCCCGGCGCGAGCGCCGCCTTCGATCGTCATGTTGCAGACCGTCATGCGGCTCTCCATCGAGAGGCGCTCGATCACCGGCCCGGCGTATTCGACCGCGTAGCCGGCACAGCCGGACGTGCCGAGCCGACCGATCGTCGCCAGGATCACATCTTTCGCCGTGACGCCGTAACCGAGCTCGCCCGAGTACCAGATGCGCATCGAGCGTGGTTTGCGCTGGACGAGCGTTTGTGTCGCGAGCACGTGCTCGACCTCACTGGTTCCGATGCCGAACGCGAGCGCGCCGAACGCGCCGTGGGTCGAGGTGTGCGAGTCGCCGCACACGATCGTCATGCCCGGTTGCGTGACGCCGAGCTCGGGTCCGATCACGTGCACGATGCCCTGGTGCTCCGACCCGATCGAGTAGATGGGGATATCAAACTCTGCACAGTTGCGCTCCAGCGTCTCGACCTGCTGACGCGACAACGGGTCGGCGATCAGCCGCGCGACGGGCGTTCCATCGGTCGGAACGTTGTGGTCCGCAGTCGCCAGCGTCTTGTCCGGGCGCCGGACGGTGCGGCCGGCGAGGCGCAGCCCGTCGAACGCTTGCGGGGAGGTGACCTCGTGGACGAGGTGCATGTCGACGTAGATGAGGTCGCGCCGGACTTGGTGACCTTCCCAGATCTTTTCGAACATCGTCTTCGGCATCGGTTCGCTCCTAGGTGCTCCGGAGTCCCGCGGTGACGACCGCGAGGAAGCGCGCGTCCCCCCGGCCTGGGTTCTCGAAATGGTGGGGGAGATCGGCGTCGAACGTGATCGCGTCGCCGGGGGAGAGCGGGTGGCGCTCCTCGTCGATCACGACGGCGAGCCGTCCGTTGAGAGCCACCACCGTCTCGCGACTGCCCGGCGCGTGGATCGGGCGGTCGCCGGGGCCGCCGGTGCGCGCCTTGGGGCGGAGCGTGTGCTCGCTCACCGACGCACGCTCGCCGGGGAGCGGCCGCGTGAGCTCCTCGACCCTATGCCCGTCGCTCTGGTCGACGCGTCGATCGTCGCGACCGACGAACGCGACGTGGCTCGACTCGTCGAGGCGCAGTAGCTGCGAGAGCGAAAGACCGAGGCCGGCGGCGATCTTCTGCGCAACCGCGAGGGTAGGGGAGGTCTCGCCGCGCTCCACCTGAGAGAGCATCGGCGCGCTCACGCGACTGTGGGATGAGAGGTCTCGCAGCGAGAACCCCCGCGCCTCTCGAAGCGCCTTGATCCGTTCTCCGACCCGCCGCGAGACGCCGTGGGGTGAGTCGGGAGCAGTCAGGGTGGCTCTCATCGTTGGTGTACGCTATCACGTATGATCGTCTGTCGCAACGGACAGTATTACTTCGGCTCATCGGGTTGGTTTCCGTCATCCCTGGGAGTGGAAAACTCTAGAGATGTGCTCGCTACAAAGGAGGCGATATGGGCACCCAAACCAAGGAACTCCCCAAAGAGCTTGCTTATGCGGTGGTGGGCGCGGCCGATGTGACCGTCGAAAAGGTCAAGGACGCCGTCACTAGCACCGGTCGGACCGCACGACGTGCTCGGCGAAAGGCAGAGCAGGCTCTCGACAAGATGGAGCGCCGTGGCCGCGCGGTGGCTCGCAAGACCGGCCCGAGGAAGAAGCGCACGGCGCTAGCGGCGAGGCGGACGACTGCAAAGGCCCGGACGAGCGCGCGCCGGACCGCGAGAACAGCGACGCGACGCGTCGCGACCGGTCGGAAGCGATCGAGCAGCCATCGATAGCGTTTAGGCTTTACGGTGGGCCCCACCTCGGTGGGGCCCACGCGCTTGCTCCGATAGAATCGGACGATCCCGCGGGAGGTCCGGCCATGAGTCAAGAGTTGGCCCAGTTGATGGAGCAGGCCTGGTCTTCGATGGAAGAGGTTTGCTCGCAACTCACGCCGGAAGAGTGGGATCTTCCGACCGACTGCCCCGGCTGGAGCGTCCGCGATCAGGTCGCGCACATCGATGCGATCGAGGCCCGGCGCCTCGGCCGGCCGGCGGCTCCGGGCAATCCCATCCAGGCTCCACACGTCCGAAACGATTTCGGCGCGCGCAACGAGCGTGACATCGAGCACCGCCGCGGCCGGACCACCGACGAGCTGATGGACGAGTACCGCGACGTCACGGCCGAGCGCGCGAAGTTCCTCTACGGGTTGTCTGAGGAGGAGTGGGCCGCCGAGACCGACGGGGTTGCCGGGCGCGCGCCGATGGCCGAGGTGATCAAGATCCGAATCCTCGACGTCTTCTACCACGAGCAAGACATCCGGGTTGCGACCGCGCGGCCCGGCCACATGAAGGGCGACGTGGCGCGGTTCGTTTTCGAACGCATGGCCGCGGCGATGCCGTTCGTCGTCGGAAAGCGCGCCGCGACCTCGGAGGGACAATCCGTCGTCTTCGAAGTCGGGTCGCCGGGAGAGACGTTCGCGATCGGGATGAGTGGCGGCCGCGGCGGGCCGCTGCCCGAGATGCCGAAGGAGCCGACGGTGCGGCTGTCGATGGACTGCGAGACCTTCCTGCGCTTGGCCGGCGGACGTTGGGCGCCGAAACGCATCGAAGCCCAGGGTCGCTTGCACATCCTCGGGGACCGCGACCTCGCCGACCGGATACTCGCCAACATGGCGATCACGCCCTGAGGCGCGTGTCCTACAAGATCGGCGTCATCGCAGGCGACGGGATCGGCCCCGAAGTCGTGGACGAGGCGCTCAAGGTTCTCGACGCGTCGGGCGTGAAGAGCGAGCACCAGTTCTTCGAACTCGGTGCGGAGCGATACCTCGAAAGCGGCGAGGTCCTTCCGGAAAGCACCCTCGAGGATCTGCGCCGGCTGGACGCGGTCTTGCTGGGCGCCGTCGGTGATCCGAGGGTGCCGCCGGGCGTGCTCGAACGCGGCCTATTGTTGCGGCTGCGGTTCGAGCTCGACCTCTACGTCAACCTGCGGCCGGTGAAGCTTCACCCCGGCGTGCCGACCCCACTCGCGGGGAAGAGCTCCGACGACATCGACATGATCGTCGTCCGGGAGAACACCGAAGGGCTGTACTCGGGAGCCGGCGGCGTGCAGGCACGTGGCACGCTCGGCGAGGTCGCAATCCAGGAGTCGATCAACACGCGTCACGGCGTCGAGCGCATCCTCCGCTACGCGTTCGAGCGCGCGAATGCCCGCCCGCGCAAGAAGCTGACGATGGTGCACAAGACGAACGTGCTCACCCATGCCGGCGACCTCTGGGCGCGGACGTTCGACGAGCTGGGCGCGCTGTACCCCTCGGTCAAGCGTGACTACGCGCACGTCGACGCGGCCTGTCTCTACTTCGTGACCCAGCCCGAGCGGTTCGACGTCGTCGTTACCGACAACCTTTTCGGCGACATCTTGACCGATCTCGGCGCCGCGATCGCCGGAGGGATGGGCCTGGCCGCCAGTGGAAATCTCAACCCGGCTCGCATGGGGCCGAGTATCTTCGAACCCGTGCATGGATCGGCACCCGACATCGCAGGTAGAGGGTGGGCGAACCCGATCGCTTGTATCCTGTCGGTTGCTCTCATGCTCGAGCACCTCGGCGAGGCCGAGGCCGCTACGCAGGTCGAACAGGCCGCAGTGGCGACGCTCGGCAAGCTCGGCGGAACGGCCGGCGAGGCGATGGGCTTCACGACCCAGCAGGTCGGGGACATGGTCGCGGAAGCGCTGCGCTCGTAGAAAGGCGGGGTCATGCCACTCACGAAGACCGACAAGATCTGGATGGACGGCAAACTCGTTCCGTGGGACGAGGCGAACATCCACATCCTTACCCCGACGCTGCACTACGGCTGGGGAGTCTTCGAAGGCATCCGCGCGTATCCGACGAAACGCGGCCCGGCGGTCTTCCGCCTGAGCGATCACACCCGGCGCCTGTTCCGCTCCGCGAAGATCTACATGCTCGACATCCCCTTCTCCGTCGAGCAGATCGTCGACGCCACCAAGGAGACGATCCGGGTCAACAAGGTGGAGTCGTGCTACGTCCGGCCGCTTGTGTATCTCGGGCTGGAGGAGATGGGGCTCAACCCGCTGCCGAACCCGACGCGCGTCGCCATCGCGGTGTGGCCGTGGGGGACCTATCTCGGAGATCACGGGGTCGAGCACGGCGTGCGCGTGAAGGTGTCGAGCTTCCGGCGCAACGACTGGAACGCGATCCCTCCCGCCGGAAAGGCGACGGGCCAGTACATCAACTCATCGCTCGCGAAAGTCGAGGCGATCAAGGCCGGGTACGACGAAGCGATTCTGCTCAACACCCAAGGCCACGTCGCCGACGGCTCCGGCGAAAACGTATTCATCGTGCGCGACGAGACCTTGCTCACCCCGCCGCTCGCGTCGGGCCCGCTCGGCGGGATCACCCGCGATTCCGTGATCAAGATCGCGGCGGACCTCGGATGGAAGACTGAAGAAGCCGAGCTGAATCGGACCGACCTCTACCTGGCCGACGAGGCGTTCTTCACCGGCACCGCGGCGGAGATCGTGCCGATCCGCTCGGTCGACGACCGCGAGCTGGGCGAGCCCGGCGCCATCACGAAGAAGATCCAGGAGGTGTTCTTCGCGGTCGCGAAGGGCGAGGTCGAGCGGTACGCCTACTGGCTCGAGTACGTGAACTAAGGCCCGATGACGCCTGGATGCCGACCTCGGATCGATTCTTCCGTCGATTGGACACCCTTATGGTGCTGGATCGCCGGAGGAATGTGATCTATTGGGCTCGCCCCCCCGGATGAAGCCCATCCTGTACGACACAACGTTGCGCGACGGTGCGCAGCGCGAAGGCATCTCGCTGACGGTCGAGGACCGGTTGAAGATCGCCACCTGGCTCGACTCGCTCGGCGTCGGCTACATCGAGGGCGGTTGGCCGGGCTCGAACCCCAAGGATATGGAGTTCTTCCGCCGCGCGCCCGAGCTCCGGCTGCAGAACGCGAAGCTCGCCTGCTTCGGCGCCACGCGCAAGGCGGGCGGCGCGGCCGACAATGACCCGCAGGTCCGCGAGCTGCTCGACAGTGAGGCGCCAGTCGCGTGCATCGTCGGGAAGGCGAGCGCGCTTCAGGTCGAGCAAGCGCTCGGCACGACGCGCGACGAGAACCTCCGGATGATCGCCGACACGATCACTTTCCTGAAATCTCAGGGTCTCGAGGTTTTCTACGACGCCGAGCACTTCTTCGACGGCTACCGGCACGACGCGTCGTACGCGCTGTCGGTCGTCCGCGCAGCCGCGGACGCCGGCGCCGACTGCGTGGTGCTCTGCGACACCAACGGCGGGACGCTCCCGATCGACGTGTCGATCACACTTCGCGACGTGCTCGCACAGGTCTCGGTTCCGATCGGCGTTCATTTCCACAACGACGCCGAGTGCGCGGTCGCCAATTCGCTGCTGTCGGTGCAGCTCGGCGCAGGTCAGGTGCAAGGGACCGTCAACGGGATCGGCGAGCGCTGCGGGAACGCCAACATCATCTCGATCATCGCGAACCTCAAGCTGAAGATGGGGATCGACTGTGTGACCGACGAGCAGCTCCGTTCGCTCACCGGCGCTGCGCACGCGGTTGCGGAGATCTGCAACGTCACGCCCGACTCGCATCAGGCTTACGTCGGAGCGTCGGCGTTCGCGACGAAAGCCGGGCTTCACACCTCGGGCCTGGCGAAGATGGAGGGCGCCTACGAGCACACCGACCCGTCGCTGGTCGGCAACGCGCCGCGCTTGCTCGTCAGCGAGCTCGCCGGGCGCTCGACGATCGTGCTCAAAGGCAAGGAGCTCGGGATCGACCTCGAGAAGGACAAGGATCTCGCCACGCAGATCCTGAATTCGGTGAAGGACCTCGAGCACGTCGGCTACCACTTCGAGGCCGCTGACGCGTCGCTGGAACTTCTGATGCGCCGCCTGGCCGGGTTGGAGCGCGAGTACTTCCGTCTCGAGTCGTTCCGCGTCACGATCGAGAAACGCGAGGGCGGCGAGATCGCCTCGGAGGCGACGGTGAAGCTCTGGGCCCGGGGCGAGCGTCACATCGCAACCGCAGAAGGCAACGGCCCGGTGAACGCCCTCGACCGCGCAATGCGCCTTGCGCTGGTGAAGTTCTACCCTGCGCTCTCCTCCATCGAGCTAACCGACTACAAGGTGCGGATCCTCGACGAGAAGAAGGGGACCGGCGCGGTGACGCGCGTGCTGCTCGAGTCGACCGACGGAACGAAGGAATGGTCGACGATCGGCGTATCGCCCAACATCATCGAAGCGTCCTGGCAGGCCCTGACCGACTCGATCTCCTTCGGGCTCACGCACGCCGAGCCGCACGACTTCTAGCTGCGCGGTCTCATTTCGCGTCGCGTTCCAAGGCTTGCCGGATGTAGGAGCGGAGCGCATCCTCGTCGGCGTCCGCGAGACTTCTGATCTTCACGTGCTTCGCGTGTTTCCCTTTGCCCTTGAGCAGGCCGTATCTATCCTCGAACTCGGCTCCGTACGTAAACCCAAAAGTGATGTCCCGCTTTGTTGGGCTGATCCACGCCACCGGCCCTTTCCCCTTCCACATCGGTATCCCGTAGCTGATCTGCTCCGTTGCGCTCCGGGCACACTCGCGCATCAACGCGCGCACCATGGTCACGATGTCGTGGAATTCGGGTGGAACCTTCTGCTGAACGAAATCATCAACCGCATCCATGGCGATGAGCTTCTCCCCAGCCGGAGGAGGTGAACGCCGAGCCTCGTCCGGCTCCGTGCAGGACGCGCATCGGCCGCGCGCCGACGATTAGTCTATCGGGGGTGCGGATCGCTCGGGTCTCCTACGGTGGCGGCATCTCCTTCGGCGTGATCGAAGGCGACCAGGTAGCAGAGATCGACGGCCCGCCGATCGGCGAGCTTCTCTTCACCGGCAAGCGGGCGCCGCTCGCCGACTGCCGGTTGCTGGCGCCGGTGATCCCGTCCAAGGTCGTCGCCGTGGGGTTGAACTACCGCGACCACGCCGAAGAGATGGGCCAGACCTTGCCCGAGGAGCCGTTGATCTTCCTCAAGCCCGGCACCACCGTGATCGGGCCGAACGATGCGATTCGCAAGCCGCCCGAATGCCAGCGCCTCGACCACGAAGGCGAACTGGCAGTCGTCGTCGGCGGCCTCGTCCGCAATGCCGATCGCGCAGTCGCCGCCGAGGCGATCCTCGGCTACACGGTCGGCAACGACGTGACCGCGCGCGACCTGCAGATCAAAGACATCCAGTGGACGCGCGGCAAGGGCTTCGACACCTTTTGTCCGCTCGGGCCCTGGATCGAGACCGACGCCGACGCCGGCAGCCTGGATCTTGAGGTGCGCGTGAACGGCAAGGTGCGGCAGCGCTCGAACACGAAGAATCTTATCTTCGACCCGCCGGCACTCGTTTCGTTCATCTCGGGCGTCATGACGTTGCTTCCCGGCGACGTGATCCTGACGGGCACTCCGTCGGGCGTCGGGCCGATGGAGCCGGGCGACTCGTGCGAGATCGAGATCTCCGGGATCGGCGTGCTCGCCAATTCCGTAGCGGCCGCGTCGGTCGCATGACGTAGAGTCCCATCATGGCCGTTGTCGGCAGGGTCGCGGAGCTACGGCGCTATCCCGTGAAATCCATGCTCGGAGAATCGATCGGGCAGTCCGAATTCTCTCAACGTGGGCTCGCAGGCGATCGCGCGTACGCACTGATCGATTCGGAAACCGGGAAGCTCGTCAGCGCGAAGCGTCCGCGACTGTGGGGTCACATGTTTCAGCTCTCCGCCTCGTACGACAATCCGCCGATCCTCGGTGCCTCTCCATCCCCGGTGATCATCACTTTCCCGGACGGCTCTTGCTTGCCGAGCGACGACTCTGATGTCGACAGAAAGCTGTCGGAGGTGCTTGGGCGCAAGGTCTCTTTGGTTTCCAAGACCGACGACACCGCTATCCTGGACGAGGTCTGGATCAAGGAGAAGCAGGCAGAACCCTACGGTCCCGTGGTCGGCTCCGAGGGCGCCGACCGGCTGATCGAGCTGCCGGCTTCGCTGGGCTCGCCACCGGGCACGTTTTTCGACTACGCACCCATCCATCTGGTGACGACCGCGACGATCCGCACGCTCGCGAAAGCCTATCCGGCCGGTGCGTTCGACGTGCCTCGCTTCCGTCCAAACGTCGTCGTCGAGGTGCCGGATGAGGGGTTCCTCGAGAACGAATGGCTGGGCCGGGCCCTGCGGCTCGGCGACACCGTCGCGATCGAGCTAAACCTGCCCACCCCACGCTGCGTCATGACCACCCTGCCGCAAGGGGATCTTCCGAAAGACGCCGGCATCTTGCGCACCGCCGCGCAGGTCAACCCGCGAGACTTCGGACCCTTCCAGGGTCAGCCGTGCGTCGGCGTCTATGCAGACGTCGTTACCGGCGGCGCGGTACGGGTCGGGGATGATGTCCGCCTCGAGTAACCGATGACCTCGCCGTTACCGAAGGTACGCGTTCGTTTCGCGCCGGCGCCGTCGGGCTCGCTGCACGTCGGGAATGCGCGGACGGCGCTCTTCAACTGGCTGTTCGCGCGACATCACGGCGGCACGTTCATCCTCAGGATCGAGGACACCGACCGCTCGCGTGTCTCCGAGGAGTACATCGACCGGGTGATGGAGGTGCTGCGTTGGCTCGGCCTCGACTGGGACGAGGGCCCGGACGTCGGCGGACCCTACGCACCGTACCGGCAAACGCAGCGGATGGAGCGCTACACGGAGGCTGCGGAGAAGTTGCTGGCGGGCGGCTTCGCGTTCCGTTGCTACTGCACGCCCGAGGAGATCCGCGCCCGCCGCGACGAGGCGCGCGCGCAGGGGAGGCCGCCGCCCCGGCGCGATCCCTGCCGCGCGCTCTCCGATGAGGCTCGCGCGGCGAACGACGCGGCGGGAAAGCCGGCGGTGCTTCGGTTCATGGTGCCCGATGACGGGGAGCTGGTTTTCGAAGACATCGTTCACGGTGAAGTCCGCACAGCGTTCGCCGACATTGAGGACTTCTCGCTGATGCGATCGGACGCCTCGCCGTTGTACGTACTGGCGGCGGCCGTCGACGATCTCGCGATGGACGTGACGCACATCATCCGCGGCGAGGATCTTCTCTCCGTCTCGCCGAAACAGATCTTGATCTACCGCGCGCTCGGGCGGCAGTCCTGGCCTGCGTTCGCGCATCTGCCGCTGATCGTCGGCAGCAACCGGCAGCCGCTTTCGAAGCGGCACGGCGAGACCTCGGTGGAGTGGTACTGGGAGCACGGCTTCTTGCCCGAAGCGCTTGTCAACTACCTGGCGCTGCTGGGGTGGTCGCCGGGCGACGGAGTGACGGAACGGTTCACGAAAGATGAGCTTGTCGAGCTGTTCTCGCTCGACAACGTCTCCCGTAACCCCGCCGCGTTCGACGTCCAGAAGCTCGGCGCGCTGAACGGCGAGAAGATCCGCGCGCTCCCGCCCGAGGAGCTCGCGCGCCGCCTAGGGCCGTTGCTCGTGAAAGCTGAAGTTGTTTCCGCTCTTCCAACCCACGAAGAGCGGGCGCTGCTCGCCCGCGCGGTCCCGCTCATCCAGGAGCGGATGCAGACGCTGGCGGAAGCGCCCGAGCAACTGCGCTTCCTCTTCGCCGACGTGGATCCTACGGACAAAGCGAAGGGGTTCCTGGTCCCAGGCAACGCCGACGTGCTGGAAGAGACGCTGCGCGCGCTCGAAGATCTTCCCGAGTGGAACGCCTCCGGGATCAGAGCCACGATCGAAGAGACCGCGGCGGCGCTCCAGGTGAAGAACAAAGACGCGTTCCAGATGATCCGGGCCGCGGTAACGTCCTCGACGGTGTCGCCGCCGCTCTTCGAATCGATGGAGCTCCTGGGCCGCGATCGCTCGCTCGAACGGATCCGGGGCGCCTTGGAGCGTATCCGCAGGTAGCCGTGCTCGAAGTGTTGCCCACCCCTATGCTGCCCGCTACGATTCGGCGGTCCCTTGGGGCGTGGGGTAACCCGGCAGCCCGGCTGATTCTGGTTCAGCTAGTCCTGGTTCGAATCCAGGCGCCCCA
>Ga0070708_100002996_pt1 | contig 13122 bp, 12 predicted proteins | sample KBSK5503metaG_FD_65469 | JGI IMG/M metagenome (GOLD analysis project Ga0070708, IMG submission 65469) | Corn, switchgrass and miscanthus rhizosphere microbial communities from Kellogg Biological Station, Michigan, USA - KBS K5-50-3 metaG | ecosystem: Host-associated > Plants > Roots >...
CCTATCGCATTAACAACACGGCGAAGGTCGTCGGTGGGGTTGACCCCGAGAGCACCGAGCTCGCGGTCGCGATCCTCGACCAGATCACTGAGGGGCATGTGCACCCAGTGTCGTCCGCGCGGGTAGCTGAAATGACCAAGCTTCTCGAGAACACGTTCCGCTCGGTGAACATCGCGCTCGTGAACGAGCTCGCGATGCTCTGCGACCGCATGCATCTCGACGTATGGGAAGTCATCGATGCTGCGGCAACAAAGCCGTATGGCTTCATGCCGTTCTATCCGGGTCCGGGAGTGGGCGGGCAATGTATTCCCGTTGACCCCTATTACCTTGCCTGGAAGGCACGCGAATTCGATTTCCACACGAAATTCATCGAGCTCGCTGCCGAGACGAATCTCTCGATGCCTTTCTTCACCGTGGATCGTGTCCGCAAGATGCTCGACGACGGGGGCAAGCCTCTGCGGGGCGCGCGCGTCCTCGCGCTGGGAGCGGCGTTCAAGAGGGACGTTGATGACGCGCGTTATTCACCGGCGGTCCGCGTGATGGAGATCCTGAGCGACCAGGGGGCGAATCTGCAGTACCACGACCCGTACGTGCCATTCGTGCGTCTCGAGGTCCCGTTGTTCGCGGACGGAAGTGGCCAGAATATTCAATCGGTCCCGCTCGAAGACGAGACGCTCCGGCGCGCGGACTGTGTTGTGATTCTCGTCGCGCACTCCGGGATCGATTACGGCCGGGTCGTTCGCTTCGCGCCGCGAGTCTTCGACGCAGTCAACGCGACGCGCGGTCTTCCCCGGAACGAGCACGTCGAGCGGCTGTAAGAGCGCTGGTCCCTAGCGTGACATTGCCGCCGTTAGTACGTCGGCTCGAGGCCGCAGGGATCGGTCTCTTCGGTGGAGCGGCCGTCGCTTGGCTTGTGGGCGATGCGAACTACGTGGCACTTGGCGCCGCCGCCCTCTTCACGCTTTTCGTTGTTCTACTGACGCGTGCGATCACGCCGGCTCCGGCCCGCCAGGATGTCTACCTCCTCGTTCTTCTGGCCCTAACCCTGCGCTACGCGGTGGCCGTGATCGTCCACGATGGCTCGCTCGTCGTGGGCAGAGGTGGCTTCATCACCGGCGACGATGCGGCCTATGCGGACTTCTCGCGGATCCTGGCCCAGGTCTACCGAGGCGAGACCGTCACCTCCGACTACGGAGGGTATTTGAATCTGCTCGGCACGTTCGTGTATCTCGAGACGGCGATCTTCCTCCTTGTCGGCCCGAACGTCGTCGTCGTCGAGCTGCTCAACGCCGCCCTCGGGGCGTGCCTCGTGGCGCTCACGTGCGATCTCGGTCGCCGGCTCTTTGACGACGCACGGGCGGACCTCCTCGCTGGCGCCCTCGTGGCTTTCTATCCGTCGCTCGTCCTGTGGACCTCGCTGAACTTGAAGGACTCGCTTGCGCTCTTTCTGATCTCGACGGTGCTCTGGCTGATCGTCATCTTCAATCGCACGCTTGTGGTATGGCTTGTACCGGCGATGTACGTCCCCCTCCTTCTGATGGCGAGCCTCCGCTTCTACGTCTTCGTCGGACTCGCGATCGTAATCCCGATCGGTGTGTTGGTTGCGTCTGCTCGTCGATCAGTTGTCCAACGGATCGGGACTGCGGCCCTCGCGCTCGCTCTGAGCGCCCTCCTCACCGTCGTCCAGAGCGCCGGCAATGAAGCACTGTCGGCGTCGCTCCTCGCGCATCTCGAAAGCGAGCGGGCAGCGATGGCGGTGGGCGCCAGGACAGGGTTCGGTACAGCGGTCGTCCTCGTTGAGAGAGGGGCCACTTACGTCGTCCCGTCCTCTCCCGAAAACCCGGTGCCCCCAGGACGCACCCCAGGGGTTGTGATCGTCCAGCCCGATGCCCGCATCGTTATAGGGAGTCCTCTCCCCGGGCAAAACACGATCCCGGTCCTGCCCGGGGACGTCATCGTCGTTGCTGGTGCCGGCACAAGACCCACCCCGGCACCGCAGCCCCGGCAGCTACCCGTGACCGTTACCTCGGGCGAGCTTCAGCTAGCCGATGCGAGCGCGGATTCGGTGGTACTGCGCACACTGGGCTACCTCCCGGTCGGCCTCGCTTTCGCGCTATTCGCGCCCTTCCCCGGCGCGGGCAGACGAGCGCAGGACCTCTTGCCGATCCCGGAGATGCTCGTCTGGTACGTGGTACTCGTGGCCACTGTGGTCGCGCTGTGGCATTCGCGCTCGCGCTGGCGCAGCCTTGCACCTCTTGTTCTCTTTGTTGGCGGCACTCTCTTGATCTTCGCCCTCGCCGAAGGAAACGTCGGCACTCTTTATAGGCATAGGGCAATGGTCATTCCCTTCGTAATCGTCCTCGCGGCACCCGCACTCATTCGATTGCTCGATCGCGATTCGGAGGCGCGTGCGTCGCGTTGACCGGCACGGAACGGTCACCGTCATCCGCTTGACCTCAGTACCGTGGACCATCGGCTACGTTCCGGATCGCCTGCGCGCCCTTGGGGTCACGCTGGTCTTGGCGGCACATCTTGATGTCCCTCACATGCTCGTGGGTCGTCCTCTACGTACTGAACTGGGCGAGGACCAGCGGAAACGCAGCTCGGTCTGTTTGGCCACACCTGGGCGCTCGCGATAGAGGAGCAGTTCTACTGCTCTCGCCAGCGGCGCTATTCGTTCCTCGCGCGGTCGCGAGCCGACTGTCCGCGAGCGATCGTGGTTTCGATCCTCGTCGCGGCACTGGTCGGGGCGGCGCATCGAGCTCTCGAACGGTCCAGGGTGTGGGCATTGACCGCCTAGCGAACGGCACGGACATGCGCGCGGACACACTCCTGATTGGCTGCGGCACGTCTGATGCGGTGTCTACTTCTGGCACTTTTCTATCGTCTTCCTCGTTCCTTTCAGCCTGCCCTCGTCGTTCGAGTCGTCCTCGTCGCGAGCCTGCCCTGATCGCATCGGCCACGAGCTCGTTCCTGGTGGGGCGCAGGGTTCTGGCTCGTAAGCCCAGGTGGCAGCGCCGCGCCACGCCGACCGGCGACGCGCCCGAATTACGACCCTCCGTTTGACGGCTGCCAGCGATTCGTAGCTCGGTCGTACTGCTTCAAGACACGTGCCGGAGCGCCGGCAGCGATCGAGTTTTCCGGCAGGGTTCCTGTCACGACGGAATTCGCCCCCACGATGGTGCCGTTTCCGATTCGCGCGCCCGCCAGGATGGTCGCGCCCTCCCCAATCCACACGCGATCGCCGATGACGACAGGGTCGCCACGAAGTGGCCGGCGATGCGGACTGATCGCTGGATCGGAGCTTTCGGTCCCCGAGTAGCTTCCGTGATTGTGATCCGCGATATAGATCCGGGAGCCCATCAATACGTCATTCCCGATCTCGACGGAGCTCACCGCTGAAATCCGAACCGAGTCACCCACGGTCACTTGGTCACCGATCACGATTTGCGTTCGTGCAGTCGCATCGGCGCCGGCGACTGCCTCCACCCACAGATGCGCACCTGCTTCAAACCCGGACCCGACGTGAATTCGCGATGCGCCCAGAATCCGCCACCCGTGTCCTAGTCGAAGGCCGCGTGGGCTACCCAACGACGTTCCGACCGAAGCGCTGCGGACCCTCGAAACGACCTCGTCGAATGCGCGCGCGATGCTAAGGTACAGCCCATTTTGAGAGTGGAATTCTCGGAGACGCACTACGAGAGGCCGCCCTCGCGAAGCGTTCGTTTCAGTATGAGACACGCGCCAATGATGACACCCGGCAAAGATCTCCGATGAGAACGTTGCGGTCTGTCAGGGGACCGGCTGGAATGAGACGCAACGTGGTCGCGAACGCCTTCGGCAGCGGACTGAGTGCTGCGCTCAGCTTGTTGCTGATTCCGATCGCACTTCATCAGCTGGGGCTTGAAGCGTACGGAGTGATCGCGTTTCTGGCCTCCACCCAAGTTCTCCTTAGCCTGTTCGACCTTGGTCTGTCTCCGGCGCTGACGTGGGGCATCGCTGGCCTCGGCGGTTCAGCGAAGGAAGACGACGCGATCAAAGCGGTCTGGTCGCCCTACATCCTGGTCGGGCTCCTCCTCGGGGCGATCTTCTTCGCCATGGCGCCGTTTCTTGCCACTCGGTGGCTGCAACTGACAGTACTGTCAGTCGGCGAGGCGACCACGGCACTTCAACTCGGAGCGATCGCGGTGGCTATCCGGTGGCCGGTCTCGTTATTGTCGGCCGCGCTCGCGGGTCTGCAGCGGTTCGATTCGCTGAACGTCGCGAAGGGGCTTCACGCTGTGTTGAGCTTCGTTGGCGCAGTGGTCGTGCTGTACGTCTCTCCGGGGATCGCCCCGTTTGCCATTTGGCTCGTCGCGAGCGCCTTGATCGAAGTGTTGGCTTATCGCATTGCTCTCCAGCGGATGCTTCCGCGACTGCCCCTCTGGCCTTCGGGTCCGATAGCCGCAGCGGGCGGTATCTGGCGGTACGCGCGCGGGGTCGCGGTGGTAGCCGCGCTATCGCTTGTCCTCACGCAGAGCGATCGCCTTGTAATCGCAAAGACCGCACCTACGTCCGACCTGGGCCGCTACTCCGTCGCCTACACGCTGCTGTTCGGTCTCTCATTGATTCCGCTCGTTGTCAGCTCCGCCTACTACCCACGCCTGGCCGCTCACCACAAGGCAGGACAGCTTCGCGATCTCGTCGACCGATATAGAGACGCGTCGCAAGTCTTAATCTACCTCTACGCGCTGCCCTTTGCGGTCTGCGCGATCTTCGGTTCGTATGTTCTCGACGCCTTCGCTCGGTCGGCATCGTCTGAGACCACAACGGTCGTGCTCGCGCTTTTGGCAGTTGGCTTCTTGATGAACACCAGTACGGCGCTGGCGTACGCCGCCGCTCTGGCGACTGCCAACACACGCATCCCTGTTCTCGTGAATGCCTTCAACGTCGTTTGGTACGTCCCGCTGGTCGTCGTTGCCGCTTTGAGTTTTGGCATCGTCGGTGTCGCTGCAGCCTGGGCTCTTCTCAATGCGTCATATCTGCTGACCTTGGTACCGGCGGTCCATCGGCGAGTGCTACAAGAACCCGTGCTCCCGTGGCTGACACGGTCGTTCCTGCCGTTCCCGCTCCTCGCGTGTGCGCTCCTTCTGATCGTCCGAGTACTCATCGAGACCGTCGGCCTGGCGCGACCTGTTGCTTGGGTCGGTCTTGTAGCTGCCGGCGTTCTGTATCTTGGCATGGGCTGGCTCCTTCTCGGCCCCGATCTACAGAGATCGACGCCGTTCGCTCGTAGGATCCTTCTGCGCCCGTGACACGATTCTCGATCCTGCTTCCGACGCGGAACGGCGGGGAGTTCGTTCGAGACGCGATGAGCTCGGTTCTGACACAAGAGGGCGACTTCGAGCTCGTCGTCGGCGATAACGCGAACACAGACGAGACCGTCGACATTCTGCGCACTTATTTGAGCGACAGGCGGGTCCGCGTCGTCCGTTCCGAGTCTGTCGTTCCCGTGACCGATAACTGGATGCGGACGATGCGCGCGGCCAACGGCGACTACTTGCTGATGATCGGCGACGATGACCTGCTCTTGCCTGGCTTCTTCTCGCGCGCGGATGCGTTGCTGCGCCGGCACTGCGATCCCGAAGTTCTGACGTTCAACGGGTTTTCATATGTCGCCCCCGGGTCATTCGCGCCTGGCGCGGCCGCGATGTGGTCTCCTCGGCACTTCAACATGCGGGAGCTTGCCGCGGAGCGAGAGTTACCTCTGGATGAGCGTCGCGCGATCGTCAGGGACATGTTCCGATTTAGGGTCAGATTTCCTCTGAACATGCAGCTGACGCTCTTCTCTCGCCCGGCCGCGGCGGCCGTTCCTGGCGACCTCTTTCGCGCGCCTTTCCCGGACCATTTCGCGCTGAATTCGTTGCTCCTTCGAGCGCTACGCCTGGTTGTCGCCGACGAGCGCCTCCTTGTTGTAGGGGTGTCACCGAAATCGTTCGGCCACTACTTCTATGGTGGACATCAGAGGAGCGGAGTCGACTATTTGGGTGCGGGCTCAGCCTTTCCGGGCTTGATCGAAGGCAGCGAGCTCCTCAATTCGATGCACGCCTGGCTGCTAGAGCTTCGCAGGACCTACCCCGAGCTGCGCGATGTCCAAGTCGACCGATGGGCCTACCTCATCCGACAAGCGAACTACTGGCTTCGGCAGTACGAGTTCGGTGTCATCACCGCGGCAACGCTGATCCATCGGGCTCGCGCATTACGCCCTGCTGAGTTCGCGACGGTGCTCATCCCGATGATCGCCTATCGAGCTGCGCGGATCGTCCGAGACAGAGCGCGTGGCCGGCGGCGCACCTACATCTCTGATTCGTGGTCATCTCTTGAAGCGACAAGCGCGCCGTCGATCCGCGAATTCGCCGAGCATTTGCCGGCATGACGAGTGTCCCATTGAGCCCGCCGGCGTGCCCGTTGTGTGGCGCCCGCGAGGGTCGTCGTGTCGGCGTCCGCGGGAATCACGAATACCCCGGCGCAGACCGGAATGCTGAGCCTCACCTTGTCACGAACGCTCTGCGGTGCAGCCGCTGTGATCTCTTCTACGTTGAATCTCTGAGTGATGAGTCGGCGAAGCTCGAGCAGGCGTACTACGCGGACGCCGATCTGTACCCAGGGATGGGGGCCGCAGCCTCCGCCGCCGCTTTGGCTCGACTTCGCTTGATCGAAAAGTGTGTACCTCGAGGAACGCTCTTAGACGTGGGGGCGGGAAAAGGCGAATTCGTCAATGCCGCCTCCGCGGCGGGCTGGGAGGCGACGGGCCTCGAGCCTTCCGCCGGCCTGGCGCGCCACGCCGCTGGGTCGGGCGCCAGAGTCCGGCAGGGCTATGCCGACGCGACTGACCCAGCACCAGCGGGGGGTTTCGACGTGATCACGTTGATCCACGTGCTCGAGCACGTCCAAAACCCAATCGACCTGCTTCGGTCCGTCCGTAGCCTGCTGAAGCCAGATGGGATGATCTTTGTCGAGGTCCCGAACTGCGACTCCTACTTTCTCCGGTTCGTGGAGGCGTATTACCGCGCGCGCCACCTAAACTGGAGTCCGCGCCTCTCACCCTTTCACGCGCCATTTCACCGCATGGGATACACACCGCGGTCGTTGCGGTTTGCGTTATCCGGTGGCGGCTACGCAGCTACGGAAAGTGGCACGTTCGCGGGTTTCGACCGGGACTGCGGTCTCGGTGGATCTGCGGGTCCGTTCGAAGGGCTCGCCCGAAGGTTTCTCTCGCGAAGCCTTGACCTCCTGGGAAACCGCGAGCTTCTGTACGCGATGGCATCGCCGCAAGGGCTCGACTCGCCCCGGCTAGGCTAATGGCGTGATCCTCGTGACAGGCGCCAACGGCATGGTCGGCAGCTATTTTCACGAGCTCGCCCGCGACTTCGGTGAACCGCTCGACCTGACCGACCTCGACACGCTCGACGTGCGTGACCTCGAGGCGGTGCGCCGGCGCGTCCGCCGGAATCAATACTCGGCCGTCATACACCTGGCCGCGGAAACCGATGTCGACCGCTGCGAGCGAGAGCCGGAGCACGCGTTCCGCACCAACGCCGTCGGAACTCAGAACGTCGCCCTCGCTTGCCAGTCGTCGAGTACGGTCATGTTGTACACGAGCACTGCGGGAGTGTTCGGCGGCGACGGCGCTCCCGGGCCATTCACAGAGCAGGATCCGCCTCATCCCGCCAATGTCTACGGCGCCAGCAAGCTCGCCGGAGAGCGCCACGTCAAAGCACTCCTCGACCGTTTTTTCATCGTCCGGCCTGGATGGATGATGGGCGGGAACGCAAAGGACAAGAAGTTCGTCGCGAAGATACTCGCGAAGGTTCGCGAGGGTCGGGACATCCAAGCCGTGAACGACAAGGTGGGCAGCCCGACGTTCGCGCGTGAGCTCGTTCTTGGGATACGAGAGCTCCTGCAGTCTGGACGCTACGGCCTTTATCACATGACCAACCACGGGGTTTGCAGCCGGTATGAGGTCGCATGCGCGATCGTCGAATACATGCGAAGTAACGTACGGGTGATACCCGTAAACTCCGCGCACTTTCCGCTACCTGCGCCTCGCGCGGCCTCCGAGGCGATGCGAAACCTAAATCTCGAGCTCGTTGGGCTGGACCACATGAGCGACTGGCGCGCCGCGCTGGTTTCCTATCTTGAGGAATGCACCAAGCAAGACCAGGATCGTGCGTGACGATCCGGGCGCTCTTTCTGGCTCCGTACCCAATGGAAGCGGCATCAACGCGGTTTAGGGCAACGCAGTTTTTCCCGTACCTCGAAGCTCACGGGGTTTCTTGCGAGCTTGCGTCGATGATGACGGCGCGGGAGTTCTCCACCTTCTATTCGGCGAAGGGTCGGCTAGAGAAGGCGGTGCGGTTGATTAGCGGGGGCGTCGCGCAGGCTCTGCGCACGCTGCAAGCCCGCCGTTTCGACGTCATCGTCGTGCAGAGAGGCGCGCTCATATTCGGGCCACCGATCCTCGAGTGGATCTTTGCGAAGGTTGCTCGCGTTCCACTCGTGTTCGACTTCGATGACGCGATCTGGCTCCAAGATCCCTTTTCCACGTGGGGCCGACTCGCAAAGCTGACGAAGTGGCCTTCCAAGGTCTCCGAGATCGTCTCGATGGCGAGCCAGGTCGTCGTCTGCAACGGGTACACGCGCGATTTCGCTCTCCGGTTCGCACGCCCTGAGGTGATCTCAGTGATTCCGACGGTCGTTGACGCGGAGCTCTTCCATCCGTCCGCGAAGGATCGCTCCGCCGAGCCCGCCGTCGGCTGGATCGGCACGCACTCAACCGCGCGGTACCTGGCTGAGATCGTGGAGCCGATCCGGCAAGCGGCCGTCGGCCGGCGATTTCGGCTGAAGATCGTGGGGTCGGCCCGCGATTGGGCGGTTCCCGGCGTCGACCTGGTCACACAGCCCTGGTCGCTCGCGACTGAGGTTGCCGACTACCAGAGTCTCGATATCGGTCTCTACCCGGTCAGAGACGACGAGTGGGGGCGTGGAAAGACCGGTTTCAAGCCCGTCGTTTATATGAGCAGCGGGGTCGCCTGCGTGGCCTCGCCGGTCGGCGGTGTCAGCGAATTCCTACGCGACGGCGTGAACGGGCGCCTCGCGGCGACGGCCAACGAGTGGCGTGACACGATCGCCGAGCTCGTCGATGAGCCGCGACAGCGAGAGCGGCTAGCGGCCGAGGGCCGACGAACAATCGTCGACTGGTACAGCCTCGAGAAGCAAGCGCCACGTCTCCTCGAGGTTCTCCGTGTCGCGGCTCGATAGCCGACCGATCCTCGCGAGTCACCAATGAAGCGGATCAACATCGCTGAGGAGGGGCGCGCGCGCATCTTTGTCAGATAGAAGCGGGTCCGCCCCGTCCAGAGGCCATTTGATGTCGATGGAAGGATCGTTCCAGCGGATCGTTCCCTCGTGGCCTGGGCTGTATTCATTCGTCTGCTGGTATACGACGGTCGCGCGATCGCTTACCGTCAGGAATCCATGCGCGAACCCGACGGGGATCCAGATAAGGCGCTGCTCCTCCGCTTTGAGTGTCATCGATGCGTAGCGACGGAACGTCGGCGAGTCCGGTCGAAGGTCCACGGCGACGTCGAAGACCGCGCCTTCGACGCACCGTACTAGCTTGGCTTGCGCATGCGGCGGCACCTGGAAGTGAAGGCCGCGGAGCGCCCACCGCGTCGAGACCGATTGGTTGTCTTGGACGAATCGGGCCGAGATGCCGATCGCCGCGTAGTCGCTTGCCTTGTAAGCCTCGATGAACGTCCCGCGAGAGTCGCGTCTGACCAAGGGCTCGACGACCAAGATCTGCGGGATGACCTCATTCGGGCTGACTCTGGGTGGCACACCGGCACAATAGCGACGGCCGCGAATCTGGACACGCGATAACCTCCGCTTCCATGAAAGGCGTCATCCTGGCGGGCGGATCGGGCAGGCGCCTCGATCCGCTCACGCGAATCACGAACAAGCACCTGCTACCCGTGTACGACCGTCCGATGATCTACTACGCGATCGAGCAGCTGGCCGGCGCCGGGATCGAGCGGATCATGATCGTCACGGGCGGAAATCACGCGGGCGAGTTCCTTCGCCTTCTCGGGAATGGCTCCTCGTTTGGGCTTCGGCATCTCGACTATGCGTATCAGGACAAAGCCGGTGGGATCGCCGAGGCGCTCGGGCTTGCGGAGTACTTCGCGGCGGGCGATTCTGTGGCGGTCTTGCTCGGTGACAACATCTTCGAGAACTCGATCGCCCCGATCGCAGAGCGGTTTCGCCGGCAGGCGACCGGAGGAAGGGTCGTGTTGGCTCAGGTCGAGAACGCCTCCGCCTACGGGGTCGCCGTTGTCCGAGACGGGCGACTCCTGCAGATCGTCGAGAAACCCGAGAGACCTCCTTCTAAGCTGGCAGTCACTGGCCTGTACTTCTACGACTCGCGCGTTTTCGAAATCGTGAAATCGCTGAAGCCTTCAGGACGAGGCGAACTCGAGATCACGGATGTGAATAACCGGTACCTCGCGCTCAACGAACTCCAGCACGAGGTACTGGACGGCTACTGGGCGGATTGCGGAGAGTCGGTAAAAATGCTGCTTCGGGCAAACAACCTCGTCGCGGAGCGAGGTGCGAACCGCTAGAGCTTCGCGGGGGTCCACCGCGTCTCGTCGAGCGCCGCTTTCAGCACGAGCTTCTTGCCACCCCACCAGTCGCGGTTGCGCTTGTACCACTCAACGGTCTCGCCGACGCCGTCCTCGAATCGGATCTTCGGTTTCCATCCAAGCTCGCGCTCGATCTTCGTGTGGTCGAGAAGGTACCGCCGGTCATGGCCCGGCCGGTCGGGTACGTATCGCTTGAGCGAAGCGGGCGCGCTGAGCTCTCGAAGGACCGCGTTTGCGATCGCCTCAACGCTCCGCTCTTCTCCGGTTCCGACGTTGTAGGTCTCGCCGGGCCGTCCATTTCTGATGATCAGCTCAATAGCCTCGCAGTGATCCCGGACATGGAGCCACTCGCGCTTGTTCTCGCTGTGCCTGTAAAGAGGCAACGGCAGGTCGTCGAGAGCGTTCGTCGCGAAGAGGGGAAGGACCTTCTCCGGGTGCTGAAAAGGACCGTAATTGTTAGCGCTGTTCGAGATGGTTACCGCAAGGTCGAACGTCGCGTGATAGGCGCGCGCGATGAGATCCGCCGCTGCTTTCGATGCGTTGTAGGGAGTCCTCGGTCGGTACGGTGATTCTTCCGAGAAGGTCTCATGAGAATCCAGAGGCAAATCGCCGTAGACCTCGCAGGTCGAGACCTGGTGGAAGCGCGCCACACCCATCAGCCTTGCGGCCTCAAGGAGGACTTGCGTGCCAAGGATATTTGTTCGAACGAAGGCACCCGGGTCAAGGACCGCCCGGCTGTTGTGGCTCTCGGCTGCGAAATTAACGATGATCTCGGCGCGGAACGCTTCCAGCGCATCTTTGACCCGCATTGGGTCGGCGATATCGCCGACGCCGAGCTCGTAGTGTTCGGACGCGCGCTTGGCTACGTCATCGAGCGAAACTGGGTCCGCCGCGTACGTCAGAGCGTCGTAGTTGAAGATGTAGTCGCTTGGGTAGCGTTCGAGCCAGTACCGAATGAAGTTCGACCCAATGAATCCCGCACCGCCCGTCACGAAGAGCCTCATAACTGTCGATTATCCGGGTCCGAGCCGGAAAATTCCGTTTCGCCAGCGTCGCCCGCCGCGGATATCGTGCCCTCGCATGACTAGATCGTCCGGCAAGAACGCCGATCTCGGCCGTACCGCCACACACAAGTCAGAGTTTTGGCAGGCTCATTCGGTGTTGGTGACAGGGCCCACAGGGTTGGTGGGTTCCCACGTCGTGGCTGCGCTCCTGGGTCGCGGCGCGGATGTCTCCGTGCTCCTGCGCGACCATGACCGCCGATCCGAGCTATTCCGGAGCGGCACGATCGGCAGCGTGGCGGTGAGCGAAGGGGAACTGGAGTCGCTCGCGGATGTCGAGCGTGCCATCGCGGAGAGCGGCGCCTCGGTCGTCTTCCACCTCGGTGCGCAGGCCCTCGTCGGCGTCGGTCTGAACGCGCCGCTCCTCACGCTCGAATCCAACGTCCGCGGGACGTACAACCTGCTCGAGGCGGCCCGACGACAATCGTCAACGGTCGAGCGGGTCGTCGTCGCCTCAAGCGACAAAGCATATGGCCAGAGCGATCATCCCTACGTCGAGGAGGATCCGCTCCGGGCGTCCTCCCCATATGACGTATCGAAAGCGGCCGGCGACCTCATCGCGCAGAGCTATCACGCGACGTACGGCCTTCGCGTTGGCATCGTGCGGTGCGGAAACATCTATGGCGGCGGCGATCTGAACTGGAGCCGGATCGTGCCCGGGACCATCCGGTCGTTCGTAAGGGGGGAAGCTCCTGAGATCCGCAGCGACGGCACGTACGTGCGCGACTACATCTACGTCGCTGACGTCGTGGACGCGTACCTCGCTGTCGCTCAAGCCCTCGACCGGCCCGACGTGAGCGGCCAGGCCTTCAACTTCGCATCCGGTGCCCAGGTCAGCGTCCTCGAGCTGGTCAAGAACATCGCCAAGCTGATGGGCGGCCAGATGCCGGAGCCGCGGGTGCTGAACATCGCGAAGAACGAGATCAAAGAGCAGCGCCTCTCGACCGAGAAGGCGAAGCGCGTGCTCGGATGGCGCCCGCGCGTGTCGCTCGACGACGGCCTTCGGTCAACGATCGAGTGGTACCGCTCCTATCTCGAGATAAAGCCTTGATCGAAGGCGTCCGCGTCGCTCCGCTCCGGCAGATCCCAGACGAGCGCGGGAAGGTCATGCACATGCTCCGGGCGGACGACCCGCACTTCGAGCGGTTCGGAGAGATCTACTTCTCGACCGTGTACGCGGGCGTCGTCAAGGGCTGGCATCTTCACGATCGGATGACCATCAACTACGCCGTCCCGTTCGGTTCGATCAAGCTCGTCCTTTTCGACGACCGCGACGACTCGTCGACCCGCGGCCAGCTGCAGGAGCTCTTCGTCGGCGAGAGCAATTACGCCCTCGTCACCGTCCCGCCGCACATCTGGAACGGCTTCAAGGGCATCGG
>Ga0070708_100003000_pt1 | contig 13114 bp, 12 predicted proteins | sample KBSK5503metaG_FD_65469 | JGI IMG/M metagenome (GOLD analysis project Ga0070708, IMG submission 65469) | Corn, switchgrass and miscanthus rhizosphere microbial communities from Kellogg Biological Station, Michigan, USA - KBS K5-50-3 metaG | ecosystem: Host-associated > Plants > Roots >...
CAGGTGTACGTCTAGTTCAATTGGGTCTGCTACTACACTGTGACTAACAGCATAAGTTGGCCGAAAGGGCGAAAAATGCGATTTTTGGAATACTTCCCAAACGGAATTGTCAACTCAAATCCTACTGGCTATCTTTTCGCGCCAACGGCTGATTAATATCAACCAGCATTAGAGGCGGCTTGAAATCCGATACCAGAACATGCACTTTCGGCTAAAATATGCTTGATTTTTGCACTTTCGGCCATCTTATGCGATTTTTGATAGCTCTTTAGCTCAACCTTTCTGAGCGTGGATTTCCAAAATCGCGGCCAAGAAATGGTTTTTTTGGCGGTCAACTTATGCTGTTAGTCACATACACCGCTGTGTCATACAGAGAACGCACCATCATACGAGACAAACATAGTATAGCTGTTTTTCGCATGAGGGGCAAGAAGCTCTCCATGCAAGGTTGTATGAAAAAGTTGTAGGCCATCAGGCAACCAGACGGGAGTGCTGCTGGCAGAAGTCGCCATAAGTGTCATTGAGAACGGCCGTGCGCAAGGCGAGCACCGCATCCAGTCCGTGCGGGGTCCAGCGCATCCCCGAGCGTTTGGCGCGGGTGCTCACGACCGTCTTGCACGCAGCTTCGGCGATGCCACTGCCCACCTGCAAGCCTTGGGCACGAAAGGCCGGATAGCGCATGCGAGCGGCATTGGTAATGAAATAGCTGATGGCTTTCTCTGGAACACTGCGGTTCTCTCCGGGTGCAGGGGGGATTTTTCAAGTGTAGATTAATCTAAACGGCAAAAGCGAATGATCAGTCTTTGCCATAGAATAGTATGTAGGAATGCAGCTAAAAGCTCTGCTGTTAAAGCATCGTTCAAAGATTGGGTCAAAAAAGCACGGGTTCAGCCGATGATCATGCACAATTTCAGCCAAAGTACCAGCAAATGCGCCCGCGGCATAGACATCCTTCTCCCTGAAACGGATAAAAGTCGCTAGATATTGACAGAAGTGGTCCAGAAGCTGTACCATCAGCGATGAACGCTGAACGTCCTTTTCGGAGCGAAAAGGGCCCCTTTTGAGGAAGAGAAGAGATGGTGGATCAACCATTACAAGAAGAGGTCCTGCAGCCGCGCTTTGGGGTAAGCGTCTCTGTACTAAAAAAGGCGCGCCATTTGCGCGATGGCGTCTTTCCGCAGGCAGGTGTTACCCTCTATATTCAGGATCAGCAGGCATACGCCATCACAGCGGAGCGAGCGATCGTGCCTGTTGCGTTGCTCGAGACCCTGGTACAGATGGCCGACACCGAAGTCATGGATCGTATCGAACGTGCGTTGGAAGCTCACCATAAGCAATCCCGCCGGCCGCTGCGCGAATTGCGCGTCGAAGCGGGGTTTCTGACACAGGATGAACTGGCTGACTTCATCAATGAGCGGTTCGCCTCTCCACGCAAGCAGTCGGTCATAAGCTCGAGGACGATCTGGCGAGCAGAAAATAATCATCCTGTTGCTGCGACGAAGGCACTACTGATTCTCGCCGCCTTGAAGGCGCGCGAGGTGGAGGCCAGCCTGGAGAGCGTGGCGTGGATCATAGGGAATCAAGGGAAGCGCACCAGCAGGGAGTAGCATGCACCTGCATATGCATCTCGAGAGGGACATCGAAGGAAAAGGCTATGCGCAGAAACACGCAGCAACAAACACTTGAGGAGTTTACCGCGGATACGCTCCCTGTAGAACGCATTGTAGAGGGCAACCCCCCATCCGATGGCTCTGACGCGGCAAGCAGCAGGAAGATACTGGTCGCAGTGCTCGACCTGACGAAGCGGCCGGATATCGATTTGAATGACCTGGCCAGACTCCTGCTGGTAGAGGGCGATGGCTCGAATGTGTTTGCCTGGGATCTGGCAGAAACCCCCGATGACATCCTGATTCGCTTGACATGTGCCTATGAAACGCCTGTCCGCGGGCAGTTTGCGCTCCTTTTCCGCTACAGCCAGCACCGCGAGTTCTTGCGCTGGGTGCTTGAGCATCATGGCGTGCTCCCCATTGCTGATAAAGAGTGGCCGGAGCATCGAGCGTCTGAGAATCCCCTTCTGCTTTGCACCACTGACGATGGCTTCGCGTACCGCCTGCGCCTCTTGCGCATTCATCACCTGCTCCTACAGGAGCAGCGCACTCCCGATGTGGAGGAAATGGTGAAGATCATCTTCGAGGTCAGGCGGTATCTCTCTTATGGGGAGCTGGCGACATTTGCCAGCGAAGTGCTGAAGATCCCCGTCCAGGGCACGGAGAGCGAACACCTCCCGGATGCTTTTCGAGGCCCGGACGCAGCACTCTCCCTCCAGCAGATATCGCGCGAGTTCCACGTCCTTCTCCTCCGCATGATGCTGGTTGACGGCATGACCTCCAGCTACTCTCAGAAAACAGTGTACTTTTTCACAGAGGACTGGCTGGCGGAGCACAGCGACGGATCGCCCTGGGAAGCATAGAAGGGAGAGGGCGTGCATGGTTGACTCAACCGACCTTTTCGGACAAGGAGGGGATGACACCAGGAGGCAGGGGGCCCTGCGGCAATTCGGAGTTGTACGAGCGATACGCCGATACCATCCTGTCCGTGCTCCGCACTCGCATCGAGAGACGCTCAAACAGGTGCTGGTCGTGGACCGGCGAGACGTACGCAACCGTGGGTCAGAAGCGCATAAAGCTCGATCCCCGGCTGCTCGTCTGGGTGGCCTGCGCTGCCGCGAAGAGCAACCACTCTCTCGCCCTCTGGCCGACGTGCGACTTGAAGGAGTGCATCCGGCCCGAGCACCAGCTCGAGGTGGTTCCCCTTACGACGGCGACGGTCGAGTTGTGCTTCCAGATCGGCGAATTGAACGAGGGAATCGTGAAGGCTGCCCTCCGCAAGGGGGGCCTGCGGCGAGTGGAGTCACCGCACTATCCCAGGGCTCGTGTCCAGCGAAACAGTGAAAGGATGAAACCCCATGGCACGCGGCACACAGCGCCGGTTTGTGGTGGATAGGCGCACCGGTTTGATCACCATTCTGCCAAAGGCTGGCGCAGCTCATCGAGAGGGATCTGGCCCAGCGGACGATAGTGAGCTGCTGGACGCCCTGGCCGAAGTGGAAGAGATGCTTTCCCCTGTTTTCGCTCAAGATCGTGTTTCGCCGCTCGATCTCATTGCTCTCCTCGCGGACGCCATGTATATCCGGCTCACCGGAGAACTCGAGACGCCCTCGCGCGAACTGCGCATCAAGCTCTGTGAATTTATTCTTACCGCCTGGTCACAGGGGCTGTTCACCCCAAGCGCTGCCTGCCCCTACACCATCGAGGAGATCCTGGCCGCATCCGGGTCTCAGGTCCTTCTGAAAGAGCAGGAAGAGCAGCTTGATGGTGAGGCCATCCGCGCAGCGCTCTCCGCCGCACTGGAGGCGCCTCCCCCTGCTGATGATGGGCAAAGGTCTGCCTACGAGCGCTTGAAACACGACATGAAGGACATCGATCAGATGCGGGATGAGCTGGTGCGAAGGGGAGTGGGCGCCTTGCACAACAGGCAGTACGAACGCGCCGAGCAGTATTTCCGCCAGGCTATCCAGGCTGATATGCTCGACGAGAGCGAGGCCTGCTACTACCTGGCTCTCTGCAGGCTGTGGCAACTCGATTTTGATGAAGCCTCCTACCTGTTCGAGGTCGATTCACAAGACAGAGAGGGCGAGGCCCCGCTGTCCTGGCTGCTCAGCGCCTGGTGCGCCATCTGCGCCTCCTCTTCCATGGCGGCATACCTGGCATTGCTCAGCGACGAAATGGATGACGATCAAGACCCGCTCTCGCACCTGCAAGCGATGTTCGACTTCGACTATGAAGCGTATGATGACCTTTCGCTGCAGGACCTCGCGTCCGCATTTTTCGCCTATCTGCGAGGTGAGTACCACGCCTGCCTGGAACTGCTCGACGCCTTCGTGCCCGATGTCCTGGAGATCCCGACCTGGTTCGTGCCGTTTTGGAGCGCCATGGCCCGGGCCTCGCTGGGAAATTTCGATGAGGCGGACTCCATGCTGCGCGCGGCCCGGGCTTGTGACATTCCCCCGCTCTTGCTCCTCCCGCTGCGCTGGTTCGAGCAGAGCCAGCCGGAGTTTTTCGAGCGCTCCGTTTCCCCTGCTTTTACTCAATACGATCTGTGGAAGCAGGTGGCGGCCCGCAATGAACGAGAGCAGCTCGTACGAGAGGAGCGACGAAAACACCTGCAGTGGCTGATCGATCATATCGATGAAGAGTTCCCAGGGTTCGCCCCGGTACTACGGGAGCTGGACGCTATGCGGGAGAGGGGCAGGTCGGCGAAACAGGCAAGCGATCTGGAATGCCGCTACCTGGCCGAGCCGTCAGGAGAAGACTTCGCCCACACCTACGCCAGGATAGCCGAGCGGCTACAGATGGAGAGCGAGCATGCGCTTCCCATCTTCCTGGCCCAAATCCCACCCCTGTGTTCGCCGCGCCCGGTGACCTACCTGGTTTCGGCGCTCCTCGAACAACTCGGCGACCCCCACACGCATCGTCGTGAGAGTGAGGCCCGGAAAAGGTCCCGGCTGATTCAGCGGCTCAGAGAGCGCCAGGTCGACCTGGTCATCCTGACCCACATCGAGGACCTGGCCACACCCGCCGGGTCGAAGTTGCTGCTGGGGGAGATCGAGTGGATAAGGCACCTCTTCGTCGACGAAATCGGGTCGATCCCCCTGCTGCTCATTGGAGACCGCAGTGTGATCGAGGATATTTGCGCTGCCAACGTGGATTTTAGCCGCTTGCTCACCGCGCTCGTTGCCGACCCGGCCCTCTGAAGCACGTTCTTATTGTCTTTGGACGGATGGAGAGAGGAGTTATCCTGTGGATCGAGCGAGAGAGGCCAGGACAGCCCACCTGCTAGAGTCCGATCAAGCGACTCACCAGGAAGAAACCATAGGGAGCAAGATAGGTGGGGCCTGGAACAAAGCAAACGTACATGCAGGAGAAGAGGCATGAGTAATCATTCGACAGACAGGGGAGCCTCAAACGAGCAGTTCCTCGCCCAGGCCCTGAGTGAACAAGGACTCGTGCGTCTGGGAGAGTTCGTTTGGGAGTGGACGGTGCGACTTGGGAATCTCGCCCTCCCACCGGAAGTTGAGGAGGCTGTTTCCTTCTATGCCGCCTGGTCACTTGCCCCAGCGAACTTCTTACCCCTGGGGCAGAGCGTTCGCGAGGTGTACATCCGCGTGGAAGAACCTCGTCGCCAACGTGCTACCTGGCATGAGGGAAGGCTTTTCTGGGATGCGCTCACCGAAGCAATCGCGTTCCTGCACGATGAGCGCAAGAATAGAATCACCCGCGTGGACGCACAGGGGGAATACAGCGACCCGCCCCCACCTCCACGGGTCGTTGCTATCGACTATATGGCAAAGTTCATTATTGAGGGCGCGCTCGAGGATGGCGGGCGCACCCCTCCTCGAAAGGCGCAGGAGGCCCGCGTTCGCTTTGCTCTGGCGCTGGATCCGCTGTGCGCGGAAGCTTACCAGGTTCAGGGTCAGCTGGAAGAGAGGGCCGGTAGCTTCCACCGCGCCAGGATCTCATACGAGCGGGCCATGAAGATCGCTGCGCTCTTGATCGGCCCGGGGGCCGTTGCCTCGGCTGAAACAAGCCAGGCAGAGGATATCGATTTCTGGTCCGCTTCTGACGCAGCGAGGGCCTACATACGCGCACGCGCGGCGCTGGCCCGGCTGTTGTGGAGCAAGCTGGACGACCCCAGGGGCGCAGCCGCTCTTCTGCAGGGCTTACTTGCCCTCGATCCCGGCGATCACCTCGACACCCACCATGCGCTCCTCTGTTGCCTTCTCGAAACTGGAGAGACAGAGACGCTCGGCATCACCTTAAAGCGTCTCCATTTCGATACCTACGAGTACGAAGGAGAGACCATTATCGAAGATTGGGCCGATACGTGGTGGCTCTATACCCACGCCTGCTATTTGTACCGCGTCGCTTCTTTGTCCGGACAGAGCGAGCGAGTACTTCTGAAGGCAACCCTTGCCCTCATCCGTGCCTTTCATGCGAACTCATACGTCCCGCAGCTGTTGCTCGCGGAAGGCAGCCCGGTGGAACAGGGCGACGATGCGGAGTCCTCTCCGGGCACGCCGGGAGAGGCGTTCGCGTATGCAACCATGGCACTTCCGGCCTGGAGGAATACCCCTGGAGCACTCGAATGGCTTAGGGAAACGCTTGCCCGGCTAGAGGGATAGGTCGAAGCTTTATGCATGTGCCCATCATTCCACATCAGCCCTCACCCGTCCCGACACCGCACTCAACGTGGCAGATGGGTAAGATCAGGAGAACGTAGAGAGCCAGGGTCAAGCGCCCGATGCCTAAATAAGCGAGCAAACTCTGCGCAGTAAAGGAGGAAGAAGTATGACCATTGGGCAAGGCTACAGAAGGTGGCTTATCCCGCGTGCGCAAGAAGCGCTTGCCACTTCGTGCAACGTGTTGATCGATGCGTTTTTTGATGAGTGGAGGCTGGTCGAGAGCTGGAAGCCTGAGAGCATTCTCTCTACGAGGTTGGGAAAGCACCTTCCTCGTCACTTCTCGCAGAACTACACCCCGCACTTCTACAAGCGATTCGGGGTCTGCGTCGTCACCGTCGCTTGGAAACTCGCGCAGCCAAAGCCTCAACCGCTTGCATCTCGCGCAGAGCAGTTGGCAGCGTGTGCCATCGTTGAGGAAGCCAGAGAAATGTTCAAGGGAGCGAGCGGGGAGGAAGCAGCGCAGGCGTTTCAGGCCTTTCTCGACGGGTATGTGGAGCATTCCAATGTCTGCTCACTCTTTGATCCGCCTGACCACGGGATTGACGCAGGCCCCGGAGAGCATATGGCCTCTCTCGCACTCGAACACTGGTTCCGACCCTTCTCAGGTAAGTACGCGGCCCACCCCTACGCCTTTGGTGGAGCAAACGTTCTGCGTGTTGGGCAAGCCTATAAGAAGCACCTCCTGCCATCTGAGCAGGAGGCGCTCGACGCAGGGATAGCGGTACTAATCGACGAACTCTTCGAGGACTTCACGCCTTCGGTGAGCTTGCGGACAGGGGGGAATAGCGCACTGACTACTCTGGGAGAACATCTCCCTCTGCACTATCTTCCCAAATACACATCCGTGTTTCTGAAACAGTTCGCCGTCTGCATCATGACTGTCGCGTGGAAGCTTGCCCAGCCACGACACGTGCCGCTCTCCTCCGTGGCCGAGGAACTCGCGGCTCACGCCATTCTCACGCAGGCCCAGGGATGCCTCGCGCTAGAGCTGGAGAGTGCTGAAGAAGATGAGGGAGACGAAGAGATAACAGCAGAACAGGCCTTCGAAGATTTCAGAGAATACTACTTTGAAGATGAAGACTTCCTGTTTCTGTTCGATAATTCCTACGATGGCGTCGAGACGAGCCCGGTTGGGCAGATGCTCCACATGACCTCGCTCGCGTTCGCAGACTGGTTTCGTCCCTTTTCAGCTGACCCGGCGCGTATCGCGCATCCCTATGTCTTCGGGCAGGAGCCTTGACGAAAAAGGCCCGAATGCAACAGAGCTGTCATCAAGTGCAAAGTAGCGAAATCGTGAGCTGCTCTCACCCAATCTAAGCAGGCTTCAGGTCTGCTTTGAATGAAGCAAACTCGTATGAGAAATCATGCTTGGGATACTGAGATCTCGTACGAGTCCGAGCAAAAAGAGCAGTATTTCTTTTACGGCCTATTAAGCCCGCCGACGAAATTTACAACGGTAAGGTCGTCGCCACTCAAAAACCGCTCAAGAAATCCTTTCAGTCGGGAAAAGTTGTGTGTCCAAGATAATCTCACATCTCGCCCTCCCTGAAAAGGCGTTGAAGTCGCTCTCTGTCGTGCATTTCGGCTCAGGTGTCAATGATAACCGCTCAGCCTGTTGAAAAACATCTGTATTGATGAGTCTTTCCCATTATATGTGCTTCATTTACACTCAGATTTTGAGTTGCAAATACGAAATGATGAGGTTATTTGGAGTTATTCAACAGGCTGGTTCGTTTGATGAGAAATGGCCTACCAATGCGAAACACCAGATTGCATGGAGCCTGACGAACTGCTTGCACCCAGTAAGCAGTTCGTCAGGCTCCATGCAATCTCAGAGCGGCCTTCCTGATGCGCCGTCAAGCTCAAGAATTGGCTTGCATCAGGCTGTGGATTGCCCATGATCGTAGGTGTTGAGCCGCCTGAGCACTCTTATCGTATGCTTACGTCCCTAAAATTTCGTAGGCCATCAGATGAAACCGTCTTGAGGCGCAACCAGCAACCAGAGGCGACGAAAGCCAGGAGGAGCCCTGTCACCACCGGGAATGCCGCCGGCGCGACACCATAGAAGAGGATCACGAAGAGCGTTGCGCCGATCATTTCAATTATCAGTCCGACGGCGGCTAGTGGTGTCAGGATGGGGAGGATGCGCAGGAGCACGGGGAAGATCAGGCCGAGTGCACCGAGCACCTCGGTGATGCCGATGAAGTACACGAACAGCTTTGGCAGCGGGGAGAGCAGCGATGCCAACAGCGCTGCTCCCGGCGCTGAGGATGGCGGGACCAGTTTTATGGCGCCGCCGTACAGAAAGAAGAGGGCAAGTAATACCTGAACGACCCAGAGGATGGAGGTCATGATCGGTTTTCTCCACAGCGCAGAGCCGCCCCTTCCGCTCGTCTGTTGATGGCTCAATGCATTTTTCATGTTTCTTTTCCCTTTATTGAGAAGCCAGGAGAGACCTGGCTTTTGTTGTATGATGGTCATGAGGGTATCAAGCCTTCTCTCTGTCATGTTGACAGCATGGATCGCGCTCTTTGCACATCCGTCTCATGACCCATCGATCAGATTTCCCTTGTCACTTCTCTGACACCACACCATGAGAGAATGTGACCGAAGAGCCAACACCAGTGCCATTCTGCGATCCACCAGATCGGCTCTCACGGGCCAGACGTTGTCACATGAGGCACGTTTGGCGTGTCACTTCTTTGACACACCATTGTGGAGGAAGAGAACCAATGGAGAAACACGAATGGCTGGCGGAAGCATTCGAGGAAAGCCGTCCCCATCTGCAAGCGGTGGCCTACCGCTTGCTCGGCTCCCTCTCGGAGGCAGATGACGCCGTACAGGAAGCCTGGCTTCGCCTCAGCCGCTCCGACATGAGCGATGTCAAGAACCTGGGCGGATGGCTGACGACAGTGGTGGCGCGCATCAGCCTCAACATGCTGCGTTCACGCAAATTGCGGCGCGAGGAGTCCCTGGAGGCTTCCGTGCTTGAGCCAAGCACGAGAGAGACTGGCATGATCGATCCTGAGCAAGAGGCGCTATTGGCCGACTCGGTTGGTCTTGCGCTGCTCGTGGTCCTGGAGACGCTCACGCCTCACGAGCGTCTCGCCTTCGTGCTGCACGATATCTTTGCTGTTCCCTTCGAGGAAATTGCGAGAGTAGTGGAGCGTTCAGAGACCTCCACCAGGCAGCTCGCGAGCCGTGCTCGCCGCCGGATACGAGGAGGGGCAAAGGTCGCCGACGCTGATCTCACCGCAAGCCGAGAAATGGTTGACGCCTTCCTGGCTGCCTCGCGTGTCGGCAACTTCGACGCGCTGCTCGCCCTGCTCGACCCAGACATTGTGTACCGGGCCGACTTTAAGGGCAAGTCACAGGTAGTTCGTGGAGCGACGGCTGTGGCCAGGCAGGGAAGAGCCTTCTTGCGGCTTGCCCGGTTCGCACAACCGGCGCTGGTGAACGGCGCAGTCGGAGTCGTCGTGGCTCCGTATGGACGGCTGCGCTATGTCGCCCAGTTCACGATCACAGGTGGCAAGATCGCCCAGATCAACGTGATGGCTGACCCCGCAGTTCTTCGTCAGTTGCATCTTTCGATGCTTTCCGACTGACGAGCGGGCACAGCCTCCCGGCCTGCTGCCGCGAGCCTCGTGTCCAGGCTATGGGCCGAGGCTGTGCTCGTGGCTTCCCCTCCTCTTGGGCAAGCAGGCATGAGCACCGGGCCTGAAACCTGCATCTGTAATGAAGAGAAGCATTGCTTGCCGGTGCAAGCATTTGAGGCATGGTATTCGTTCGCTTAACGACTCTTGGGTATCAAACCACACCACGCATGGTTGACCAATCCCGGCAGCCCGGCTTCCGGATGGCCAAAGAGCTCGTGAGTGGCATGAACCCGTCTTCCAACTTCCCATACTCTTGGTACAAGAGATACACACTTAACGCAGGACCTTCCTACGCGGCATCAGAGTAGATGAGGAAGGCGGTGGCACTGGCCCTGCTCATGGCATGTCTCGCACGAACTGACGGATGGCACGAGCCAGTTCGCCCGGTTGGTCTTCAGGGATCAAGGTGTAACTATCGCTGATCTCTACCAGCCGTGCGCGGGGCAGCAGTGCGGCCAGCCGCCGTCCGTGTGAGGGGGGCATGACGCGGTCTTCCGCTGCCCAGACGACGAGCGCCGGACAATCAAAGGAGCGCAGGCACTCAGCCGCAGTGAGCAGGTCGCTCTTGTCGTAATGATGCAGGTACTTGAGGAGATCGCGTCGAATCTTCCGCTGGGTCAGCAGCGGACGCAGCCAAGCATCGGTGATCTCGTGGGGGATTGGTCGCTTCGCCATCCAGCCCAAGGCCAACGGCAGGCGGCGCAGAGCACGCAGCCGCAGGGGTTGGACCAGGGCGAAAAGACCGCCTGGCAGTTTGGCAGCGAAGGCGAGCGTGTGCCCAGGCAGTCCGGGCGGGATGTTCTCGAAGGCTTCACAGGAGGTGATCACCAGCCGCGCGATCCGCTCGGGGTACTCGCACGCTGTGACCTGGAAGAGTCCCAAGTCGTTGCCCACCAGGGTCACCTCGCGCAGGTCGAGGGCCTCCAGGAATTCAGCCTGCAGCTTCGCCAGGCCGCGCAGCGAGAGATCGGCGTTGTCTCGCATGGGCCGCCGATGAGCGCCGACAGGCAGCGTCGGCACCACACAGCGATGGTCGGCGCGCAGCTCGCGGACCACCTTGCGCCACAGCGAGCCGTCCATGACTAACCCGTGCAGCAGGACGACGATCGGACCGCTGTCACCGGTGTCCTCGTACTCGATCCTCCCCGCTGATAGTTCGATCTCTTGCATGCGTTCACCTCTTCTGTCTTCATGCGCAAACCGATGTGCACGTCATTGCTTGCTCTATGTGGTCGTGTGGCTCCCAGGGCTTGCTTGTCCATTGGCTTCTCCGACCTGTTTTCTGGGAACAGAGGAAGGCAGCCAGGTTCTCATCCCTGTGGCGCCTGAGACAGCCGCCGAAGGTCAGACCTCCTCTCAAGGTTCTCTTTTCGTTTTCAGCCCGATCGTATCTTACCGATCGTATTTTAAAGGAAAGATGATCCTCTGCGCCAGACCTGATCCTGTTCGTCAACAATGCTGCGAGATACTATAACCCGTGTTGAGATGCGCCATGGCTCACATCCTTGTAGATGTCAGACTTCTCAGCAGGCTTCTCTGGGAATCGCTTCAAAACCTCCCCGCGTAAAACATCCTGTGTAGAGTGGTTTCTCCCCATACCAACGCAAGAATGGTTTCGCGCTTCCTGGCCTGAAAGAGTCGCTCCAAGTCCTCCCTGCTCCACACGCGAACATCCGATCGCTGCTGATGGGGGACCAGCTTGTTCTCCGGCGCCTGGCACGCGATCACCGCGGAAACCTGCCAGCCTTGCAGCACTGACCGGGCAGCAGCTACTTCGTCCAGCAGGTGCTGGTAGGCCTCTGGCGATGGTGGATGAAGCTTGCCCTCGGAACCCTTCGCGCTGATGAGCACTGCCCGTTTCGCGGCGAGGTCGCAGACAATCAGGTCATACCCAGTTGCGGCCACTGATCCTTGTTTGCGCGAAGCTGCGTCTTCCCCGGCGGGCTGCTCCCTGAACTGCATGTCTCCGGCGAAGAGCACGGGGATCCCGAAGCGCGCGATGGCATTGTGCAGCGCCACCTCAAAGGCGGGCCCCGAACTGTCCAGCAGATGCCTTCGCCAGCGCTGCATCCCTTCGTCAGGAACATTCTTGTGGTACACGCGTCCGATCACCGCAGCGAGCTGCTCCTCCGGAGTGACTGCCGGCACCGCATACGCGAGCCGGTTGTGAAGCTGCTCTGAACTCAACCAAACCTTCTCGCACTCAGCAGGAATCATCACGGTTCCGTCGAACCAGCCAACGCCTTCGGGCCGAGGTTCCAGGAGCGCCTGAATCGGACGTCCCTGGACGCTCTCCGCCCAGATGGGCCCTGCACGTACATGCAGTGCATCGAGCGTGAGCGGGCGATGGCATGAGATTGTGAGTGGGATCTGGTTTGTCGTGTCAGGAATGCCATATACCACGTCGAGCGCCAGCGGGAAATCAAAGCGGAAAGTGAATTCCGAGAACTGATAGGCTTGTCCAACCGCTGTCCGCGTGTAGGTCCCGAAATCGACCTCATCCCGTTGCGCCAGGTCCAGCCGGAAGCCCTGCCGGACCTGCTCGCTCTGTGTCGGGTCCGTTAGCCAGAGAGCGTTGCCGTAGAGATAGAGATAGCGCCAGCGCGCCGCTTCTACGACTGGGGCGAGATCGGTTGCGTACATCTGTGGAGGCACCGCAGTTTGCCACGAATATTGGAATGGAGTCGATTCTACGGGGGGGACATGCGCTGTGATCCCAACGAAGGAGACCACGCCTTCCCGCTGCAGCGTCGTGAGCAGGTCCCAGGCCTCGTCGCTCTGTAACTGTCTGCTGATCATGGTGAGGGCCTGGCCCCGATCAGTAAACGCCTGCGCCAAGGGCCGCTCAGTCCAGCGGCCAGCTAGCGCGAGATAGCTCAGTTGCCATATTTCCGCCTGGGGGGCGCGTATCGCGACGGCCTTCAGCCAGTACACCGGCCACATCGCCCGAAACGGGCGGAGATAATCAATCACCTTAGTCATGAGTTCGGCGAACGGGAGGACATTCGGGACGTCGAGAACTGGCGGCATGGTCTCTCCTTCACATATGCGTATCGGCATGGTCGAAATCGGGTCAGGATGTGAGAGATGGTGGTACGAATCCTCACTTTCCCCTGTCTGCGTGCCCGGCTAATTTTTCGGGCAAAGTTGCCGATAC
>Ga0070708_100003004_pt1 | contig 13102 bp, 13 predicted proteins | sample KBSK5503metaG_FD_65469 | JGI IMG/M metagenome (GOLD analysis project Ga0070708, IMG submission 65469) | Corn, switchgrass and miscanthus rhizosphere microbial communities from Kellogg Biological Station, Michigan, USA - KBS K5-50-3 metaG | ecosystem: Host-associated > Plants > Roots >...
AGCCGGCGCTCGATCAGCTCGTCATGCATGGCTCGTCTCTCCCGATCGGATCGCCGGTTCCGAGAGCGTCCGGCGCATGCGATCCAGCGCGGTCTTCAGCTGCGCCTTGATGGTGTTGGGGCTCTTGCCGAGCGCCGCGGCGACGCCCTCGACTGAGAGGTCGGCGTAGTACCGGAGCACCACCGCGGCGCGCATCTGGATCGGCAGCGCATCGACCGCATGCAGGAGCACGACCCGATCGGACGTGTCCGACGCCAGGTCGCCCGGGTGCATCGAGTCGGGCAGCACCGCGAGATGGATGACTCGCGCCCCCGACCGACGAACGCTGAGCGCCTTGTTCGCGGCGACCCGGAGCAGCCACGGCCGGACCGCCGACTCCTCGCGGATGGAGCCGCCGCGCTCGAAGGCCGTCAGGAGCGTCTCGATGGTGACGTCCTCGGCCAGGGCCTGATCTCGGAGGATCAGGTAGGCCACGCCCTGGATCTCGCGCCCGTACGCGTCGAGCAACCCGGCGAGGGTGTCGATGCGGCGTTCGCGGAGCGCCTGGACGGTCATCCGTCTCCTCGAATGTCGACGCCGGTCGGGCGCCTTCGAAGACTAGACGCGCGGGCAGGCTCCTTCGGGTGAGTCGACTTCCCGCTTACTCGCGCCTTACGTCCCGCGTTCGGCCCGGTGGTGGAACCATTCGGGCCTCGCGACTACGGTTCGGTCGCGCTCGAACACTCCATTCGTTCGGGGGACTGACTGAAGGAGATCGCACCATGACGCTGCACCTTCGACTTCCCAGGCCGCGTTCGCTCGCACTGGCGGCGGCCCTCCTGGCGGCGCTGGCCCTCCCGGCGACGGCCCTCGCTGCCAGCTTCGAGGGCACCCCCGGCCCGGACCACCTGGTCGGCACAGACGATGCCGACACGATCGCCGGGCTCGCCGGTGACGACATCCTCGAGGGCCTCGGCGGGGCCGACGACATCGCTGGCGGCGAGGGCAACGACCTGATCTACGGCGGCGCCGGCAACGACCGGATCGCGGGCGGCGCCGGCAACGACGGGATCCGTGGCGGCCCGGGCGCCGACGCCATCCAGGGCGGGCGGGGCGCCGACAGGATCAGCGGCGGCGACGGGTTCGACGTCATCGCGGGCGGCCCCGGTCCGGACGTCCTCTACGGCGCAGACGGGAACGACGTGATCTGGGGCGGCCTCGGCCGCGACCTCGTCTACGGCGGCGCGGGCAACGACGTGATCTACGTCGGCCGCGACAACACCCCGGACGCGGTCCACTGCGGGCCCGGCTGGGACGTCGCCTTCCTCGGCCGGTTCGACATCGCCGATGCGAGCTGCGAGAAGATCGTTCGAACGCTCGAGTAGCAGGCGGGCCTGATCAGGCCCGGCAAACGATCGATGGAGCCGCCGGCGCGGGGGTGCCGGCGGCTCCTTGTGCTATCAGACTGGTAGCGGCTGTGGGCCCAGGTGCCCGCAACGCATCTGCGACAATCCCGCGAGGTCGTCCGATATCCCTGCGACCTCCGCGAAATGGAGCCCACGATGGCTATCGAATCCGCCAGCACGAGCATGACGAGCGCCGAGATCGCCGCCCTCAACCGGCAGTACACGTTCTTCTCGTGGTCCGTCCAGGGCCAGCTCGATCCGATCGCGATCGATCGCGCCGAGGGCGTCTACCTGTACACGCCGGAGGGCAAGCGGATCCTCGACTTCAACAGCCAGCTGATGTCGGTGAACATCGGCCATGGCGACCGGCGGGTGGTCGACGCGATCACCGAGCAGGCACTGAAGCTGCAGTACGTCCAGCCCGCGTTCGCAACCGAGATCCGCGGCCGGCTCGGGCAGAAGCTGGCCGAGATCCTGCCCGGCGACCTCGACAAGGTCTTCTTCACCCTCGGCGGCGCCGAGGCGATCGAGAACGCGATCAAGCTGGCGCGCCACCACACCGGCCGGTACAAGGTGCTCGCCCGCTACCGCGCCTATCACGGCGCCACGTTCGGGGCGATGACGCTGACCGGCGACCCACGCCGTTGGGCGAACGAGCCGGGCCTCGTCGGCGTCCTGCGCTACCCGGACACCCATCGCTGGGGCGAGAAGGAGCCGCGCCCGGTCGCGGAGAGCCTCCAGGGGCTCGAGGACGTGATCCGCTACGAGGGCGCTCACACCATCGCGGCCGTGTTCCTCGAGACCATCGTCGGCACGAACGGCATCCTGATCCCGCCCGACGGCTACCTCGAGGGCGTCCGCGACATCTGCACGCGCAACAACATCCTGATGGTCTGCGACGAGGTCATGGCCGGCTTCGGCCGCACGGGTCGCTGGTTCGGCGTCGATCACTGGGGCGTCGTGCCGGACCTCATGACGATGGCCAAGGGCCTGACGAGCTCGTACCTGCCGCTCGGCGCCGTCGCGATGCGCCACGACATCGCCGAGGCGTTCGAGACGAAGATGTACTACGGCGGCCTCACGTACTCGTCACACCCGGTGAGCCTTGCCGCGGCCCTCGCGACGATCCGGGTCTACGAAGAGGACGACCTCGTCGGCAACGCTCGGCGGCTGGGGCCGGCGATGCGCCAGCACCACGAGCGCCTCGCCGCGAAGCATCCGTCGGTCGGGGCGACCCGGAGCATCGGGCTGTTCGGGATCATCGATCTCGTCCGCAGCCAGGACCCGTGGACGCCGCTGACCCCGTACAACGGCACGTCCGACGAGATGAAGGCGATCGGCAAGTTCTTCCGCGACAACGGCCTGTACACCTTCGCTCCGAACAACTCGATCCACACGAACCCGCCGCTGTCCATCACCGAGGAGCAGCTCGCGGACGGCTTCGACATCATCGACCGCGCCCTCGACATCGCCGACCAGGCCGTCACGCGCTGACATGACGGGGGCCGCCATGCCCACGCGTTCGGCGTCCACCATCGCCGCATCCGTGCGCCCCGTTGCCGGATTCCTGCTGGTCCTGCTGGCCCTGCTCGTCGGCTGGGAGCTCGTGAAATGGGTCGCCGGCGATCCGTGGCACTACCCGTCGTTCCTGGGCACGGGGATATCGATCGAGCACACCCCACCGTTCCACCTGAACCAGGCCAGCGACATCAACCTGCCGCACGTCTGGGACGTCGTCGGCGCCTTCGCCGCGGTGGATGCAGCGGGGCGCACCGGCTTCGAGAGCCTCCTTGGGTCCGCGCTCTTCACGCTCCGGGGCGCGCTCGTCGGTTTCGCCCTCGGAGCCGCATTCGGGCTGGCGCTGGCGATCATCCTCGTCCACGTCAGGATCCTCGAGCGGGCACTGGTTCCGCTCGTCGTCGCGAGCCAGACGATCCCGATCGTTGCCCTTGCGCCGATCATCGTCGTCGGTCTCCACGCCGGCTGGTTCGGGATCGCGATCGTCGCCAGCTACCTGACATTCTTCCCGGTGACGGTGGCCGCGATTCGTGGCCTGCGGGCGGCGGACCCGCGTGCGATCGAGCTCATGCGCTCCTATGCGGCCGATCGCCGGAGCATCCTGCGGAGCGTCAGGATCCCCGCGGCATATCCCTACCTGTTCACCGCCTTCAAGGTCTCCGCCACGGCATCGATCGTCGGGGCGATCGTCGGCGAGCTTCCGTCGGGATTTCGCGAGGGGCTCGGTGGCTCGATCCTGCTCGGGATGCAGTACTACACGCTGAGCCCCGCAGATCTGTGGGCGACGGTGATCGTCGCCGCGGTGCTCGGGATGCTCGCCTTCCTGGCGGTGGTCGTCGTGGAGCGACTGACCCTTCGGAACCAACGCCCGGCGACGAGCCTGGCCGCGTGAACGCCAAGGAGCTCCCGACCGCGGCGGCTGGCGCCACCTCGCCGAGCGACGGCGCCACGGATGTCGTCCGGCTCGACCGCGTTTCGATGGTCTTCGGAGCGTCAGGCTCCGGGCGTCAGGTCGAGGCGCTCCGCGACATCGACCTCGTGGTGGGCCGCGGCGAGTTCATCTCCCTCATCGGACCGTCAGGTTGCGGCAAGTCGACGCTCCTTCGGATCATCGGCGACCTCGTGTCGCCGAGCGCCGGGAGCGCCACGGTCAATGGCAAGCCGGCTCGGAGGGCCCGGCTCGATCGGGACTACGGGATGGTGTTCCAGGCGCCGGTCCTGTTCGACTGGCGCACGGTCCAGAAGAACGTCGAGCTGCCGCTCGAGGTTGCGGGGACTCCCGCCACGGAGCGTGGGAGGAAGGCGCTTGCGATGCTCGAGCTCGTCGAGCTCGGCGAGTTCGGCGGCCATCGTCCGTGGCAGCTGTCCGGCGGGATGCAGCAGCGTGTGGCCATCGCGCGGGCCCTCGCGATCGACCCAGCCATCCTGTTGATGGACGAGCCGTTCGGGGCGCTCGATGAGATGACGCGCGAACGAATGAACATCGAGCTCCACCGAATCTGGGGTCAAACCGGCACGACAGTCATCTTCGTGACGCACTCGATCCCGGAAGCCGTCTTCCTCTCGACGCGGGTCGTCGTCATGTCCGCTCGTCCGGGCCGCATCAGCACCGTCATCCCGATCGACTTGCCGCTCAGGCGCTCGGTCGAGACGCGCGAGATGGAGCGCTACTTCAAGCTCGTCACCGAGGTCAGAGAGGCGCTGCGCGCGCCGGAAGGGGAGAGCGCAGGCGAGCCCGGGGACGACGTGGCGCGTGTGCGCGCCGAGGGCCTCTCGGCGTGACCGCCGACCTCCCGATCGGGCGCCGATGGCGCGAGCGGACGACGGCCGAAGCGGCACAACAGGCTCGCGACGTGCTCCCGCCGATCGTCGCCTTCTTCGGGCTGATCGTGGTCTGGGAGGTGGTGGTCCGGGCGTTGAACCTCAAGCAATTCATCCTGCCGAGTCCGCTCGCGATCGCCGCCGCCTGGCAGGCGAACCTGCCCGTGCTGGTTTCGGCCGCCACCTACACGCTCACCGAGATCGTCGCAGGGCTCCTGATCGGCGCCGTGGCCGGCATGGCCGTCGGGGCGGCCGCGGCGCGATTCGGCGCGATTCGCGGATCCCTGCTGCCGTTTGCCATCGTTGCGAACTCGGTGCCGATCATCGCGTTCGCACCCATCTTCAACAACTGGTTCGGGTCTGATACCCAGCTCTCGAAGGCATTGATCGCGGCGGTCCTCGTCTTCTTCCCGGTGATGATCAATACGCTGCGTGGATTGCTGAACGTCGACCCTTCCGCGCTCGAGCTGCTGCGTTCGTACGCCGCCCCCGAGCGGACGGTGTTCCGCAGCCTCCGCGTCCCGAATTCAGTGCCGTTCATCTTCACGGCGCTCCGCGTCGCCACCACCCTTGCGACCATCGGGGCGATCGTGAGCGAGTACTTCGCCGCGCCTCGCGGCAGCCTGGGCCAGTACATTGCGACCCAGTCCGCGTTCCTCGCCTTCGAGCGGTCGTGGGCGGCGATCATCTTCGCCGCGGCCATTGGAATCGGCCTGTACCTCTTCGTCGTCGGCCTCGAACGGCTGGTGAGCCCGTGGGCCCGAGTCCAGCCGCTCGCGGGAGAGTGACGCCCGGCGCGACGGATCGTTAGACTCCCGGCTGGGGTACGGCCGCCGAGCACCGCTCAGAGGCGCCGACCTGGAGGAGGAGACGATGACGCTCAAGAAGGCGTTCGCGCTCGTCGCGGTCGCCGCGGTCGTTCTCGTGGGTTGCAGTGCCGCCCCGGGTGGCACGACCGCCGCGAAAACGCCGATCACGCTGCAGCTGCAATGGTTCCCGCAGGCGCAATTCGCTGGCTACTTCGCCGCGCTCGACAAGGGCTTCTACGCGGACGAAGGGCTCGACGTGACCATCCTGCCGGGCGCCGTCGACATCGTTCCCGCGACGGTCGTGGCCGGCGGAAACGCCCAGTTCGGGATCTCCTGGGTGCCGCGCATGCTCGCCCCGCGCGAGAGCGGGGCCGACGTCCAGGTGATCGGCCAGGTGTTCCAGCGATCGGCGACGACCCAGGTCTCGTTCAAGTCGAAGAACATCACGAGCGTGGCCGACTTCAAGGGCAAGAAGATCGGCAGCTGGGGCTTCGGCAACGAGTTCGAGCTCCTCGCCGGCATGCGCAAGGCGGGTCTTGACCCCGACAAGGACGTCACCATCGTCCCGCAGCAATTCGACATGAACGCCTTCGTCGGCGGCCAGATCGATGCCGCCCAGGCGATGACCTACAACGAGTACGCGCAGGTCCTCGAGGTCAAGAACCCGGCGACGGGCCAGCTCTACCAGCCGAGCGACCTCAACGTCATCAACTGGGAGACCGAGGGCACCTCGATGCTCCAGGACGCGATCTTCACCTCCGAGTCGTGGCTGGCCAAGACCGGCAACCAGGACATCGCCGTGAAGTTCCTGAAGGCTTCGTTCCGCGGCTGGATCTACTGCCGCGATAACGCTGCCGACTGCGTTGACATCGTGCTCAAGCACGACGCGAAGCTGCCAAAAGGCCACCAGACGTGGCAGCTCAACGAGGTCAACGCGCTCATCTGGCCATCGCCCAACGGCATCGGCATCATGGATCAGGCAGCGTTCGACCGAACGGTCCAGATCTCCATCGACTCGAAGGTCCTCAAGGCCGCCCCCACGGGCACGGCGTTCCGCAACGACCTCGCCCAAAAGGCCCTCGATGAACTCGGGTCGTCCGTCGACACCAAGGGCGCAACCTGGCAGAAGGCAACGGTGACCCTCACCGAGGGCGGCAAGTAGCAGGTTCGCGAACCACCAAGCGACACGAGGCCGGCCCGACGGGCCGGCCTCGTGGATTCCCGGGCCGCCTACAGTGGGCTAGATGCTGCTCGCGCCGTCGTACCCATTGCGCACCGAGCGGCTGCGGCTACGCCCCTACCTGCCGGACGACGTGGACGCGGTGCTGTCCATGTTCGGTCGAGAGGACGTCAGCCGGTACCTCAACTGGGAGCCGATGGATCGCTTGGCCGCAGCGGCGCTCGTCGAGCGGCGCCTGCACCAGACCCGGATCGAGCACGAGGGTGACGGGATCGTGCTGCTCGCCGAGGAGGCCGAGACGGGCAGGTTCGTCGGCGAGCTGATGTTGCGACTGTCGAGCGAGGTGAGCCGGCAGGGCGAGGTGGGCTGGTCCGTCCATCCCGACGCGCAGGGCCGCGGCTACGGAACCGAGGGTGCGCGAGGGATGCTCCGGCTCGGGTTCGACGAGCTGGGCCTCCACCGGATCGTCGCCGAGTGCGATCCGCGCAACGAGGCATCCATCCGGGTGATGGAGAAGCTCGGCATGCGCCGCGAGGCCCTGCACCGCGACGCGGTGTTCCTCAAGGGCGAGTGGGTCGGGTCGCTTGTCTCCGCGATTCTGGAGGACGAGTGGCGCGCGCTCACGGGTGGGCGTGGGCCGCGACCCGCTCCGGGCTGAGGGCATGGTCGTAGAGCGCGAGCTCATCGAGGTAGCCGAGCAGGTTGTCGCCCACGCTGTCGCGGCCGATGAATCCGATCGGGAACGGCATCCGCCAGTTCGACTCCAGGCCCCAGCCGTCGGGCGTCCCGTCGCGGTAGAGCTGCAGGGCGCCGTCGCGCCGGGTCAGGACCCAGTGCTGCCAGACCAGCGATTCGACCTGGCTATCCACCGAGGCGACCTGCCCAAGGCCGGAGTCGACGTGCAGGAGCGCCCCGCCGAAGTTCAGAGAAGGTGCGGAATCCGCGCTCCCGACGATCGCGTCGCCATCGTCCGGGTAGTGGCACATCAGGACCCATGCCTCGATCGTGAAATCGCCGGCCAGCGTGATCGGCTCGGGGAGCGTGATGTTGGTGTCATCCGGGAACTGGTGGTGGAAGAACGTCGAGCCGCCGTCCGACAGCGGTGACCGCACCGCGGGGACGATGCTGCCGACGTATGTCCCCTGATGGGCGCCAGCCGAATCGCTGGCGACCCCGTTGGTGTCGTCGAAATGCCACCAGTCGATCGGGCTGTCGGCTGCGACCGCGGCCCGGTAGGCCGGGCCGTCGACCACGGGGGTGGATCGGATCGCCGGGTCGGGGCATGCGGGCGGCAGGTCCTCGGCCGTGACGACGACGTCCAGGCTGGCATCACAGCCGCCGTGCGCGACGAGGACCTCGTGCCCGAGATCGGCGTCGTATGGCCGGACCTCGACGCCGAAGGCGCCGTGCCGATCCGTATGGAGCGCGGCGTTGTACCCGCGGTCGAGGGTGATCTGGCTGCCATCACCACGGGTGATCTCGATCGTCACGTCGGTGTTCGGAGCAAACCCGGTCCCGATGATGAACCCGTGCATGCCGCCGACGGGCACATCCAGGCGACATCCCGACTGGCTCGGCGAAGGCGCGACCGGGGTGATCGCGTCATTGCGGGTGATGCGGAAACCCGCGCCGAACGCGATGACTCCAGCGAGCAGCACGGCGACGACGGCCGCGGCCGGCACCCAGATCGGCAGCCGGAGCTCGCGGCCTGATCCTTGCGCGGTCCCCGCCAGGCGCTCCAGCGTCTCCTCGAGCCCGCGCTCGGTTCCGCGCGACGGCCCTTCCTGGAACCAGGCTCGAATCGCGTCGTTCGGGTCCCTGTCGGTCATGCCGTCCGCTCCGCGTTCTGCGCGGGCGCGCGGTCGGTCGCCTCGAGCGCCGCACGCAGTGCCCGCGTTCCGTAGTACAGCCGCGAGTTGACGGTCCCCTCCGGGACCTCCAACAGTGCGGCGATCTCCGCCGCGGCGAGGTCGCGGAAGAAGTGGAGGGCGAGTACCGCCCGATGCTCGGGCGACAGGCGGCCGAACGCCTCGCCGAGCCGCTCCCGTTCCTCGATCCCCACTCCGCTGGCCACGACCGGTTCGCGGACGATCCAGGCGACCTTCGCCTCGCGCCGTCGCCGACGCCGCAGCAGGTCATAGCAGTTGTGGACGAGCATCCGCGTCAGCCAGGCCTCGAAGCGCTCCGGCTCACGCAATCGGGGAAGCTCGCGCCACGCGCGAAGGAACGTGTCCTGCGTCGCGTCCTCGGCGTCGCTCGGATCCAGCACGATGCGCCGCGCCAGTGCGTACAGGCGGTCATAGGAGGCACGGACGAGGTGCTCGAACGCAGCGCGATCGCCGCTCCGGGCGCCGAGCACGAAGACGGTCGTCGGCGGCAGGCCGCCGCTCACGTCGTCGTGGTTCCGAGGTGCGGCTTCCGTGCTCCGAGGCGCGCTCCACCAGCCCTGCCGCAGGGCAGGGCGCGGATAGGTCCGCTCGGTCGTCGCGCCGGGAGGCGCAACCATCCCTCCTCCGACACCCGGGTGTCCGACCGATCCTAACGGTCCGGCGGACGTTCACATCCCTCCGACGTCCGGGGTGCGCGATTCCTTCAATCGCGGCGTGGCCAACCTCAGCCGAGCCCGCCCAGGAGCAGCCAGCCCGCGGTAGCGCCGCCCATGACGACCGCCGGCGTCGCCCACCGGGACCGCCAGGCGAACAGCAGCACAAGGCAGAGCGCGAACAGGAAGACCGCCAGCGGAATGGACGGAACCCGGTTGGCGACCGCGACGCCAAGCTGGATCGCGGTGACCGTGATGATCCCGACGACCCCTGCCGCAACCCCCTCCAGCGCGCGATGCAGCGGGCGCCACTCGACCACGGCCTCGAGCCGTTCGCCGAAGACCATCGCGAACGCGAACGCGGGCAGGAAGATCCCGAGCGTGATCGCGACGGCCCCCGGGAGCCCGCCGGCGAGGTAGCCCACGAACGTCGCGAAGATGATCAGCGGCGCCGGCAGGATCCCGCCGAGGGCCAGTCCATCGAGGAACTGGGCATCGGTCAGCCAGCCGCTGCCGACGGCGTCGTGGCGCACGAACGGGATCGCCGTGTACGCACCGCCGAACGTCAGGAGCCCTGCCTTGAGGCCGCTGCCGAAGAGGCCGAACGTGGTTGGGGAGCCCGCGTCCCCCGCGACCTGCTCGCTCGATGTCGTCGATCCGGTCAGGCCAGGCGCACCCGTCGTGATCGCGACCACGGCGCCTGCAATCGCGAGCGCTGCGAGGACCGGCAGGGCGCCGCGCTCGAAGCGAGCGGCGAGGACGTACGCGATGGCGGCGGCCGGCAGCGTCAGCAGGAACGAGGCCCCCGCCGTTGTGGCCAACGCGACGCCAATCGCGATCAGCCACGCCGCCGGGTTGACGAGGATGTGTCGGCCGATGCGTGGCACCGCGCGGGTGACAAGCGCGACCACGGCGATCTGTGCCCCGAGCAGGGTGGCGGCGACGGCCGGTTGCGTGAGATCGATTCCCTTGTACAGCGACGCCAGGACGAGGATGAGCAGGAACCCGGGGAGCATGAACCCGAGCCCGGCAAGGAGCGCCCCGAGGCGCCCGCCGCGCAGCAGGCCGATGTGCACGGCGAGCTCGTGCGCCTCGGGGCCGGGGAGCACCTGGTAGACCGCGAGCAGGCGGTTGAATCGCTCGCTCGAGAGCCAGCGTTCCTCGTTGACGAGCTCGTGCCGGAGCATGGCGATCTGGGCGACCGGGCCGCCCCACGCGAACAGCCCGAACTGGAGGAAGCGCCGGAAGATCGAGACCGGGGTCGACGCCAGCGGCCGCGACTCGAGCGCGTCGGGCGAGCTCAGCCGGCCTTGCCTGTCCCGAACTGGCGATCCCCGGCGTCACCGAGCCCGGGCATGATGTAGCCCTTGTCGTTGAGCTGGCGATCGAGCGCGGCGCAATGGATCTCGACGTCAGGATGCGCCTTCGCGACCGCCTCGACGCCCTCGGGCGCCGCGATCAGGTTCACGAGCTTGATCCGCACCGGCTTGACCGCGCCCCACTTCTTGAGCACCTCGATCGCTGCCGTCGCCGAGCCGCCGGTCGCGAGCATCGGGTCGAGGATGAGGCAGAGGTCGACCGAGGCCGCGTCGGGCAGCTTGTTGTAGTACTCGACCGGCTTGAGCGTCCGCTCGTCGCGGAACAGGCCGAGGTGCCACACCTCCGCGGTGGGCATCAGCTCGAGCATCGCGTCGACCATACCCAGGCCCGCCCGGAGGATCGGGATGAGCCCGATCCGCTCGCCGAGCTCGTGGCCCTCCATCGTCTCGAGCGGGGTCGTGACCTCGCGGGTGCGCACGCGCGCGTCGGCCAGTGCCTCGTACCCGAGCAGCCAGGACAGCTCGCGGACGACCTCGCGGAACTTCTTGGGCTCGGTCTTCTCGTCGCGCAGGATGCCCAGCTTGTGGAGCACAGCCGGATGGGTCGAGACGTGGAAGGTCGGGGGCAGCATGGGAGCCTCCGAGGAGATCGACCGGCCATGCACACGCCGCCGCCGGGTCGCGTCCGCATCGTAGCATCGGCCCGGCTACCCTCTCGACGTGGCAACTCGGACGTCGACCGCCGAGCCCGACAGGGGTCGGGCCAGCTCCGCGAAGGGCCGGCGGAACGCGCCACCGGTCCTCGTCCGGCAGCTGCGGAATGGGGTCGAGGAGAGCGCCCACCGGGGCGACATCGTCGAGGTCGACGTCGGGGGCCGGATGCTGCGGGCGCTCGGCGACCCGGATCATGTGGTTAACCTTCGCTCCGCCGCCAAGCCGTTCTCGCTCCTCGCGCTGATCGAGGCGGGCGGCGTCAAGGAGTTCGAGCTCGAACCGGCGGAGCTCGCGGTGATGACCGGCAGCCACTCCGGCGAGGACCTGCACGTCCGGACGTTGCAGGCCCTGTTCCGCCGCACCGGCCTCACCCAGGCCATGCTGGCCACCGGAACCGAGGGGATGCCCCTCGATGCGCTCACCGCGGCGCGGCTCGCGCGCGACGGCGAGCGCCCGGGCGAGATCCGGCACATGTGCTCCGGCTATCACACGGCGTTCCTCCTCCTCGCGCGACTGCACGGCTGGCCGGCCGACGACTACTGGCTCGACGACCATCCGGTGCAGCTCGCGGCCCGGGACGTCGTGGCCCGCTCCTTCGGCGTCCCCGCCTCGAAGCTCGTGACCAGCCTCGACGGCTGCGGGGTCCCGACCTTCGCCTTCCCGCTGCGGGCGATCGCTCGCGCCTATGCGTTCCTCGGCGATCCCGAATCTGTTCGGTCGGACGATTCGCGCGCAGGCCTCGCGGCCTCGGTCGCGGTGGTGCGTGACGCGATGCTTGCCCATCCGGAGATGGTCGGCGGCTCCCGCGAGCGACTCGACACGTCCGCGATGAAGGCGCTGCCGGGTCGGATCGTCGCGAAGGGGGGCGCCGAGGGGCTGCGCTGCTTCGCGATCCTGCCCGGCCCGCGAGCCAGGGGCGGCTCGGCCGCGGCCTCCGGGCTGGCACTCAAGGTCGAGGACGGGGGCGCGGCCGATCGGGCGACGTCGGCAGCCTCGGTCGAGGCCCTCACCCAGGCGGGCGTCCTTGATGGCCAGTCGCTTCGGGTCCTCGCCCGCTACCACCGCCCGACAACGGCCGATCCGCACGGCCGGCCGGTGTCCGAGGCGGTCCCGTCGTTCGAGCTCGCGCCAATCGGGGAGCTCCTGGGCTAGGTCCCCGAAGCCGTACGCTTCGCTCGTGCGCGACCAGCCAGACCGCAGCGCGGATCCGTATCGAACGCTGGGGCTCCAGCCCGGCGCTTCGATGGCCGAGGTCAAGCGTGCCTACCGCAAGCTCGCCAAGGCCTTCCATCCCGACTCGGCAGGGCAGGCGGCGCTGCCGCGTTTCCTCGCGATCCACGAGGCGTACGAGCAGCTGGCGACCGGTCGGGTCCGCCCCACCTCACGGCCGCCGGCGTCGGCCGACTCGACCCGCGCGGAGCCGTGGCGCGCGGATCCGGAGCGCGCCCGCGCGGCACGGGAGCGAGCGCGCCGGCGAACCGGTGCACCAGGCAAGACCGGTCGAACAGGGACGGCAGGGCCGTCGTTCGATGGCGGACGGAAGCGGCCGACTGGTTCGAGTGGGTCGGCCGGCCCGAGCGGGTCTTCTGCAGGGGGCGCTCCCGGCACGCGCGAGAAACGTCGGAATGTGCGCAAGGCGACGATGGGCTCGACCTCGTATGACGAGGCCCGCGATCCCGCAGATGCAACGTGGAGCGGCGCCTCGTGGTACGGCCCGACCTCGGGCGAGTACTGGATCGTCAACCCGCGGGAGTACGCCGACCCGCGCAAGCACGGACCCGGCTACCAGCAGCGGGCGCGGCGGTCGGCGACCG
>Ga0070708_100003005_pt1 | contig 13102 bp, 13 predicted proteins | sample KBSK5503metaG_FD_65469 | JGI IMG/M metagenome (GOLD analysis project Ga0070708, IMG submission 65469) | Corn, switchgrass and miscanthus rhizosphere microbial communities from Kellogg Biological Station, Michigan, USA - KBS K5-50-3 metaG | ecosystem: Host-associated > Plants > Roots >...
ACGACGGTGATGATGGAGATGACCATCGCCACGATCGGCCGGTTGACGAAGAAGCGGGACATCGCTCAGCCCTTCGCCGGCGCGGCTGGGTGGAACGGCACCGGATTGACGGAGAGGCCGTCGCGGACCTTCTGGATTCCCTCGGCCACGACCTTGTCGCCCGCCGCCAAGCCGTCCTCGATCACCCACAAGCTGCCGACGCGCGCTCCGACCTTGACCGGCCGGATGGCGACCTTGTTGTCGTTGCCGACGACGGCGACCTGGTAGCTCCCCTGGAGCTCGGTCACGGCGCGCTGAGGAACCACCAGGGCGCCTTCCTTCACCCCGAGAGTGGCGCGCACCCGCCCGAACTGTCCCGGCCTCAGGATGTTCCCGGGGTTCGGAAACGCGGCCGCGACCCGGATGGTGCCGGTCGCCGCATCGACTTGACGATCGCCGAACACGAACTTGCCCGGATGCGGATAGACAGCGCCGCCGGCGAGGATCAGCTCGAGGGGCGTGTCGGCGTTGGGGAACGGACGGGCCGCCACCTCGCCGCCGACACCGCCGACGAACTGGAGGTATTCGCGCTCGCTGATGGCCACGTAGGCCTTGATCGGATCGAGCCGCGAGACCGAAGTGAGCAGCGTCGACGGTCCCACCAGGTCGCCCAACTGTCCCTGGGCGATGCCGGCGATCCCGTCGGTGAGCGAGCGGACCTTGGTGAATCCCAGGTTCAGCTGGGCGGTCTTCACCGCCGCCTTGGCGGAGTCGACCGCAGCCGCGGCCGCGAGCTTCACCTGCGTGTCGGTGTCCAGCTGGCTCCGCGGGATCGCCCGCGCTTCCGCGAGCGGGATGTCTCGCTCGACGTCGCGGGTGGCGCGTCCGAGCTGCGCCACCGCCTGCGCCAGTTGCCCGCGGGCCTGATCGTGCGCCGCCTGGAACGGCCGCGGATCGATCTCGAACAGCACGTCGTCCTTCTTGACGTACGAGCCCTCGACGTAATTCTGCTTCACTAGATACCCGCTGACCTGGGGCCGGATCCTGGCGTTCACGTACCCGTCGAGCGTCGTCACCCACTCGGTGCGGAGCGGGACGTCCTGCTTCACGACGTCGACCACGGCGACGGTGGCGGGCGGCGGGGGAGGAGCCGCCTTTCCCGTGCTGCACGCCCAACCGAGCGCCGCGCCGAGCGACACTGCCGTCACTCGTCCGGCGCTCCGGGACAAAAATGTGGTGCTGGTCTGCATGCGAATCGACTCGTTGCGATGACGGTCCACAGTCGTTCTTGGATTCCGTCACGCGCCGTTGGGTTCCTTCTCCGCTCTCAGCCACGACGCGTCGTCGCGGTCGCGCTCCCGGAAAGAGCGCAGTCGCTTCCGTCAAGGTACCAACAGGTCCACGTTTTCCCTGTCAGGGTTTCCCGCCTCCCCGATGGCCCGCCACGCCTGATATTACGATCGTACGATGACCGGGCGATCGGCAGGATTCGCGGAGGCGCGCGGTTCATGCCGCATCGTCACTGCGCGGCTGTGATCGCCGATGCGGCGCGAGCAGGTACCGACCCGGCGCAGAGCGCGACCAGTTTCTCCCGGTAGGCTTTCGCTTGCTGCTGATGCCCCGCGCGCTCGGCTGCCCGCGCGGCGCCGCCGTAGCTGTTGAGGCGCGCCGGCGCCGAGCGGAGCGACATCTCGTACTCGGTGAGCGCCGCGGCGGGCTGTCCCAGCTCGGCGAGGAGATCCGCCAGCTGCTCGCGCGCGGGAAGGATCGATCCCGGCGTCACCGGATGCTTGTCGGTCGAGTCCTCGAGCTCCGCCGCCGATCGCATCAGCGCCACCGCTTCGGCGTCCTTCTTCTCGGCGCGCGCCAGCCAGGCGGCCGCCGCGCGGCGCTGGATCTCCACCTGGGTGGCCCAGTCGAAGCCCTTCTGTCCCTTGAGCGAGGACTGGAGCCCGGCGAGCGTCGCCACGTCCTTCCGGGCCTCCTCCAGTTGCCCCGCCCGGGCCGCGCCGACCGCGCGCGCGAAGTGGACGATGGCTTTGGCGTACGGATACTTCGCCCAAGGAAAAGTCTCCGGTTGCGCCGTCAGCGCCGCCGCCTCTTTCCACTCGCGGCGCTCCAGCGCGTAGCGAGCCGGGACGGCTGCCAGCGCGTACGCGGCGGCGAACTGCGGGATGTCGAAGCTCGTCACCTTGGCGACCGTGCCCGCCATCTCTCGCGCCTTCGCGTCCTGGCCAGTCTGGAGATACGCGTACTCGAGGTAGTCCCAGGCATGCAGGGCGTCGAATGCCGTCGCTCCAGGATTGGTCTTGGCGAGCCAGGCTTGCGCGGTCCGGGCCGAGGCGAGGTTCGAGTCGATCGACTCCTGCCACATCCCCAGGCGGGTGAAGATGTGCGAGGGCATGTGCAGCGCGTGCGGGGCGGAAGGAGCGATCTTCGCGTACGCCCGCGCGGCGGGCAGAGCCAGCTCGGCGACCTCCGGGTAGTCGAAGGAGTGGATCATGTAGTGGGCGATGCCGGGGTGCTCGGGCTCGACCTTCAGCAAGCGATTGAGGATCTTCGCCGCCTCCCTTTGCCGCGCGTAGGTCTTGTCCGGCGGAGAGTTGTAGGCCACGCCGAGCATCGCCAGCGCGTGGAAGATGGCGGCTTCGTGGTCGTCCGGGTTGCGCTCGTGGACGCCCGCCATCGCCTTCTCGTACGCCACCACTCGCGTCGGATGTGGCACTCCCTCGCCCTGGTAGTAGGCGCCGATGGCCCCGATGTAGTCCTTCTCACGGTTGGTCGGCGCGCCCAGCTGCGCCGCCTTCTGCGCCGCGGCCCGGCCGGCGGCGAACTCGTCGTCGGTCGGCGGTCCCCAGATGGTGTGGAAGTACGTGGCGGCGACTCCCCACTGCGCCATGCCGCAAGAGGGGTCCTTCGCCGCAACCTCCTGGAAGGTCGCCGCCGACTTCACGTAAGCGAAGGAGTGCAGCAGGGCGACGCCTCGCTCGAAGGCGGCCTGCGTCTCCGCCTTGCACGAGGTGGGGAAATGAACCTGGCCGAACTTGTCCGGCACATCGTGCGCGTGCTCATGCTCGCCGCCGGCGAGAGCGCGGCCGGACGCGATCGCGAGGACCGCCACGAGAACGTGACTGCCACGGAAGGACCGCATGGCTTCCCCCTTTGCTGACGAAGGCGCCGATTCTGTCACGAACGCGATCAGCCGCCCAGCAGGCAGGTCGTGGTGCCGTGCGCGTACAGCTTGCCCGAGGCGTCGACCACCGTGCCCTCCGCGGTGGCGACCTTGCCGCCCAGGTGGATCACCTTGCCGATGGCCTGCACCCGCCCGGTGTCGCGCCTCAGGGCACGCACGAAATTCACCTTCAGCTCCAGCGTCGTGTACGCGCGACCTTCCGGCAGGAGCGAATGGACGGCGCATCCCATCGCCGAGTCGAGCAGCGTCGCCGCCAGCCCTCCATGGACCACGCCGATGGGGTTGTAGTGGTACTCCTGCGGCTCGACCGCGAACACCACCCGTCCTTCGCCGACCTCCACGATGTCGAAGCCCATCAGTGTGGCGATGGGAGGCGGTGGGAGCCGGCGCTCGGCGATGGCGCGCAAGAACGCGGCGCCCGGCATCGAGAATGCCGCTTTGCCCAGGGCTGCGGGATCCTGCCACGTCAGGGTGCGGCTCCGTTCGCTGTCGCTCACGTCGGCCTCCTTCTGGCGCCCAGCCTACCGCGCCGCCCGGATTCAGTGCGCGCCGACGTTCGCCGCTCCGGCCATGGAGACGGCGGTGGCGAGGCTCATGACCGTTCTCCCTTGCAGCCACTCGCGGCGGCGACGCCCAGAGCGCGGCAGGCGCGGAGCACTTCGTCCGACAGGTCGGTGCCCTTCACCGCTCGCGACAGGCTGAGCCCGCCGTACATCAGGGCGAGGAGCCCGATGGCGAGCGCGCGGCGGGGGACGATGCCGCCTGCCGGCAGGCGCTGGGCCAGCCCGTCGACCAGGGCTTGCACCTGCTCCGAGAGCACCGTGCGATGTTGCGGGGCGGTGGTGCCGACCTCTCCGACCACCGCGGGAAGGGGACAGTCAGGCGTCCCGCCGTCGCGGTGCTCGGCTGAGAGGTAACGCTTGAGGATCACCTCGGGCCGTTCCTCTTCGGGTTTCGCGTCCAGGCGCGCGAACAGACGCTCGCACACCGCCGCGCCCGTGCGTCGCAACGTCGCGTCCACCAGCGCATCCTTGGAAGCGAAGTGCGCGTAGAAACCGCCCACCGTCAGGGCGGCTCCCTTCATCACCTCGGCCACCCCGGCGCCGGAGATCCCCTTTTCGCGGACCAGCCGGGCCGCCGACTCGAGGATCGATTCGTGGGAACGCTCCTTCTTCTCTGCCTTGGCGTTCACCGGCGTACCCTCAGCGCTCGTCGCATCTGTATCATATTACAGCAATACGATGACCGCGCCGTCATCGGGATTCGCGACCTGCGCACGCGGCTCATGTCGCGGCGCGTTGCCCGGCAGGCGCCCGTGTCATTCCGGTGCCAGTGTCATCGACAGTTGCAGGCTTCTGGCGGGCTGTACCGATTTCGCGCTTTCCGCGGTCAGTCGGAGACGAAAGCGAACCCGGTTCGCCGTCCTGTTGGCATACCGCGTGCGTGGCGCGGCGTCAGAGGCCCGCGCTCACGAGTCGCGCGGCGAAGGAGGAACCGTGTCAAACCGCGACTACTCGGCAATCCAGCCCAGGACGAGGGCGTTGCTGGAGGCGCTCGACGCCCAAGGCGGGCCGCCCCTGTACACGCTCTCGTACCGCGATGCCCGCGCCGTGCTGGACAGAGCGCAGTCCATCCCGGTGTTCAAGCAGCCCGCCGAGATCGAGGACGCGAACGTGCCCGGCGGACCCAAGGGCGAGGTCTCCATCCGCATCGTGCGTCCAAAGCCGCGCGGAGAGGGCCCGCTGCCGCTCGTGATGTACTTCCACGGGGGCGGTTGGATCCTCGGGAACAAGGAGACCCACGACCGGCTGGTCCGGGAGATCGCCAACGGAGCGCAGGCGGCCGTCGTATTCGTGAACTACACGCCCTCTCCCGAGGCGCGGTACCCCGCCTCGATCGAGGAGGCGTACGCAGCTACCCGTTACCTGGCGGAGAACGGCGCGTCGATGGGCCTCGATCCCTCGCGGCTTGCCGTCGCGGGGGACAGCGTGGGCGGGAACATGACGGCCGCCGTCACCCTCCTGGCCAAGCAACGCGGCGGCCCGAAGATCGGCCACCAACTCCTCTTCTATCCAGTCACCGACGCGAGCTTCGACACCGGCACGTATCGCCAGTTCGCCGACGGCCCTTGGCTCACCCGAGCCGCGATGAAGTGGTTCTGGGACGCCTACGCTCCCGACGCGTCCAAGCGGAACGAGCCGACCGCCTCGCCTTTGCGCGCGACCGTCGAAGAGCTCCGGGGATTGCCGCCGGCGCTGGTCATCACCGACGAGAACGACGTGCTGCGCGACGAAGGCGAAGCGTACGCGCACAAGCTGAACGAGGCCGGCGTGCGCGTGACAGCCACGCGCTATCTCGGTACCGTGCACGACTTCATGATGCTGAATGCCTTCACGGACGACCCGGCGCCGCGGGCGGCGATCGCGCAGGCCACCGCGTTCCTGCGAGAAGCGTTCACTTCGCCGGGTCGCTGACCCACGGTCGTGGAGAACTCATGGTCACACTGAAGATCAACGGCAAGTCGCACAAGGTCGACGCATCACCGGAGATGCCGCTCTTGTGGGTGTTGCGCGACCTGCTCGGCATGAACGGGACGAAGTTCGGCTGCGGCGTCGCGCTCTGCGGCGCCTGCACCGTCCACCTCGACGGCATCCCCAGGCGATCCTGCGTGATGCCGGTGAGCGCCGCGGTCGGGCATGCGATCACCACCATCGAGGCCATCTCTGCCACCGACGCCGGCAAGAGGGTGCAGAAGGCCTGGCTCGATCTCGAGGTGGTGCAGTGCGGCTACTGCCAGTCCGGCCAGATCATGTCCGCCTGCGCCTTGCTCGCGAAGATTCCGGCGCCGACCGATACCGACATCGACCAGGCGATGTCCGGAAACATCTGCCGCTGCGGCACGTATCCGCGCATTCGCGAGGCCATCAAGCTGGCGGCCCGGAAAACGACGACCGCCGGGAAGGGAGGCTGACCATGGGGCCCCTCTCCCGCCGTCAGCTCCTCTTCGCGGGCGCCGCAACCGGCGGTGGCTTCCTCCTCGGATTTCGCCGCGACGCCGGGCCGCGCGCTCTCGCGGCGGCCGGCAAGGCCACGCCAGCTGCCTTCGCTCCGAACGGGTTCATCCGCATCGGCAGGGACGGCCGGGTGACCCTGATCATGTGCCAGGTCGAAATGGGGCAGGGCACGTACACGTCGATGTCGATGCTCCTGGCGGAGGAGCTGGAGGTCGGACTGGACCAGGTCCAGGTCGAGCACGCCCCGCCCAACGACGACCTCTACGCGAACAAGTTCCTCGGCGATCAGGAAACGGGCGCCTCGTCGTCGGTGCGCGCGTTCGACGAGATTCTGCGTCGCGCCGGCGCGACCGCGCGGACCATGCTGGTGGCCGCGGCGGCCCAGACGTGGAAGGTCGATCCGGCCTCGTGCCAGGCGCGCAGAGCAGTCGTGACCCACACGCCGACCGGCCGCAAGCTCACCTACGGCGCTCTGGCGGACAAGGCGGCGAAGCTGCCGGTTCCAACGCAGGTCGCGCTCAGGGCCGCGAAGGACTTCAAGCTGATCGGCACGCCGGCCAAGCGGCTCGACACTGCCGGCAAGGTGAATGGGACCACGCAGTTCGGCATCGACGTCCAGTTGCCGGGGATGAAGATCGCCACGGTTGCCGCGAGCCCGGTGGTCGGCGGCAAGGTGGTCAGCGTCGACGACAGCAAGGCGAAGGCGATCAAAGGGGTCCGTCAGATCGTCGTCCTCGACGATGTGGTCGCGGTCGTGGCCGACCACATGTGGGCGGCGAAACAGGGGCTCCAGGCGCTCGAGATCCGCTGGGAGGACGGACCGAACGGAACGATCAGCACCGCCGACGTGGTCCAGGGGCTCGCGGCGGCCGCGCAGATGCCGGGCGTGGTGGTGCGAAACGAGGGCGATGCGGCCGCGGCCGTCGCGGGGGCGCCGCGAAAGATCGAGTCCGTGTACGAGGTGCCGTTCCTCGTCCACGCGGCCATGGAACCGATCAACTGCACGGTGCACGTCCGCCCGGACCGATGCGAGGTCTGGACCGGGACGCAGGTCCTGACGCGCGCGCACCGGGGAGCCGCCAAGGCCGCCGGTCTCCCGGTCGAGAAGGTGACGATCCACAACCACTACCTGGGCGGCGGCTTCGGCCGCCGGCTGGAGTTCGATTACGTGACGCAAGCCGTGCGCATCGGCCAGAAGGTCGACGGGCCGGTGAAGGTGATCTGGAGCCGGGAGGAGGACGTCCGGCACGACGTCTATCGGCCCTACTACTACGACCGCATGTCGGCGGGGCTGAATGCGGACGGTCAGCCGATCGCGTGGACGCACCGGCTCGTCGGCCCGGCGATCCTCGCCCGCTATGCGCCGCCCGCATTCAAGGACGGGATCGACCCCGACGGAGTGGACGGAGCGGCGCAGCTCCTCTACGAGATCCCCGCGATCCGGATCGAATTCGTCCGCCACGAGGAGCCGGTGCTCAACACCGGGTTCTGGCGCGGCGTCGGCGTCACCCACAACAACTTCGTCATCGAGAGCTTCATCGACGAGCTGGCGGCGGCCGCGAAGCAGGATCCCGTCGCCTATCGCCGCGCGCTGCTGAGCAAGTCGCCACGGGCGCAGGCGGTTCTGGACGTCGCGGCAAAGGCGGCCGGCTGGGGCCGGCCTCTTCCCGCGGGCTGGGGTCGCGGCGTCTCGGTCCTCTACAGCTTCTGGAACAGCTATCTGGCCCAGGTCGCCGAGGTCGAGGTGTCCAAGAGCGGTGAGGTGCGCGTGCACCGGATCGTCTGCGCCGTCGACTGCGGCACGGTGGTGAACCCGGACACGGTGAAAGCGCAGACCGAGGGCGGGGTCATCTTCGGGATCAGCGGCGCTCTGTGGGGCGAAGTGACGCTCGAGAAAGGCCGGGTGCAGCAGTCGAACTTCAAGGACGTCCGCGTGCTGCGGATCAACGAGGCGCCGGCCATCGAGGTGCACTTGGTGCGGAACCTGGAAGCGCCCGGTGGGATGGGCGAACCACCGACGGCGGTGACCGCCGCCGCGCTGGCCAACGCCGTCTTCGCGGCGACCGGCAAGCGCATCCGGAAGCTGCCCCTGGAGCGGCAGCTCCGCTCGGTCTGAGGAGGAACACCATGCGCATCCTCGCCCCGCTCATCGCCGTCTTCGCGCTCGCGTCCTGCCGCCGCAGCGAAGCGGCGCCGGCTGCTCCGCCGGCGGATCCGGCGCTCTTCGATCCCATTGCCAGCGTCGTCACGCATCCGAGATGCTTGAACTGCCATCAAGACGAGTCTCCCCGGCAGACCGACGCCGCCTATCTTCATCGCCCGCTGGTCGTCCGGGGAAAGGATGGTCACGGCGTGCCCGCGCAGCAGTGCCAGACCTGCCATCAGGCCACGAACACCGCCGATGGGTTCGTGCCCGGCGTCGCCACCTGGCAGCTCGCCCCTCTCTCGATGTTGTGGGAAGGCAAGACGAAGGCGCAGATCTGCGAGCAGATGAAGGATCCGGAGCGGAACGGCGGCCGCCGCACCGGCGAAGAGGTCATCGAGCACATGAAGTCGGATCCGCTCGTCCTCTGGGCCTGGAATCCTGGGGCCGGCCGGACGACCCCGCCGCTCTCGAACGAGCAGCTGGTAGAAGCGCTGGAAGCCTGGGTCAACGCGGGGATGCCGTGCCCGAAGGATGGATGAGGCGGCGAAGACACTGCTCCACGCGCTCCTCGCTGAAAGGCTTGAGCAGGGAGTCGACGGCTCCGAGATCGCCTGCCTTCCGTGCATACTGGGTGTAGGCGGTCGCCAGCACGAACGCAGGCCGCTTCACGTCCGGCGGGATCGACCCGATGAGGTCCAGGCCGTTCTCGCCGCCGGCGAGTTGGACGTCGAGGAACACGATGTCCACCTGGTTCTCCGTCAAGAACCTCTTCGCTTCTCCGAGGCTCGCCACCGCGCTGACCACCCGGGCAAGGCCGGTCGCCTCGATCAGCTGCGCCAGGTACTTGCGCGCCAGCCACTCGTCCTCGAGCACCAGCACGCGTAGGGGCGTCATGGTCGGCCTTCGGAGGTAGCGACGGTCTTCATGCAAGAAACTGTAGAACGATGCGCTCAGGAAAGCTGCGGCGCCCGTCGGCTGCAATCGGCCTCTCGTCGGAGATTCGCGGCCCTTGCTCAGACAGCTCCTTACACCCCAATCGGGTCAGAGGAGGTCATGATGAAGCCGAACCATTCTCGCCAGAGGATCGCCGCGCGCCTCGCGGTCACCTTGCTGTTGTTTGCCGCCGCGTGCGCGCACGATCACGCTCTGGATCGCCGCGAGGTCCGCGCGATGGAGAACAGTACGCCCGTGATCTCGCCCTGGCCCGGGCCGGTCGAGAATCCGTCCGGCTTCAGGGGCGACGGAGGCCCGTAGCGTCCTCGAGGAGCGCGTCGCGCAGCGCCTTGGAACGGTCCTGCGAGACGGGCACCTGGATGCTCTGCCCCTCGGATCCGGCGTCGCGGCCCACCGTCACCGTCGCGCCTCCGATGTCGCGCTCCAGCTCCTTGACGAAGGCCAGGTTCACCAGCCAATTGCGGTGCACCCGGAAGAGCGCGCGGCCGAACGACGCCTCGATCGCCGCCAGCGAGAGATCGATGTCGAACTTCCCCTCCGGCGCGTGCACGTAGGTGAGGCGGTCGGCGGCCTCGAACGCCCAGATCGTCTCCGGATCGAGGAAGACGAGGCTCTTCTTCCGCCGCGCCACCACGCGGCGCGGTTTCTGCGAGCGGGGCGGGCGCCGCTCGAGCAGGCGCTTCAAGCATTGATCGACGCGCTCCTCGGTATACGGCTTGAGGATGTAATCGGCGACCCCGAGGTGGAACGCTTCCAGGCCATGGTCCGTGGATCCCGTCGCGAGCACGAACATCGGCGCTTGCGGCTCGCCCGCCATGGTCCGGATCAGATCCAGCCCGGTGCGCGAATCTCCGCTTCCGGCCAGCTCGACGTCGACGAACACCACGTCGACCGGCAAGTCCGCCATGGCCTGGCGCGCCTCGTCGAGAGTGGCCACCGCGCCGATCACCTCCGCGCGGCGGGTGCCCTCGATCAGCTTCACCAGGTAGTTCCGCGTCGGCCATTCGTCTTCGAGCACCAGCGCTTTGAGTACGGCGGTATCGCTCATCCTGCGCTCCCTAGCTCGGCGGGAAGCTCGACGATCGATCGCGTCCCGGCCGGACTGGACTCGAGCCGCAAGCTCCCCGAGTCCGCGTACCGCAGCGCCAGCCGGCGACGCACGGAGACGAGCCCGAACGCTCCGGGCCGGGTCGCGGTCTTCGGGACCCCGGGTCCGTTGTCCTCGACGGTGCAGACCAGCCGGGACCCTTCCAGCTTCGTCCGCACGACGATCTCGCCTCCGCCCACCCGCATCAGCGCGCCGTGCTTCACCGCGTTCTCCACCAGCGGCTGCAGGAGCAACCGCGGCAGCAGCGCGGGCGCGGTGCCGTCGCCGATCTCCCAGCGGAAGGCCAGGTGGCCGGCGTGCCGCGTCTCCAGGATCCGCGCGTACCGCCGCAGCCATTCGATCTGCGCGTCGAGCGTTTCGATGTCCTCGCCGGGAGCCACCGACTCGCGCAAGAGGTCGCCTAGATTGCCGAGCAGCTGGCGCGCCAGGCGCGGATCCTCGCTCACCAGGCCGGCGATGGCGTTCAGCGTATTGAGCAGGAAGTGCGGCTCCAGATGCGAGCGGAGCTGGGCCAGCTCCGCCTCGGTGCGAAGCTTCTCCGCCTCGAGGCCGCGAATCCGCGCGTTTTCCACCACGACGGGCAGCACGAACACCAGGGCCCAGAGCGCGAAGTAGGTGACTCCCATCATGAAGCCGACGCGCAGGACGTCCCATTGGTCGTAGGACTCGGAGCCGGCCCGCACCGTTGTCAGCGCAAACGTGGCGGCCCGGGTCACCCTCAGGAGCGCGGCGAAGAGGATTCCCGACCCGACCGCTCCCACGAACAGCACGCCGAAGAGGTTGAGGCTTCTTCGCGATGACCAGCGAAAGAGGGCGAAGGAGCAGGCGACGAGCAGGGGGAGGCCGAGCAGGAAGGCGACGCTCTTGGAGAGGAAGCGAGCGGTATCGTGGGTACCGAGAAACTCTGTGGAGAGTTGCAGCAGGGCGATTCCGGCCACCACCAGGATCCCCAGGGTGCGTTGTCTCTTCGACTCCGGCATCTGCAGCGCACTGTCCATCCGGGGGCATTGTAAACGCGGCGTGCGCCGGGCACAGCCCGAAGGTCTCGCCAATACCAAAGATCGGGCGACGGCCACTCCGCCTCCGCAATCAAAAATCCGCAAGCGCGAAGCGCTGATGGGAGGATCCGATGACGGAGATGCGAAGGGAAACCGATAGCCTCGGCGTGGTCGAAGTGCCGGCGGACAAGCTGTGGGGCGCGCAAACCCAGCGCTCGCTCGAGCACTTCAGCATCGGCAAGGACCTGATCCCGCGGGAGATGATCACCGCCTACGCGATCTTGAAGAAGGCCGCCGCCCAGGCGAACCATGCCAGCAAGCGGCTGGGGGACCGCCAGTACCAGCTGATCGTCCAGACCTGCGACGAGATCCTCGCCGGCCAGCACCACGACATGTTCCCTTTGCACGTGTGGATGACGGGCAGCGGCACCCAGTTCAACATGAACGTGAACGAGGTGATCTCGAACCGCTGCTCCCAGCTCGCGGGCACGCCGCTGGGAAGCAAGACGCCGGTGCACCCCAACGACCACGTGAACATGGCGCAGTCGTCGAACGACTCGTTCCCTTCGGCGATGTACATCGCCGCGGCGGTGAACGTGAAGCAGCGCCTCGTCCCGGCGGTCAAGGCGCTGCACGACGCCATCCTGGCGAAGTCGAAGGAATGGGACGACATCGTCAAGATCGGCCGCACCCACATGCAGGACGCCACGCCGCTCACCCTGGGCCAGGAATGGTCCGGCTATGCGGGGATGCTGGCGGACGATCTGGACCGGATCGAGACCGCGCTCCAGGGCGTGTACCGCCTGGCGCTAGGTGGGACGGCGGTGGGAACGGGTATCAATTCGGCGCCGGGATTCGCCGAAGCGGCCGCGGCCAACATCGCCGCGCTCACCGGGCTCCCCTTCGTGACCGCGCCCAACAAGTTCACGGTCCAGGGCGCTCACGATGCGCTGGTGCAGCTCTCCGGCACCCTGCGCACCCTCGCCGTGTCCCTGTACAAGATCGGCAACGACATCCGCCTCATGTCTTGCGGACCCCGGGCCGGATTCGCCGAATTGCAGATCCCGGAGAACGAGCCGGGCTCGTCGATCATGCCTGGCAAGGTCAACCCGACCCAGTGCGAAGCGCTCACCATGATCGCGGTGCAGGTGATGGCCAACGACGTCGCGGTCGGATTCGGCGGCGCCGGCGGGTATCTGGAGATGAACGTCTACAAGCCGGTGATGATCTTCAACATCACCGACTCCGTCACCTTGATGACCGACGGGTGCACCAACTTCCGCAAGTTCCTGGTCGAGGGGACCAAGCCGAACGTGAAGAAGATCAACGAGTACGTGCAGCGCTCGCTGATGCTGGTGACCGCGCTTTCGCCGGTGATCGGCTACGACAAGGCGTCGAAGATCGCCCACTTCGCCCTGGACAACGATCTCACGCTCAAGGCCGCCGCACTGCAGCTGGGCTTCGTCAGCGAGGCGGAGTTCGACCGGGTGGTCGATCCGAGCAAGATGGTGAGGCCGTATGTTGCAACCGGTGCCTGAATCCAGGCCAGCCCGGGAACAGCCGGTCGCCGATCCACAGGCACGCTCCGATCTCGTCCTCGCCTTCGCCCGCGTGCTGCACGTCAACGGCGAGTCCACGGACGACACCGTGGCGGCAGGCGAACGGCTTGCGGCGCACCTGGGCCTGCGCGCCAGGGTGATCCCTCGCTGG
>Ga0070708_100003006_pt1 | contig 13100 bp, 10 predicted proteins | sample KBSK5503metaG_FD_65469 | JGI IMG/M metagenome (GOLD analysis project Ga0070708, IMG submission 65469) | Corn, switchgrass and miscanthus rhizosphere microbial communities from Kellogg Biological Station, Michigan, USA - KBS K5-50-3 metaG | ecosystem: Host-associated > Plants > Roots >...
AGCCGGCGGCCGGCTCGATCCATCGTGGTACCTGCTCCGCGGCGCGAACTGCGAGCTCCTCGAGCGCTGGCAGGAGGCAGCGGACGCCTATACGCAGGCGCTCCGCATCGATGACCGGCCGGAAATCTATTTCAACCGCGGCCTGGTGATGATCCGCGTCGGGCGGATCGACGCCGCTGTCCACGATCTGACAATCGCAGCGCGCTTCGATCCGGACGTTCTCAATCAGATCGATGGCGAGATTCGGAGACGGGTCGCCCCCGCGGCCGGCCTGCCATGACCCGCGTGCTTCGTCTCATCGCCCGGCTCAATGTCGGTGGACCGGCGCAACATGTCGTCTGGCTGAGCGAAGCGCTCGCTGGCGAAGGGTTCGAAACGCTCCTGGCCACGGGAGACGTTCCGTCGGACGAAGTCGAGATGAGCGGCTTCGCGGAGTCGCACGGCGTCACGCCGCTCGTGATTGCGTCGATGCGCCGCGAGCTTTCGCCGCGCGATCTGCTCACGGTGTGGCATCTGTGGCGGCTGATGGTCCGCTTTCGGCCCGACATCGTGCACACGCACACAGCAAAGGCCGGAGCGGTCGGGCGTACCGCCGGTCTCCTGTACCGCTTCGTCGCGCTACCGCCGCGCCGCTGCCGATTCGTGCACACGTACCACGGTCATGTCTTTCACAGCTACTACGGCCGGTGGAAAACGCGCCTCTTCATCTTCATCGAGCGGATGCTGGCTCGCCTCAACACCGATCGACTCGTGGTGCTTAGCGAGCAGCAGCTTCGCGAGATTCACGAGACGTTCGGCATCGGGCGGCGGGAGCAGTTCGTCGTCGTGCCGCTGGGGATCGACCTCGACAAGCTGCGCGACGCGCCCGCTTGCAGGTTCAACGGTCGCTCTACGGTCGGCATCGTGGGACGACTGACGTCAATCAAAAATCACGATCTTTTTCTGCGCGTGGCCGCGGGGGCGTCCAACGCCGCGCGGTTCGTCATCTACGGCGATGGCGCGGATCGCGCGCGCCTCATGCGCCGCGCATCCGAGATGGGCGTGGCGGACCGCGTCGTCTTCGCCGGCACGCGGCCGGTGGCGGAGATCTACCCGTCACTCGACATCGTGGCGCTCACATCGCGCAATGAAGGAACGCCGCTCGCCTTGCTCGAGGCGATGGCGAGCGGCAGACCGGTGATCAGCACGGCAGTCGGCGGAGTCGTCGACCTGCTGGGAGCCGTAGAGGGGCGCGTCGTCGAGAACGGCGCGGCATTCGACATCCGCGAGCGCGGCATCACCGTCGCCTCGGAGGACGCAGCCGGTTTCATCGCCGGCCTCACGCGCCTGCTGCACGACGAGCCGCTGCGCCGACGGCTCATCGAGCGCGGCCGTGCCTATGTGGAAAATACCCACTCCAAAGAGCGCCTGGGGACCGATATAATCCGTCTTTACCGAAAATTGGATCGACATTGAGAGCTCTGATTACAGGCGGATCGGGCTTCATCGGCTCGCACCTCGCCGACGCATGCATCGCTCGCGGTGACGAAGTCTTCGTCATCGACGACCTCTCCACCGGACGCCTCGACAACATCCGTCACCTCCTTCCTCACCCGAACTTCCACTGCACCATCGACTCCGTACACAACGAGCGCGTTCTCGGCGAACTGGTCAACGCGTGCGACGTCGTCTTCCATCTCGCCGCCGCCGTCGGCGTGAGGCTGATCGTGGAGAGTCCCGTGCGCACGATCGAGACGAATGTTCGGGGTACCGAAGCCGTCCTCGCCGCCGCCGCGACGCGGCACAAACGAGTGCTGATCACCTCTTCCTCCGAAGTGTACGGGCTCAGCGAACAGGTTCCCTTCCGCGAAGACGGCAACCTAGTCATGGGCGCGCCGACGAAGGGCCGGTGGAGCTACGCCTGCTCCAAAGCCATCGACGAGTTCCTGGCCCTCGCCTACCACCGAGAGAAGAAGCTGCCGGCGATCATCGTCCGCCTCTTCAACACGGTCGGCCCGCGGCAGGTCGGGCATTACGGCATGGTCGTCCCCACGCTCGTCAATCAGGCCCTCGATGGGAAACCGGTCACGGTGTACGGCAGTGGACAACAGACCCGCTGCTTCGCCTGGGTGGGGGACGTCGTGGAGTCGCTGCTCAGCCTCATCGATCATTCCGAGGCTGACGGCGAGGTATTCAACATCGGCTCGAACGAAGAAGTGTCTATCACACATCTCGCCGAGCGAATCATCGCGCTGACGGGATCCCAATCAGAGATCGTCTACGTCCCATACAGCGAGGCCTACCAGGCGGGCTTCGAGGACATGCCGCGCCGTGTGCCCGACGTCTCGAAGTTGGAGCGGTTCGCCGGCTTCAGGCCAGGGACATCGCTCGACACGATCCTGCGCGAAATCATCAGCGACTGCGCGGCTCGCCGCGGCGCCACGGTCGATCTGAACGAGAGCGGTACATATGCGCGCCTGTTGTATATGACTCCATGACGCCGCTCATGACTTCCGCCATCGCCGCAGTGGCTGCCTTTCTCGCGTCGGCGGCGCTGACGCCGCTCATACGCGCGCTGGCGCGACGGATCGGCGGCGTGGCGAAGCCGAAGAACGACCGCTGGCACACGCGGCCGGCGGCCATGTTCGGCGGCGCAGCGATCTTCGTCGCCGTGATGTTGCCGCTCCTGCTGCTTCTGCCGTCGACGCGCGAGAGCCGCATCGTCCTTGCCGCGAGCACGGGACTCTTTCTCGTCGGTCTCGCCGACGACGTCCTGCACATCAAGCCTTACCAGAAGCTGATCGGACAGCTTCTAGGGGCGTCCGCCCTGGTGTGGTTCGGACTCGTCCTGCCCTGGACAGCGTCGTTTCCGGTGAACCTGCTGATCACGCTCTTCTGGCTCGTCGGGATCACGAACGCGTTGAACATGCTCGACAACATGGACGGCCTGGCCGCTGGCGTGGCAGCGATCGCCGCCCTTTTCCTCGCTCTCAACTTTCAAGGCAGCCACCACTGGCTGGAAGCGCAGATGCTGGTCGCCCTGGCCGCCGCGCTTCTCGGCTTTCTCGTCTACAACCGTCATCCGGCCTCCATCTTCATGGGCGACTGCGGCTCGATGTTCGTCGGTTTCTTTCTCGCCTCCAGCGCGCTGCTGCCGTCAACGGGCGGAGGGCGGTCGCGCAGCATCGCGGCGGTTCTGGCCGTACCGGTGCTCGTGCTGGTCGTGCCGATTTTCGATACGACGCTCGTGACGCTGATGCGCAAGCTCTCCGGCCGCGCCGCATCGCAGGGAGGGCGTGACCACACTTCGCATCGCCTGGTCGCCCTGGGCCTCTCGGAGAACCACGCCGTCTGCATGCTCTATACGTTCGCCATCACCGGCGGTTTGCTGGCGATGCTCGTGCGGCACGCGGCGCTCGACGTCAGCGTCGGCGCGATCGTAGCGTTCACCGTGATCCTGACGATCGTCGGCGTCTACCTGGCGCGCGTCCGAGTCTACGACGAGGCGGAGATCGGCTCCACTCGACGCAAGGCGCTCACCTCGTTCCTCGTCGACGTCTCATACAAGCGCCGCCTCTTCGAGGTCGCGCTCGATGTCGTGCTGATCGTGCTGGCGTACTACTTCGCTCACGCTCTTGTACTCGGGCCGGCCGCCGACTCATCCGGATGGCACCTCTTCCTCCGCTCGCTGCCGGTCGTCGTGGCGGTCAAGCTCGTTGCGCTCCTCGGAGCCGGCGTCTATCGGGGACTATGGCGGTACGCGAGCCTCGGTGATGCCGTCCGATACGCGTTTGGCGTGCTCGTCGGATCGGCTGCCACGATCGCCGTCGTTGCGCTGGTCGCCGGCCCCGTCGCCCTGCCGCCTTCGGTGTTCGTCATTGACGCGATGTTGCTCTACCTGGCGATTACGGCGACCCGCTTCGCCTTCCGACTGCTGCGCAGGCTGTTGCCCGGCCCGCTTCAGCGAACCGGCAAACGGGTCGTCATCTACGGCGCCGGCGACGGAGGGGAGCTGCTCCTGCGCGAGCTGCTCAACAACGGGGATTTGCAGCGGGTGCCAATCGCGTTCGTCGACGACGATGCGCGCAAGACCGGGAAGCTCTTGCATGGCCTGCCGATCGGAGGCGGAGTATCGATCGCGTCGTGTTGTCGCGGCTATGGCGCCGACGAGCTGCTCGTCTCGACGGCGAAAGTGCCGGCCACCCGGCTTCGCGAAGTCATCGACGAATGTGAGCGCGCCGGCGTCGCCGTGAAGCGGATGAATATCGACATCCGTACGCTGACGTGCGAGGAGCTCACGATAGGAGTTCCGACTCCCGCTCAGCGAGCGTGACCGGCAGAATGGCCGCGATCACGTACAGCATCTCCCGGAGCCGGAAGAGCGTGCCGAAATTGGTCACCGTGTAGATCATCGGACCGGCCAGCATCACGAAGACCAACGAGAGCATGACGAAGAGCGGCGTGACCTGCCCGCGCGAGCGAATCAGCGTTCCTGCGCAGTAGACGATCGCGAACAGCAGAACCAGGTCGAAGACGACGGTGTCAAGCTCGACGAAGAGCCACAGCCCGCGCCCGCCGCCGACGCGAATGAGCCTGAATGCCTGCGCAACGCGGCGCGGGAGGAACATCGCCGCGAAGCCGGAGATGATTCGCTGCGAATAGGTTTGTGGGGACGGCGCGGGTGGCGACGGCGCGGGTGGCGACGGCGTCCGCGACGGTCCCGACATCTCGACGGGACGGGCGGCGAGGATTCTCGTCGCCCCCTTGGTCGCCTCGAATCCTTCCCGCGCGTAGCCGACTTCCGTCGCCACCGCCGATGGGCGCCACGTCGCCACAGTCTTTGGATTCAGCACGCGGCCGACGGACGGCGGGATATCCGTTCCGCCCCCCCGTCGGATTGCGTATGCAAGCAGGAGGAAGAGCAGCAAGTTCGCGACGACCGCCCACCCTCTGCGATGTGTCGAAAGCACCGTCAGAATGCCGAAGATGGCGAAGGCCGCCCAGACCATGATAGCGACGTACCAGCGGATGCCGCCGATCGCGTACGCAAGCGCGAGAATTGCGAGGGCGCACGCCGGCAGTTGCCAGCGCGCCTTCGCGCCGACGTCCCCTTGCCACATTGCCTGCCAGCGCCAGCAGACCGCGACGATCGCCACGATGAGCAGAAAGAAGAAAGTGTCTTTCAGTGGCTGTAGCGACCAGAGAATCGCCGCCGGTCCAAACGCAAGCGCCGCCAGAGCAAACAGACCGGCCGCGCTGACCCGTCCGTCTCGTACAGACATAGCGATGACGAGTGCGCACGTCAGCAGGTAGGCCGCGCAGTTGAGGAGGATGGCGACCGACGCGACGCCGCCGAATGCGGCTACGAAGAGGGCGAAGACCTGGACGAAGAAATGCGACGGGTATGTCTCGCCAGGAAAGAGAATGCCAAGCACGCCTCGAGGCGCCAGAAGTTTGGCGTAGGCGAGCGTGCCAGGCCCGTCGACAGCAAAGAACCAGAAGCCGTTGCCGAGCTGAAGCGACCGCCCGATCGGCAATCCCAGCCACGAGATCCAGAACAGCGCCTGGGCGAAGAACGCCCGCACAACGAAGCCGGCGGCGATGATCATCGAAGCCCGGCCGCGCCCGGCCACTCTGCGCCACAGCCACCACAGCGCAAAACATGCTACGGCCGTCAGGACGACCTGCAGAAGTGCGAGCGCCATCGTTGTTCCCAAGTGTACGGCTGATGGTCGCGGCGGCATCTTCAACGAATCGACAACTTCCGAATCACCGATGTCAGCACGTCGGCCTGTTCGTCGATCGCGTAGTGTTTCTCCGCGAAGTCGCGACCGGCTGCTCCCATCCGCCTGCGCAAGGTGCCGTCCGTCACGAGCCGGCGCAGCGCATCGAGCCACTCGTCGTCTGTCACGGCGGCAAAGTGCGTCTGCCCCGCGATGCCCATCGTGGCGCAGACACCGACGGGACTCATGATGAATGGCACGCCCGAGCTCATGTATTGCACGGCCTTCAGCCCCGATTTGCCGGCGCTGCGCGCATCGTCGGCGATCGGATAGACGCCGATGTCGAGCGATCGGAAATCGTCAGCATCGCGCTCCAACCGCCATGATCGCGAATCGACCTCGACGCCGCGCACCTGCACATCACGGCCTGCGCCGACGACGGTCACCCGAAAGCGCTGCTCGCGCGCGAGCTGCTCGAAGATCGGAATCAATCGTTCGAAGAAGGGATACGTGCCGTGCGTACCGATCCAGCCGATCACCGGCACCTCGTTCTCAGTCACCTGCGGCCTGAAGGCGCGCGTATCGACGATGCTCGGCACAACCGTCGCTTCCGTGCCGAGTGAGCGGACGTATGCCGCGATGTTCTCGTTGCCGCACGTCACCACCGACGACCAGCGGATCAGCCGGTCGGTCTTGCTCGGCCACTTCAACATCGTGGCCAGGCGGCCGTAGACAGGGCTTACATAGCGGACATAGGTGGCGTCGTCGAGGTCGAGAATCATAGGGCGGCGGAGAAGCCGCGCGGCGATCCACTCGATCAGCGGTGGACCGAAGAGCATCGCCTCTCGCTGTACGAGAACGACGTCGACGCGCGCCGCTCGAAGGCCGTCGGCGATGCGGCGCAACGCCCGGAAGATGATGTCTGGCAGGCGCGGAATGAGCATGTTCCGCGCGTAGAGCGCGGCAAAGAGCGAGGCGCTGAGGAACGGCGCGAAGGTGACGTCGATTCCGCGTTCGGCCAGAGGCTCTATGAATTGAACGACGCGGACACGCGATGAGGCCGCCTGCAACGGATACGTCGCCAGGGCTAGGACGCGGATGCGCCGATGCAGGACCGCATCATAGAGGCGGCGGTAGCGCGGGCCGCCGACGCTGTGAAGATCGTATCGGCGGCGGGCCAGGTCGCGGCAGCGTTCACCGAGCTGCGGATCGCGCCGCAGCTCCTCGATCGCGCGAAACGCATTGGAAAATGCCGCGCGGTCGTGACTTCGCAGCAGCACGCCGACACGCCCCTCTTCGATATGCGCGTCGAGGTCGCCGATGCCGGCCGTGGCGATGACCGGCACACCGGCGGCGAGGTACTCGCCGAACTTCGTCGGTGACTGCGCCCGCCGCGCCTTTGAGGGCCGCATAATGACCAATCCGACGTCAGCCGCACGCAGATATCGCGGCACGTCCTCCGGCGCCACCTGCATGACGCAGTAGTCGTCGTGCGAGAAGCCGGCCTGCTCCAGCTCGTCGGCGATCGCCGCCGTCTGCGTCAGCACCAGCGCAAAGACGCGACGATCCGCCTGACGAGCGGTTGCCAGCAGCGCAACCGTCTCGCCAGTGAGGTAGGAGCCGCCAAGCGTTCCGACGTACGCAAAAACCAGACGGTTTGTGAGGCCCAGCTCTGCACGGTCCGATGTGAAGTGCTCCTCGCCAACGCAGCACGGAATCACCTCGATCGCCCGGCCGCCCGTGCCTTTCGGGAACAGCGTCTCCTTCGCGGCCTCCGTCAGGACGACGAAGCCGTCGGCGGTGCGGAAGAGCCATCGCTCCACAGCCTTGGTCAACCGAAAGAGAAATCCATTCGCCGGCCAGTTGCCGGAGTCGACGTACTCTTCGGCCAGGAAGCCGCGGATGTCGAAAATGAGGCGTGCGCCGGTCAGCTTCTTCACCAGCGCGCCGATCGCGGCGCCGACGTGACTGCGTCCGTGGACGATGTCGATCCGCTCACGCCGCGCGATCCTCGCCGCGCGCAACGCACCGGCGAGCACGTCATAGAACGTCGCCGGCAGCGACGGCCGTTTGTGGTACGCCAGCATGTGCCATTCGATGCCGTCGCTGCGCAGCCGCTGCCGCCACTCCCCGATCGATGTCGCATCCCACCGCTTCTTCAGCTCCGGCTCGAACGTCAGGAGCGACATTCGCGCTCCGCCGCTCACGAGCTCGCGCAGATATGGAAGGACCTGCGTCTGGACCAGCGGCTCGCGCAGGCCGAAGTAGCAGACGTAGAGAGCGCGCATCCCGGCCGGCACCTATCCTCGCAGCGGCGCCAGGGCCGGTTCCCGCCGCGCCCGGCGCTCGATCCACCACGCGAACGCGGCGTTGTTGACGAGATGGACGCTGTAGCTGACCACCATCACCCATGCGCAAGCGCGCATGCCATAGCGCGGGATGAAGAAATAATTGCCAGCTACGCCGATAGCGGCGGCAACGAGCGACACAACGGTGACGCGGAGAAAGTACCCGCGGGCGACCCATTGCGGCGCCATCACCGTGGCCAGGCTCATACCGAAGACCGAGAGAGTGAGGATTCGAAACAGCGGCACGGCCGGCGCGAAGCTGGGGCCGGCGATCAGAGGCACGACGACCGGTGCGATGAGGTACGAGCCCGCGGCGGCGATGGTCGCGTACAACATCGTCTGCAACACGAGACCGCGGTGCTCTTTCCACGCTGCGTCGGCGCCGTCGCGGGCCACGAGGGAGTAGGCGACGACGGCCACAGCCATCGGTACAACCTGGGTCGCGGTCGTGAATTGCATGGCCAGTTGAAAGTATCCTGCCTCGGCGACGGGCCTGAATTGATTCAGCAAGAGAACGCCCGCGTGGGTGAAGAAGAACGTGCCGACGGCGCCGAGGTGGAGACGGGTGCCGCCGCTCAGCAGCTCGCCGATGGTGTGGCGCGAGATCGCCAGCGGCCGGCTCTCGCGCAGCACGCGTGTCAGGCCGAGTCCGACAACGACCACGGATGAGAGGAGCGTCGCCGCGAGAGCGGCGGCGACGCCGCCCCTCATCACGCCGACGACGAAGGCGACGAGCAGAACTCCCGTCGTCGTACCGGCGAACTGCGCGACGTTGAGGCGCTTCAGATCGCCGATGACAACGAGCAGCGAATTGCCGTTTTCCAGCCAGAGCAGAAACGGCAGCGCGGCGAAGGCGAGGAGCAACACCGACGGCGCGATGTGCTGGAAGGCGCGCCCGGCGGTAAGCACGTAAATCGTGGCGGTGATCATCCACCCAAGGAGCGTCACCGCCCCCGTGATGGCAAGCAGGCTCCCGGTGACAACCGGGAGGACGCGGGCACGCTCGCCGCGACCGGCGAGGTAGACGACGACGTTGGCGAGGCTGAGATGGCCGAACGTCACGAACACCGCCACGGAACTCGTTGCCGCGGCGATGACACCGCGTCCCTGCGGCCCCAGGAAGCGCGCAGTGATCACCGTGCTGATCATCGCCCCGATGATCCAGTAGGCCTTCGTTCCGCTGGTGAGGGTGACCGCTTTCCACGATCTCATGCTTTGGCGAATGTAGTATGCCGCGATCGATGGACGAGACGGCAGTGGTTCACGGGGATCCGATTCAATTGCCGGCGCGCGACCGTCGCGCTAGCGTAGCGGCCGTGGCGCCGCGCGTGACCGTTCTGATAGCGACGTACAACGACGAGCCGTTTCTCGCCGCCGCGATCGACTCCGTTCTGGCGCAGACCTTCTCCGACTTCGAGCTGCTCGTCGTCATCGATGCCTCCACCGATCGCTCGCGCGACATCGTCGAGAGCTATCGCAGCCCGCGCATTCGTCTCCTCGTGAACGAGACAAACATCGGTACCGGAGCCTCCGCCAACCGCGGCCTGGCGATCATCGCCAGCGAGTACGTGGCCCGTCTCGACGGCAACGACCTCTGTTTCCCGGAGAGGCTGGCCAGACAGGTCGCGTACCTCGACGCGCACCCGGAGGTCGCCGCCGTCGGGTCGCAGGCAACGATCATCGACGTCGCCGGGCGCAGAATCGGCGAGCTCCGCCGGCCGACGACCGAGGTCGGAATGCGCTGGCACCGCATCTTTGGAAACCCTCTCGTCCACAGCTCCGCTATGTTCCGCAGGGCCATCGTGTGGGACTCGCTCGGCGGGTACGAAGAGCGCTTCCGTTTCGGCGAGGACTTCGACCTCTGGCATCGCCTGGCGAAAGAGCACGCTATTCGCAATCTCGCCGAGTCTCTCGTTGCCTACCGCGCCGACCCAGGCTCGATCACCGGCGCCGCGCGACACCCCGGGCGCGACGGATACCTCGCGCGGAAAGCGCCGAAGATCTACGAGAACCTTCGTCAAGAACTGCGCTGGGATAACGTGCCCTGCCGGTTGGCGGAGCTGTGGGTTGAGACCGACGACGCCCTGGTCCCCCAGACTGCCGAGGACGTCCGCGACGTCGTGGCCATGATCGAGTTCTGCGCGGACCGCTTCTCTTCGCTGCATCCCGAAGCCGCCGCGAACGAGGAAGTCATCGCCCATCAGGCGGCGATGCTCGCACGCTCTCTCGTCAAGGCACCAGTCGCTGGCCGGCTGTTCTCGCTGCAGCTCTGGAAAAAGATTTGGCGCCGTCACCGGAAGACGGCGCTACGCGCGCTTCCTCGATTCGCGACTGTCTTCCTCTTCGGCCAGGGCCCTCTCCGTTTCCGGCGCGAGCTTCGCAGGCGTCGCGCCGAGCGCTGGCGGCGTCGGGCGGCGCCCCCGCGCTAGTGATGGTGTGTGGACACACAAGCCCGCCCACCTTCCGACGAGGCCTATTGGCCAATGCCGCTGTGGCACATCTCCGCCAACTCGCGGTAGAACTGCGACCAGGCGCTCATTCCTTGCCGGCTGTCGAAACGTTCGATGGCCGACGCGCGCGCGGACGCGCCGAGACGCCGGCGCAGATCGGAATCGCGATACAGGTTCATCATCGCGAGCGCCAGATCGGCCTCGGAACCAGGTGTTACGAGCAGACCCGTCTCGCCGTCCACGAACAGTTCGAGAATCGACTCGATGCGCGAGGCGATGCATGGTAGTCCCTTGAGCATCGCCTCGATCGGCGCGCTCGGGAGCCCCTCGAACAGCGACGGGAACACGAATGCGTCGGCCATCTCCAGGCATGCGCCGACATCGGCACGATTGCCCAGAAAGCGCACGCGATCGCGAATGCCCAACTCGCTAGCGAGCGTTTCGTGGGCAGTCGCCTCCGGCCCTTCGCCGACCAGGACGAGGTAGGCGTCCGGGAGCGCCGCGGCCAGCTCTTTGAATGCGCGCAGCAGCACCGCTTGACCCTTCTCTGGTGAGAGTCGCCCAACGGTCAGGTAGACGAATGCGCCGGCCGGGATTTCGGCCTCTTTTCGAATGCGGTGCGGCTCTTCGGGATCGCACTGAAGCGTCGCCTGATCGATCGAGTTATGGATCACGCGTACGTCTGCCGGCGGCAGACCGAGGTTACGGACCGCCGATCGCTTGATGCTCTCGGAGACGGCGACGAATAGCGGACGCGTGGCGCGCGCCGTCCACCGATCGAGTCGCTTGAGCACGGCCATCTTGTGCACCGGCCAGCCGGCCGCACGAATCGTCTCCGCGTCGTAGGTGGGCATATGCAAGGTGTTGATGATGGGAATCGAGGGACCGAGCAGTGTCGAGAGACGCGCACTCAAGTCCGCATCGAGGAGCCGAGTCTGAATGAAATCGGGGCGGCGCGCGCGCATGAGAGGGACGAGTCTCCACGGCGCAAACAGCCAGGGCCACTTGCGCGGCAGGTTGAGGCAGATCGTCTCGATCCCGAAATTCCCGAGCTCGGCGGCCAGGTCGTCGGGCGGATGGAGGTAGCAGACGGTGTGTGAGAGCTCCTCACTGGTCGTGCTGCGCACGAGGTTCACAAGCTGACTCTCGGCCCCTGCGCGAGCGAGTGATGGGACGACGTGCAGGATCGTGATCATCAGAAGTTCAAGCAGTCCGGGCTTGTTCCGCTGGTGAGGGTGACCGCTTTCCACGATCTCATGCTGGGGCGAATGTAGTATGCCGCGATCGATGGACGAGACGGCAGTCGTTCGAGCGCTTCGCGCCGCCTTCCGCTGGTGGCCGTACATGCATGGGCGCGGCTGGCTGCTGCGCCTGGCGCGTCTGCTCCTGGGCAGGAAGGTCGACGTAGGGGGCGCGGAGGTCCTCGTGTTCCGCGGCGCGCGCGATCTGTTGTCGTCCCAGCGTGCGCCGATCGTCTTTGTCGAGTTGGATGAGAAGCTGTGCGCGCCGTTCGGCGCGACGCCGCGCGAGGTTCGAGGGTTTCTCGTCGATCGCGGTTACGCCATGTACCGCTGGCGCGACTCCACGTTCTCGCCCGTCGGCCCCGACGAACGGCACGGGCCCGAAGGTATCTTTGCCCTGAAGGCGGTGCCGTGAAAACGATCAGCGTCATCATCCCGACGTACAACTACGCCCGCTATCTGCGCCAGGCCATCGACAGCGCGCTGGCACAGACGTACGCGCCGCTCGAAGTGATCGTCATCGATGACGGTTCGACCGACGAGACCCCGCAGGTCCTCGCCGAGTACGGCGAGCGCATCCGCACGATCCGCCAGATCAACGCCGGCGTCGGCGCGGCCAGGAACAGCGGCGTCGCCGCCGCGCGTGGCGAGTACATTGCCCTGCTCGATTCCGACGACCTCTGGTTGCCACGCAAACTCGAGCTGCAGATCGCGCGCTTCGAGGTTGATCCGTCGCTCGGCCTGGTCCACTGCGGATCGGAGTCATTCGACAACACCGGACGGACGCTAAGCACATCGCTCGACGGAATGGAGGGCCGCGTGGCTGAGGAGATGCTCCGCTTCGACCGCGAGGTCATCACGGCGCCCGGCAGCCGCATCGTGGTTCCAACGCGAATCGCCGAGGAGGTCGGCGGCTTCGATGCGCACCTGCCGCCTTCGGACGACTGGGACTTCTGCTACCGCGTCGCCGTGCGCTACCCGATCGGCTATGTCCGCGAAGTCCTCGTGCGTTACCGCCAGCACGGGAGCGGCTTGCACCTGGACATCGCGAAAATGGAAAAGGCGATGCTGATCTCGCTGGCGAAAGCATTTGAATCGCGCGACGTGCCGGCGCTGCGGAAGCACGCCTACGGCCGGCTCCATTGCATCCTGGCCGGCTGCTACTTTCAGGCGCGCCAGCCGCTGCACTTCGTGCGTCACATGATCAAGAGCCTGCGCTACGACGTCAGGAACTTCGCGTACTTCGCAGCGTATCCGTGGCGGCTTCTGTCGCGGGCTCGGACGCGTCGAGCCACGCCTGCAGCATAAGCACAGCCCAGAGGTGAAACTTCCACTCCCCTTTCCCGGCGAGGTGTTCGT
>Ga0070708_100003008_pt1 | contig 13086 bp, 17 predicted proteins | sample KBSK5503metaG_FD_65469 | JGI IMG/M metagenome (GOLD analysis project Ga0070708, IMG submission 65469) | Corn, switchgrass and miscanthus rhizosphere microbial communities from Kellogg Biological Station, Michigan, USA - KBS K5-50-3 metaG | ecosystem: Host-associated > Plants > Roots >...
CATCTAGCGCTCGTAGCTCAACGGATAGAGCATCTGACTACGGATCAGAAGGTTGGGGGTTCGAGTCCCTCCGAGCGCGCTGACAAACTCGCAGGCCAGGGCTCTGCTCTATCCAGTTGTGACGGCCCTTCAAGATCAGGCAGGGCCGGAAATCTCACAGATTTGTCACACGGCGTTGTGGATCTTGCCGAGTGCTGCTGCCGCGACGGCCATGTCCTCGGGCCGCGCGTGGGTGTAGGTCGCCACGTTCACGGCGACGGTGTGACCGCACCAGGCGGCGCGGATGTGGTCGGGCACGCCAGCGGCGGCCAGGAGCGAGTTGATCGTATGGCGACCGTCGTGCAGCCGTATCCGCGGGCATCCGGCCAGCTCGGCCAGGCGGTGGAACTCATCGGTGAACCGCTCGGGGTTGAGCGGCTGGCCTAGCTCGTCCACGACGACGTACCCGGACGCCTCGTAGGCTTCGCCGGCCTCCAGCCGCTCGGCGAGCTGGCGCTTGCGCAGCGCCCGCAGCGCGGCCACGAGCACGCCATCGAGCGGTAGCGTGCGCTCGGCGTTGGCGGACTTGCCGTCCTTGCAGATGACCTGCCCGCCGACCAGGACCCGGGTCACGGTGCCGAGCGTGACCGTCTTCGCGGCCAGGTCGGCGTCGTCCTCCCACCGCAGGCCGAGCACCTCGCCGCGCCTGGCGCCGTACAGCGTCATCCGCCACGCTGCGGCGAGCCTGTCCTCGTCGGCCACCTTGAGGAACCTCCTGGCCTCGTCCTCGCTCCACGTGGCCCGGGCGGACTTCACCAGGGCTGGCAGCGCGACGTAGGCGCACGGGTTGGCCGAGAGCCGCCGGTCGCGGATCGCCAGCGTGAACGCGGCCGACAAGCGGCCGATCGTGAGCCGCGCCGACCTGGCCGACAGGCCGCTGCCGGGCGTGCCGCCGCGCTTGCGTCCCTCGGTGAGTATCCAGTCCCGCAGGGCCTCGATGTCCTCCCGCGTGACCGACTGGGCCCGGCGGGTGCCGAGCCGCTCGCGCACCGGCCGCAGCGCGTCCGAGTAGGACAGCGCCGTGTTGGCCGCCTTCCCGTAGCACGCCCACTTGAGGTAGGCGTCGCAGAGTTCGTTGACGTCGCCCTGCCAGCGGTCCACGAACTGGCCGCGGCCGACGTCGTTGCTGAGCCGGGCGCGCTCGGCCTTCGCGTCCTTGAGCCTCGCGAAGGTGTAGGCGCGCTGTAGGCGCTTCCCGGCCTTCCGCTTCCCGGTCTCCGGGTCGATGGTGCCCGGTTCCCGGCCGACGTCGATCGTGAACCGGTACCTCATGCTGCCGTCCGCCTGCGGGACCGGCAGTATCCCGTCCGGCCGGCGCACCAGGCCGTCTTTGCGCTCTCTCTTGATCTTCGTCACTAGCTCTCCTCTCCCTGTTGTGTGGGTTCCCTCGGGAATCTGGCGTCGCTGAGCCGGAACGCGGTCGCCAGGCTGACCGGCTTCCCGTTCGGGAGTTCGACGGCCCCGAACGGCGCGTCGTCGGGTGACGGGTACACGAGCATGGTGAGTTCGGTCCTCAGCGCGATCGACAGGCCGAGCAGCTCCTCCACCGTGATACGGCGCCGGTTTCGCTCTGCCTCAGTGACCATCTGGCGGACCCATTTGAAACCCAGCCCGCGCATCGCCTCGGCCACCTGTTCCTGGCTGAGCCGCTGTCTGGCCCGCGCAGCCGTGACGTTCCGCGCGACCGCCTCGGCATAGGGCAGCACGTCAGAATCCATGGCCCCGAGTATGGCACGACTATCTTGCACGTTGCAAGATACCGGAATGCGCGGTAGCGTCTTGCCATCGTCTTGCCATCGGCATGACGTGCTGGTCTAGCGCAGGAGGAGGCTGCCTAATGCATACCCCTACGCCCGATGCGCTGCGCGAGCTGCTGCGGGAACGCGGGGTGACCCTGGACGCCGCGGCCGTGCTGGCCGACGTCGATACCTCCACGGTCTCCCGGATCGTGAGCGGCAAGTCACGGGCCCGGCCAGTGACGATCGTCCGGCTGGCGCGGGCGCTCGGGATCTCGGCGCGCCGGCTCCAGGTGATGTGCGATGCGGCGTGGGCCGCCGCTCAGACCGACGACGCGCCCGAGGACGTGCCGGCATGAGCGGCGTGACGTTGGCGCAGGCGCGCAGGCTCCCGGCCGTGCTCGACGTCGCCCAGGCGGCCAGCGTGCTCGGGATCAGCCGCAGTAGCGCATACGAGGCGATCAAGGCCGGCACGTTCCCGGCGAAGACGATCACGGTCGGCAGGCGGATCAAGGTGCTGACCGCGAGCCTCATCCGGATCTTGGAAGACGGAGCGGCCGGGCACTAAGGCGCCCGGCCGCTCGACGCTGACCCGCCATCGCCACGAGGAGGTCTAGTGCAGGATAGCCCGCCGGTCCGCCAAGACGCCGCGGACGGCGACCACCTGCCGGCCGATCAGATGGGCCGCCGCGACGGCGCCGCTGATCTGCACGAGCGCGGCGGCGTGTCACTGGCTCATGCTGCTGCGGAGGCTGCGCGGCGCGGATGGGCCGTGTTCCCGTGCCGCCCTGGCGACAAGCGGCCCGCGGTCGATCGCTGGGAGCAGCGGGCGTGCGCCGACCCTGAGCGGGTCGCACAGCACTGGCCGGCAGGCGCCAATGTGGGCATCGCGTGCGGGCCGTCCCGCCTGGTGGTGCTCGATCTGGACACGCACGGCGAGCTGCCGGACGACTGGCGGCGCATGCCCGGTGTCCGGGACGGTGCCGACGTGCTCGCCCAGCTCTGCGAGTGGGCCGGGCAGCCGTGGCCGGCCACCTATTGGGTTGCCACGCCGTCCGGCGGCTGGCATCTGTACTTCCGGGCGCCGGACGGTGCCGAGGTCCGCAACAGCGCGGGCAAGATCGGCCCGCTGATCGACGTGCGCGGCGCCGGCGGGTACGTGATCGCCGGCGGGTCGGTCGTCGGCGGCCGGCCCTACGAGGTGCTTGACGATGCCGAGCCGGTGCCGCTGCCCCGGTGGCTGGCCCGGCTCCTGGCACCTCAGCCGGAACCGCCGAGGCCCGCCGCGGCGAAGCGGGACACGTCCACATCCGCGCGGGTCGCTGGCATCGTCCAGGCCGTGGAGGCCGCGGCCGAGGGGCAGCGCAACAGCGTCCTGCATTGGGCTGCGTGCCGGGCCGCCGAGATGGTCACGGCCGGGCAGGCCGACCCGGAGGCGGTCACGGCCGATCTGGTGGCCGCGGCTGCGGTGGCCGGGCTGCCCGAGCGCGAGGCACGGCGCACGATCGCCTCCGGGCTGCGGGGAGGCGGCCGGTGACCAGGACGCCGAGCCCGGAGCAAGCCAGGCAGGCAGCCGCGGCAGCGGCGCGCGCCGGGGCCGACCTGCTCGGCGAGCTGCACGCCGCGCTGGCCCGCTACGTCGTGTTCCCCTCGGCCGAGGCCGCCGACGCCGTGGCGCTGTGGATCGCGGCCACGCACGGCGTGCAGGCGTGGCACTGCGCGCCGCGGCTCGACATCACCTCGCCCGTGAAGCGGTGCGGCAAGTCCAGGCTGCTCGACATCATCGAGGCCACCTGCCACGACCCGCTGATCACCGCGAACATCAGCGCGGCGGCGCTGGTCCGGTCGCTCGGCGACGACCCGCCGACGCTGCTGCTCGATGAGGCCGACACCGTGTTCGGGCCGAAGGCCGCCGACAACCACGAGGACCTCCGCGGCATCCTCAACGCCGGGCACTCGCGGAACCGGCCGTACATCAGGTGGGACGTCGCCACCCGCAGCGCCGAGCGATGCCCGACGTTCTCGATGGCGGCGCTCGCCGGGATCGGCGACCTGCCCGAGACGATCACCGACCGGGCCGTCACCGTGGCCATGCGTCGCCGGGCGCCTGGCGAGGTCATCGACCGCTACCGGGACCGGCGCGACGGCGGCCCGCTCAAGGAACTCGGCGAGCAGCTCGGCGCGTGGGTGCGCGCTCACGTCGATGAGCTGCGCGAGGCCGAGCCGGTCATGCCCGTGGAGGACCGCGCGGCCGACACGTGGGAGCCGCTGTTTGCGATCGCCGAGCTGGCGGGCGGCGACTGGCCGAAGCGTGCCACGGCCGCGGCGCTGGCGCTGACCGTCGGCGACGACACCGACACCTCGCTAGGCGCGCGGCTGCTGGCCGACCTGCGCGACGTGTTCGGCGACGCCGACGCGATGCACGGCGATGCGATCCTGGAGGCGCTGCACGGGATCGCCGAGGCGCCCTGGGCTGACTACTTCGGCAAGCCGCTGAACGCCCGCGGGCTGGCGCGGCTGCTCAAGCCGTACGGCGTCGCGTCGGTTCAGGTGAAGATCGGCGGCGATGGCCGCAAGGGGTACCGGCGCGAGCATCTGCACGACTCGTGGACCCGCTACCTGCCGCCTGCGCATGGGGGTAGCGAAACCTCCGACACTTCCGAAACCTCGCAGGTCAGCGGCATGCTGCCGGTTTCGGGTTTCGGATCGGAAACGAAACCGAAACCGGAGGCACCTGCTCTGACCTGCGAGGTAGCGGAGGTTTCGCAGGTTTCGGAGGACACCTGCGAGAGCGGCCAGACGACCGGGCCGTGCACGGGATGCGGGCGGCCGACACGCCGCTACGGCAAGGGCGGTCACCCGCTCTGCAACGACTGCCGGGATGCCGGCCAGGAAGGAAGCACGCCATGAGCGACGGCATGACAAAGACCGAGCGGAATGAACTCGGCAAGCTGGTGCGGCAAAACGGCAAGATTGCCAAGCTCGACGTTGAGCAGCGCGGGGCAAAGGTGCTCGCTGACATTGAGCAGGAAATGGCCAGCGAATACGCCACCAACCATGCGGCGTGGGCTGCGATCACGAAGGACGCCCAGGAGTACGTGCGCAAGGCCGACGAGCAGATAGCGGAGAAATGCCGCGAGCTGGGCATCCGGCCGTCATTCCGGCCCGAGCTGCACCTTAGCTGGTACAGCCGCGGTGAGAATGCCGAGAAGTCACGCCGTGCGGAGCTGCGGAAGGTGGCGCAGACCCGCGTCGCGGAGCAGATCCGGCTCGGGAAACTGGAGATAGAGCGGGCGGTGGCGAGTCAGCTCACCACGCTGGCGGTCGGCGGATTCGAGACCGAAGCCGCGCGGGAGTTCTTCGGGAAAATGCCGACCGCTGACCAGCTCATTCCGGCAATGACCTTGCTGGAGCTGCAAGCGGGAACCTGACAGCCCGTGCGAGCCGGTGACAGCGACACCCGCCGACCAGCACCGCAGCGCCCCGCATCTGACAGGCGGACAGGTGGCAGCGATCATGAATCGGAGGCAACCATGACCATCAGCACCGACCTCTACCGCTACTGGCGCGAGGCGACGCACGCCGGCCTGACCATCACGCCGGCCTATCGCCGCGACCCCGCGACCGGCCAGGTGCTCGACCACGCCTACGACGTGACCGGGCCGAGGCCGGAAGACACAGCGCGGCTGGTCATCGCCGACCTGGAAAGCTGGCTCGCCGCGTGGCTGAGCGACCTGTACGCCACCGAGCCCGGTGCGCGGGCGCGGGCCGCCGACCACGCCATGCGAATGTCGCTCGACCGGACAGCGACATGACCACGCCGCTGCCCGCCGGGCGCGGCGCCGAGCTGGTCGCCGAGCTGCTCGCCGCCGACGACGCTCTCGGCGCCGTCCAGCGCGAGTGGGCGACCCTGCCGCGCACCGCAGGCGGCTGGATTCTCCAGGAGATCCGCGACGCCTACTACGAGCGGCTGCACCAGGCCCAGGACGGCCGCCAGGAGATCGCTGACCGGGTGTGGGCGTACTTCGAGGGCGCCGAGTGCACGGCGCTGGAAGCCGCCGCGTGGCGCCTCTGGGACGTCGGCAGTCGGCACGCCAGAGCCCGGGGGCAGCCATGACCGGCGATCGACCTATCAGCCGCGGGCAAGGGGGCGGACCTATCAGCCGAGCGCCGTGCCCGGATTGCGGCAAGGTCATCGCTAATCAGTGTGCCGGGACGGTGGACCGCAAGGACGGGACACGGCACCGCTGCCACCACTCGGCACGCCGGGGCTCTACAGTCTGCGGCGGACGCGGGTCACACGGCGGGAACGCACGGCAGGTCAAGGCCAAAGCCGCCGAGCGCGTCGCCGAGGCCGCGGCGATCGAGATTTACCAGCGGCACCGGCCGGACGGGGACACGTCCACGATCGACGTGTTCGCCGAGCTGGCCGCCATCGTCGCCGAGGTCCGGGGCTTCAAGGACTTTCTCGGCCGCCAGGTTGAGCGCCTCACCGCCGCGGAGTGGCAGCCTGGGCATCCCGGCCGTGACCAGGCCCGTGCCGAGGTCCGGCTGTACGCCGAGGCGCTGGACCGGACCAGGATCATCCTGACCGACATCGTGAAGCTCGGCATCGAGGAGCGGGCGGCGGCCTCCCGCGGACGGCTAATGCTGCTGGAGCGGGCGAAGGCCGACCGGATCGTCCACGGCGTTGAGGTCGCACTGGGCAAGCTGGACCTGACGCCGCGGCAGTGGGAGCGGGCCGGCCCGGCGCTGAGAGGCGTGCTGCTGTACCTGGCCGGTGAGGAGTCCGGCGATGGCTGAGCTGCTGTTCACCTGGGGCGAGCTCAAGCGCATCGCCGAGTGGCTCGGCCTGGCAGACGAGGACCCGGCGCCGACAGCGGCGATGATCGTGCTCGCGCTCGACGTGCGGGTAACCGTCGCCGAGGAACTTGACCATATCGCCCTGTTCGGCCTGGACGACGACGGGCTGACCGAGCCGTGAGGGACACTGGGAGCAGCAGGCGCAACTCACCGGGGCGCGCTCGATCGAGCCAGCCGGGAGGCGTCATGGCTACACGAGCAGGACGGCGGGTCATCGGAGTGGCGGCACGGTCGGCGGGCGGGGCCAGGCGGTGGGTGACCGAGCCTGGCGGTCAGCCGGGCGCGCGGGTGCTGGCGGCAGCCAAGACGATCATGAGCGCCTTCGACGCGGGCAGCATCACCGCGGAGGGCGCGGTCCGGTGGGCGGCTGACATCGCCAGCGGGCGGGCCGCCGTGGGCGACGTGGCAGCACTGCAACCCGTGGCTGGCCAGCGCGAGGAGAACCGGGCCCGGGGCGCGCAGGTGCGCGGCCATTCGAATCAGCAGGTGATCGACAAGCTCACCACGCTCTTGCTGTCCGGGCCCGACGACAGCGACGAGGACCAGGCCGCCGACGACGCCTACAACTCGCTGTACGGCCAGGGGACCGGACACGTGGCCGAGCCGAGCACGCCCCGGATTTACGATCTTCAACGCGCACCCAACGGCAGCTACAAGGCCATGTCGTACGCGGGCAGCCGGCAGGCCGGCGCGGCGCCGGAACATCGCCGGTACGGGGACGTGCCGGTCGTCGCGGGCGCGCCAGCAGCGGAGGACGACGACCTGGACCCCGACATCGCGCTCTTGTGGCCAGCACGCACCTCGGAGGAGGCAGAGCGGCGGCGGGCAGTAGCGGCCAGGGCCAGGACCCGGCCGGGTGATGACCGGCTGGTCGAGGCGATCTGGCCGAGCGCGAGCTGACCTAGACCGGGCCCGGCCTGGTCTCCTTTCGCCGCCGGGTCGCAAGGGCCGTCTCCCGTGCGTTCACCTGGCAGGTGCACGGGCGACTTCCACGGCCCTCGGGAGAGCACGGCGCCTGCTTGTGGAGGCGGGCGCCGTGCGGCTCCTCAGCCGAGCAAGAGCCCGCCCCGGTTCACTCCCCGGAACGGGCTCCAGCACGGCGCTCACCGGACGCCGGGCATCTCCAGGTTACGTGCGATCGCGTGACCCGGCCTGCTGCTGGCCAGCGGCGACGCGGCCCGCATCTGATCCCTGCTCAGGTGCCCCGGGCGCGCGCACGGGCGGGCCGCGGAGCGCTGGGCGACAGTTTGCCGGATGTCGCACTGTCGCCTTGAGCCAGCGCGACAGTTGGTCTCTGACCTGCGATTTCGTGCCCAACTGTCGCGCGACAGCGACAGTTGGGCGACACCTGCGCGACAGTTCAAAGCGACACTTGCGCGACAGTTCACGGCCTCCACTTCCACTGGCCGAAGCTGCCGCGCTCGACCAGGCCGGCGGCCTCGTCCTCGGCAAGCCACCGCTGCACGGTCGCGCGGTGAACGGGCATCTTCTCGGACGAAAGCAAGTGCACGATCGCGCTCGGGGTGACGCCGCGCGGGCTGCGGCGGATGAACTCGCGCATGCGCCTGCGGCCGGGGTGGGCGGTGTCGTCGTCGCCGGGGAACACGGCCGGCTGGTCGATGTCGGCGAGCTGGCTCCTGACGAGCTGCTCGAACTCGTCGGCGTCCACGCCGGGCGGCGCGATCACCGGCTGCCTCGCGGAGGGGACGAGGTAGCCGCCGCGGTGAGTCCACCGCTCGCGGTACTCGGCTCCGAACGCCTCCGCGAGCACTCCGTCAGGCGCGGGCCGGATGTTGCCCATAGCGGCCGCGATCGGCGCGATGTCGTCGTGCTCGATCCGGTAGAACTTGACCGGCGCGACGCGGCCGTCCTTGACCTGCACGATGCCCGACCCGGGATGCTGGAGCCCGGCGAGGTCCACCGCGACGTGCACGTCATCGGGGATGATCAGCGCCGCATCGGCCTCGGTGGCGACGCCCAGGCCGATCCGCACGCTGCACTGGCTCTTGAGGTCACCGCTGCCGGTCATGGTGACCGTGCCGCGCTGCACGGCGAGGATAGGGTCAATCGCCTCGGACCGGCCGGTGACGGTCAGCCGGGTGGCCAGCCCGGCGAGCGTGGCGTTGGTGGTGCCCTCCAGCGAGCTGCGCGGGCCGCCCATGCCCATGCCGAACACGACGGCGGCCTCGTCCACGATCAGGATGACCGCGGGCTGCGCCGCTGACGGGCGGATCTTCTCGCCGCCCGCGCCGGACCGTGACCGGGCGTCGATGCCGCGCAGCAGGGCGCGGAGCATGATCTCCGCTTCCTCGCGGGTCGTGGCGAGCCAGTCGATGACCGGGCGCGGTGTCTGCGCGTCCAGCCACGGCCGCAGCCACGGCGCGGCCATCCGGCCGCCCTTGAGGTCGATCACGAAGATGATGACGTCCACGCACCGGGCGAGCTGGGCGATCAGCACGTTGAGCATGTTGCTCTTGCCTGAGCCGCGGACCCCTGCGACCAGCGTGGCGACCTCGCGGAGCGTGACGGCGCACACGGTGCCGTCCGCGTGCACGCCGAGCGGGATCGGGTCGTTGATGCTGCGGCGCCTGTTCTCGGCGGGCAGCGGGATCGTCTCGGCGAGGAAGTCGCGCTCGGCGACGTGGAGGATGACCTCGTGCGCGGCGCCGCCGGGGAGCTGCTCGAACCGCAGCGAGCCGCGGCGCACGCGGGCGGCCACCTCCAGCTTGTCCCGCGAGCTGGCGAGCGCCTTGAACGTGACTCGGCCGCTGGCGGGCAGCCGCAGCCGGACGGAGTACCCGGACAGGGTGTCCTCGCGGGTGACGAACTGCACGCCGCGGTGGCCGATCCTGGCCAGGTACTCGGGCCACCTGCGTGCGCCCGCAGCCGCGGCAGCGGCGGCCTGGCGGCGGCGCTCGGCAGCCTCCAGCCTCGCCTCGTGGGCGCGCACGGCGGGCCACAGCGGCGTCAGGATCACCGTGGGCACGACCAGGCCAGTCAGCGCGGCCCACGACCACGGGCCTGCTACGGCCGCGTAGGCGGCCCATCCTGCGGCACTGCCCGCCGCGGCGATGGCCCACGCCGCGGCGGCGCCCGAGCGGGCCAGGAGCATGGCAGCGACCGACAGGCCGCCGGCGATGGCCGCCGCGATGACGATGACGGCGACGAGAGGCATCCTGGCCATCGACGCCGCGGCGCCGGCCGCGAATACCACGGCGGCCAGCACCGGGCCGAGCTCGAGCGCGTGCCGCCACGCCGGATGACCCTGCTGCGGCTGCGGCGCCTCGGTCATGCCCCCGATTGTGGGCGCGTCGGTGTTGTCTGTGAACATGTCGTTTCACCCTTCCGGGGTCGTGTGAGCGCGTGAGAGCCCGGCCCGCTGACCAGCGCCAGCGAGCCGGGCACCTGACCTCGGCTCAGATGGAATGGGCGTCAGTCCTGCTGGGTGACGTCCCAGAGCTGCTCGTTCGGGCGCGGGTTCTCGATCCGCTCCAGCTCGCGCTCGTGCGCTACCCGGTGGGCCGCGTGCGCCTCGCCGCTGTAGTCGGCCATGCCCGTGACGGTGGAGGCGATCTCGCGCAGCCGCTCGGGCACGGACGGGTCAACGGGGAACTGGTCGCCGAGGGTGTCGGCGACGTGGCTGAGCGAGCTGGCGACTGACTCGAACAGCCGCGGGAGCGAGCCGAGGAACATGTCCAGGTCCACGGCGTTGGCTGGCTGCCATCCGCCGATGTGCTGGTCGATGCCCTCGGCTGCTGCGTCGATGTGGTTGCTCACGGTCGGGTTCCTCCTCCTGGTGCCATCTGGCGTTACTGGTTGGGGCCGGTCCTCGGCCGGCGCTCGCTGGGCTGCTGGCTCGGGCGCGGCTGCGGGCTGCTGCTGCGCTGGCTCGGGCGCGGGTGGTGGCGGCGGGTTGCGGCGGGCGCGCCTGGCCCGCCACGCCCTGACCGGGTGCGGCACGCGAAGACGCCGGCGACGGCCGCCGGGCGCCTGGTTTGCCGCGCGGCTGCTGTTCCCGGGCCGCCTGCGCTTGCGCCAGCGGCGGCGCAGCGCGAGAGGTCCGGCGATGGGCAGTAGCGCGGCGGCGCCGATGCCCGCGCCGATCCTGCGCCAGCGGGAGCGCTGCGTCCTGCCCTGAGCGCCCGCAGGCTGCCTGCGCCCGCGCAGCAGCGAGCGCCTGCGGCTCTGGCCGCCTCTGGCCTGAGCAGTGCCACGACCGCGCCAGCGGCGGCCTCCTGCGAGCCCTGAGCGCCTGGCTCGCCTGGTCGCTACCGGGTGACGCAGCCGCGCGGCGAGACCTGGCCGGGACAGCCGGCCCGCCCGGCCGAGGCGCGGGCGGATGCCGGTACCCGGCTGGCGTCCCTTGCCGGTGCGCCTGCCCGAGCTGCGCCCCGGGCCCTTCCTGCCGCCCAGCCGCGGCGACGACAGGCCCTTAGGCCGCGACCTGGCCCGCGTCGGCCCGGTGGCGCGCCTGCCGGTCCCGCGAGGCAGGAGCCGCCGCTGACGGCCCGAGCCCGGCGAGCTGGCGCGCCTCGTCCTGGTCCTGGCGAGCCGCAGCCCGCGCAGGCCGCGACGTCGGCGCGGTAGCAGCCGTGACCCGGCGCGGAACAGCATGGTCAGGCCGAACACTGCGGCGACGCCTCCGAGCGCCAGTAGCGGGATCAGCGGGCCGGTGACGTGAGCGACGGCGGCGAAGCCGATCACGGCGACGGCGATGACGGCGGCGATGACGCGGCCTCGGCGCGGCGGGCTGCCCGGCGCTGGCGCGGGTGCGGGTGGTGCGGCCAGCTCGGCCTGGTGGTCAGCCATGTGATGGCCTCCGATCGGTGTTGCGTGGTGACGCGCTGGCCTGCTGGCCTGCGCGGATGCTGGCCGCATCTGCGGGTGCGTCAGATGGCTCGGCGTGCCCGTTGGACTCGGCGAGCACCGCCTTGCGGACCTGCGCAACCTGCGCGCGGTTCAGCCCGAACCGCTCCGCGAGCTGGCGGCCCGAGAGCGGGTTGCCAGCCGCGACGGTGGCCCGCAGCGCAACCTGCGCGGCCTGCGCGGCGTCGCGCGCAACCTGCGGCTGTTCGGATGTACTTCCGTACACGGCCACGACCCGCTTGAGCACGCCGAGCCCGACCGCGAGCGCGGCGGCTGCGGCGAGCGGAGGCACGGCCGCGGTCGCGCGGTCGGCGAGCGCGTGCGCCTGGACGTGTCCGACGTTCCCGGCGACCGAGACGGCCAGGCCGAGCACGGTGACGGCCCACGCGGCGATCCTGCTGCGCGGCGGCCACGAGTCGGCCAGGGCGACGAACAGCGCCAGCTCGCCGACGCCGATGAACGTGTCGATCTGGAGCGGCCAGGCGACCGCCCAGACGCCGTGCAGGCCGTGGTGGTCGGCCCACAGCCAGAGCCCGCGGTAGGACTCGGCGAAGCTCACGAGCGACGCCGCGGCGACCAGGACGGCGATCGCGGCCAGCGCGGCGCGGCGGGGCACGCGCAGGATGCCGGTCACCGAGTCCCCCACAGCCATCTCAGCAGCCGCACGGCCGGGCTGCGGCGCCTGCGGGTGCGGCGTGCCCGCGCGGGCCGGTAGTCGGGGCACGGGCAGGGGCGCCTGCGGCCGTCCTCGTCGCGGATCTCGGCAAGGCAGGGCGCCGGCCGGGGCCAGGCGTCCAGGTGCGCGCCGACCGCATGGGCGCACGCGCAGATACCGGTCATCACTTCCACAGCTCTCGCAGGACCGTCCGGGTAATCCGGCGTCTCACCAGGCGCTTGCCGACGCCGAGCATGCCGTGGCGCTGATACGCCTCGATCGTGCCGAGCGCCCTCTGACCGAGGTAGAGCTGGCGCCTGATCTGCTCCACGTCGTGGGCGTGGCCGCAGGCGGCGCACGTGAACCCAAGCCCCGCGGTGCTGCGGTGGCTGTTCTCCCGCCCGGCCGCCGCGGTGCCCTGCGGCTGCCGCTTCGCCTGCCTGCTCAGCCAGACGCCGAGCGGGACACCGCCCGCGACCGCGATGGCGAGCACGATGATGACGGCGGTCATCGGTCTACCTCGATTCCGAGGTCACGGGCCAGCGCCAGGTAGGCATCGGTCCTGTCCAGGTCGCTGGCGTGGTCGGCGCACAGCCCGGCCGAGCTGGCGTCGCAGTCGTGGCATACGCCGGACGGCTGGCGCCACTCCAGCGCGTCGGCGAGCGCGCGGCTGAGCACCTCGCGCTGATCAGCCGTGAGCGCGGCGCCCTGGCCGATGACGTCGAGCACCTGGCCGAGCTGGCGGCGCAGCTCCGCAGCCTCGCGGACAAGCACCGAGTGCGGTCGCTGCGACACCTTGTAGGGCCGGATCGCGTCCAGGTACTCGCGGGCCGCGGTGACCCGCTGATCGTCCGGCACCGTGGCGGGTGGTTCGGCGGGCTGCGCGGGGTCGGGCAGGTACTCGTCGCCGTAGCCGACCGTGCCCTT
>Ga0070708_100003009_pt1 | contig 13084 bp, 10 predicted proteins | sample KBSK5503metaG_FD_65469 | JGI IMG/M metagenome (GOLD analysis project Ga0070708, IMG submission 65469) | Corn, switchgrass and miscanthus rhizosphere microbial communities from Kellogg Biological Station, Michigan, USA - KBS K5-50-3 metaG | ecosystem: Host-associated > Plants > Roots >...
ATTCAAGAATAGCAGAAAGTGGACAAGGGCATCCTAACATGCGCCCTGCGCCACGATCTGTCAATAGCGACACGTGAGACAACCTCTTGCCGGAATGTGACTTAGGCCAATGCATACTCCTTGAGCTTGCGGTATAGCGTGCGTTCACCGATGCCCAAGATCTCGGCGGCTTTGCGGCGATTCCCCTTCGTCTGACGGAGCGCCGCCTCGATAGCCGCGCGCTCGACTTCCGCCATAGTCATGCCAGCCCGATACACGACCTCGCTCTCGGGTGCCGGCTCTGTCTCGACCGGCGCGACCGACGTAAGTGCCGATCCGGGGCCAACTTCAATGACCTCCACCCGCTGGGGGCGTTCTTCGAGCCGACGGCGTAGCTCTTCAACTTGTAACTTGAGCTCTACAAGACTGCGGAAGATGAACTCCAACTCTTGGCCCGCCATGTCGCGCATGGCCCCCGGTATTCTCATCGGCAAGCCCACTCCCAACCCCCGCCCCCGCTCGCGGATGTCGGCCGGGATGTCGCTCGCCCGGATCTCCCCCTCGGGCGCGAGCACGACCATGGACTCGATGAGATTGCGGAGCTGGCGGATGTTGCCCGGCCAGTCGGCATCAACCAGGATCTGCAGGGCCTCGGGCGTGATGCCCTTGAACTGCCGGTCGTGCGCGGTGGCGAGCTCGGTTATGAAGCGCCGCACCAGCAGCGGAATGTCGGATTTCCGCTCCCGCAGGGGCGTGAGCTGAATGTGGAGCACATCGAGCCGGTAGAACAGGTCGTCGCGGAACCGGCCCAGCGCCACTTCTTCCTTCAACGACTTGTTGGTGGCCGCGATCACCCGCACGTCGACCCGGATCGCCTGCGTCCCGCCGACGCGGAAGAAGCTCCGGTCCTCGAGCACCCGCAACAGCTTCACCTGCGTGGCGGGCGGCATCTCGCCCACCTCGTCCAAGAAAATGGTGCCCTCGTTGGCCAGCTCGAAGCGCCCCAGCCGGCGCTCGGCCGCGCCGGTGAACGACCCTTTCTCGTGGCCGAACAGCTCGCTCTCGAGCAGGGTCTCCGGGAGCGCGGCGTAGTTGACGGCGACGAAGGGCTTCCCGCGACGCGGCGACAGGTCGTGGATCGCCCGAGCGACGAGCTCCTTGCCGGTCCCCGATTCCCCCTCGATCAGCACGGTGGAGCTGACTGGAGCCATCTGCTCGATCTTCACCAGCACTTCCTGGATGGCAGGCGACTCGCCGATGATCCCGGTGCGCTCCTGCAGCCGGCGGCGCTCGATCAGGCGCCGAACCGTGGCCGTCACTTCGGCGGGGTCGGCGGGCTTCTCCAGGTAGGCGGTCAACCCGAGGCGGCGGCTCAGGCCTTTGGCGTCGGGCTCAGTGGGCTCGACCAGGCCAAGGGTGGAGATCGAGTGATCGCGGGCGAAGCGGAGGAGCTGCGGAGCGGAGGACTCGTGGAGACCGCCGGTGATCACGATGCAGTCCGGGGCGCCGCCTCCGCTCCCGGCCGCACGGCGCACCTCGTCGAACGACGCAGTCATCGTCGTGTGGAAGCCCGCCGCTTCCAGATTGGCGTTGATCCGGACGGCGTGCTCGAGATCGTCGGTGGTGATGAGCACCCGATCAGGCATCGCTGTGCCTTGCGGCTTGCGGCTTACGCCTTGCGGCTGAGTCACCCATGCGTCGTACGGGCCCCGGTCACCAACTCCACCGCGTGGGCGAGGAAGCCCTCCAGCACCACGAGTCCGTCCTTCACCCCGCCGGTCGAGCCGGGGAGGTTAATGATCAACGTCTTCCCCCGCGTACCCGCGACGCCGCGCGACAGCCAGGCCCGGGGGAAGTGTGGCGCCGCGCTCGCCCGCAGCGCCTCTGCGATCCCGGGGGCCGGCCGCTCCAGCACCGCCCTGGTCGCCTCGGGCGTCACGTCCCGTTCGGTGAGTCCCGTGCCGCCGGTCGTCAGGATGACGTCCACCTCGCCCGAGTCCGCCCAACGGGCGAGCATGGCGGCGATGCGATCGCTCTCGTCCGGCACCACACTCCGCAGCGCGACCTCGTAGCCCCGATCCCCCGCCCACGCGACGATCGCATCGCCCGACGTGTCGGCGCGCTCTCCCAGCGCGCCCAGATCGGAGACCGTGAGGATCCCGACACGCATACTGTCCATTCCCCCCGTGCCGCCCTAACCGCCCCCTACCGCCTCTTACCGCCTCCCACCGCCTTCGTTCTCCTCGGCACGAAAGGCATCGTAACCGTCTCCGCAGTCGCCTGCTTGCCACGCACGTCGATCTCGAAGCGCGTCCCCGCCCGCGCCTGCTCTGCGGGCAGATACGTCGTGCCGATGGCGGCGTTCACGGTTGGGGTCACGGTCCCGCTCCGCACGACGTCCAGCCCGCGGCCGTCCAAGTACACGGCGTAACCTGGACGGGCGACGGCGCGCGGCTCGAGGACCTTGAACCCCACGAGCCGGCGTTTCACGCCTCCCAGCTTCTGCCGCTTGAGCGCCGCGAGGCCGGTGAAGTCGGCGCCTTTCTCGAGCTTCACAATCCAGCCGAGCCCGGCCTCGAAGGGCGTCACCGTCTCGTCAATGTCGTTGCCGTACAGCAGATACCCAGCCTCGAGTCGCAGGGTGTCGCGCGCCCCGAGTCCGCACGGCTCGGCGCGGCCGGCGCCGGCCAGCACGTGCCATAGCCGCTCCAGATCGGCGGCGCGGCAGTACAGCTCGAACCCGTCCTCGCCCGTGTATCCGGTACGCGAGATGAAGCATTGCGCGCCCGCGACCGTGCCCTGGGCGAAATGGTAGTACCGGATCGTCGCGATGCTCACGCTGGTGAGCGGCGCGAGCAGCGCTTCCGCCTTGGGGCCCTGAAGCGCCAGAAGACCGGTCTGGTCCGAAATGTCGCGCAGCCGGACGTTGGCGCCGCGCTTCTGGGCCACGATGTGGGCCCAATCCTTGGCGCTGTTGGAGGCGTTCACGACCAGCATCAGCCGGTCGTCGAAACGGTAGACGACGCAGTCGTCCGCGAACGTCCCCTCCGCGGTGAGGAGCGCTGAATACTGCGCCTGGCCGGGCTCGAGGGCGCCGACGTCATTGCAGGTGACCCGCTGCACGAAGGCGTTGCGGTCGGGCCCGGTGACCTCGAACTCGCCCATGTGTGATACATCGAAGATGCCTACCGCCTCGCGCACCGCGCGGTGCTCAGCCGCGATCCCTCCGCTCCCCGGGTAGCTCACCGGCATCAAGTAGCCCCCGAACGGCACCATCTTGGCGCCCAGGCTCACGTGGATGTCGTGCAGCGGCGTGCGCCTGAGGGGAGGGCTGGGGGGACTTTGGGTCTGCTCGACCATGGGCGGCTTGGGTGGGTGAGGCCCCTCAGCTCAGCAAGGTGGCAAGGAGCGCTTTCTGGACATGTAACCGGTTCTCGGCCTCGTCCCACACCCGGGACTGGGGCCCGTCGATCACCTCGGGCGTGACTTCCTCGCCACGGTGCGCAGGCAGGCAGTGAAGGAAGATCGCCTGCGGATCCGCCAGCTTCATCAGCCCGGCGTCCACGGTATAGCCCCGGAAGGCGTTGCGCCGCGCCTCCGCCTCGGCTTCCTGACCCATTGACGCCCACACATCCGTGTTCACGACGTGGGCCCCCTCCACCGCCTCCTCCGGGGTCTCCGTGACCGCCACGCATCCGCCGCTGGACCTGGCGCGCTCGAACAACTCGCGGTTCGGCTCGTATCCCTCGGGACACGCCAGGCGCAGCTCGAACCCCAGAACCTGGGCCGCCTCGAGCCAGCTATTCGCCATGTTGTTGCCGTCCCCCACCCACGCTACCCGTTTCCCCTCCCAAGTCCCGAGAGCCTCGCGCACGGTGAACAGGTCCGCGACGACCTGGCAAGGGTGCGACAGGTCCGTCAGGCCGTTGATGACCGGGATCGTGGCATAACGGGCGAGCTCCACCACCTCGGCATGGTCGAAGGTCCGGATCATGATTCCGCTCACGTAACGCGACAGCACTCGGGCCGTGTCGGCAATGGGCTCCCCCCGACCGAGCTGGATGTCCCGCGAAGACAGGAACAGCGCCTGGCCGCCCAGCTGATGGGTGCCGACCTCGAACGACACCCGAGTGCGGGTGCTCGACTTGGCGAAGATCATCGCCAGGGTCTTCCCCGCCAGGGGAGTCTCCCGGTACGTCCCCGTCTTCATACGCTGGGCGAGCTCGAACAGCCGCAGGATCTCGTCTCGGGAGAGGTCCGTGATGGCGAGGAAATCGCGCTTGGGCATGGATCCCCCGAGAGCAGGTCAAAATGACAGCCGTCAACTGCGAATTCTACCTGCCACGGGACAAGCGGACAAGCCGGATGCTTAGAGGTGCTTAGAGGATGTAGCGCCTCAGATCCTCGTTTTCGAGGACTTTCGTCAGGCGCTCCCGCACCCTGGCGGCGTCGAAGACGAGGTGCTTGGTGGGGAAGTCGGGGAGCTCGAACAGCAGATCTTCGAGCAGCGCGGTCATCACGGTGTGCAGGCGGCGGGCGCCGATGTTCTCCATCTGCTCGTTCGCCTTCGCCGCGATGCTCGCGACCTCGCGGATGCCGTCGGGGGTGAACTCGAGGGTCGCGCCGTCCGCCGCGCAGAGCGCGGCGTATTGCTTCGTCAGCGCGTTCTCGGGCTCCGTGAGGATCCGCACGAAGTCCGCTTCGGTGAGGGGCTCGAGCTCGACGCGGATGGGGAAGCGGCCCTGCAGCTCGGGGATCAGGTCGGAGGGCTTGGAGACGTGGAATGCCCCGGCTGCGATGAAGAGGACATGGTCGGTGCGGACGTAGCCGTACCGGGTCTGGACCGTCGATCCCTCGACGATCGGCAGCAGGTCGCGCTGCACGCCTTCGCGCGAGACGTCGGGGCCCACGGAGCCCCGCTCACCCGCGATCTTATCGAGCTCGTCGATGAAGATGATGCCGTGGTTCTCGACCCGATCCAGCGCCTCGCTCACCACGTCGTCCATATCGACCAGCTTCTTCAGCTCTTCGTCGATCAGGATGCGGCGCGCCTCGTGCAGGTGCACGGTGCGCCGCTTCTTTTTTTTCGGCAGGATCTCCTGGAGCCACTCGGTGAAGTTGAAGTCCGGCCCCTCCATGCCCGGCGGGGGCTGCATCATCTCGAGCATCGGGAAGCCCTGCTGCTGCACCTCGACCTCGACGTCGCGCTCCTCGAGCTTCCCCTCACGCAACTGCTGCCGCAACTTCTCCCGCGTGCGGCGGCTCCGCTCCTCGACCTCGGCGCTCGCCTCGGCGGCCCTGGGCGTCACGTCGCCCCTCGAGGACACGACGAAGAGCGGGCGGGTCTCCCCCGTGTCTTCTCCCTTCTCCACGGAGGGGACGGAGGGGGCGAAGGGGCCGGGAGGGACGGGCCCCGAGGGGACCGGGGGCAGGAGGATGTCGAGCAGCCGCTCCTCGGCGCGCTCTTCCGCGCGGGGGTAGACATCGTCCTCCCGCTCGGTGCGCACCATGTTGATGGCGACATCGACGAGCTCGCGGACCATCGACTCGACGTCGCGCCCGACGTAGCCCACCTCGGTGAACTTGGACGCCTCGACTTTCAGGAACGGCGCTCCTGCAAGCCGGGCGAGGCGGCGTGCGATCTCCGTCTTGCCCACGCCGGTGGGCCCGATCATGATGATGTTGTTGGGGACGATCTCGTCCCGGATATCGTCCGGGGCCTGGGCGCGCCGCCAGCGGTTCCGGATCGCGATGGCCACGGCTTTCTTCGCCACGTCCTGGCCGACGATGTAGCGGTCCAGCTCGGCCACGATCTTGCGCGGCGGAAGCTCTTCGAGCCACGGCAGCGGCTCTTCTTCCTGCGCCCGCTGCTCGGGCGGCGGCTCGTCTCCCGGCGTGCGGCTGGGATCGGCCATCACAGCTCCAGCACGGTGATGTGCGCGTTGGTGTACACGCAGATCTCGGCGGCGATCTCGAGCGAGCGCTGCACGATGTCCTTCGCCCCGAGCTCGGACGACCGCAACAGGGCGCGGGCGGCGGCGAGCGCGTAGCTCCCGCCGGACCCGATGGAGAGGACGCCGTCGTCCGGCTCGATGAGCTCGCCGGTGCCGCTGATCACGTAACCGTGCTCCTTGTCCGCCACGGCGAGCAGCGCCTCGAGACGCCGCAGCACCCGGTCCGAGCGCCAGTCCTTCGCGAGCTCGACGGCCGCGCGAGGCAGATTCCCCGGATAGCGCTCGAGCTTCTCTTCGAACTTCTCGAACAGCGTGAACGCGTCGGCCGCGGCCCCGGCGAATCCCGCCAGGATCTTGCCGTTCTTCAGGGCTCGCACCTTCGTGGCGTTGGCCTTGAGCACCGTGTCGCCGATCGTGACCTGACCGTCGCCACCCAGCGCCACATGGCCGTCCCGGCGCACACCCAGGATGGTGGTGCTGTGAGCCCGCTGCATGGATCTCATGCCCGGGGGTGAGCCTGGCGGTACGCCTGCTTCAGCCGCTCGACCGATACGTGAGTATACACTTGCGTCGTGCCGAGAGAAGCGTGGCCCAAGAGCTCCTGCACCGCCCGCAGGTCGGCTCCCGCGTCGAGCAGGTGGGTCGCGAAGCTGTGGCGGAGCGAGTGCACGTGCAAGGCGTGGCCGCGGGCGAGCGCGGCCAGCAGGCCTTTGATGGCGAGCTGGACCCCCCGCGGCGTGAGCCGCTTCCCGCGCCGATTCACGAACACCGGCCCCCCCAGACCCCCCGGGCCCCCCGGCCCCACTCCTCCCCCGCCTGTCGTCGCCAGCAGCTCGTCACGGTGACGGTAGTAACGCCGCAGTGCCCGCCCGGCGTAACTCCCCACCGGGACGACCCGCTCCTTCTTTCCCTTGCCGCGCACTTTCAGCCGGTCGGAGACGATATCCACGTCCGGATCGTTGAGCCCGGTCAGCTCCGCGAGCCTGATCCCCGTCGAGTAGAACAGCTCGAGCATCGCGAGGTCGCGGGCTCCCTTGAAGCCGCCCGCCTCGGCGCGACGCTCGGCGTGGGCGAACAGCATCTCGATCTCGCCGCGGTCGATCGCGGTCGGGAGAGTCCGCTCCAGCTTCGGGGTACGCGCCGCCTTCGCCGGATTGACGTCCAGCCCTCGAGTGACGCTCAGAAACCGGTAGAAGGTGCGCAGCGCCGAGAGGGCGCGCGCCGCCGAGCGCCTCGCGAGTCCGCGCTGCTCCATCGCCCCGAGCCAGCCTCGGATCGCCAACCGGTCCACCCCGGCCCAGCTCCAGCGGCCGCCGTAATACCGGCCGCAAAACGCGGCGAAGTCCGCGACGTCCCGCGCGTACGCCGTCACCGTGTGCGGCGAATCGTTGCGCTCCTTGGAGAGAAATGCAACGAAGTCCCTGAGCTCGGGAAGTGCGGAGTGCGGAGTGCGGAATGCGGAATCCACGGGCGCGCTTCGAGCACGTCCGCCACCTTCGGTTCGGAGCTCAGCCTGTCCATTCCGCATTCCGCACTCCGCATTCCGCACTCTTCGCGATCCCGATCCGCTCCGCGAACCGGTCCATCTCCGCCAGCGCCCGCTCGACGAGCATCTCGCGCTTCCGGGCCTTGTCCCGCACCGGTGTCTCCAGCGGCTCGAGCAGCCCGAAGTTGGCGTTCATCGGCTGGAAGTGCTGCGGGTCCGCGGTGTGCAAGTAGCGGTACAGCGCGCCCAGCATCGTCGTCGCCGGCGGGACCAGCGGCGGTTCGCCGGCGACGAGCCGCGCCAGGTTGATCCCGGCGAGGATGCCCGTCGCCGCCGATTCGGTGTAACCCTCGACGCCGGTGATCTGTCCGGCGAACAGCAGTTGCGGATCGTCCTGCGCCGCCAGGTGGGCGCTGAGGGCGCGCGGAGCATTGATGTACGAGTTGCGGTGGACGCTGCCGTAGCGCAGGAATTCGGCGCGCTCGAGCCCCGGAATCATCCGGAACACCCGCTGCTGCTCCGGGATTCTCAGCCGGGTCTGGAAGCCCACGAGGTTCCACATCTGCCCCGCGCTGTCCTCCTGCCGCAACTGCACCACCGCATAGGGCTCCTGTGACTGACCCCGGGCGCAAGCCCGGGGAGCCCGGGGATCCCGGAGGCCCACTGGCTTCATCGGCCCGAAGCGCAGCACGTCGCGGCCGCGGGCGGCCATCTCCTCCACCGGAAGGCAGCCTTCGAAATATGGAGGGGGCGTCTCGTCGAGCCCGTGGTGCGGCTGGTACTGCTCGCCCGTGCGCAGCGCGGTGACGAACGCATCGTACTCGGCCTCGGTGAGCGGCGCGTTCAGGTAGTCGTCTCCGCCTCCCTTCCCGTAGCGCGAGGCACGGAACAGCCGTTCGTGGTCGAGGGAGTCCGCGGCGACGATGGGCGCGATCGCATCGAAGAACGCGAGCGACGCGGCGGCGAGCCGCCGCGCGACGCCCTCGGCGAGGGCGTCGGAGGTGAGCGGGCCGGTGGCGACGACGGACGGGGAGGACAGCTCGGTCACCTCCTCGCGCACCACCGTGACGTTCGGGTGCCCGGTGACCCGGTCGTGCACTCCCCGAGAGAACGCCACGCGATCGACCGCGAGCGCCGCGCCCCCCGGCACGCACGCTGCGTCCGCCGCCTCGAGCACGATGCTCCCGAGCCGCCGCATCTCCGCCTTGAGCAGGCCGTGGGCGTTCGACAGCTCCACCGATTTGAACGAGTTGCTGCAGACCAGCTCGGCGAGGCGGTCCGTCTGGTGAGCCGGCGTCATCTTCACGGGCCGCATCTCGTACAGGGTGACCCGCACCGCCCGCTCGGCCAAGGCCCACGCGGCCTCGCTCCCCGCGAGCCCGCCACCGACGACGGTCGCGCTCAAGCCGCGTCGATCCCCGCCGGCCCGCCCTCCGCTTGCTTCACCTCGTGTCCGCACTTCAGGCACTTGCGCGTGACTCCCTCCGTCTTGGACTGCCGCTCCTCCATCCCCGCGAACCCGCACGCGGGACACGCCACCGGCACCGGCCGGTTCCAGACCGTGTAGTCACAGTCCGGGTACCGGAGGCACCCGAAGAAGTTGCGTCCCTTCCGAGAGCGGCGCTCGGCGAGATCGCCGACGCCGCACTTCGGACACTTCACGCCGAGCGGCACGGGGCGGGTGTGCTTGCATTCGGGGTAGCGGGTGCACGCGAGGAACTCCCCATAGCGCCCGGTCTTGATGACCATCGGCGCGCCGCATTCCTGACACACCTCGTCGGTGGGCCGGTCGGGCACCCTGTCCTTTTTGAGCGGCCGCGTGAACCGGCACTCCGGGTACCTGGCGCAGGCGATGAACGGCCCGAACCGCCCGCTCCTCACCACCAGCTTGTCGCCGCAGGTGGGGCATTTCTCCTCACTCAGGCCCGACAGATCGTGGACGTCGTGAATCAGCCGCTCCACATCCACCGCCTCGAGCGCCCGCGAGAACGGACCCCAGAAGTCCTCCAGCACCCGTTGCCAGCCGAGATCGCCCTCCTCGACCTTGTCGAGCTCGGCTTCCATCTGGGCAGTGAACCCGACCTCGAAGACGTCGGGGAAGCACTGTTTCAGAGCCCGCCACACGGTCTCGCCCTGAGGCGTGGGATGGAAGCGGCGGTCCTTGGCCGTGGCGTACCACCGATTCTTCAGAGTCGAAATGATCGTCGCGTACGTGGACGGCCGGCCGATCCCGAGGCGCTCCAGCTCCTTCACGAGGCTCGCCTCGCTGAAGCGTGGGGGCGGCTCCGTAAAGTGCTGGTTGGGCGTAATTTGACGCACCGTAACGAGATCCCCCTCCGCCAGCGCCGGGATGGGTGGGAGATCCTCGAGCGTCTTCCCCTCCTCGGGCTCGTGGGCTTCGCGGTACAGCGCGTGGTAGCCGTCGAACAGCGGCCGCGACCCCGTGGCCCGGAACACGAAGCGGCCGAGGTCGAAATCGACCTTGGTCGTCTCGAACACGGCCGGGTTCATCTGGCACGCCACGAAGCGCCGCCAGATGAGCTGGTACAGCTTGAACTGCTTCGCGTCGAGGTACTTCTTGACGTCCTCGGGGCGACGCCACACGTCCGTGGGCCGGATCGCCTCGTGGGCGTCCTGGACGCGGGTCTGGCTCTTGCCGCCCCGGTGCACGATCGGCGCCTCGGGCAAGTAGCGCGCGTCAAAGTTTTTTCCAACGTATTCCCGCGCCTGGGCGATGGCACTATCCGCCAGGCGAAGCGAGTCGGTCCGCATGTAGGTGATCAGGCCGACCGGCCCCTCTTCGCCGATCTCCACCCCCTCGTACAGCTGCTGGGCGATGCGCATCGTGACGGCCGCCGAGTAGCCCAGCTGCTTTGCCGCTTCCTGTTGCAGCGTGCTCGTGCGGAACGGCGGGGGCGCCGGGCGCCGGCGCTCGCCCTTTTCGACCGCGGTGACCCGGAATGGGAGCTTGAGCGCGTCCGCGGCGACGCCCCGCGCGGTCGCTTCGTCCTTGATCTCCGGCTTCTGCCCGTCGAGCTTGTGAAGCCGCGCCTGGAATTGTTGGCCGTCCTTCTCGAGGTCGGCCTCGATCGTCCAGTACTCCTGCGGCACGAACTGGCGGATCTCGCCTTCGCGCTCGCAGATCAGCCGCAACGCCACCGTCTGGACGCGGCCCGCCGACAGTCCGGTCTTTATGCTCTTCCACAGGAGCGGTGACGTCTTGTAGCCGACCAGCCGATCGAGCACGCGTCTGGCCTGCTGGGCATCCACTTTTTTCTGGTCGATGTCGAGGGGGTTGGCGAGCGCCTTGGTGACGGCGTCCTTCGTGATCTCGTGGAACAGGACGCGCCGCACATTGCTGCCGTTGCCGAGGCTCTCCGCCACGTGCCAGGCGATCGCCTCGCCCTCACGATCGGGGTCGGTGGCGATGAGCACGCGCTCCGAAGCCTGCGCCGCCTGCTTGATCTCGGTGAGAGTCTTCGCCTTCTCCTTGATCGGCACGTACTCAGGTGTGAACCCGTGCTCGACGTCCACGCCAAGCTTGCGCTTTGGCAGGTCGCGCACGTGCCCCACGGTCGCCTTGACCGTGTAGCCCGGGCCGAGGTACTTCCCGATCGTCTTCGCTTTGGTGGGCGACTCGACGATCACGAGGGCCCCGTGGCCGCGGGCCCGGGGCTTGCGCCCGGGGGCAGTAGTCCGGGCCCCGGGGTTGAGCGCGGCCCCAACCCCGGGCTTGCGCCCGGGGTTAGTGAGTGGCTTCGCCTTGCGCGCTCGCCGCTTCGGCTTCGCCTCTACCGGCTCAGCCGCCAGCACCGGCGTTTCAGTTTCCACGCTGCGCTTCTTAACACCCACGCATCAACTCCTCGTCAAACGACCGCGAGAGCGCATCTTTACCATCCACCCTTGGTTTGCGCAAGCCTCGCGACCTCGCTCGCCACCTGCTCCGGCGCCTTGCCATCGGTCACAACGTACGCGTGCGCATCGCGATAGAACGGTTCACGATGCTTGAACAGCCGCCGCATCCGCGTGACCGGATCTCCCCCCATTAACAACGGCCGGTTTCCTTCGGGCGCCGCGCGCTCTGCCGCGGTGTCGGGACGCGAGCAGAGATAAACCACGAATGCGCGGCGTTTCGCGGCCGCGAGCACGCCCGGCTGCGCGGCCCAGCCCCCGCCCGGTGCGATGACGGCCGGATCGTTCGCAAGCGCCGCCTCCGTTTCCCGCCGCTCCATCTCGCGGAATGCGCCCTCTCCACGCTCGGCGAAGATCATCTCGATCGGCTTGCCTTCGCGCCGCACGAGGATGGCGTCGACGTCCACGAATCCGGCGTGGAGTTGATCTGCCACCAGGCGGCCGACCGTCGTCTTGCCCGACCCCGGGAGACCAACGAGCACCACGTGTTGCTTCACGACGCCGCCCCCGCTGTCCCTGCCGCCCCTTTCGGAATGCGCGCGCGTACCTGAGCGAGGTACCCCTCGAAGTTTCGCTTCATCTCTCCGAGCGAGTCGCCGCCGAATTTCTCGAGCATTGCCTGCGCGAGCATCAGGGCGATCATCGCCTCGGCGATGACGCCCATCGCCGGCACGGCGGTCACGTCCGAGCGCTCGGACTGCGCCTGCGCCGGAGCGCCGCTCGCGAGATCCACGGTGCGGAGCGGGGACATCAAGGTGGAGATCGGCTTCATGGCCACGCGCAGCACCAGGGGCTCGCCCGTGGTCATCCCACCCTCGGTGCCCCCGGCGCGGTTCGTGGCGCGCGCCAATCCGGGCATGATCTCGTCGTGCACCTCCGACCCTTTGCGGCGCGCCGCCTCGAACCCGAGGCCCAGCTCCACGCCCTTCACCGCCGGGATCGACATCAGCGCCTGGGCGAGGCGCCCGTCCAACTTCCGGTCCCAGGAGACGTGCGAGCCCAGACCCACAGGGACACCCGCCGCGACAACCTCCACGACGCCGCCGAGCGTGTCTCCGGCCGCCTTCGCGGCGTCGATGCGGGCGATCATCTCCCGTTCGGCTTCGGCGTCCAGGCAACGCACGGGGCTTTGATCGGCGTATCGGTTCAGCGGTGTCGGTAGGGGCGCAGCATGCTGCGCCCCTGCACCGGCAGTCTCCCCTACACCGGCGGTCACACCTATGCTGGCCGCCACCCCCCCCAATTCGACCACGTGGCTGCCGATCTCGATGTCGAACTGCTCGAGCAGGAGCTTGCAGATGGCGCCACAGGCGACGCGCGCCACGGTCTCGCGCGCGCTGGCCCGTTCGAGGATGTCGCGGGCGTCGCGCCGGTCGTACTTCAGGGCGCCGGCCAGGTCGGCGTGGCCGGGGCGGGGCCGAGTCACCTGACGCCGTCGCTCGGCGCCGGGAGGATCGGGCTCGGGCGCCATCACGTCCCGCCAGTGCTCCCAGTCGCGGTTCCAGACGAGCATGGCGATGGGCGAGCCCAACGTCTCACCCGCGCGGAGCCCCGCGAGCCACTCGATCCGGTCGGCCTCGATCTTCATGCGGGCGCCGCGGCCGTAGCCACCCATGCGCCGCTGCAACTCGGCGTCGATCCGGTCGGCCGACACGGGAAGCCCCGCGGGAATCCCCTCGAGGACCCCTACCAGGCCGCGCCCGTGCGACTCGCCTGCCGTCGTGAACCGGAACGTCACATCCTCACCTCCCGC
>Ga0070708_100003010_pt1 | contig 13082 bp, 9 predicted proteins | sample KBSK5503metaG_FD_65469 | JGI IMG/M metagenome (GOLD analysis project Ga0070708, IMG submission 65469) | Corn, switchgrass and miscanthus rhizosphere microbial communities from Kellogg Biological Station, Michigan, USA - KBS K5-50-3 metaG | ecosystem: Host-associated > Plants > Roots >...
TTGACGAGGCCGTCGTTGCCGGCGGTACTACCGCGGAGGGTTGTGCCAGTTGACATCGACGTGTATGCCACCCTCTTCGAGCGGTTCGACGACGCCATTCCGTAGCTTCACTCGGTCAAACCCCTCGTCATGTGCTACCGCGTCGATGCTGATCTCCACGTGGACGTCACTGGCGTTGTCGCGGAGCCAGGAGAGCGCACGGTTGAGATCGAAGAATCCGGCCTTGCCAACGGTTGCCTTAAGCCCGACCCGGCTGACCGTATCCACTGGCTGGCCGTGTGATGATTCCGATGATTTCGGTTCGGCGGCCTCGCCGGGCTCGTCTTTTGTGGCGACCCCGCCGCTCGCGGAGTTTGCAGTCTCAGGTAGCTGCTCTCCCGTCGGCGTGCCGCTCGGCGCGTGGGCTTCGTCAAGGGCGTGCCGGGCGTAGGTGGCTTCTAGCAACGCCGCGTCTGCAGACATGTCGATCTCTTCGCTCGGCAGCATTTCGCCGATGCGGATCAGCTTCGGATCCCGTACCTCGGTGGTGCCGTCGCCACGGACCAGACCCACGGCGTACCCAGCGCGTGACGCGAGCACCGCGTTGGAGACTGACTCGGCGACCACCCGTCGGCTCCAGACCTTGGTGAAGTCGAAGTACGAGTAGAACCAGTCCACAAGGTCGCTGAGGACCACGGCAGGCTTCTCATGACCCAACCCGGCCAGGGCCAGGAGCTTGTCCACCGTCACGGTGCTGAAAACCCGGTGGCCGAGAGCATCCTCCACCCGCTCGTGGAGCGATCGTCCGGCCGCCAGAAGCGACCGCAAGTCGATGGACTCGAGACTGTATGTCGCTTGGCCACTGCGGTCCTTCAGCGGTACGACGACGGTCGCGTAGCCCCGGCTGACGGCGGTCGCAGCCGTCCGCTGGCTCGTCTCTGCCTTCTCCTTGAGCTCATCGGCCTGTTCCGGCGTGAACCCGTACTTCGCCTTCTGCCGCAGCAAGGACTGCGAGGCCAGCCATGAGCGGGTGGCCTGCCGGGCCTGGTCGAACTGCCCACCATCGGGTATCACCAGCGCGAGCGCGTTCTGATAGCGCCGTGGTCCGGACCGTGCCTGCCCGATGAACGCCTCGAGCGGCGCGCGTTCTGGCGCCCAGTCGGGGTGCAGGTACGCGATCGAGAACAGCGGCTTGCCGTCGTCGATGCCAGCAGGGCCGTCCGGCCACACAACTGCGCCGCGAGTTCCCTTCAAATGCTCCTCAAGCTGCCCGCGAATCGTCTCGAGCACCTCCGCAGGAGTGAACTTGTTCGCCTCGTCGCGCACCAGCTTGGTGAGGTTCGGCGTGGGTTCGAAGCGGTACCGCCGTCCGGTGTAGTGCAGATAGAGCTCCTCCTCGCGCAGGTCATGGAGGGCGGCCACGATCAGGTTGCGGTCAAGTCCGGGGGCCAGGACGGCAGCGACAAGATCGGTCTCAAGCACGCCGCGGTCCTCACCTTCGCGCGCGCCAAAGCTGTAGAGCATGATCGCCGTGGCGGCGCGGCTCCCGATGGCGAGCTGAGCGAGCGCGGGACTGTCCGCGCCAAGCCGCCGATCCACGGTCATGGCACCCGAGCCGGTGGCCGTGATGTCACTGGAGAGCACCGAGGTGTAGCGCTCGCGCTCGCCGACCTGGCTGAAGAACGCGCCGCGCGTGGCCTCGTCGGCCAGGTCCACTTCACCTGGGCCGATGAGGGAGGCGTCCGCGCCCTTCTGCCACAGCGCGTGCGCGGTACACGCAAGGAACTGCAGCGCACCGCGGGTGCGCTGGTAGCTCGGCAGTGACCCCCAGCGGTGGTACATGAGGTCGAGCAGTTCAGGGTGGAACGGGTAGGAAGCGACGATGCGCTGTTCCAGCAATCCGGCCTCCGTCGCGGCCTGCCGTCGCGCGTCATCGGTCTCCGCATAGGCCTCGAGCTGGCGCCGGAGCACATCTGCGTAGGCACGCGCGACCGTGCGATGCACATCAATGTCGCCAAGGTCCGCAAAGAGCCGCCGCTGCACCACGCGCATCACCTCGTCGCCCGACACTGGCTCGCGCTTCGCGTCGATCCGGGATACGAGATGATCGAGCTGTGTGAGCAGCCCTTCGGCGCCCACCGCCTCCCCCACCGACGCCTGCAGGCTGTACACCATGGCAGCGCGGGGATGATTGTTGATGGCCTCGGTGAGCGCCTGGATGAACAGCATCGCCTGGCGGCCCGCGTTGGACTCCCCACGCTCGACCGCCATCGCTTTCTCGACGTACACCAGCACCTCGTCGAGCAGCAGGAGCACCGGCCCGTCCCCGAGGACCTGGCGCAGCGTCTCACCGCCGGGCGCGGCACCAGCCCGGTCGTGCTCGGCCACGAGGTGATAGCGGCCGAGTTGCGCAGCGAGCTCGCCCCACAGGGTGCGCGTCTCGACGCCGCTTGCAGTCATGGGGCTGAGCGGGTCGAGCTCCTCACCGGACAGCACCACCACCTGAACGGGTCCAGGGTCGGGGAGACCCGCGAAGTCAGGAACTGACATGGCGGCGGTGCGGTCGCGAGCAAGGTGAAGCAGCGCGACCAGCGTGTGAGTCTTGCCACCGCCGAATGGAGTGCGAAGCTGCAGCACACGGTCCCCGGGCCCCCCGCCAAGGACGCGGAGCACATCCTGCAGCAGCGCCCGCATAGCGGCGGTCAGGAATGTCGCAGCGAAGAAAGTCTCCGGTCGTGTGTAGACATCGGGCACGCCCGGCCGACGGCGGAACACCCCGGCGAGATTAGCGGCGTAGGTGCCCATGTCGAGCGCGCCCCGTGTCACATCCTCGTGCGGACGGGCAACGGTGGTCCAGGGGGCGAGACGGTATGCGCCGCTACTCATACGAAGGCTCCGGACGAGGTCGTTTGCCGATCGATTCGGTTTCTCTTTGGGCGGTCTGGCGGCAAGAGCTCGCGCACGCTGTGGCCGGTGGCATCGGAGTCCATGCGATCTCACTCATGACGCAAACAGGGTGTCTTCGACGAATCGCCGCCAGGAGACCAGCAGGCGTTCGGCCGCGGCGGCCTCCCGTGCCTTTGCGCCATCGCTCACGGCGCGCAGCGCCTTGCCCGCGAGGACCTGAATGACCTGACGCAGCAACTCGCTGTCGGGCCGGGCGGCCAACAGGTACGCGCGCAACTCCGACGGCCGATGCTCGGCACGCCAGAGCAATCCATGGGCGACGTCCAGAAGAGCTGGCTGACCGTTCCCCTCCATGGGAAGCCCCAATTGGAGATCGCCGCCGCGGTCCTCGAAGTCCCTGAGCGCAACTGTCGACCCCTGTTTGAGTACCAGCGGGTTGCGGCCGCCCGTGAGCCCATGGTGGCTGTCTAGGTCGACGCCCGTCATACGGGCGAGGTTGTTCGCCTCGTCGAACGGCACCGCCGCGTAGCCATATGAGTACTGGGCTGCGAGGTAATACCGCGTGACAGGGTCGACGCGTGCCAGTGAGCCGAAGATCGCGTCCAGGACCCTCCCCTGGACCAGGGTCAAGAAGCGCTCGGCCGGGAGCGGCTCACCGTTGTCCTGCTCAACCCGCTCGTACCGAGTCAATGCGCGCAGCCCCGCGCCGACCGTCGCGATGACTAGGTCGGAGCCGCTCACAGCAAATTGCTGGAGCCGCTCAAGCCGCTCGGCGATGATTCTGTCGAGGTCGGCCATAACGTCGGCTTCGCTACCCACACCTGCGTCGAGGTCCCGCCTCCGCGCGACCAGGAAAATCGACGATGCGAGAGCGGCGACGTTCGCCTTGAGCGCACTGGTCATCTCGGTGTCGAGCGGCCAAGCTTCAGTAATGGTGAAGCCGGCAGTCCGCAACGCATCAACAAGGCTCGCCCATCCGAGAGTGGTCTTGTGGGCATAGATGCAGACCAACGGCCCATCAGGCTTCAATATTCGGTTAGCCTCGGCGAATGCTTCCGCCATCATATCTTCGTAGAAGATGCGTGCTCGTTCCGCGTTGCCATGATGACGGTAGGGGGCGACGACAATTTCGCTGCGCTTCGGCGTGAGCTCGCCACCGAAGTCATCCGTCTGAAGGAATCCGATCGAGCGCTTCAGCCATACATAGAAAAAATCCGAAAGGTCGGCATACGAGATGTTGTCATAGTAGGGCGGATCAGTAATGACAGCGTCGAAGGAGCCTGAGGTAACGGGTAGAGATGTTGCGGAAGCGCGAACAACCTTCGCGCCAGATCCTGCAAGGTCGGCAATTATATCGGCCGAACTCTGCACGTACTTCCAGCCGTCGACAGCTGCACCAGCAAAGCAGTTGATCTCCGCGAAATCCCAGACCATTGGCAAGGCTTGCCGCGCGAAAGTGCTGAGTATGGATTCGTTCGTCAGGTCCCAGTAGCAAAGTGCGGAGCTACGAGCGGTCATACGGCTGAGGGTTACCGCAAGGCCTGTCACAACACCCATCGCACGCTCGACCGACACGCCACATCCGATGATCTCGTCGTGAACCTCACGTATGCCGCTTGCAAGGGTGCAAAGCGTCAAGAGTTGGCGTGATGTGAACAGGTCACGGTACCTCGTTAGTCCGAATGGCGGCGTCGAGAACCATCGCGTATCGCCCACTGGCAAGTGCTCGTCAGGTGGTTCGACGGGTATTTGCTCAAGCCGCTGGAGACACTCTTGGTCGTCTGGGAGAGGATAGGATCCAGCGGGCAGATAGTCGCGGCCTCTGCCGCTTGCCTTCAGCAACACGGCGGCAAGCGGGGCCGAGTTCATGCGCCCTGCGGAGCCTTCGGCTCGTACGTAGTTGTAGGTAACTGTCGCCCCGCAAATGTGACACGTTGCTTCGCCGCGCTTAGAACCGGCGGACGGGTCGAAACCCAATCCAGCAGGGCTCGATGCCATAACTACTTCCCAGCCAACGGTGAGGTGAACTCGGTCGACGACTGCCCGCAGGGCGATGCAGCGTCCTTTCTTGCGCGCCAGCCACGTCTGGCGGACTAGCGGTACCTGGTGCTCGGCGAGGGAGGGGTTGGGACAGCGCACGGTTCGGGTCCACAGGTAAGCGAGCGGTCGCCGTCCCTCTTGCCGCAGGTCGTCGAAGGACCCCTGGCCGGCCCCGGGCTCGACGGGTGGGTATAGATCGGCGAGCTGCTCCCAGGCCCGATCCACCCAACGCTTGCCCCATTTGCGTACGTCGTCTGCCAGTCCCGGGAAGCGCTGCGGGTACTCAAGCATGCACTTTTCGATAAGGTGGGCGACCGGGTTCAGTTCGACGGCCGTGACCTCGCAACCGAGTCGTGCGGCCTCAAGCGGGATGGCTCCCCCGCCGGCGAACATGTCTAGCACTTTCGGTGGCATGCCGCCGTTCGCAGCGAGAACCTCAGCTCGTGCTTTTGCGATGACAGCCTCGGGCGCATCCCACCGGCAAAGCGACCGGAAAAAGCTGGCTTCCTGGTCAGGCGTGGATTCCCTTCCGGCTGCTGGGACCAGCGTGGCGTAGACCGCGGCCCGGGCTGCGGCGAGGGGGCGGCGCGCCCACCATAGGTGCAGCTTGCGAGGATGCGTGGCGATGTGGCCGATCTTCTCCCGTCGTGCTACCTCGTTGATCGCCGCAATGGGCAAGACGTCCTCGATCAGTCGCTTGCCGCCGTTCGTATCGGCCGTTCCATTCATTAGCGGGCCACCTCCTCGATGCTGGATGAGGGCACCCGGTAGCCAGTGATCTGGCTGATCTCGGCGACATTGCGCAACGTACGGAACGGGTCCTGGATACGGAGGAGCCGGCGCTGACTACTCGTGGCCTGGTAAACGACGTACAGCCAGAATCCGGGGCCCCAGCGTTCCGCGGCATACCATTCGGTCCGGTAGAGCCCGACGTCACCCGTAGGGGTGCTGCGGCCCTTCACCTCGATGCGGCGGACCTCGATATCACCGCTGGGCATGCGCCGGACCGAGCGGATGTCGAAGCCCGAGCCGTCATGCGCCGCAGACACGTCGGCCGGGATCCATCCGTCGTCGCGCTCGAACTGCATCGCGAGTGCCATGGCCGCGTCCTCAACCTCCTTGCTGGGCCGCCAGATCTCGTGGTCCGGAACCTCGGCCTGCGCCGCCGGGACGACGCAGGCAGTTCCTAGATGGGTGACCTTGCCGGTGCGGACGACGCCGAGGCGGGCGAAGCCGTCCAGCTTCGCCTTCTGCCGGTGCTCGAGCTCCTTGAACCTGTTCAGCGCCGTATCGCGCAGGAGCCGGTACGACTCCTCGCCCCTGGCGACCTTGGCGTCGTATTCCGACCAGCGGTCCTCCAGCCTCCGCCGCTGGACCGCCATGGCCTCTTCGAGGTACGCACGCCGCACCTCAGCCTGTTCGAGGCGCGCGGCCCGCTCGGCGCTGCTCCTCGGCATCTGCACGTTGACGCGCACCCAGTTCTCCGCCGCCTTGACGACCTCCGGGCCGGGCAGCGCAGCCTGCCGGCTCGTTGCGGGGGTGAGGGTGTGCAGCACGTCTGCTGGCGCACGGTGCAGCTCGTCGCGGTCCTCCACCACGGCGACGACCTCGGCGTAGGCCGGCTCGGCGCGTCCGCGCTGGTCCTCACCAACGACTTCGTAGCTGAACAGGTGCAGGTTGTAGGGCTCGGTGGTCGCCGGGTCGACGAAGACGGCGGCGGACTGTGGCACGCCGCGAGCCTCGAGCTCGCGATCGAGTGACTCGGCGACCGCCGCGAACAGCGGGTGCCCGGGCGAGCAGAGGACCGCGTCACCATGTTCGGCCCTTTCCCGCTGTTCCTTGCGGAAGGTGAGCTTGCGGTACTCGCCGCCCGGCCGACCGAGCCGGGTGACGCTGGTCAGGTCGTCGCTGCGCAGGGCGAGCGGGACGTGCTCGATCCGCAGCAGCGTGTCGGCGCGACGTTCCACCCGCAGCCGGACCTGTTCGGCCGCATCGAGGAAGTACGCCTCGACGTACTCCGGCATGAGCCGGCGTTCCTCGCTGGTGAAGTCACGCTCCCGCACCCACGCCATGTCGACGTGCCGCCGGGCCAGCGCGATGCCGGTGGCCTGCTGGTACTCCTGGTACTTCTCCGCGGTCATGCGATTGATCTGCGCCTTGGCGGCGTCGATACGGGTGGGGTTCAGCAGGGTGTCCTTGACCAGCCGCTCGAAGTCGATGCCGTTGAGGGTGAGCAGGTCGCCGATGACGTCATACACGCGCCCCTGCAGCGCGGTCTTCATCGTCTCCAGCTTGGCGTGCAGCCGTTCGAGCAGTTGCCCCTCGACGGTGTTGGTGGCGCAGAAGTTGAAGATGTAGCAGTCGTGCTCCTGGCCGATCCGGTGCACCCGGCCCATCCGCTGCTCGAGCCGGACCGGGTTCCACGGCAGGTCGTAGTTGACCATCAGGTGGCAGAACTGGAGGTTGATCCCCTCCCCTGCCGCTTCGGTGGCAATGCAGATCTGCTTGTTCAGCCGGAAGTCCTGCTGGATCTTCTTGCGTTCCGTGGGCGGGATACCGCCGTGGATCGTGCAGACCGTGTAGCCCCACTCGCGAAGGTGGTGCTCGAGGTACGCGAGGGTGTCACGGTGCTCGGTGAAGATCAGCAGCCGGCCGCGGCCATCGTCCAGCTCGCGGACCTCGGACTTCTTCAGGCAGGCCTGGAGCGCGGCGAGCTTGCGCTCGGTGCCCATCTGCCGGACCCGGTCGGCGTGGCTGACCAGCTGCCGCAGCTCGGCCACCTCAGCCCGCAGCGCCTCGATTTCCTGCGCGCCCGACACAGCGGTGGCGAGCTCGTCCTCCGTCCGCTCGTCGACATCGTCGTAGCCGATCTCCGGGTCGCCGTCGGTGTCGTCGCTGACCTTCGGCATGCTTCCGAGCTCCGCCAGCCGCCGGCGCCGTTCGGCGGGGGTCATCCGCTCCAGCTCATCGGCGCGGTCCGCGAGGCGCCCGGCCCGCTTCGCCAGCGAAGAGCGGATCGCACCCAGGCTCGAGGCAAGACGGCGCTGCAGCACCGTGCGCGCAAGGGCGACAGCAGACCCGCGGCCCCCTGTTGCCGCCGCGCCGAGATACGTGTTGACATAGCCGGTGACCGCGTCATACAGCTCCTTCTCGGCCACCGAGAGCTGGAACGGCTGGGTCTTGACGTGGCGCGGCACGAAGAGCTCGTGGCCCTGCTCGTTGACCAGGTCTTCCTTCTGCCGCCGCAAGAAGTACGGATTACCGTTCTGGGTGATCTGCCGTTTCACCAGGTCCGGGGATGAGAACTGGTCTGGATCCAGCAGGCCCAGGAACCAGGTGAAGCGGTCCTCGTCGCCGGAGTGCGGTGTGGCAGTCATCAGCAACAGCCGCTCGGTGCGGCCCGCGAGACTCTCCGCGAGCGCATACCGCCTGGTCTTCACCGCGCTGTCATCGCTGCCCGTGTACGCCGCGCACTTGTGCGCCTCGTCGATGACCACGAAGTCCCACTCCGCACGGAGGAGGTCATCACGGACGTCGTCACGTTTGGCGAAGTCGATGCTCGTGATGACCATCGAGTACCGGTCCCACGGGCTCCGCCCGAGCTGATGGCGCACCTGCTCGCTGCTGACGATCTCAAACTGCTCGTCGAACTTCTCGAGCATCTCGTCCTGCCACTGCGGCGTCAGCGGCGCCGGCGCAAGGATCAGGCACCGATCCACCACCCCGCGTAGCTTCAGCTCCTTCAACAGCAGCCCGGCCATGATCGTCTTGCCGGCACCGGGATCGTCGGCAAGCACGAACCGCAGGCGTGGCTGCGGGAGCATGTGCCGGTACACCGCCTCGATCTGGTGTGGCAAGCCCCGCACCCCGCTCATCGACACCGCGAACAGCGGATCATGCGCGAACGAGAGCTTGATACGGTGCCCCTCGACCCAGCGGAACAGATCCCGAGCATCGGTCTGGGCCGCTGCCGGTCCCTGCTCAGCGAGAGCGGACTCCAACTCGTCCCCGGTGACCTGGGTCTCGTCCAGATGTCCCGAGCTGTCCCTGACCTTCAGCAGGAAGACCCCCGCCCCGATCTCCTCCACAGCATCGACGCGGACCGGATGCGCGAAATGGCCTGGGAGCATCACCAATCGGTTCTTGGCCATCTCACGAAGGTCACTCACCAGCGTCCCCGCCCTCTGCTTCTGCCCTTAGCCCTCCGGCTTTCGGCGGGGCACACCGAACAGCTGCAACCGCACGCGCGGTGTTGACGAGACTACAACTCGCCCGGCCTCCAATACCATGTGGCTCGAATACGGCTATCTCATCGCCGAGCGGGCACTCACCTGACGTCAGGCCTAACCCGCCAGGCAGCCGCCGAGCTCCTTGCAGCGAGCCTTCAGGGCGGAGGTCATGACCGCAGCAGCCATCGCGCTCCTTTCCTCGGGCGATCGAGCCACCGTGTACATCAGAGAGCCGGGGACAGAAGACCATCATCGGTGAGCGGAAGGAGCACACTCGAAGGTCGGCGAGATCAGGACCGGGGTCCGCGGTGGGATCTCCTCCAGTCGTCCCAGTCATTCAGCCAGAACCCATCGAACGGCAACTTCGGCGTCGATTGCTGGGGTCCCCTCTGGGTTAAGCAGACCCGCCAGCGCCCATCGATCATGGCGGACAATCATGCCGGCCGCGGCCCGCGAGCGCCATGACGACACGCTGACCGGTCAGTGACCGGTTATACCCAACCGACGGCAACCCGGCCCGGTCCCCACGGATGGCCGTGCTGGCAGGCGACCGGGTACGCCCACCAGGACGGACGACGAACATCCCCCATCGGGGCATTAGAACACGCGACCGAGTACGGCCGTAAAGCAGGGGCCGGGCCGTACCGAAGCGACTGATCGAGCCAATCGCCGTATTCCTCCCCGCTCCTACGATTCTTGTTTATGAACTCGAACTCGCCCACAGGGGCATACCGGAGATCAACCCAACCGATCCCGTAGCCGTCGTCGCGCTCGTCGTACTCCCACACTTCGACGGGCGGGTCCCCGGGGTCATCCGCCGGGCCGAGCCCATCAAGGCCGAGGGCGGTGAGTCTCTTCCCGATGGCTACCGCCTGGTCTTCCGACGTCAGATCGTGGATCAGCATGTGGGCCGTGCCGTCCTTCTTGACTACCACGATGCCGTACCGCTTGCTCATGGCCCACAGCCTCTCGTATCTTGTGGCCCGCAACTGGTGACTGGCCCTCCTCACTGATGCCCTGACCTGCACCGGAGCGGAGTTCCACCTAGGCCGGGGCCGTCCGCTGGGTCGTGTCGCTCGGAAGGTGCCCGCCCCGTGTCTCATCTGACGACCCGCTGATGAAATACCCCGAGCAAGCCCAACGCCGGCCCGCGCGCATGACCCGCAAGGCCGCACTAGCAGCCGCGGCTGCGGCGGCGTCGGCCGTCAGCGGACCGCCCCGGTGGAGAACCAGTGCACGAGCGTCACCGCCAGGTGCACACCCATCTCCGCTTCCTCGCGGGTCTCCATCCGGATCACAGCCTGACTGCCGTGACGTGACGTCTGGCCCTGCCACAGCAAAGTCATCATCTCGATCAAGGGGGTAATGTCCCCTGTTCCCGACGGTCCAGGGATCGCGAGCATGTACTGCTGCTGGTGGCTGCGGAGCTGCCGAAGCATCGTTCCCAAGGTGGCCTTCGAGTTGTTCGGCTCGATCGTTGCCGCTGCCGCGGCCTCGACCGCGCTGACCGCGTGGCGGTACGCCTTCGGCGCGTCCGGGTGCAGTGCATATAGCGCGTCCCAGGCGGTTCTCAGGAGGTCTGCGGCTGACCCGACCTTGGGGGCTTGGCTGGCAGACGCCACCGCGGATTGGAAGGCCTTGGTGGACGCCTGAGCTACCCGGGTCGTCAGGCCCTCGCCGGTGTCGTTGAGGCGGTAGGCGGAGCGTCCATCGGCCAGCATCACGTCCAGTTCCCCGCGCATGCCAGCGCCACGTTCGCGTTCGTCGTTCCAGAAGGGCGGCTCAAGCGGATCCGGTTCTGGCCAGGGACCGCCAGCGCCGAGAATCGAGTCGATCACATCGAGCAACTGGTCGCCGTTAAGGGCATAAGCCAGCCACCACTCGTCGCCGCGGCTGGACCACTCGGGGCGGATCTGGATCTCCAGCCGCAGCGCCACCCGTTGGGCGCCGTCGCGCTGGAGAGCACGGTAGATCCATGCCCGCAGTGGGTTTTCTAGATGATCCGGCACACCCTCATGCAGGACTTCCGAGGCCGGCAGTCCCTGCTGCCGGGCTGAAAACTTCTGCCATGGGCTAGATGCCACGGCGTGCAGCGTACCTGTTAAACAAGCCACCGCATGTTCATCCAGCGAGCGGGCTCGTCCTCGACGGTGTGGCGGACAGGGGTCAACGAGTCCTAGGTTCTTGCACATGCTGACGCGCTGGGCTGCTTGGTCGCGGGGCACCCGATGGCTGGTCGGTGGAATCGCCACTGTCGTGCTCGCGGTGGCAATCGCGTGGGTACTGCTCGTACCGGCGCCGGACTGGCTCGCCCACCAGGACGTGGGCTCGGCCAAGGGCGCGCTACTCCAGACGGCACGGGACGCCGCGCGGGGCCGATTGCTGACACTGGGCGCGGGCCTGGTCGCCACGGCGGCGCTCGCGTTCACCGCACGAAACCTCATCTTGTACCGGCGCACAGTCGAGCCAACGCAGCGCACCTTCGAGCTGACCGACAAGGGCAGGTGACCGACCGCTACACCAAGGCGATCGAGCAGCTCGGCTCCGACAAGCGCGATGTGCGAATCGGCGGCATCTACGCGCTGGAGCGCGTAGCCCGCGACTCGCCCAGGGACCACCCGACTGTGATCGAAGTGCTGGCCGCGTTCATCCGCGAGCACTCCCGCGAGCAATGGCCCGAGCCCATGGCCGACACGCTGAGACGCCAGCCGCGCTACTGCCCGTCCGCGAGCGGGTCCTCGGCGCCGAGCACCCCGAAACCCTGACCACCCGCGCCAACCTGGCCCGCTGGACCGGGCAGGCGGGGGATGCGGCCGCGGCCCGCGACCAGTACGCCGCGCTGCTGCCCATTGAGGAGCGGGTCCTGGGCGCCGAGCATCCGGACACCCTGACCACCAGCGGCAACCTGGCCTACTGGACTGGGCAAAGCGAAAGATGACGCACGTGGCTGGTGTGAAGTAGCTTCTGTGTGTTCATCTCGGCAGGCGCAATTGCCGACAAGGGATTGGAGGCCGCGTAGATGCTGGCGGAGACCCTGCAGCAGCTAGCCCAGCTAGCTGGGCTGACCGTGGTGGCTGCGGCCGTCACCGATGCGTGGCAGACGGCCAGGCGCGGCACCGCCCGGTTGCTCGGCCGCGGTGATCCGACGAAGGAACAGCTGACGGAGAAGCGGCTGGAGGAGACACGCGAGCTGCTCACCAGCTTGGAGGGCGCGGAGCTAGACCAGGCCCGCGCCACACTAGCGGAGCGGTGGTCGACGCGGCTGGCGGACCTGCTGGAGGAGGACCCAAGCGTCGCGGATGAGTTGCGATCGCTTGTCGAGCAGATTCAGGCGGCGCTGCCTGCTGGGGCGGTGTCCGCGACGGATCATTCAGTCGCAGCGGGGCGGGATGTGAACGTCAGCGCGGATCACGGCAGCGTCTCGGCAGCGGTCCTCCAGGGGAATGTAACGGCGCCGGGCCCTACCGGCCCGGGTCCGGTGACCAGCTAGCCGGGCTCGGGTTCGTCGGCACTCTCGGACCGGGCTCAGTTCTAGCTGACCGTGGCAGCATCTCGATCGGCCAGTATGTTCAGCAGCGGCCGGGGGTCACAGGCAAGCCGGTTCGGCTGGGGGACCCGCCATCGTTGCTGACCGGGCGTGATGAGCTTTTGGCGGAGCTGGATTCTCGGCTAGCCGGAGGTCATACCGCTGGGCCGCGGACGGTGGCCCTGTGGGGAATGGGGGGCGCAGGAAAGACCAGTGTGGTGACGGCGTACGCGCGGCGGCACCTGACTGAAGTTGGGTTGGCCTGGCAGTTCGCTGCCTATGACCGGATGGTGCTAGCCTCGGGCTTTCGTCAGTGATCGGCCGTCCTTGATCGTTTGCATATAAGAAGTGCCTTTGGCCTGGGAGGATGGGGCTTGCTGAAGGTCCTGTCCATGCCCGAG